>Ga0179593_1511808_pt1 | contig 11059 bp, 14 predicted proteins | sample CZODoug2_1_08_16_FD_185931 | JGI IMG/M metagenome (GOLD analysis project Ga0179593, IMG submission 185931) | Vadose zone soil fungal communities from Angelo Coast Range Reserve, California, USA - CZODoug2_1_08_16fungal (PacBio error correction) | ecosystem: Environmental > Terrestrial > Soil >... | reverse complement strand
AACACTCTCATATCCTCCCCTTTCCCCTTCAAGTTCCCCTGCCCCTCCCTCACCCTTTTTGGGTCTGAAAGGTTTTCTCTCCTAACGTCCGTGTTTGCCTAACCTGGTTTTTTGGGAGAAGAAGAAGTCCCTGATTGGCAAGTTTGAAAACCCACTCCTAACTCTCCCCTCCGATCTTCTGTGTCAACCACCCATTCATTAGAATCATTGATCCCCCCATTGGGGAGGAAGGGGAATGCTGACCCCCATGATAAAACTCTTTTGGCCCTTTTTCACCTCATTGCCCCCCTTACGGGCAATTATGACCACAGGGACACCAATCTTTCCTGGGTAGGGATCCCCCCCCTTCTCTTATAAACATCCAACCATGGCAACTTCTCCCCCTTGGGTGCACAACAAAATAAAAACACCCCACGTTCGAAAGGCTACCTTAGCCTGTGGGGAGGTGGACCTTGGGGTGTAACGTAGTTTATGCTCTCCAGGCCTTCCCCCAAATTCTTCATCTCCTCAGTTAACCAGTCCCCATGTGCGATCAAATCAAGAACAACTCCCCTTCACCCAATCTTGTTTTTTGACCCCACCTTTCCAAAAACTTCTGACCCCCCCCAACACATTGGAGCAGCATGACGCAATCACCCCACCCCTCACTACGGTGAAAAGGTAGTTTGTCCATAGTTGCCCCCCACTTGTCGCCCCCCCTTTTAGCCACCCTAGGTAAGCCCCCCTCATCCCACTTGTTGAAAACCGTCGTTCCCTCAAAAGAAACTTCAAAGTTGCATCCCCCCTTCTCACCAAACCGGATCACCGTTAATATTTCCCCGCATCCCCGTAGTGCCCGCAGCTTCCACGGTCATTCAAACTTGTCCCCTGCGCCCAGTTGTACTCTTTCCCCTATGCCTTTCAGAGGGGTGGAGTGTCCCGGTTCCCCGTAGGGATTGTGTTTTACCTGTATTTCTTTTAAATTGTCTCTTCTTTCCCCGTTATTATTAGGAAACCACCCATACCCATTTGTCCGCCCCCCCCCCTCTGGGCAGGAGACGAGGACGCTCTGTCTCTTCAGACTGCCTTCTATTTCTCATAGCTTGACCTATTCTTTCAGTGTTTTTTCGAAACCACTCTCTGTAGTGACTTCCCCCTGCAAAATCTTTCCTACTTTTTCTGTTTTTTTTTTTCTATTAGTAGCTTGAATATAAAGTTTGCCCATTTCCCCTATCTCTCCATTTGAGGTTTTTTACAAACACCTTAAATATGGTTTCTGTTTTTAGTAAAATCCCTTTTCCCCCCCTCGATTACCAAATTCTTTTGCCACACCCTTTTCCGAAAAAGCTTCTTTTCCACCCCCACAGTGTTAAAGTAGAGACCCATATGAACCGCTGACACCCTTCCCACCCATTACACCCAGTGCAGGTGTGTGCTGCCCCTTTTTTTCTCTTCACAGATCGGCTGATCTCTTTTTCTTCTAGATGCAACACTATGATGTAGTTTTCAGCAATTCAGCCCCTATATTGGATACGCTACAGGACTATGCCTTAGGTTTCCCCTTTCATCCACACGTCCGTGATCCCTGTTTCTTTTCCAAGCCTCCCAAAGGAGAAGTCCCCCCCCTCATTCCCATCCTTCGAGCTTAATTTTTTTCTACTTCCATCATAGGCTTCCTTCGTTCTCGTCCGCCTAGTGAATTCCCGCCGTTAACTCGGGGGGACTTGCCTGTAATTTTTGCGAAAACGGAAATTGTCTTTCCCCTTCCCAACCCATTGCAGCATTGATTGTTCTTTCCTGAGAGAACTGGCAAACCTAATTGTAAAAAGGCTTGTGACCCATGTTAGAGCTGAAAGCCCTTGGTTGGTCCTGGTCCCGGAAAGGGTGGGACGTGAGGGCCCTGGTCCTTTCTTAGCCGTGTCCGGCCCACTTACCAGTCAGAGGAATCAACCCACCTCCAATATCTTTCCGAAAACTGCCCTGTCCCCCAAACATCTCTCAGAGGTCTCCCAGTCCGCCCCTTCCTTGAAAAATCCCCCCCACTCCATGCCTCCCCCCCCCATTCTCAAATCAGGTCTCTGCCCCTCCCCCCTTAAGAAGCTCCCCAGAACCCCAGTTCGAATTTCCTGTTCCTTCCATGTGATGAATCCCCACACGTCTTTTCTTCAAGTAGGATGCTATATCGACCGTGTGTCCCGCCAAAAAATTAGGGGGAAGGTTCCTTTTTTCCCCTTTATATATATTCACTCTAGACCCCTCCTTTGTTTTTTTTTGTTCGTCGCGATAAGGCACGATAGCTTTTATGGATGCATTTGGTCTCCCCCTTCTCATTCGCCTGTGATGGAACGTAAAGCTAAAGATAAGCTGTGCATCGCAAAAATTCACCATTCATGAAAAGAGATGTCTTGTTCTTCTTCTTTCCCTCGCGACCAGTCCTCCTCCTGGGGGCGGGGCCTGGAAACAGGTTCCGGCTTAGGAGTTGTTTGTTTCAGGTCATTTTTTTGCCTTTCTCTTGTGTATCCCCCTTTAAAAGTGCAGTCCCGTTATGTAATCTTTCCTTTTATTTTGCGCCCCATTCCTCCTAGACTCCCCCCAAACTCCAAAAGAAAGGTGTTGATACCCCTCCAAGCTTCCTTATTCCACACCCAAATTTTCCCCCTCCCTTTTTCCGTGCCCATTGAATCTTGCATTCCCCCAAATCAGGTAGGCATGGTGAATTTTTTTCCACCGCCCAGGACGGTTTCCAAAAATCCTCCCCCTCGTCCCCGATCTCTTTTAAGGGCATGGTGCTCCTTGTCCCTTTGCTCCTGAGGGATCAACTTCTACCGCCATCCCGCGCCTTCCTTCTGATTTTCTATTCAGTTGGCTAGTTTTTCAAGCCCAAGGGATGCTCAGTTTTGTGGATTTGGAAACTTTCCACCTAGTAATCGTTTAGCCCCTCTCGTCCCCTCTCATTTCTGCAAACTTTATCGTGTTGCATCCTTTGCACTCAAAGCTAATCAGCAAGGAGTAGATTTGACCCCCCCCCCTGACCAGCACTAGACCTTCTTTTCCTTTTTTTCCCGACCCCCTTTACATTTCCGTCAGAATGTGGCTTCTACGCAATGAATGTTTTTTCCGACTTTCTCTATGGAGATGGTTTTTTTTCCAGAAGTTCACTCTCGATTTGTAAATGTATTTTGCTTTCTCCCGCCCCCCGTCTTGTGCCACCATTTTTACACGCACGCGGGAAATGCACCACTTTCCTCTTCCCCTTTTGAAGCCCGGCCCTAGTGGGGCATCAATTCTTCTGCTTTCACCGTGACTTTTTGCCCCCTATCAACCCCCCATGATATATTATACTCTTCCCCTATGACTAGCTTGATGTTTGCCTTGCCTGCTCTTCCTCCGACCCCCCTCTCGTACGCTTATAAACTGACCCGAGACTGCCCAAAGACCAAATGTTTGTCGATGATTAGTTCAATTGCAGGTCCCCTCCCCGTCCCCCCCCCCCTAACCACCTCCCATACCTGTTCCCACTTTTTTTCTACGACGCCTCCTTCCTAAATCATTCGCGCTTTCCCTGCATGCCAGTGTTCCGTCCCCCTTGAAGCTTCCGCCTATGCGGCTGTGGATCCCCCCTTTTTTTTGGGTGAAGGCACCCCGGGTCTGCACCGTCTCTTTCGTGGGTGATGGGCTGGGCGCCCACGTGGTCTGAAGGAGATGCCCTAGGGGTTTTGCTTTTTTGATCATTTGTTTTTCGACCGTGTTGGGACAGTTTTCCCCCCTGTAAAATCCCTTGTTACTTTTTCCCTTTTCCCACTTAGTGTGTTTTTCCATCCTGGTTTGGGTTAGGATTGACAGGACCCTATCCTTTGGTGTATTTGGTTTTCCCCCCCTTTTCCCCTTTTCCCTATTTTTTCTATGGGATGGGAGGTTATCCCCGTTTTTATAAGAGGGAGGGGAGGCACATGGTTAGGGCGGCTTTTTAGACACTTTGGACGTACGGAGATTTGCCGAATCCCACCTTGCGGAGGGCACCAAGCACACAAGGCCACAGCCCGTGCCGACGAGAAGGGAGCCCTTTCGAAAACTGCTTGGGGTTTGTTGGGGATGGTGTGCGTTTCACATTTCTTTGCGTTTTGTTCATATGGGGTGACATACAAGTTCTTTGTCCCCCTTGATGTTCCCCTTCAACCCCCACCGATTTTTGGCCATAAGTTCTCAACTTAAAAAAATGGTGTTCTACATGGCTCCCTTTTCCCTTCACCTGCTCCCCAAAATTAGGAAGAATTTACTCTATGAATGTATTGACACCTTCATTCAGTTTCATTACTTTCCCTTTTCTTTCTTAGCGTTTCCCAGCCATCGTTCTGCGGGCGCATCAACCCCGGACTTTGAGTGACTCCCCCAGACCCATTTCTTTCCTTTAACTTTGGCCGGGGATGAGGGAGATTTTTCTCTTTTCCCCCATCTTTTTGTTGTTAGCTCAAACCCCCCCCCTCCCTTTTCCCTTCTAAGCCTTCCCCCTCCCGATGGGTCGGAATGCCTCCCCCGTTCCGGATGAGACCTCCCCGTTTTTGTATAAGAAAGAAGAAGCTCATTTTTCCCTCAGTAAAATCTCCCCTCTACCATCACTCTTTTCTTGTTTCCGTCTTGCAAGTAGGACTTTCTTTACATGTTTCTTTTTATAGGAGAAACCTTCCCCCTGTCTAAACCGTTGGCTGTTATCCACCCTCCTTTCCCCCCCCCGAGTTGGCCCTTGAAACACAAGGGACACCATAGACTTGTATTTTTACCCCACCTCGAGGTAAAAGAAACTAAATCCACTTGTTCACGCCGCACCCAACAACCGGCCCACCAACGTTTGCGAAAGGCCCAGTATCGGCTGCAATGGTTGACGTGTTCAAGACTGGTGGTTTTGTGTCCCTCCCCGGGTGTTTCGCTCGCCCTGCCTTCCACAGTTCTGCTCCCGTCCTTCCCTGGAGAAAACCACTCAACCGTTCCTCTCCCCAAGGACCCAGCAAGCCCCAATTACCATGACTTAAAACGATGACAACCCCCCCTCCTGGCCTACTCCAACCAACAGTTCATTCTTTCCCAGTGTCCGTTTCCCCCTTTCAACCCCTTTTATTTTTAAAGAGTAAACCTGCTTCCCAACCTGGCCCCCCAAGCCCCTCTTTCCTTTATACACCTGACTCTTTTTTGGACAAATCTGTCCTAACAGTCCCCTTTGTCCCCCCCCCGCTTTTCTCCCAGGTTGTTGAATTCCAACCCCACCCTTTATCAAAGCCTTAATACCCCGGTATTTTCTTAAAGTGCCTTAACTACCCTGTAAGCTCCTCCTCGTCAACTTCTAGTAGTATTTAGTAAACCAGTTCGTCCTTGGATTTTTTAGGGAAGTGGTCATTATTATCTATGTATAATCCTTTATACGGAACCCACCTCCCCCTTGCTTTTTGTCCTCCCACTGCCCCTGGCTCCTGGTTCGGTCAGTCTCTTTTTCCCTTTAGAAGAGTACCTAGATTGAGCTGCGGCGAATTTTTCTCACTGCAGAGATAGGCAGAGCGTGCATCCAATGCGGTTTTTTCTTCGCATGTTTTCCAAAGCCTGAAGGGTCATTTCCCTATTTTTATTGCCCGTCTTGCTGTTTTAGTGTCTTCACCCTCCCTTTTGCCTATGCCGTTTTTTGAATTGCACATCGATCCTCCCTTGTGAGGTGTCCCCCCATTATAGGGGCCACCTGCTTTGTCTACCCCATTAACCATAAGATTCCACCCTTTGACTTTGGTACCCCCCGCTCCCTAGCTGCTTACCCCTTCTGTTACAGTATCAGATGAATAGACATCCTTGGAGGACAGGAATTTTCGTCACAGTACGCAGTCTCGTGTTTTTCTGTCTTTGTGGGCAGAGCATTTTTTGATTCTTCTTTTCCAACCCAAGCTGAGTATTTTCCCCGGCCCCCTTATTCGGGCTACCCTTTCGCTGTCCGCGTTGTGGGAATTATCACCCCTCTTTTTTTGGCTCAAGACTAAAACACTGATACAAACCTACCCAGGCCTTCCGCGGCTTCTGTAACAAGATTGTTTGTCAATGCCTCATATGCACTACAAGGCCATGCAAACCATTTTAATTTCCCCTTCCCGTTCCTATCGCTTCTCTGTGGAGAAGCCTTAGGACGGGTGTAGCCACGTACCTTGTCGGTTGACCACCAACGTGCTGAATTTGTTCTTCCTTTTGACCCCCTTTCCAAAGTGGAATTTCCCAAGGTATTAACTGTTAAGAGCGATCCCCATTGTTTTTCTTTTTATAAGAACTTTCCCTGTCTTTTCCTGTTTTGAATTTCTTTAGTATGCATTGTTTCTCCATTCTCCCCCCCAGTTCTATAATGTACCACTACAGGAAATAACTATTAAGACCCAATTCCCGGGACCAAGATAAGACCCCCTTTTCACCTCGCTACCCGTCCCCGGCCTTCCAACTGCATCCTGCCTGCCTTCCAATGTCCCCCATTATATTTCCAATATGCCAGGGCCCACCGCGTGCAAAAAAGCCTCCCCCCCTCACACATCCTTTTCTTTTTGAGCTGGTTCTCCTTCCAATGTGAGGAAGAGAAAGGCAGCGTTTTTTCAGCCAGGATTCTTTGCCTTCATAACCCCACGGTCCCCCCCATGCTGTTCTGCACTACATTTTTCTTCTCTATCTCTTCCTTCTCTTTCTTTTTCCTCCTTTTTTGTGAAATACGGCTCTCTATAGATCTGAAACTGAGCAGCCCTGGGTGGCGCCTGCGCCCCGAGCTGTAGTTTCTCCTTTCCTTCCGACGACCCCTCCTACGCTTGCATCACATTGGACTGTTTCCCCTGCAATTCTCAATTATTGGTGTGTTTTTTGGATTTCCAAGCTGGCCTTGCCGGCCGTCTAGTCAGTGTTGTATGCCTTTTGGAACCCCGTTTCGGCCCTGGATGTTAGTTTTTAAGGATGCTTCCCCTGCCCTCCTGCAGACTTTTCCTATTGGTCCTAAATTCTCTCTTGGCCCGTGTAGTCCGGTCCTCCTGGATTGAGGACTTTAGAACTGCGCCCGCCCCCCAACACCCTCCCTGTCCCCCTACCCATTTCTTTTGGCCCATATTTCAGCCTCCAACAAATCTGAAATATTTTACAATTCTTTTTCATTGAACTTTTTCCCGGCAGAAAATCCTTGGCGAAGTTTCCCCCCCACCCCCCTTTCCGTGGGCTCCCAAATGAAGGAAATCTTCTTTCCACATTAGCTTCCAGACCCCTTGCTCCTTAAATCTGCGTGCGATGAACTTATCTATGTCTCCAGTAGAACAAAAAATCTTGGTAACACTCACTGCGTTTCGTCCTTTCCGGAGTGTGCTGCGTTGGCTGGCACGCCCTGGCTTGTCCCCCCGGACAGTTGATGACACTTCTTCCAAAGAAGGTTTTTTCTGTTCCAGGTCCCCCCCGTTCGGGCCCTCTCATCTCTTTTACTCTCATCTCTTGACTTCTCCCTCCAATGATCCCGGCAGGATTCTGAATTCCAATACCACAGGGGTGGCACCTAACTGGTATGGACTTCCTAAATTACCCTGTTCCCGCGCGCTGTTCGATATGCTTTTACTGTAACATTTAGGGCCTAATCCTTTCGATTTAATGGTCCAACAGAAGCTATCCTTTTTCAATTTTATTGTCCCTTCTTGTCCCCGCCACCCCGATTGCTTTTCGTTTTCACTTTGCTTCAACTGATGTGACATCAATCAAAAGTTCTGTTCAGTCACCTCTTCCCCCAGCAGGGCGAATCAGTCTTCAGTGTCCCCGAATTCTTATTGCCCAATCGACATTACCTCCCTTTCCCCTGCGCGGCTTCGGTGCATCTTCTCCCCCCTTTCGCTCAAGAGAGGTCCCTATTCACTGCCCAAGATTGGAATCCACTACTGTGTGGGTGAGTCGACTTTATGCTGAATAGACCCCCCTTTCTCTCCGACGCTGTCCCCAACCAAGACCCTCTTGCCCCAAGGGATTACCTAAAATGTCCGATATGCCGTGACTCGACTTTCCCATAGCATTCCCCTTTCCTGCCCTGGAAGTCTGGTTACTAGTGTGCTCCTTCTTTGCAGTGGTCCCAGGGTTTTTTTTTGGATGGTCCCAGATTGGCCTTTTCCTGGTGATGGCCCTCCTGGTTGGGGTGCCACTGGATTCTTAATGGGATTCTTGGTTGGCTCCCTGTGCCCTTTTTTTTTTCCTCCTTTTTTTTCACGAACTTCCCCTCAGGTTACCTGTCCCCTTTCCCTTTACAGTTCCCGTTGGGGGTTAGTTTTTTTTTGAGTGGCTTGCTGCTTTCCTGTGTTTTCGATTTTTTGGGGCCGGGTCTTTCGTGGTTGTGAGGGGAATTTTCTTTCCAGTTCCGTGGACAAGTTGCATTCCTTTCGGGATGCCCTTTGGCCGGAATGGATAGATGGCATACCGCAGGCGGAGGCCCCCAACCAACCCAAGGCATTGCCGCCCTGCCCATCTTGAGCCCTTTTTCGAAACTTGGTGTCTTTTTTTTGGTGCCCGGGGAGGGATGTTGCTTGCGTTTCTTGGCAAAGCTGTTGTTTTACAATTCTATGGGTCCCTTGGCTGATCCTTGCCCACAATGTGTGACTTGAGTTTGTAACATCCCCTTTGGGAGACCCTTTGTCAATCCACTTGGGCGCAAGTCTTCTCCGTTTGGCTTACTTTCCTCTCTGATTGCCCCCCCTCATGGAAAGGTTTCGAGGATGAGTGGTCGGAATCTGTTGACAATGCTTCTCGATTAAAAAAGACCTTCATTTTATGCTGTCGACTAAAACCCGAAATTTGCGCTGCATCCCTCCCCCCCTAATTTTTCTTTATTCATGGACCTTTCGTGATGATTTCATTCCTTGAGTCTATCCCTCCCCTTTTTTGATATCGATAAACTTACCTCCCTCTCCCACCTTAGTTCATTGCCCTAACCTGATTTTTTTTTCCCCTCAGCCCCCTTCCCGTCCATGGGTGGATTCAGGCTAACCGCCTGTTCGGTATCCGAACACTCCCTTCCCCCTTGTCCCTAGGGAATTACCAAATCATACTTCCAACCTTTGTCTGTGTCCCTCCCTTTCCTGATTCAATTATTCATTCTTTCTTTCCCCTTTTGACGTTCCGTGAGAAAAAGGTCTTCCATGACCCCACAACATACTGCCTTTTTGATCATCCCCCCAATGCCTGACATTGGGGTCTTAACACTTTCCCCCTTGCCCCAAGCTTCGTAATTTGATCCCCCCCCAGATGTGCCAATAACCCTCCTTCAAAATTGGCAACCCAGCAAACCCCAAAAAGACCCCCCCCGTTTTCGAAAGTCCCTTTTCCCCCCATTTTTGTTTTTCCGGGGCTCCTTGTATTTGACATCGTTTAGTCCGCCTCTATCCCTTTCCCTTCAAAGTTCTTCCTCCCTCTAATAAAGTTAACTTCCCCCCCTGTTCGATCAAACCACTCTGTATCTTTTCACCACCATTTTCCCACAGCCCCCTCTTCCCCCCACAAACTCACACCACCACCTTCCCCTTTGCCGCCCCCCGCCACACATAATGACTCCCAAAACACTTTTTCTTACTTTCTACAGTAGTGTTACATGTGTTCCCCCTTTGTCCCTTTCCCCCTCCCTAGGTAAGTCACCCCCTCCTCCCCCCCCCTTGAAACCCAGTCTTCCATCAAAAGTCACCTCCTCTTTCCAGGTGTCCTGCCCCGCAAAGCGTTCCAGCCTCCCGGTAAGTAGCGCCTTTCCCCCCTTCTTGAAACTGCTCGACGACATGTCAGTTTTTACCTCTTGAAAGGAGCTGCGAGCAGTTGGTTCAGCAATTTTCGTTTTTTGGGTTGTTCATCAAGGGAGCTTCCCCTCTATTCCCTCCGTACCAATCCCCCCTTTTGTATTGTTCGTATCTGGGTCAGGTTTATAAGTGCCGTACAACTTGTCGAAACGCATATGCATTCCCCCCTCTTTTCCTCTTCTGTCATAGAATCGTTTGTGGCGCATTTTTCCCCGCCTGTCACTGTTTTTTTTCCTTCCTTGCCTAGTATCCGTACCGTTCGCCTTTCTGTGTCTTCCCCCCTCTGATTGAAGTTGCCCAAATCCATCAACCGGTGAGGTTGTAACACATTATATGGGACATCCCTTTTTCCCTCATGTCCCAAGAGACACGATCCGAATTCTTTTACAAATGTATATCGCGTATAACATTCCTTCCCCGTACTTTCTCTAATATAGAACCTTTCTGCCTCCCTTGTAGGCAGTTTAACATCAACAAGTGGAACCTGCTGGTGCTTTCTCCCATCTCTCCTGTCTTTCGGGGATGCCTCCCGCGGAACCACTTTTTTTTGATTTTTGCTTTTTTTCCGGTGCCTTACCCTGCGTCTCAGACCTAGTTTTCAGCATCCAAGTCCCCCAGCACTCAGCCAGTTTTTCCAGACTTACTCACCTTTCCTCCCCCCCGAATTTTTCCCCTTTTTTCCGTCGCATTTTCCCCTGGAACAAGAGTTTGTTTCCCCTAGATTTCAAGGTCCCAAATGGAGCACGCATATTGCCCCCTTCCCGTTTGAGGTCTGTGGCGCTTCTTCCTGGATTTTTTTGTTTTTTCCCCATCCTTTTTTGGGTTGTACCCCCCTGCATACTGCTTGTGTGCCTGTTGAGGAGGCATGTCAACTTTAGATTGTACAACCTTCTGTTTAAGAGCTCCGCCGGTGATTTAGGGGGATCAGAAATTCCCCCATAGGGCCCAGGGTCCCTTTTCTCCCCCCAGTGGTTAGTTCTGTTAGAGAAATTACAATATTCCCGGACCCTCCCCTTACCTTTCCCTACTATTCCTCAAGATTCCCTCGACCAAACAAACCAGTCTCAGTTTTACCCTACTTTTCCCCCCTTCTCCCAGAATCTGCCCTTTCACTTTCTTATAAACACAGGAGTCGTAGGAAACCGTCTTGCAATCAATCATCCACAATCTCGCTCTTTAGACCTTTCTTTCCTCCCCTGCTTTCTTCTTGGAGTCTTCAGGCTTTCCTCAATGCTTCATCTTTTTCTCCATGCTGGGGCTTTTTTTCCAAGTAA
>Ga0179593_1356841_pt1 | contig 11059 bp, 10 predicted proteins | sample CZODoug2_1_08_16_FD_185931 | JGI IMG/M metagenome (GOLD analysis project Ga0179593, IMG submission 185931) | Vadose zone soil fungal communities from Angelo Coast Range Reserve, California, USA - CZODoug2_1_08_16fungal (PacBio error correction) | ecosystem: Environmental > Terrestrial > Soil >... | reverse complement strand
GGTAATTTTGATCTCTTTCCTCAGGTTTTGAGAGAGCTTTCCACCTTCCCCTTTAAGACTAAAAAAATGCCTATTCTGTTCTTTTTCCCCCGTTAAAGTAGTGCCCAGTCTACAAAGCTTATTTACCATGGGGATACCCCACATAAACTTAAAAAGGTCGAGTTGAAGCAGAATTTGTACTAGGAGGTTCTTTTTTGCACTCGGGTTTTGGCATGCTCCCCCAACTTTTCAAACTGCTGAAGTATATTACCCTTCTTTTTTGACGGCATTTAGTTCTTATCTCTCTTCTCTTAGTACACTCCTGATGCAAGAACCCCATTCACCTGTTTTTGAAGAAGTTTTCCCCCCATCAATCAATGATTATTCTAACGCTTGGCCCCCCATGTGGAATTCCACAAATGACTTTCTCCTTTTTTTCTCTTCATTGGCGAGAATTAGATGGATATGACAAACTTTTTAGCAATTATCATTGGGATGCAACTTTGCTATGTCCAGCATTTTTGGAGCAAATTTACTGCGCTTCGTTTTCCCCCCCCAGCTAAACCCACAGGAGTTTAATGCTTCGGTGGGGGGGGCCCCATTCCATTTTGATTCTTAAGAGGAGTTTTTTTCCTCCCCCTATTTTGGTAGCCACCAACTAATTCACCCTCCCCCATGTGTCTTCACCCCCCCAGGAGATTGTATGCTATGTGAGGATGATTTTCATCCACTGTGCATCGATCCCTTTTTAAGGACATCTTGATGGCCTGACAACGTTTTGATAATATGGAGCATTGCGGACTGCTCCCCTTCTTTTCTTTGTCCCATGACCCCGATTATGGAATGCTCCCCACCCAAGGACAGCCCACTGCCCCCCCCGTACCTCTTGCCCTTTCCTCACATTTAATTTTCACTACTAATTGGACCTTGCTGAACAACCCTCATCTTACCCTATTGATCCGGGATTAAACAATAGTTAACTTAAACTCAAACTTTATAACATCGTGTTCCCTGGGCCAGGGGCCCTTCTTTCCATGAGTCCCAAACTTCTTCAGTGCACCATTTACAAGTCTCTTTTTAAAGCATTTAAAACCCCTTCCCTCCTTTTTCCGCCAGACCCTGGCGCCTGATAAGAAAGGGCTTATTTTTCTCGTTCTACGGGGGATTGATTCTACTTAAATTATCCACATACCCCCCCACTTCCATATTCGCGGACCCTTTCTTTTTCCCTCTCTAGTTGCCTTGAGAGGAATATTGTTGATCTTCCCTCTGTTCTATCTTCTTTTGGCTTTGGACCGCCTTTCAATAGTGGGTTTTGGAAAACACCAGTTTAATTGCCAACCCCTTTTTTCCCCCCTTTCGTGTCCCGCATTTCTATATGGGTACCTGAAGCTCCTTTCTCCAATTTTTGTTTAGATTCCAAAAGTTCATATATTTACTAGACCCCCCCCCTTCCCCCGCGTTTGGCCACCCTCTATCGAGAGGAATTCATGGATACCTAGATGGTTGAGCTTTTTCCCCCAGTTTGCTTTGTATGTGAGGGCGCTTTCCCATATGTTTCCCCCATCACACAACATGTATATCCCCCACCATCACACCAGCTGTTTAGACCGACAGCTCCTTCCGAATCATTTTTGTTTTTAGTTGCGTGTTCAGGACAATGAACTTTTCCAGAGTGGCTGTTCCTTCCTTTCTTCATACTCTAAACCCTAACCTAGGTATTGCGAAACTATGGATCTTCTGGGTTTTGATTTGAGCCCAACTTGTAGGTCGCAGTGGCCCAAAGTTACCGGTACAGGCTCTTTCAAGCGGCAGATTTTTCAGCAGTGATCATTTTGCCCACTCGTCCCCCAAGAAGGGGTCTAAAGCCCCACATCTTCCTCAATCAACCCATTTCAACTGAGTTTCCAGGGTAAATTGGACCACACTCTTACATGCATTGTTTCCCCCCCACATTTACCCCCCACCATCATTTTCCCCTTGGACAATCTCTTCCTTGCATCCATACAAGCTGATACCCAGTTCCCCCCCACCAACCCCCCCACCGCCCCCCTGGAAGTCGAGAATTATTGTTGGAGGCAGATATGACTCACCCCTCCCTGTTGGAGTTTTAGAGTTCGTGAGAACAATTCGTCGGAACCCGCTTACCCCGTGGCACCACATTCCCAGATATCCTCCGGCCCCCAAGACAGCCCCCCCCTTTTTGGCTTACTTCCCTTTCTTCTTATCAAAAAATTTCTCCTCAACCACTTTCGCTTCCCCCCCTGTCCTTCCCCCGTAACCCTTTGATCTTCCTTTTTTGTTTTTAGAGTTCCCGTTTGTGAGAAAGACTTTTAAAGGGTCCTCCCTCTTTCTCTGTCGAATTTTGCGTCATTTTTGTGGCACTTGTTCTGTGATATTATGGAGCCCATGGCGTTGCAACATTCTTACCCCCCCCCACGCGTGTCCTTACCTTTTTCGCACTTCATATAGCACACACAACCGTCCCCTTGTTACCTTTGAGATGTGTAGCTATCTCAACAATATAACCCCACTTCACCTGGTGGTTGTTTTTTTGTTCTGGGTTCTTTTCGCTTTGATTCCCACTTGCTTTGGTCCCCTCCCTTTTTTTACATGATTTTATTTTTTGTCCCCCTTTAACATGCCCTGTAATAGTGTATGGCCCAATTTGACTTTCCTTTCCTTGAATTAATCTTTTTGGGCTAAGCCACACGACTTCTTGTACTTTGCACCTGCATGCATATTTGATCAGCAACTCAGTCCCCCTCCTTCTATATATTTCCCCTTGTTTAATTTGTCCACTGCTGGACATTTCCCCTGTGCTCCCCTTCTTCCCCGGCCCCACTAGTGCCATAGAAAGGTGATCTTTACTGGCTTTTCAGTCTCCCCCCTTCCCCCCCGCCACTTTTTCCGTAGTCTGAACATCCTCAAATACCCTCTCTTTTTCGGTTTCCCAATTGGTGTGGCTTTTTGTGTTGATTCCCCCAATATGTTAGGACGCTCTGAATCAATGCAAAGAGTTCCACAAGGAAATCACCAATTAGGTCTCCATGCAGATATCGATTGAGGTGCACCAAGCTAGTCTTTCTTCATAGTAGGAAGAATATTTGTTCCTTTTCTTCCCCCCCCAACCGTGGGCAGTCCCATTTCGGTTCTCCAGAATAACTCCAGAAGATCTTCACTTACAGTTAATAGGGTTGATCTTTCCCGGGTTTGGCCCTTCTTCCCCTCCAATAAACAATTCAAACAATATCGTCCCCCCCCCTTTTCCCCATAAGTTCTCCACGTCAGTGTCTTTCCGGATCTTTAGGGGGATGAGGTACCATCCATTTCCTCTCCTCTCCGCAGTAGTCATCCTTTTTTCCCTCTTTTTCTCAAAGCCATGCATCTACTCTTTTTTCTTCCACTCAATGCCTTTCACTTTCTTTGTCCATTTCCGGCTAATTTGGATCGAGTTCCTTTTCTGATCCACAATGAAGTTCCTTTTCACAACTATGTAACTTATCAGTTTGCTAATACTATTGTTGTTATACACTTCAATTGTCATATGCAGGCGTTTAGTTTCATCCAGGTTCCCACTTCAGTGTGTCATTCCCCCACCCTTTCCCACCTTGCCGTCAATGATTTTAAACTTTGGCAGTCATACTTCTTTTCTTCAGTCCACTTTTTTTGTGCCCTCACAATAATGTCTCAATGTCCTCCTCATACTTATCCAACCACCTGATGCACATCAGAATTCCGCTCACCTTTTTTTTCCCTGCACCTTCTGCACTTTCACTCAATAGCCTTCTATAATACAGCTCCTGTTCCCCCCCTCATGAAGCTATGCACTTAGGGGCGTGTAGTGGTAAATAGGTTCCCCCCATTCCCTTAACTCATCAAAGCTTTGGTCACTACCCTTTCCTTGTGATAAGTCACTTTATGTAGCAAATTTTGAACTCCCTTCATAAAGCAGCATCATGCACTCCAAAAAGTCTTTTCACCTACACACTTGGTCCATCAGCCTGACTAATTTCTCCCTCTGGACTCCCCTTCCAAGTACCAGATGCTCCCTTCTTTTTGAATTCACATTTTCGTCGCCTCCATCACTGTTAGTCCTGTAAAACTTCTTACAAGAGTGATTCTGTTCATCTTCTTCCTCCTATATTATATATACACCACTCTTAATCCATCCATCTCTCATGATTGGGACTTTTCGTCATGGCCAAAAACCATTCCCCTTTTTTTTTTCCCAACCGATCCCCCCTCGTCGCCCTGCTTTCACTTTTTCCATGACCTTTTAATTTGAGGTTAATCCTCTCAATTAACTACTTGGCTTTTCCTCACTTAACCCCTTTCAAGAATCTTTAACATATCTTTTTTGTCCACTTCTTTAGAATGGTAATTCTTTTCTTTTTCCCGTTGTTGGCTCCCGTCACCTTACCATATCTAAATGATCTCCCCCCCCTTCCTCTCTTTCTACCTCCTGTTAAAGTAGGAAAAGCCAAACACCCTTTTTCCCCATGGGGGATACATAAATACCCAATTCAGTGAGAAAGCTCCCCCTACTTTGGATTTGGATTTTTGTTCAAGATGTTTTTTGGATCCCTCCTGTCCCCCCCCTTCCAAATCTTATCCTGATGTATTAAAAGATGGGTAACTCATAGTGATATGCCTCCCGATGATCTACTTTGCCTCCGTGCCTCCTCAACACCTCAAATAGCGGGAAGACGTTTCCTAAATTTCCCCCTGATTCCTAAGTCCCAATGTGATTCCACCGACCGGATATATCCCTTTTTTTTCCTTGTCGAGAGAAGGAAGATGATATGACAAAGTGAACTACTTTATGCCAAGTGTGTGAGGATGTGCATTTTTGGGATTGACCACGTTCTGCCTGTATTTCCGTCTTTCCCCAAACCCCTTCAATTTCACTTGACAAACTGATTTGGAGGTGGGGGGGGACCACCCTTCCTTTGTATGCGTTTGTAGAGGATGTCAAGCCCCTATTTTGGAGCCACCCCCAATTACCACATGCCCCCTTACCATGGTTTAATGCTCAATTTTGCCCTTTTGTCCCCCTGTGCTGATTGCGTCCTTTTCAGCATTTTATCCAAAGTTTCACCCTTTTTCCTTCATTATGATGTGCGACACTGGACCCATGAGACTTGAGACCTTGTCCCCTTGCGGTGTGGCACCCTGAAAGAGATATCTGGACTGTCACCCTTTCAAGTACTCTTGAAATACTTTTTGACAGGTGCATTGGGCACTTCCCCCCCCTTTTTTAACCTGTACATTCGTTCCTTTTTCTGTTTAAAAGGGCTAACACCGGGTTGCCAGATGTCTAACTTGAGCACCCCAATCTTAATATTACAACCCATCTTTCATGTTGTGCCTTTTCCATCTGGATTTCCTAAAGGAAGCATCTATCCACGATTTTCCCCCCCTTTTACCCAACGACGTAGCCCAACGTGAAACTTCCCCTTATCAGAGTAGATGAATTCATTGGCCCTTGTTATATTATCAGAGGACCAGTCTTTTATGGAGATCAGATTTTTATTCTCACTAACATAAACCCCTTCCTTCCAGGCCCTACATGCCACTTGTGGCCTTGCTGATAGGATTAGGAATTATGGTGGCCCTTGGATAAATGTGTTGAAATTGATGTTTTTTTTTAAAGCCTTTCCAGCATGCTGCCTTTTTTCCAACTCCTACTTCCAATGCTTTTTTCTGTGGATTTTATTATGGCTCCCTCCTCTTTCGGTTACACGGCAAATACTTGTTGTTTTTTTTGACCTCTTCACAACCCCGTTTCAAATTCCTACTATGAAGAGGCCCCCCCTTCTTCCTTGGTGCCCCCCTTGTTCTCCCCCTTTTCCTTGGTGCGTTCTGCGACCCCCCCCCGAAGTTTGCATGGGATTTTCAGTTGTCTCCCCAAAATATTTGAACCAAAATTATCTACCCCCCTATCACCAAGATTGGCCCGACAGAGTGACATCAAGGTGGAGCCAATATGTGAGTTCTCCAATGACTGGCCAGAGTGGCTTTGTCTTTCTTCCCTCAACCCCCCCAAATCAATTAAATTATCCATGCCTATGGATTTTCAATTGCCTTTCTTGAGCCCCCCCCCCCTCGCTGTGAGTCTTGACCTTTTTTCCCCTTCTCCCAGTCCAGGCTGAAGTGGCATATATAAGGAATTTTCGGTCCCTGAAGCACTTGGCTGTTTCCAGAGGACAAGAGTGGCTCAGTGTGGCATGGTACAATTCAAACCATCCCAAACGTTCCTCCCCTACACTCTCCTGCATTGTTTCACCATTTCTAAATTACCCTTTTACCCTCCCTTTCCATAGTCTTGCTTCCCCAGCTGCCTACACCGCCAACCCAACTAACACCCCCCGGCCCTCAGTTGCGGGGGCTTGAAGCCTCTAGTGTTTTATTAGATCACATTACAAGTTGGTCTTTGGGTTTGTCTCAAAATTCGTCGGAACCCTTTCTTTTTTTTCCCCTTGTTAAGAATGTGGCCCCCTTGCCCCGTTTTCGGCACCAAGCCCCATGCCACAGATACAATTTACTCCTTCGTCCACCTTCGACTTAAACCCCACACCTTTTCCTTTTTCTCACTCCATTCCCAAAGGGGGATCTCTCTATTATCCTCCTTTTTTTCCTGATAACCCTTTACTTTGACGGTACTTTACAGTTTTTGTTGCATTGAAATTCTTTCAGGTCGATAAATTGGCTTATTAACTTCGTTCTTTTTCCTGCAGGATATCTATTGGAGACTGGCGTTGCACACATTCGTACAACTTATTTTTTTCTATGGTTCTTTTCTCCCTTTTCCTAACCCCTCCCCCACCTTGTAATTTGAGTAATCTCGCCTCCACCCAATATTCCCCCCCCCATTCCCACTGGTGCTTTTTGTGTTATGTTGATTTCTTACTTTGTGAGAGATACTGATGGGCCAAATTTCATGTGGTGGTAATTTTAGCACAGTGGGTTCCCCCTCCCCTCATAGTGTATTTTTTTTTTTTTTTGTTTTTGTTTTTTTTTTTTTTTTTTGGTTTTGGTTTTTTTTTGTTCTTGCTCTTGGATTCTTTTTTGATGGTTGATGATATACTTCTAAGCCCCCCCCCACTTGATCCCCTCTTGTACTCTTGCAGTTTCCCCCCCGAAAAGTTTTCCCCCTTACTACCATAAGCAGTCATCCTTTCTCTACCAAGTACCGGGACCTTTCCACATTCTTTGGTGCCCCATTAAATATTAAAATGACATTTAGACGGTGTATTGTAATTGATTTTTGGATTATTCCCTTCCTCTTCCTTCAGCAATCGACACTATGAACCTGGCCAGTATCAATGAACAGCCTCAATCCTCCAATCTCTTTTTCTCCCTTTGTTTGTGGGTGATAGGTGGTAGCAATTTTTGACTTTACTTTCTCTCCCTCCTGATCCCTTCGGTCCCCCAATTGGAAATACCTTCTTTCCTTCCCCCTCCATTCCATAACTGTCGATCGCGGTGCACCCTTCGAGATTTTTGTCCTCTTTCATAGTAGGAATCAATCGTTTTGAATCCTGTCCCAACCCACCCAACTTGCATTGTGAACCTTGAGCTTTTCTTTCCCAACCCACATAGACTCTGTAAGAATTTCCTTCTGGTTTGGCCGATTCCCCTTAAGGAATTCCTAGAAAGGTCTTTCCACTTTACCAAAACAAGCCTAATTCAACACATTTTATAGTTTCCCACATTCCTTCATTGGGTCGTGTCAAGTCTTTCCTGCTCGTTGAAGTTGATGTAGTGCCTTATTTTATTTCCTCATCCCCTTCATGATTCCTCTAATAATAACATTTTCTTCCCCAATTCATCTTCCTGATATATTTCTTTTCTTTTAATGCTCCCGCACTTCTTTGTCCCCTCTTCCTTTTTTCCCGAGCTTTCTTTTCTATCCATCAATTCCTTACTTTTTCCTTTTCCCCACTCTGAAGTTTTCATCAGTTTGAGTAGTGTTCAATTCTATTGGTGTTCCACCTTTTTCTTCCTTTTTCCTCTGGACGTTAGCTTTGTCATCTTCCCCTTATTTAGGTGAAATAAATTGTCAAACAGTGCCATAACTCAGACATTAACTTTTGGCCGTCATCCCTGTGGTGATCCTTCTCTTTTATGTTTTGCCCTCCTAATTTCGCCCCAAGTGCTCATATACTTTCCTTTCACCCTGATTAACCTTTCTAGAAATGCACATGGATGCCCCTTACCTCAATAGCCCCTAACGTTTCCCTGTTTTGCCAAATCTGACGCCTCTGACTCCATTTGCCTGGTTCTTTTTGGTGGCCTCCCGCACAAACCTCGTCCTCTCAATCATCCCTTTTTTTTCCCCACCCGACTGCTCGAGTATTTAAGAGTCAATGTTGGGCAATCCTGAATTCCCCGCAAGTTTGGGCCAGTCCAAAAAATTGGACAGCCCTTCACCCACTTGGGCTACCTTTTCCCCCCCAAGGGCTCCTTTGTCACATCGGGACAGGGAGATGAAATTACCCACAAATTCATCTGTCTTTTCTAATTCAAATTTTTCCCTTTCTAATAAAATTTTAACCCCCTTTCACTTTGGGTTCCCACTTCTGTAAATAAAAAGATCCCTTCCCCTCCTCAATCACTATGCCCCGTGTCCCTCTTTCCCCCCCATTATCATATTTGTCGTTGGGTGACGTAGTCATGCACCCCAACACGGCATGCCTCAAAATCTCACCCATTCCTTTCCCACGCCTGTACCGTTTTTTGAGTTATTTATCCCCTTGTAAATCACTTTGCCCCCTTTCCTTTCACCACCCCCCCATTCCAGATAGGCATTTTTTAGGCAATCATGACTTTTACGTGATCTCTATCTTTTCCTTCCCACGTGTTTGCACCCTCTTTAAATGATGGAATATCAACCCTTTATCTGTTACTTTACCCCAATCCTTTTATTTTAAAGTACAGGCAACGTTACAAATGCCCAGGTTTCCACTCCCCCCACCCTCCTTCTGGAGAAGCAGGCTACTATTCGGGGATCTTTTTGAGCTGGCAGTTAGCTTCATAACCACCTTGCCTTTTTCCTGATGTATAAAAGATGTTTTTCCGGCACTAGTGATTGTCTATAGATGATATACTTAGAAATGAAGAACTCCTGAATCGTGGTCCGAGTTTTAAAAAGCTTCCAGACCCTTCTTTATTCTTCCCTTTTCCCCAATGTGACAGAACTGCGACCTTTGAATTTTGGGATGATCTAGAGCCGGGAGGTTTAAAGATTGGCTCTGACCAAAGTTCCCCTGTGATGCCCCAGTGTGTGGGTCCCGCATTTGTGGGGACTCACCTTCTTGTGTTCCACCCCTGCTACAACTTTAAATACTCTTATTTTAGACCTGTTATTGGAGGTTTTGTTGACCCCCAGGTGTGTTAGGAGATTTGTGGAAAGAATTGTATCCCCCACGCCCCCCCCTCCTCGTTTCCCTGCTCATAGTTTTGCAACTCGGTACCTATTTTTGATGGTCCGTGGCATCCATTCTTTATCCCCCTTTTCTTCCCACAATGCTGAGAATGATGTTGCATTTTTCCAGGAGATGTTGGGTGGCGAGACCTTGAAGACATTATTTGGATTGTTCAAACATGAAATGAAATAGTCTATGGACTGATCACAAACTTCTGACCCCTCCAATTTAATGACTGGCATTGGGCACTGTTTCTTCAAATCCCTCCCCCACTAAGTTGACGTGATGAAACTCCCCTTAACTTGTCCAGATTGAACCTTCTAAAATGGGGAGAACCATAAGTAATATTACCCCCCTCTGGCTTTCATCGTTGGCCTTTTCCCGGGGCCACTTATAATTGATGGATAAACCTTCTCCCCCCCCATGAGAAAGTTACCATTACCCACCGCGTTCTTTCATCCCTTAAAAAATATGAAAGCTGAGAAAACTAGCGAGGAGCGCGGCTGAATGGATTAAGAACCTGTTGGGACCCTTCTACAACTGAAGGATGTGAGTCTCAAGGAATGTCCCCCCTCCCACTTCCATTTATCAGCCTGGACACTGGGAGTTTGATTTGGGAATTATTGTTGGCCCTTATAGTTTTTTTTCCTTTCTTTTATGTAGTGTTTTTGAAATCTTTCAGATCTGTGTCAGGGAAATTTTATGCCCAACCCCTTCCAAATTTTCCCTTCTTTGTGTTTTATTATGGCCCTTTGCCTGAGCTAGCTTTTTCCCCCCCCTTCACTTGTTAGCCACCCCCCGGTCATATTATTCTTCATGAAAGTTATGTCAGGCTTGGTTGCACCCCCCTTATCTTTATGTCTTTTCCCCTTTGTCTTTTGATTTTCCAATTGTGGACCTCAGTCCCTTGTCTTCCTTTTGCGATACCAATATTGTTATTTCCAACAATTATCTACCTAGCACCCAACAGACAGAGAGAATTCCTCAAGAGTTGCTGCAATTTGAGGATGTTCCCTACTGCCAACCCGGCCCCTCGTGGCTATTGTCTGAACTCTCTACTCCACTCCCAAAAATCCCCCAACCCCTCCCTCCTTTAATCTGAGTTGTTCTCCCCCCTCTGAGTGATGTAGGCAGTGCCTGTAGACGTACAGGAGGAGGCACGGGCACTTCTCTTAATGGTGACATGAAGCATTTCTAATTGTATGTGCTCTGACAAGAAAGGGTTTTGTGGGTCTCCCCCCCCCCCAAAATCTTAAATTCACCCCCCCCCCCCAGTTATCCACGGTTTGTCCTACTTTTTCCTGCATTGTTAACCCAAACCCTTTTGCTCTAAACCCCCCTCCTGTTCTCAGCTATCTCACCCTCCCCCCCCCCCCAGGGCAACCACAACCCAAGCACCAGGAAGGGTTTTTTCTTTCCCTTCCCTATATTGGTAGTATTCTTTCCATTTTAACACCGTGGAGTTTTTAGTAAGTTGAGGTATTCTGCTGCCCCCGTCGTAGGTCATTCTAATGTACTAATGTGTGCATCCCCATTGCCACCTCCACGACCCTTCCCCTGACAATTGTACAGCCCTTTCACTGACTTGATCCAAATTTCTTAACCCAAACACTTTATTTCCCCCTCAGTCCAACAGTTCCCCCTTGGGG
>Ga0179593_1694846_pt1 | contig 11060 bp, 11 predicted proteins | sample CZODoug2_1_08_16_FD_185931 | JGI IMG/M metagenome (GOLD analysis project Ga0179593, IMG submission 185931) | Vadose zone soil fungal communities from Angelo Coast Range Reserve, California, USA - CZODoug2_1_08_16fungal (PacBio error correction) | ecosystem: Environmental > Terrestrial > Soil >... | reverse complement strand
TTGTTTTGCCGTGCAAGTCGTAGAGATCAATCCCCCCTTCTTCTTCAGAGTACGATCCGATATGGTGTCTCTGCTTCGCCGAAGCTCCGCGCTTCCTCCTTCTCACTCTTTTGTCGCGTGCAGAAAGCCTCAACTCCTTCCTTGGGCCCGGAATTGGCTCTTCCCCACCCGTGCGATTCTATAGTTAGCGCTCAGAGTTCCGTAACCTGCCCGTTCTTTAAGAAAGAGGAGACGGGGAGTCCTGAGGTCCACTAGTTCCCCCCCCCTAGTTACAGCCTGTCACGCCCGGAGTCGGATGACTTTTAAGTTCTCCATGAGAGGTTGGCCCTCCCATTCCCAGACTGCGTAGGGAAGTATTCTCCAATCCAGGCCGGGTTGCTCTTAGCCGCGCGCACCTCACGCGTTTCTCCTTCTAGCAGGCCGAGCTACCGCCGATGCCCGCAGCTGCATTTCTTCCAAGATGCATTCGTCCTTGTGTTCCCTAGAAATCCGTCCGGCTCCCCCGCCGTCTTTCGCTTTATCAGTCGGAGGAGAATGTCGCTTGTCCTTTGGTAAGTCGGTCTCTTTCACCTTTTCTTTTGCTTTCACTTTGCCGACCAGTCAAAAAATCCTTTTTTGACCATACCAGCCCATGGGTCCTTCCTCCTGCCAGGATCGCCCTTATGCACCGGTTGCCCCTGTACGCGGCTCCCGGTGGTGCCCCGCCGGTCGCTTAGATTTCTCGGCCTGAAAGCGTAAGGTGCCTCCCGCACAGCTCCCTATTTGTCTCGCTAGAGTTTGGATGCTCTTTTTTCTTCAAAAGAAAAGGACTCTTCTTCAGAGTACCCTGGTTAAAAGTCCTCCTAGGGTGCCTAGCCAGGGGGACTTTCCACTGAGGTTGTCCCTGTCGTCCCGCCACATCTTGAAGACCCGTTCCGACTCTAAAGCTGAGCCTGAGAGGGGAGAGCGGAAAATTGAATCCCAGTCGGAGGCTTACCTTATGGCATCTGGGATGGAAAGGACCTTTCAAGAAGATACGCAAGGAAGTCTTTTAGTAGGGAGATTTGGTAAGGTTCATTGCTCCCCCTGAAGACCCCCTCATCCTGAGTGTAAGAATCCTCTCTTGGTTTACCCTGACTGAAGCTGGCAGGCTTGAAAGCGCCTGAGCCTGCCTGTTGGCAACGTGTATCGAGAGACCCCCAATGATCACAGGAAAGGGGATCCTTCGCCCCCCTAACGGTGCACCTGTCTAGAAGCCTATCACACCGAGTCACCACTCCCACAACCAGGGAGATCCCCTCTTACCGACCAAAGATCCTGAGTTTGATGAGGAGGGGCTCACCTTTATGAGAGAAACCCTTCCGGATGCGACCACTCACCCTATACTCCCAAGCAGGGGCCTCCATCCCTACCTCTCGAAGAGGCTGCGACACTGTTGGCTAGTCCCCCAGTGTCTGCCCGTCCTTTTCTCTCCATCCTCCCCGATGTTAACCCGGCCTCCTCCCGTGTAGTAGTTCTCTCCCCTATGCGGTCTCCGACTCCCCTACTGGCAACGCCCTGGTTAAGATGGCAGGATCGTTGTTGTAATCAGAGCTATCCCCCGGGAGTCGACTGCGAGCCCATGGTCCTTTTTATTCATAGAAGGCCCGTTCAGTTGTGGTTTTCTTTCCTTTCTGTAAGGACGAGCCGTTCTCGTGCCTCCGTATCTGCCGCAGCACCCCTCCCGACTCATACGTGTACTCTCCTCTTCCCCCCCCCAAGCCCTGCGTCACATCAGATAACTATTCAGAAAAATCTACCACCCCCCCTGAGGCTCCACTCGTCATTCCAAGGCACTCGCCCCCTTTAGTCTCAACCCCTGCCCAGCCTTTTTAGCCGTCCGTTTAATGGTTGCTGGCGAACGCCTTCATGCACACACTTTACCTTTTTTACGCGCGGTGCCTTCTCACAGATCCTCTTTTCCTTTTTGTTGAGGACTATTTTTCAGGCTCCTAGCCGACCGCCGCTTACCCCCCCCTTCATAACTATTTATCATCAATTTCCCGGGCGTTCACGCCGCCATTTTACGCCTTTTTTCCGGACATTGCTACTTTTTTCCCTTCCTGTGGGAGTCCATAAACCTGTTGGCGACTACTTTACCCCACTCGGTTCCCTCAAGAGGTGTTTAATCCCGAGTTCTTCAGTTTTTCTCTATAAGGATTTGTAAGAGGACTTTCTTTCCGTTGGCGAGGTTGCTAATTGAAGAGATCCCGTCCCCTCATCTTTAATTCGTCTGGCGCCTAAGTAACTTAAGCCTACGGCAAGATACCGTATTATTAAGTCCCCCCACCTCTTCTATTCTTCTGACGCCCTTTGATTCCCCCTTCCGAAGCCGACGCGGGCCCTCTGAATTTTAACCTTCGTCGGAGTCTTGAACGCCCCCGCCAAGTCCCCTAGACCAAAGACCCCACACTTCACTCGGTGAACCATTTCCAATCTCTAGCCAGAATGAACCCACTTTCTTCCCCCTCCACCCCACTTGCTCTCATAGTCGGTTCTCCCCCTGGTGGATTTTCTTGCCGGCTGACGGATTCGGAAGTATCTCACCCGATGGGCTTTTTTTCCCCCTACATCGCACCATCCAGTTTTTACGTCGACCACAGGTTAAATTTCCCCTTTTCGAGAAGCTTCTTGGGATGGCCCTTCTGGCCCCACATTTTCAGCTCTCGCTGCTCGGGCCGTCTGGACGCTTAGGAACTCGGCTCCCAGTACCTAGAAAATGACCTTTCCGGGCAAGGTCCTCCCGCTCACTCGTCCCACTACGGGCGGCACCGACTTTGAAAGGGTCTGGCCGATTCTTGAATATGCAAGATTTGGCCCCTGTGTACTCCTCTTCGGCCCTTTCGGCCGCGGACACATCGTTCCCCTGGGTGATTCCTTTTGATGGTCAGGGGACTCAGCTTTAAGCTTCCTTTTTTTCGGTTATCCCCCGCTTAAACTCCCGATAGTCCCTGCAGTAAATTTCCCTTGGTTTTTTGGCTCCCCTTTCCTTTTTATTCAAGGGAGATTTTCTCTCCGTTTGCACTGCTATCCCCCTCTCTCTTTTAAGTTTTTAAGGTCCCCTTTTGACTGGCCCGGAAAGGAAAGACGCTGTTAGGATGACGTGACTCGTTCCCTTTATAACCTGCGTCATGAACCACGGGCCTCTCACCCTGCAGGGACCACCACTAACAGGAGTTTATTACCGAGGACCAATTAGAATCCCTGTATCGTCGGATATTTTAGGTTTCCTTTAAAATGAGATTTATGAGCCAACTTCAAGTCGACCCGTTTTGGGGGAGGCCTGCCCTTCCAGGAGACCGTTCATTGATGACTTGAATTTCCTCGGACTGCCGATTTAGTCAGAGGCTTATTAAGGGAGTGATTCTTTACTCCCACTCCCTTTATGGAGGGGTTCCCTGTGCTTCCCTTGCCTTTTCTTTTAACCTGAACAGGGACCGGGCGCAGCCCTTTAAATCTTGGTGACGATTCTTTTCATGATTTCCAAGCATTCCGTACGATTTCGTGTTCAACCCCACCTGAGGGGACGGGCACCCCTCTTGCTTATCCAGAGAGCGCCCAACCTTCTACACTATACCTGTGTACGGCCGTCCCTCTTGAGCTTTTTTTCGAGGCCTTCCCGCGACAACTCGCATCTGCTTTAGTAGAAGTTTTTTTGATCTCCTTTGCCGATAAAAAGACGGCTTCTAGCTAGAATGGGCCTGTTATAGCTAGTTCTTTGACCCTGCCTCCCCAAATATATTTTAAATCCCCCGTGTGTGATGAAGTAGATGTTTCATGCCTTTGCGGTCTGAGCTAGACCCCCTCCCCCTCGGCCTGCTCCTCTTATCTCTCGGGTTTTTGGCTCTTTAGACTTGACCCCCTGAGCGCTTTGAAGACGAATTAGCTCTTTTTTTATTGATTCCTACACAAACCTAGAGCTGTCCCCTTTCCTTCGGACAAGTCAAGGTTTCATTTAGCCCGCGTACCGCAGCGTGCGTTCCCAGCTTGTGACTTCCCCCTATTGATATAGTACCCAGCCTGCGGGCCCGTACGGCTCGTCAACGCTTTCCCTCGTACTGACGGTAGCTTTTTGACTTTACCTCCTGAGCTGCGGCCCAGTCCTAACCCGAAGAACGTCTACCGGCTACTCCGTTTCTCCCTCCAGGAAGGGATCTTCGGACACAGATTCCCCTCAAGCCTCTTCCTCTGGCTTAGGACGGATTTGTTACCCCGCGACCGCTTCCCCTTTTCCGCAAGCGCCGAGGCTTTTTTTATCCTCGCACCTCCCGGGGAGTTCGCAAAAGCCCCTTGCACCGCCCCTTCTCCCTAGTGGCTTTTCCATGAATATTTGTCGTGGTCCGGGCGAAGGAGTCCCCACGTTTCACGGGCAGGACTCCGTGCACCCCCCCCCTTCTTCATGAACCACACGCTGGACTGGAAGGGTGACTTTCCCCGTCCTCCGATTAGACGTGTTGACTACCCCTTACTTCGCATTTTGATCGACGTTGAGGACGATCGCGGACTGCCCGCCCCTTCCACGGAGAGGAATGGAGACCCCGGCCGCTTCTTCTTAGATTTTTTGACGCTTTTGATCCTGAGCCGCACCCCCCAGCCCATCTTCCGGGCTCTGCCGATGAAGATAGCGGGGTCCTCGACCATTGGGGACTTTGGCTTCTCGGCATCAGCAAAAATTGTTTCACAGAACCTATCTTGCCGGTGAGTTCTTGACCCTTTTTTCCGTGACTTCGGGGTCCCAGATGGATGTGGCAACTGGAGTGCCCTCCCCTCCTTTCAAGTACTTCCCCCTTGTCGATGTAGACCCTTTTCCTCCTCCGAGCATGACGTGTCCGTCGTCGACTTTTTCAGAGACTTTCCCTGCTTGCGGTGCGAGCAATACGTTCGGCCCCCTTCTCTGTTTCCATGGTATGGACAACTTTGCTTCCTTTCACCGATCCTTTCCCCCCCCGACTCCTCGACCGCTGGGGATGAGGTTCCGTTTCTCCTCCTCCCCCGGGAGAAAGTTTGCAGCCGCGTCCTGCTTAGGCCCTCACCTCGAAGATGCAGTTTTGTTCCCTTTGTTTGGTGTGTAATCGGTAGATCGCCCTGGTTCGCTTGTCTCCCCAGACTTTTTTCCCATAGGTCCCGTATGGGCCAACTTAGGACGGGTCTCTCGTGTTCAAGAGTGGCTCGACGCCCTGCCGAACGTCTCCCCCCCCTGGCTCCGTCCTTAGCCCGGCCCATTTTCCCCGTCGATAAGTTCCGGCCCGGCACTGGCCGGCTTCCTTGAACCAGTTTTTCCTCGTCCTCCGGATGAAGAAGCAGCTCTTTCTGCCTCCTCCCACGTTTTTTCCCACTCGGACTGTCGCTTCCCTCCCATTTTTCCCCTCCTATCCCGGAACGATTGGTAGGACCCTGCGTACCCTCTGATCACCTAGTTTTCATTTCAGGGAAGTCTTCCCCCGGTCTTTCCCCCCCCCATCGCATAAGCATCAATAGCCTCGTGAAGCCATTGAGGCTTTTGAAGAAAAGCGGAGCCCCAATAATCCTTTAAAGAAGGAGGATCCTCTGCCGTTATATTTTTCCCTCTAATCAGTTTTGTGTGAGCGACTCTCCTCCTAGAGTGCCAACCCTCCATCGATGTTATTGATTTCCGTAGACTGGCCTCCTCTCAGAGTGATCGGACGATCGTTTTCATTTTCGTTTTTGACTTCCCCCCAAGGTGGCGGCACGGAACGGGAACTCCCGCTGCGCGGTTGTGGTACAGGGTTTTCCCCCCCTCGCGACGTCGGATTCCGGACTTTGCGGTTTCTGCCGAGTCCGATGAAGCTTCCTTGGTTGCCCTGGCCCCCGGAGCGCGCACTTCCTGCGTCGTCGACTAATCCGGTCAAGTTAAGCGGCCCCTTTTGTTCCTCGAGTGATATCCACCCGGCCCACTCTTAGACGTCAATTTTTATCGGCCGCTAGGAAACCGCTAGTACGGCCCCTAATATTACGTTCTGTGTTTTCCTAAGGAAAATCTCCCCCTACCATCGGACCAACCGGATTCCCACCGCTGCATCTCCATGGGCTTCTTGAGCCTCCTTTCCCAACCGGCGGAACATTTGTTTCAGTTCGCGGTGATGGCCGAACTGCCCCCCTCGCTGACTATAGACGGAGTCGACCTTTTCCTTTCCCTCATCCCGTTCTCTGCTGTTTTAGACTTAGGTAATCGGCTACGTCGAGTTACGGTTTATTCCGAGCTCTTCAGTGTTGGTAACGAGTTTTTTCCTCAGCACTAGTCTCCTTAGTGCATTTGGGGCCAGCTTTATTTCCCCTTTTCTTCTAGTTCCGTCGACCCGCGACTAGAAGCAAGCAAGTTTGACCAAGCGTACCCTCCCCGATCGTTTTAAACCTACGTAATTAGAGTATGCTTTCCTGGTTCGAGGTTGCGTTTCCGGACGGTTGGATTCGGAACGTTTGCCTCTTCGACTTGCCCCAGTCGACCAAATTTTTCTGAGGACCCGCTTTCCCGTCTCCTTCCTAGTTTGCCAACTCCCGAACTTCTTTCTTTCTCCTCCAAGATCACAAAGCGTCACTATTGAATAAAGAAACTATTCCATCCCTGTATCCATTTGGTCTTTGCTACCCCCTTTGAGTCCCCCTTTTTCGTTTAAGTCCCCCCTTTTCCCCGGGCCCAACGGTCTCGCAGGGCATAAGGCCATCCTCTGCGGTGTTTTTTCATGACTGTTGCCTTGATAAACGGAGCTACCGCCCAGTCTCCCTTTCCTGGCCCGGAACAGACGTTTGGATCATGGTCACTCCTCCAAATTCTCTGCATGCCCCGTGACGAAGTAGGCCCGATCGGCTTAGTTCCTCATTTTTAACCAAAGCACTGATTTACCCATGAGACATCCCTTTTCTCTCCCCCTTTCCCCTGAGGAACTTGATCGGCGATTCCCTCGACGATTAGCTTCGTCATGCTCGGAGAAGGAAAGGGAATTCCCTTCTCTCCTCGCCGCTTTTCTTTAACCGGTAGTGATAAATTGCGGGTGTCCTTCTGGAGGGGCCTGGCTGTTTCCCGCCGGCTCTGGAGTTTCAGTTTCTTTCTGCCTCCTCTTTCTTGAAAGCATGATTCGTGGACGAGCTGACCCTACTCAGGATGTAAGCCTCAACCCCCGTTTCTTTTCCCTTGCATGTTACTTATCACTAGAGCGTCACTTCCTCTTTTTAACGGTGGAACGTTTCCTTTTTCGCACCTTTTGCGCGGGTTTCGGTGCCACTATCCATCCTCTCGCCTTTTAGTTTCGCCTAGGGGCGGTCTGGCCTGCCTATTTTGTCTTCGCGGGAGCTTCTTCTGTGATGTTCTCTCTAGGAGCCAGGAATGCCCCTATCCCTTCTCACGGATATAGTTTGTCTGCTCCCGGCCCGGTAGATTTTCGACGCCAATTCGGATAAACTATCCGATGGTGAGACATAGCCTCCCTGCCCCCCGTTTTAATCCCGCTATAGATAGTTCCCACCCTTTTCTCCCCGCCTCACGTTGGCGGCCTCACTGAAAACGGGATCGGGAATGAGTCCTTAGCTTCCATAAGAGGTCCCCCGACCCTCCCGGGTTGGACCGCTATGACTCGCTCGATTTTCCCTTCGAGTCAACCCCCTAGATGCCATGCCAGAGTGGTATCTTCCTCTGAATGGTCCCTCCCTCATGACCCTCCCCGCCCCCCCTTCTTTGAGGGAAGTACCCGCTCCGCCATTTTCCTCCCAGGCCAAGTGCTAGCCCGCGGAAGAGACTAACGCAACCCGTTTCCATCTCCCGGCGATCGGCCATCAGTAGACCGCTCCCCACCGTTTTTTAAGCCAGCCTACTGCTCGGCCCTAGACTCCTTGATTCCCACCGGTCCGATGATCCTTGCCTTTCCCCCCTGGAATCCCTGGCGAGCGGCTCTCTGTAACTTTATACTCTTTTTTTCGTGTGTCCGGTAGGATGAACCTTGCCACGGTCTTCCCTTTTTCCTTCAGTTTCTTAAGTCCCCATTCCACGTCATGAAAAACCTCCCCTGTGGCCTGGTAATTGACTCTGCCGTGGCCGACTTGTTTTCCCCGTAACAAGGGTATGAGCCCTTTTTCTAGCCCCCCCGGGTCGCCTATCTCTTCTTTTCCCCCGCGACAGTCTCCATGACTATGAAAGCCGATTCCGGTTTTTGTCTGCTTTTTTCTTTTCTTTCGGCCCGAAAAAATCACTTCCCCCGAGTCGCCCCCCTCTCGGGGAAAAGCTCCCCGCGCTGAAGGGGGAAGCGTTTTATGTTTTTGCGTGATTCGACATTCGCTGCGCACTCCTAGTAGTGTCCCCCCGTCACAGCAGTTGGCCGATGTGCCTTCATTCGTCATTACGTCGCTGTTTTTCCGCCTCCCCCCGCTTGTTATACCCTTTCCGAGCGATCTTGCCGTTTTTACTTTCGATTATGCTCCCTCTGCCTTTGCCTTTCGACAGGTCCCCTAGCTTTTCCATAACCCCCTTCCCATTAGGCTCCTCGTGCTTTGCCAGAACTCGGCGACTGCCCTGGTTTTGGACTTTTCTGTTTTGAAGCTCTCCCTCCTCCCCCCCACGCCTGCTACGGTGGATTCTCTTTTCTCGCCGCCGTTCCTCCGCTTGTTTCATTTTTTTCTCCCCTTCGTGTCTTTGAATCACCTACCTTACGAGCAAGGTGTGGCATGCGAGGGACCCCTCGCCCCCCCCTTCTTTACAGCTTTTCAAAGCAGAATTTAGCCTTTGCCGAGGTCTCGGTCTTTGAAAGAACCCGGAAGGGCCCCCCCTCCCTCGTCGTTCAGTACTCCGACGCCGAGCGTGTAATACGTTCCTTGATTTTTCCTCGAGAAAGGAAATGCTTGATATAGGCTCTTCCCGGGCCCGCTTGAACCTTCCTCCCTGCTCCTCTTACTTAGAAGTTCCTCCCGAGGCGAACCCTCCGAAAAGTAACCCTTGCATCTCCCTTCCAACTAAAAGAAGCATTGAACGAGTCCCCCCCTGACTTTCTTTGGCTTACCTGTCCCTGCTCCCCCCCGTTTTCCCCTTCCAGTGCAGTAGCCCACCATATAGGACATAAAAACCCTTAACTCTATCCGTCGGAAGAAGATTGCTGCTTTTTTCCTTTCTCTGCAAATTTTTCTATAACAATCTTGATGACCTCCCTGGAGTTTTTGCCGTTGCCTCCATCATCTATAGCCCTAGCCTAGTTTTTGTTGAGAGAGGCCCTGCGCGAGCGCAGCGATTTTCGGGAACATTTCGATTACTCTTTCCAGTAGAAGCTTTCTTCTCTTTAAGGGATTCCTCCTTCTAGGTTGTTCCTTTCTGCGTAGTGTGAGTCCTACCGGGGGTTTCCTGCCTTTACTTTGCAAGGCGTTTATCCGCGCCTTCGCGGGGCTCTTTCCCTGAGTTCGCCTCTAGTGTATTGACTTTTCTTTTTTCTGGACTCGGACACGATTGACGTGGAATGCCCGGTTCCTTTTAGTCTAGGACGGCCCACGATTTTGTCGCGGTCTCCTCCCGTTTCGAACTCTTCAGGTTCCCGTTTCGGGCCGTTCTCTCCGGATCCTGGGGCTCTTCTGAGAAGAAATGTTGATTTTTTGGCTCTTAACTTGTTAGAGCCCTCCAAGTTCAATGAATTTTTTTCGTTGTCGTTCCCTTGCGAAGCACATACACCTCTCTTCCGGCAAGACCTCACTTTTCGGCACTTTTCCCTCCGCAAGGCTTCTATTAGACCTCGCACCCCGTAGTTGAAAGCCACCCACCTTTTTTCCCGTTCTTTTTGATGGGTCCACTTTATCGGCTCCTCTTTTTCTCGTCTTAGCATTACTCTCTTCCAGTCCCCCTCCATCGTCCCTTAAGTCCCTCTCCCCACCTTTTTCCCCCCAGAAAGGTCCCCCTGAGATAAGGGTTTTTTTTAGACTCTTGCCTCCCCCTGCAGCGATGAGCTATCTTTGTTCAAAGTTCGACGCCTTATTCCCCAGTCGTTCGTTTTTCAGTTCGCCCATAGACCTTGAAGATTATTGTAGACAGCTGAACCTTCCTACCCAAAGAGAGTTTGGTCCCGAAACACGGAATTCTTGACCGGGTCCCATTTCGAACCCGCTTAGGAAGCGGCCCCCTTGTTCTTTCCATCTGATGCGTTAGGAAGTTTTGCTTTTCGGACCCCCCCTCCCCACAGTACAGAGTACCTGTTCCTCTTTCCCCCCAGCCGAGCTGAAGGTCAACCCCAGGAGATGATCGGACGCCTCCTTTTTTTTTTCAATCCCTGTCCTCTAAAAAAAGCTCCACCTCCTACCTCCCTCCCCGGCTGGCTTTCTCCAAGTTTCCTCCTCCCGGGCGCGGGTGGCATTTCTCCCCTTCCCTGACCCATGCACCAGGCTCAGAGTAACCCGGTTTCAACCTGCCGGATATCTCGCCGGGAAGGTCAAGTCCCTTGTTCTTGTCCCGACGTAGATTTGAAGGGGCTTCCAAGGAGTAATAAAGTGTTTACCGTCTCAATTCGAAGGCACCCCTTCTCCCCACTCTTTTTTCAAAGTCGTACTTTAATCGGCATTTGCTTGAGTCTCTGGAGTCTTTGACTCCAGGACCGGCATTTATTAGAAACCCCCCCATCATGCTTACCTTATGCTAGATTATGCAGGTGTCCCCTCCAGGAATAATAGCAGGACCTTGACCCTTCGGGTCTCCGGAATATGGAGCCCCGAATGCGGAGATGCCTCTCACTAACTTTTAGGCCGGCGGGCATGGGGTCGGCCTTTCCTCCTTGCTTCCGGACCCTTCGCCAGGAAACAGTAAGTGGGGTGGACTCTTACCGCCCCAAGACATTTCTCCTTCTTCTCACACCTTTTTGGCGGTTTTCCGGTCCTTTACCCGTCCTCGAGACTTTCCCCCGCCCGGATCCACGCCGGTCCGCCCCGAGTTGTTTTGAGTTGGGCTGCCTCTACAACTAGCGATATTTTTGTCGTCTTTCCTGCGGGAGCTCTTCTCTCTCTCCCCCCAGATATCTATGCTGGCCGAATGTTCTTCCTATAAAGATTTTCACGGCATGCCCCAC
>Ga0179593_1580359_pt1 | contig 11060 bp, 9 predicted proteins | sample CZODoug2_1_08_16_FD_185931 | JGI IMG/M metagenome (GOLD analysis project Ga0179593, IMG submission 185931) | Vadose zone soil fungal communities from Angelo Coast Range Reserve, California, USA - CZODoug2_1_08_16fungal (PacBio error correction) | ecosystem: Environmental > Terrestrial > Soil >... | reverse complement strand
CCTTACCCTACCCTCTGGCGACAAAACCCCTTTTTCTGCCTAACCCCCTTTCTTTAGGCCTTTCGGCACAGTGCTTCGTCCGTGCCGCAGCGGTGATGTTCTTTTATGGTTTTTTTTGCGTTGATGAATGACGGGTCCTCTCCTTTGGCAATTGGGCAATTGATCTTATCGTTACCGAATTCTCTTTTTTCGTCTCTATTTACTGCAGACTATCTTCTTAACTTATCATACGAAGTAAGCCTGCACTCCAATACTTCTCCAAAGAACCCCCTCTTTTCACAGGGGGAACGATTCGCGAACCTGCTCTTCTCTAGGCCACCCCTAGACCCCTGGCAGCAATGCTTGGTGATCCTCTGACTCTTGGACCCCTTCGCAGGTAGTCGTGAGCCCGATTAGCTCTTTTCGGTTGTCTTTGATGACAGGTCTTTCCCCTGTCATGGAATCCTTTCCGACCCCATTTGCCGATCCAAACCTGTGTTCCCAATCCCTTCTTACGTAGTCCTCCTCTTCTATTTGGATTGTCCCCTTTAGAGGGATATCCGGATTGTACCCACTTCTTCTTCCCCAACAATAGAACGGTTTGGGTTGCCGGCAGTTGCTCTTCCCCCGATGTCTTTTATGTTCCAGTTGCGACGTGCAAATATATTTCCCCACCTTACCTTTGTAAGACAGTGAATAGCCATGCATTCCCCCCCCTGGGACTATTTTTCCTTTGCTCTGTTCCCCCTGAGATAGGTGGTGGAACCTTGTCGCTTTTCGGCTCACGTGGTTCTTTGAAATCAGTTCCCTCCCCCCTGCCATGGATATGAAGGGATTTCTCCCTCCTTGTCTACCGGGATGGTATTTTTTGTGTTTGACTGTTGTCCTACTCGTTCTCTCTTTTCTTTTAAAGCTCTATTGACAAAGTTCAACGCGTGCGCAGACCCCCAGCCAGCCCCTCCCCCCCTTTCCGCGACAGGGTCAATGAACACTCGAGTTCTCAGGAACCTTTTCCTCTTTTATTCTTCTGTCTTTAGACTCCCCAAATGAACAGAGCATCAGCCGTTTGGACGAGGGGCACTAGGTCCCTAACTTATCTCCGCCCTTTTGATGCATCCTGCTCGCCCATTGAAACTTTGGGTAGCGGTTTAGCCTTATTTTCCAGCTTCTCGCTCCCCTCCCCTCCATTTGCGATCTCCGCTTTTGCGACGATATTCCCAATCCGGAATTTCTTCCCACTTATTCCCTTTTGACAGGCCCTGGGGCCCCCCGGGAACTTTTTCCCCCTAAGGCTGTGCGGTGGTAAACCATCTCTGGGACATGGCCACCCCTCCAAGACTTCCTATGTCCTCATCCCGTTTCCGACAGGCGACGGCAGCGGATCCACGATTCGTCCCTTGACGGTGTCAGTGGTGCCGGTTCCACTTTACCTATCTGGGGTTGGTGGCACCCCCTCGGTCTCGGAATGCTCCTGTCCATTTGTACCTTGAAGCGCCGTGTCCCACGCCCTTGCTAGAGAGCGGTTCGACATGACTCTGTCTCGGTCCTCTCTTCTTCCGACCCCCTTTGATGTGGCTCCCCCCGTCCCATCGTTTCCCCAATCGGCCTTGTCCATTTAGAAGAACTGGAATCGTTGTCTACTCGCCCCGCTCAGCGCCCACGCTGTCCAATAGGGATGCCATTCCAATATGCTGTACAAATTCCCCTTCTCTCCTGCATGTTGTTGTTGTTGCTTCGTTACTCTCTAATGTCTGTCTTGGATTGGCCCCCCCTTGTTCCTTCGCTTCCTCCGCGCCGGACGGTTGCCCGGCTTTTCGCTTCGAGATTCCCAGTTCGAAAACGAAAATATTCTCCGCTTTCGACTTTTGTGACGGACGAGTTGTTTCAGCAGCACATCTGTCGTTCTGATTTTTTTCCTCGACTTCGGGCGCCCTCCTTCCCGCACCCCACATTCGTTTGCGTCACGAGCCGCCTTTCCTGACACACACCCATTTTGCATGTTGCGGCATGTAATGCGCCGCCCCAAGCTCTTTTTTTTCCCTGTCCTTCTTTTTCCCAAATCCCCCTTCCCTTGGAAGAAGCTTTGTCTTTGAAATCTTATGTGTCTCGTAGCAGAAAAAAGTTTCCCTCCCCCCTCCAAGTTCTCGGTCTTCGGAGCTTTTCCGCCAGACAGGAAGAATCAGCTAGCCCGGTTCGATTGGAAACCAGGCCTCCCAGTTTTTTCCATTTGAATGTAAGCGTCTGGTTTCCCCCTTTTTTTTTCAAAATCCTTTTAAGGTCTACTGTTTCACTCTCTTCCCCCAACCTTGCCTGAAGATGGGAACTTTCATCCTTGTGTGTCTTCGCCAGCGTTTGTTTTCGGTAGCTTACGTGCACCCAGATTGGTTTGACCTTCTCCAGACTTTCCTTTATATCAATTGTCAGAGTATCACTCCCAGAGGTGTATCGATTCTCCTTCCAATAGTGTCCCCGTCAATCCTATTTTTTATTCTGCCAGCCTTATCCCGCCCCCCTCCGCTATGTTCCCTTTTCTCCGATAGGTGACCCCGCCGCTTACCTCGCTGTTTCTTTTAAGAATTTATTTCTGAGGGAAATTTCGTGTGCAGGGTGAACAAATTTTTTTGTTTCCTTTAGCCCCTTCATCGGCTCCCTTCTTCTTCTGACCCCCCTTCAAACAAAACCCATGAAGAACCTTAGTCGTTAGACCCCTGCGGCTCCCCACCCTAACCAGAGGGACCTTTGAGGTACCCGCTACTGCCAAACAACCCTTTTTCCTTTTCGACTTCGACAAAGACGAATTCCCTCCCCAACCCGTCTTCCGTTGCATGACCGCCCACCAATTAGATTTTCCCCAATTTAGGCTGGAATCCCACCGTCCGCGACATCTACGTCTCAGATGAATGGAACGTTCAATCACCCCCTAAAACGCACGCATCCACCTTCATTCTTTCCCTTCTTGACCACCCAAGCAGTTAGATTTTTTCCCTCTCAGGAGACCGCAATATCAAAAAAGTCACCTGAGCTCCCAAAACTCATGCCTCCGACGCCCAACCGTACTTACCCCCTGATTTGGATAGTATCTACGATCATGCTTCACATCTCTCCCCTAACATCACCCGTAGTACCCCGTTACTGCCTCCATTCCCACAACGTGACCCCCTCCCTCCCTCATTTCCACTAGTGGCGAACCACCCTTTCCGGCTATATCTCTCCAGCTTTATATTTCCCACAATCAAGGGCTCATTGTTTTTTTTCGCACTGCCACCGCTTGGGGGTTCTCGAATAGTTCCAAACTCATTCCTTGACCGCTCCTAGTACTATTAGGATTGGGCCGGCTTACAAACCCTTCTTTTTATCCTCGTTCCTCCTCCTTCGGCTAGGGTAAGCGTTGTCCCATTACCTTGAAATGCTGGAAGAAAGCTCATCCGATTCCCTGGCACATTCCCAGGCCATCGTCCCATATTCCTCTTAAATGCATTCACAGACTCCCAATTGTTCCCCCTTCCACCCCCCCCCCCCGGCTCAAGCTTCGAAACGATCTTTCATCCCCCTTAAAACTCCTGATAGTACTCCCTCCAAAATGTTTTAGCCATCCCGTTGTATGGCTGTAATTTCCTCTTCTTACCCTAGTGGTTGTTTTTGAGTCTATTACAACAACTGATTTTTCAGAAGAAAAACATGGGAGGGGATTACCGGGGATTTCTCCCCACCTGGCTTGGTTCGGTGATGGACATTAGTCCGGCAATGGGTTTCTATTTTTTTTTTTACCTGTAGTGCTTCCTGTTCTGGAGTTTTTGTGGCTGCTATCTTAGGAGGCCGGCCGTTTCCCCCGGCTTTTGATATCTGCACCGCCTGCTTTTTTCCCGTCCGTTAATGCTAATATCTTTCGCTGTCCCTACTCCTCGTGGGCCCTTTAGCGGACTCTAATGAGTGACCTCACTCCTTTTGCGTTCTACAAAGGTGGACCTCTTTTTCTGGACCTATGCTCCCTGGCTTTCCCAATACGGACCAATGCCTTTCGTTTCTTTAGTTATTATCGCCGGCATCTTTTTAAACGATTAACCGTTTTCTGTTTCGGTTGTACGTGCTAGGGAGGGCGAACTCAGTGCTGAGTCCAAGTCTTCCTCAGTATTTTTGCTCTCCCCCACCTCAAAGTGTGTTAAACCCCGGAGCTCATGTAGTCTTTGTTTGGCTTTTTTTCTTTTTTTCTGGATATCTTGTGAATGGGCCCAGTTGAAACCCTCCGCAGGTTTGATTCCGTCTCTGCTTCCTTGCTCTCTTGGCTTATGAGGGTTCGTTAAGTTGAGAAGTTACCATCTTCAAATGTTCCGTTTTCCCTTTTCGTTAAGCAGGTGAGGCCACACCCCCTGTTCCTTGTACTTTCGAGTCCCGGCCACTTAGCCCTCACCCTTATGTAATTTGTGGGCGGCGGACAGATCCTCCTTTTTTTGCGCAAATTGCCCGGCTCGGTGTGATCTCAGGAAGTTTGATGGATTCTTGGTTGTGGGGACTTTCCACCCAACCTCAGGTTCCCCCGTCGGCTGGCTGCCCAAAGCGCTCGGCCCATAATTAAATCGGAGAAGCTTCTTTACCGTAGTCCCCGGTCCTGTGCTGTAATCCTGGCTTTTTAACCGAGTCTCGGCGTTCCGGGCGATCTCGAGAGGTAGCTGTACATGAAACATCGTCACTCCCCCTTCTAAGGGCTCGGGTTTGAAACGAGGTTCCTCGCCTACCCCTTTAATCATTTGCCAAATTGCCTGGCCCCTTCCATGCTAGTCGTCAGCCGTCTTCTAGTTTCGCTCCTCCGAGAAAACTTTCTCTCTTTTGGGCTTAATCCATCCCCCTCGTGGATCCCTCAGAAGATACGTGAACCTTCTCCTTCACGGGGCCGCGTGTTCTAAACTTTACCTCCAGGCCAGCAAGGTTTTTTTGTCTCCGTTCCCTGGGGACCGCCGCCCCGTTTCCCTCCTTGGGAACTCCTGGCTTTTTCCATAAACTCCGTCCAATCCCTCCCCTTTTGGTCCTCTGGACGATGCTTCCCTGTTTTCTCTTTCACTCTCCTGGTTGATTGATTCTCCAGCCTTCCTCAATGACGGGGTTTTTTGCAGGTGCCCATTTTTTTACTATTGTGAATCCGGAGCTCGGATCGAGGCTTGAACTTTCATTGCACCAAAGCTGACGCACCTCATTGCTTTTTGAGGTTATTTCGTGAAAGGACTCGCAGTACGTTTCTCGTTAATTAAGCTTTTCGAATCCCCAATACGGTCCCCAATTTATGATTACTCCCCTCCAATGGTTCTATTCGTCTTCAGAAGAACTTTTGTTGGCCCCCCTTTTTACTCCCCTCCGCGTGACCGGCCAACCCTTGGGATTCCAAGAACACTGCGTCTTTGAAACGGCAAATCTTTTTCTCCTCTCTTCCTCCCCCTTTTGGGTTTCTTACCTGTCCTTATGGATTCATAAAGATTCTCTACATACCGGATTTCTTGATCAAAGGTATTGCAAGTTCATTTAGTAGATAGTCAGCCCCTCCCGTTCAGTTCAGAGAACTCCAATGTGGTCGACTATGGCTACTACTTAATAGCTTCAACCTTCTTCTTGATTGCGATGGCTGAAGGGCCAGACATGTTCGCCATTACGTTTCACTCTCCCTGGAGTCCTAGAGTCGCGGGAGTCTAACCCATTCTATAGGAGAGTGATTCCTACGCATTCCTAGATGACCACCCATGACTAATGCAACAAGCATCTGAGTGCCAGGAAAAAAACAGGAAAGTTCCGGTATTTCTCCACGTTGCTAGGATAAAAGACTTGTTTCGACGAGAAGAAATCTGGCTGAGACCGTCAGCCCCTTCGGCTTCAGAGCCATGCAAAGGGGAGCGGTGAGGAGTTATGACAGACCGCCCCGGCCTCCCTAGCCTGGAGCATCTTTGCGTGCTTGTTCAAAAACTTGCTTTTTCTGAAGCTTGCCTGTGGTAGGTCTACGTTTCTTCACATTCCCTCAGGCCTGCCTAGACGGTTCTATAGGTTTAAAGGATGCGTCGCCAAAAGATAATTCTACGGAGGGTTACCCCTCTTCTTTCCAGCGGAGAGACGGGTGGCAGTAGCCAGGCTTACCCGGAAAAAAAAGCGTTGTTTGACAACCTGATGGAATGCCGCGCTGGATCCTCGAGATTAAGCCAAGCGATTTGATTCGATTGCGTGCCCCCCCCCCCCCCCCCCTCTTGACAACACTCTTTTGATCCTGATGTCCTTATGGGTTCTTGCGCGCGCAACTGTCTATTTTCATTTGTCCTTTTCTGATTGCCTCAGATGTTACTTAGACCACTCCCTTTTATCGTAACGGTCGTTTCTGGATTCCCCTGAGCCATTTAGGAGTTCCCGCGATGAGGAGATCTGTCCCTACCTTGATTCGCCCTAGAGGCGTGTATTTTTCCCCATAACAACACCAAAGATGCCACATTCCTCTACACCAGTCGGTAACTCGAACTCCACCGTCCCCTCGGGCACCTTTGCCAAAGAGGTACACCCACCACACTTTACTGTATCCCCCCGGATTCCAGATTTCCCCTTTTTCATGACATAGCCACCCTTAAGATGGCCCCGTCCCCCTTTCTTTGGTTTCCTGAGAAAAGCCCGTGAAATCCGTCATCTTCCGATCCTTTCTCCTTTCCCCAATGAAAGCCCCCCTCCCGATACTTAAGAACGCGTGACCTGATAGGAAATCCCCCAAACCCCGGAGTTTAAAATTCATCTATCCCCCTTCACATTTCCTCGCCGCCAACACAACACCCTGTTTGCTTAATTTCCCACGCCCTTCGCCCCCAAATTTAATTTAGAGCGTTGCTTTACATACCAGACTTTACTTGAAGACAAATCATCTTGCAAACCGCGACAACTCCATTCGTTGTTTTTCTCACGTCTTCCGATTCACTAAGCAAGTAGTGATAACCCCCCATGCTTCCCTTGGTTGGGCCGACCAATATCAGGGATCAGTCGGTTTGACTTCAACCCTGTTTAGTCAAGACAGACTTCTCTTTCCCCCCTACTCGGGATTCCGATACTTTTAGTTTCGTACATTCCCTCCCGTCTCCTCGCTCAAACTGGAGCTCGTTCCACGCTAACCATATTTTGAGCCCTCTCATCCCGACTAACCTGACCGGCACCTTGCCTTCCTCGCCCGACACTCAGTGCCAATTTCCCTCCCCTCGTGTCCTTAACATCGCAACCCCCATTTCTGGCTTTTAAAGACTCACCGCTCACAGAAATACCCCTTTCTTGATTTACTCTAACAAGGTTTTTTGTCCTTTTTTCTGGAAATTATCTCTCTCTTCCTCCATCTTTTTGGACAAGATCCTCCAACTGATTGGAGCCCCCCCACATTTTTGTATCAAGTGGATTTAGCCCAGGATGGCGTGCTTCGGTCTTTTGACTTTTGAATTGTTTCTTGCTGCGTTCCACTTTGCGGCCTGGATGTCGATGATCTACGAAGCAGAGTCTTTGTTGGAAATTGGGACCCTCTGGATACTGCACCTCCCCCTTATTGTCTCTCTGTCCTGGGCGCCTCGATATCTTCTCTTCCCTCTCTTTTTTTAATCCGGCCAATCCCTAATGATCTATAAAGAACCCCTCCCTCGTTCCCGTTGTGACCTGAATGACTCCACGGCCTTGTTTCTTGGCCCCCGCTGACAGAACTCTTGGCTTGCAAGCGTTTTTTCATCTTCGGAGCGAGCGCCTGCCCGTTCCCCCGAGGAAATCGTTGAATTGAGTTTCGTGTGCCTTTTATGTGCTGCGTCAGTCATGGGCGTGTCCGGGACTTTGAGCACTTCGGTGCGAGCCAAATTACTTTTTTTTTAAAATCTCCTTTCTTTTTTTTTGGCGTTCAGGCGTGGATCTTTGCATTTTTTCCGTAGTGCGGGGCCCATCTTGCACAAGGCCACATAGAAATTCCTTTTTTGGGACCATCCCCCCCCCCTTCTTTTTCCTTTGGATGCGGGCTCCATGAATGCACCCCACAAAGGTCTTCCTTTTCGGTCGTCTTTTTCCCTTTGCTTCCCACGTGCGGCTCTGCCACTTTTGCCTTGGCGAGTTCAGGCCCCCCGGTGGGCTTTTTGAATTGCGTGGTTTCTCCGGATCCTTCTGCCCCCCCGTGTCAGCACTTCCTCCTTATCAGGGGATCTCCGCAGCGGTCACCAGAATTGTGCAGGCTTTCCTTTCCCCGTTTTTTTACTTTTTTTCTGTTAACCAATTCCCCCCAGAAGTACTAGGCGCTCTCCCCCCTAGTCCACTCGTCTATGCACACGTCCCGCGTTTTTCGCAGAAATGGACTCCCCTTCTAACTCCCCCGTGCTTTAATCTTTCTAATGAAACCTTCTTTGACTCAGGAATTTTCCTTAGATTTTTTGTATCGCGTTAGCTTTAACTGAACCATCTCCCTTTACCCGTTACTTTCGTGATTGTTCAATCGGGCCCCTGCTAATGACCTCTGTCTTCTCGACCATGATGCAGACCGCGCCTTATTCTCGTTCTGCTTTCTGGCTCTCAATGGCTTCCCCCTTCTAGACCGGACAAGAATTTCAACCCCAGCATCTCTCCTTGTTAACCCCGCTCTAACGGCATTGCCTTGGGTCTCTTCCCCCCGTGAAAAGGCAATTTCTTCCCCTGAAAGTTCCCTTTGACATCTCAGCGGCTGCTTTGACCCATTCCCTCATCAGGATTTCCCAACCAGAAGTCACTCAGCTTCCACGTTCTATGATAGGGTGGTCGGCTCCCCCCTCTCTGACAGCTACAAGCTTCTTCCCACTTCAAGCTCAGGGTTTTCGTTTGTTCTTTTCCCCAACTATCTGGGGCGCTTCCCTCTTATGGCTCGAGCCTGGAATGAGTTTTTAAAAGAAAGACTGACTAAAGCACTTTATGCGACTAGGCTCTTCTCATGCCCGGCTGTCACTTCAGACCCCCAGAGTGGGATCGAATCCTTTCACCGGCGCGCAAACTGATTGTCTTCATCCTCTGTCTCCGAATGGCTCTGATGCCCCCAATTGAGTGTCCAACCCCCATTTAGACGAGGTCCGTGGGAGGCCAATTCATCCATGACATAAATTTCCCACGTCCATCCTTTTCCCTACATTATCCTTTGTTGGGTGTTGATCGCTCTTTGCATCCCTTCCTCCTGAGGTCCTTCCAAGATTGCCGTTTGAGAAGGAAGACCTCCCTCTTGCCCATATATGAAGGTTGGACCTCAGGTCTCGGCCGACTAAGGACCCCCCCCCCCCCAGAGTCCCGTTTTTCTCGACTTTAGTCCCGCAAGATTGCTACTGAGCCTCTATTTTTCTAACCAGGGTTTCACAGAACACAGAGGCTTGCCCTTCATCCCTGCCTTGCGAAATTTGCGGGATCATCGCTCGCTCCAAACCGGAGTTCCACTCCTTCTCGGTCAACTCCCCGTGGTCCATTTATTCCGCCAGTCAGATGTTTGATCCAAGCACGGTTTTACCCTTGAAAAGGACCAAACTTCCCTTACGTCCCAAGAAGATTGTGGGAGATCCATCATCCGTCTGCTTTCCGTCTTTCCCCCAACACGGTTATCTTCTCCCAAAAGGAGAGCGTTTTTTCTGTAGGCTTTGGAAATCCCAACTGCCCATTCCTCCCTCTCCTCTGTCTCGATGAAAACAAGGCCCCTGGTCTCCTTCGGTAGGTCCCGACGATTCAAGGGGCCGCCCTTCCCGTTCCCACGTAGACGTCTTGCCCAACCTATTCTCGATATGCATTTACAATGAGGTGAAGATTCTTTTCGGCGTTTTCCCTCAACTTCCCCCTGAGTCCCTACCTCCGGCAGGAAACGATCTGTCCCCCCTTTTGATCCTCCCACTTCTCTCATCCGCCCTTTGATTCGATGCGCCCTTTCCCCATCTCTCCCCACCCATATTCAGAACGGAAATTTGTTTGGTTTCCCCCTTTCGCGTCCTCCTCTCCTTGACTCCTTCCTTGAGACCTCTTGTTCCGTATCCCGCGCTTCCCTCGCCCCGGACGTTGACTCTCCCTTCATTTTTCTGCGCCCCATTTCGGGAACGTGTTCCGTTTCTTTGCTCCCACATACTTCCGACCGAGCCCTCGATCATCTCTAGTGTGACAAAAGGCCAAAAACACCCCCGTAAAAAATTCATACTAACCCTGCGGTCCACGAGGCGGCCCCCTCACACAGGAGGGCCTCTAGGCCCACCACTCCGTCCTTTTTCTGCAAGTCTCCCCCTCCACCCCCAACGATCTCCGTTTGTTGCTACGAACTTGTCATCCTTAGTGGAGGCCCAAACGCTGCCCTGAGGACTACCTCCCCCCTTTTTTCCACAACTCAGGCAGTTTTTGCGACATGTGCCCTGATACACTCTCCAACATCAAACCCCCCCGGAGACAGCGCTAAGTCGTGACCTTCCTAAAAACGCGTCGTCCCCCGCTTGGACGTCCCCCCATTAAGGATCACGACATATCCCACCATTCCCCAACTTCCATAACAAAACCCCCCATTCGACTGTGCAGTTACACACACGGTCTTTCCTGCAATTCGATCCCCCCACAGCATTCCAAATGACCGTTCCGTTCTCCCAGCAACGCTCTCCCCCCAACACTAGACCTACCCTTCCCCCACTGGCCAAGAATTCCTCAGCCCTCCCCACTGAGTCTCACAATAATCCACCCTTTTAGTTACTTCCCTCCCCCGAGGCTTCAGGACCTTGAGAATCTTCCGTCTCTTCTCACGCGAATGGGATTATCACCCCCCTGAGGCACGGTTACCCCCCAATTTATCGATTCAAAGTGCAATCGGCCTAATACTCAGGAAATAAACCCTTTGCCCCCCCCTATCTGACCCTACTAAAACCCAAAGAATTGCTGTATGAAGAAATACAATTTCCCCACTCCCCCACACTTCCGGACACCATGCCTTATGACCTCCTCCCCACGCCCTTTGCCAATGCCGCCGTTTTCCCTTTGAAACTCTTAACCCTAACCACCCCCGGCCGACATCTCGGGCAACGTCCCTTCCTTAATCCCCCCCTTGATATGACGGACTCATTCATTGTCAGTCGCCA
>Ga0179593_1561147_pt1 | contig 11060 bp, 18 predicted proteins | sample CZODoug2_1_08_16_FD_185931 | JGI IMG/M metagenome (GOLD analysis project Ga0179593, IMG submission 185931) | Vadose zone soil fungal communities from Angelo Coast Range Reserve, California, USA - CZODoug2_1_08_16fungal (PacBio error correction) | ecosystem: Environmental > Terrestrial > Soil >... | reverse complement strand
ACTTCCATTTCCTCAAGGAGCGCCTTCTTTTTCCTTGCGAAAGCCATCCTTTTTTTTTTTCACTTTTCCTTTCCTTTTGCCCCCCGTTGGCTTTCCTTCTGCGGGACCGGATCCCCTTTGGGTTTCGCATCCGACGCTCCAACTCCTCACCCCCTGCGGCGACTCTTTCTTTCAAGCGACCTTATAGACCCAGATTAAATTTCCACCGAACGTTCTTTTCTGGTTTTCAAATTGAGTTAACCTCCCTCTTTCGTTTAGAAACGCTTTTTCTTGGGCAACTTTCCTTCTTTTCCTCCCATTATGTTCACGTTCGCGCGACATCTCTTCCTTTTTTCGGTACTACCCGTTTCACAGTACGCCAGACGAAACTTTTTCATCTGAGTCATAAGTAAATCCTCCCCCCCCCCTCCGTTTTTCCCCTGCCCTACCCCTGTTCCCCCTTCCAGTCGACACCTCGCACGGAACTTTCATAAAGCCTCTTTTTTGCTCTTCGCCAGACTTTGTCCAAACTTTCCAATCTTTTTTTCTGTCTCGTTTCTTCTCCCTCTTAGATTCGCTTTTCCCTTCTCGAGTCCGAATTGTCCCAAGGGTAAGCGGACGGAGAGGCACCGCACAAAGGTTTAACGGTTCTCTACCCTTTATTTAGGCCCCCGGCCCTATTGTTCCGTTCGCTTTCCCCAGGTTCAAGGAATATTTCCCCAGATTGAGACGAAACGTCTCTTTAGTATGAGGCTTTTTTCCCGCTCATCCTTAGTACCCATCGATTTAATGTTTTTTCCCCGTTTGCGCCCTTACAAACGGAGTGGCACCCAAATGACAAGACAATGTCAATTCTCTTGGGCCAGCCCTAGAATTCTCAATTCCCCCCTGTTCGACCTCCCCTTATGGAGTTTTTTTCCCCCTTGGGGAATCCCTAAAGATATGATTCTTCACTCATTTTATTTGCTCGTTTTTTTTTCGACGTCCTCAACCTAGCTTCGTTTGCGAATCCCCCTCTTTTTTTGAGAGAGAGAGCTGGTTTGTCTCTCTGCAGTTTGTCCAAACGGGTCCACCGAATCTTTCCCACCTGATGTTCAGTCCCCTTTTCCTAAATTCCTTTTCCCCGTATATGTTCTCTCTTGAGAAAACAGTGTTGGTTGTCTTTTGCGCCTGCTCGTTCTTTTTTTTTCGCTTTGTTTACGGTCCCTGGTTGTAACGAAGCCTTTTTCTTCCCCCCCCCCGTTTTTTTTTTTTGGCGGGAGGGTGGCTCCGGCCCATGGTTGTTTTTTGTTTTTTTCCGAGCCTGTCATGCTCTCTTTCGTAGATACCTTGGACTCTTTACAAGGATCGTATCGGGAGCGAGCATTTACTTTCTGACGCCTCAAAGATCTTTCACTTCTCGTATTGGACCTTTTTTTCCCCCCCGAGCCTTCCAATCAGAGGTCTTCTCGCTTTCATGAATGCATTTGTCACCCCCTTCTTTGCTCGTTCCTGTTGTCTTTTTATTTTCCGAAGCCCGGTCCTTACAGCAAGAAACCCCCCTAGACGCCTTCTGCTCCCCTCGATCCCCTTGCCAATTTTTTCGTAATTCCTGTCCGAGCGGGTGGTTCAAGGTACGAGCTCTCGCCCTCCTTAAAGCCTCAGAAGGTGTCCATTCAGACTTTTCTTCTTCCGCATTCGTTCCTTTTGCAAACTCTCCTCTCTTCCATTGAGTGCCCGTGGACTTTCTTTCTGGTGCCATGCGAGGGCGTGTTCCTTCCTGGTTCCCCATACTTACAGTTATTCTTCCTTCTTGCCCCTTTTGATTCGTATTTTTTCGGTTTTCCTCCTCATTTTAGGGAGCCCCGATTCGCTCACAAGTCCTGCAGATTAGTCCGACCTTCGTTGCACATCTCTTTTTCTCGTCCAGTTCCTCTTTTTTTTTCCCCCTGACTTTTCCTTCGCGGTTTTTTTTTCCTTTCAAAATAATGGAAAACCCCTTCTTTTTCCTCCTCTCCGTGTTGTTGTTCTCGCTTGTTTTCCTCCAGGATTTTATTCACGACATTGCTCTCGTTGAATTGTCTTTGACCACTTGGTTTGGAAAAAAAATGTGCGCTCTCTTTCCGTTCTTTGCTTTCTTTTTTTTGTGTTCCCTATTGCGTCATTTTTTCGAACCCCCCCCCCCTAGGACAAATTATTCCCTGACAGGCGACGATTTCAGCTTATTGATCACTGTAAACCCTCTAAGGAGGTTCCTTTTCTGTCCCTTTCGCCACTTACCTCCTCTGTAAAACTTTGCTTTAAGTAAACGGTTCGTTTTTTCGTTGCGTCCAACCGGAATTTTTGATTTTCTTGTTTTTTCTTCTCTCGAGCACTTCTCCGGAGTGGTTTCCCCCCTTCCCTGAGGTTTCTTTCTCTGAAGATTTCTCCACAGCTCTTGGCGAGGTAATAATCCCTTCCGCGCTTGTTGGTCTTTCGTTCGGCTCATTTCCGGCGGCTTTTGCGTTTTCTTCAGTTGACTGGCGGCGGCGACCCTACGTAGACAGAAGGGTTCCCCCCTCTTCAAACCCTATTTTCCCACCCTTTTCTCTTTCCTTGCAAGATTGTAGAGAAGTTAAGTCTCGTTTTCTCCATGGTCCCCACTTTCATTTGAAGCCCCTTTCGTTTATTCCTGCTCACACATTCTAGATATGTCAGGCTTCCTTGATCCGTTTTTCCGGCCTTCCTAGATACTTTGGCTTTTCCCCCCCCCAAGACTAGCCCTCTTTTGATACATATCTGTTTTTTCCCAGACCCAGGGGCCGCAAGCCCCACTTGTGCTGTTTTTGGAAGAGATCCCCCGCCCAAAAAGCTCTCCCCTTGCGAACGCGGTTTTCTTTAAGTCCGATGCTTCCTACCACCCTTCAAAGTAAAATGCATTTTCGCAGAATTTTTAACTTTCCCAAGGAGTATTGAGGACCCCCCCTCTATATTTTTAGCTCTATCTAAAATTCGTAGGTCCCTTTCCCCCCTGGCTGGCCTCTTTGTCTTTTCCCTTCCCTTGTTTTTAATTGGTTCATGAAACAGGGGGAGACCCCTTCCTCGGAATTTAACCGCGGGGTTTACCTTTTCCCTCAGCCCGGGGGCTTCCTTCTCCATCGTAACCGCTTTGAGTTCCCTCCTCCCTTTTAGGGCCCGCCCCTTTTGGAGCGAACCGCGTTTTTTCCTTCCCTTCCCATATGAGAAACCCTTTTTCCTTCGGTCCGCTTCGTTTCCTTTCGGGACTTTTTTTTCCCCTTCCGCCCCCCGCTGATGAATATATCAGTTCGGAAGATGAACTCGCCGGGAAGATTCCAAGTGCCCCTCCCATCGAACTTTTGCGACTGTCTGAGGTATTTTCATTTAAGCAGGATGATTGTCGACGTGCGTTTAGGAACTTTAATCTTTGACTATACGCCCTCTGACGAGATGCCCTTTTTTTAAAAAATTGATGATTCCTCGCAATGCCTTTTTTTCGATTTTCCATCTTTTCTTGAGACTTTGAGACGGTTCGTCACGCGGCCAAAAGCTCTACTGAAACTAAGGCGTTTCTCTTCTTTTTTTCCCCCTTCCTACTTTTTCTTCTGTATCTGGATTTTCCTTCCTTTTTTTTCTAAGGATCGCTGATTTCTGAAACGAAATCTTTGCCTTGTTTGCCGCATTTAGCTTACTTCTAACGTTGCTCCTTTTTTCCCCCTCCCGCCCTTTCCAAAACACGGAATTTTGCAGTCTTGGAGAAGTGCTCAGCGGAACTCCCCTCTTTCCCCCTTCCTATTCTTTCTTCCCTGCGCTCCATTTCTCCAGCCCACTTCCCCGACCTTTTTATTTTCCGCTAAGCCGACCCTCAAATTCTTCAGTTCGGCGTGATGCCCATTTCCCCTAGACCAAGTCTTGTAAAAGTCCTTCTCCCCCCTCTTCCTCGATAAGATTTTTTCCTCTTTCTTCGGCAGTTCCGCGCCGTTTCGGCTTGAATCCCCCCCCCTTTTCAACTTTCATAGCGACAATGGTCCGGACTTTTTCCAAGCCCAAACGCTCTCGCGACGACGTGTTCTTCCTTGCTTAGCTGCTGGTCCCTTTCTGACCTCGGACCCTCCCTGCTATGGGAGATTGCTCAGTCCGGAAACTGTCCCCGCTCCTCTTGTCTGCAGGACGATTGGGTTCTTGTCTTCTTTTTCCGGAGGCCGGTCGTTTTTATACCCGCTTTTTTCTCAGGCAAATATTCATCTTTTTAGGATGGTGCTGCGAGACTCTCTCCCTCCCCGGCCCAAAGGCGTTTTTCGAGGAAAACTTCATTGAACCTTCCTCTCCTCGTTTTGTTTCTTTTCCCGAATGTCTGCTTTTCCCAGTCTGACGGCCACCCTCCCTGCGAGCGATACTTCGCAGGGGCACATCCCTCCCCCTCGGATGCATGATCTTACCACCTTGTTCTCCCTCGGCCTACTCCCTGCTGGATCAATTTTAGGGGACTCTCTTTATTAGAGATTTGGGAAAGTTCTTTTCCAGATCCGCCATAAGCAGGGAGTTCTCATTCTCCGAGGCTTCCCTCTACTCTTGGCAGTTGAGACACCGATTCTTCCCTTTCACCTCATAGTTTTCTTCCCCCGCGTCCGTAAGTGTGATTTGTTTTTTTCCTGAAAAGGAGTCATCAAAGAGATCTTCTTTTTCCGGGTGTCTTCCCTCCCCACTCCTGGCCCCTTCTCGGCTCCTTCGATGTGTTAAGTAAGGGACTAAGTGGTAGGGGATAGTCCCTCCTGCGGACAACTTTATCATTTCTTCTGTTGGTCCGCTCTTTCCTGCTATTTCGCCCTTTGCATTGATATTTTCAGTGGCCATTCTTTTGGAAATCGTTTCTCGCGAGCACTTAATAGCGGCCTTCCCCCCCTGTTTTTGCGGGAGTTTCTCGGGGGGAGTCCCCCCTCCCTACTACCCCCACAAATTTTATTCTCAAAGATTTCGTTTCCCTGATCCTTTCAATTCCCCGCCGAGTCTCGATAACATTTGACCTTTTCCCTCCGGATGTCGTTTTTTTTAACCAAAGTTTCTCCCATTTATTCGGTGGGAACCCCCCGGATAAATCCTTATTATAAAGACAAAACGGTACCATTCATTGAGCCTTCTTTTCCCAGTATATAGCCCTGCGTAATAGTCTCGATTGTTTCTCCCTTTTTTTAAATAAAATTCGGTCTTCCCGGTTCTCCTTCCGTACGTTACGCCCACAATCATCTTCTCCCTTAAACTCTACCGCTTTTCTTTTTTTCGCCCTTTTCCGTCTCCCAACTTGATTTCCCCCCTTTCTTGAGGAGAGTGCATAATCTGAGCCCGTATAGATTCTTCCTTCTTCCGTTCGCAAAGTCTCCCCCCCCAATTCCTCCTTCCGCCGTTTTCAAGTCTATTGAGGTCTTTCTTTTTTTACCGACAATCCTCTTTTTCCAGGTTCGGCAATCCAGGCATCCCCCTTTTGATACCGCAATCTGTCGATCTCCCTCTCCTTTCCACCCCCGCTATCTCCAGCCACGCGTTTTCCCCTCCCTCGTCCAACGGTTGCCTTCACGTCACACACGGATCCCTTCCCATGAAAAGACTCCCTCTGGCCATCTTCTTTCCCCCTCCTTCGACCCTTTGGGCCCCCCTCTAAACTATTGCGTGGCGCAATAACCGGGCCCCTCCCGATCCCCTCCCATTTTTGTGAGTTTTTTTCTCTTCCGAATCCGATCGGATTCCGCTGGTGAAAGCCCCTCGTTTTATTTTGAGAGAGCTCTTGTCCCTTCCTTTCTCAAGTCTTTATTTCTTGATCCCCCTTCTTTTTGGAAAACATACCCTTTGCCGCTCCTGGCGATTCGGTTACCCGGGATCGTCACGATCCCCTTACATCATCCGGTCCACCAGGGTTGCCAGACTTTCCTTGAGTTTAGGCCGATGTTCTTTTCCCTTTCACGGATTTTCTTCCAGTAGATGTGGATAATCGAGAAGTAACTCCGAGTCTCTATTCTTTTCTTCCCTGCGGTTTCCCATTTTTCGTTTCATGCCTGATTTCCTTTCTTTTCTTCTCCGAAGCCCTTTCCCCAGAAAAACTAACCCAACTAGCCGCGAAGACAGCCTCTTCTCTCCTAATCCCCCGCTTTTTCCTAGGACTTTTCTGCATGGTTTTTTTTTTTTTAGAAAGGTATCCTCTTTTCCCTCCCCAGAGAACTCCCAGGGGGGTAGAAGACATGAGCTTCCCCCCTCTTTCGACCGGGCAGTCTCCATGGCTTCCCCCCCTTTTGAGTCCACCTGATTAACGCCGCACGGGCGTTTCCCCTTTTGTGGTTGCCAGGGCGATTTTCGGCAAGGTCATAATGGTTCCCCCCTTCCCTCATGTCCCCCCATCGGAAGTTTTCCCTTCCAGTCTTTTTCGATCTGATTTCTTTCTTTTATCTCCCTCCGGAGAAAATATCGATCCCAAGTGTAATGCAGATAGTGTAACTAGGGCCTTACCCCTTGCCATTTTTCCGTCATCCAATTCCCACAAGGCCCCTTTCCAGAGAGATTGGTAGTCCCCTCTCTCCAAAATACTGAGTCCCACCACACTCTCTATCCTTTGTTGTTGTTGTCTCTTTTTTGGCTCCTCCTTCCTTCAACCGGCTCCTCCTTGTTAGGCGGGTGACACCTTTGTCGTGGCACATTTCCTCGCCCTCGCTATTTCCTTTTTTTTGAACCATTCTTTACTTTGCTTCTTTAACTTCCCCCCGAAACCATATAGGACCTCCTGGCCGTCCCCTCCTCACTTATAACTTTACTTTCCCTTGAAGATACTTTTGGGGACTTACTTGCAGACCCTCGCCTTGGACCAGCCTTCACTTTCTTGACTTCCCCCTTTGCGCTTTTACCGTCCTTTCCCGACGCAATTGGTTTTTGGAGAACAAAGGCTTGCCCCTAGCAGGAGTGGGTTTCCTCTGTCCGTCCTCCACCCACGGTATCTTTATTTTATTTACCCCCACCAGAGATTTGACTTTCCCCCCATTCCGTCGGCGAGTTTTGCGGGAATCAATCTTCGCAGCCTTTCGCTACTTTCCTTTTCTTGCCTTTCCTTCTAACTGGACCTCCTTCTCCCCTCTTGGGGTCCCAACTTTCTTACCGCAGGGCATAAAGGCATCCCGTCGTTACTCCGCCAAGCTCTTGGCCAATCTGCCCGTTTCAGGCCAGTTCGTAATTTTCATACTCGATAGTCAGGTCCAGTCGTTCACGTATCTAGCAGCATGGTTCGTCTTCCTTTCAGTTCAGATCCCCTCCGCCTAGGCGTTGTCTTTTCAAGTCCCTGCGCAGACCCCCGTATTCCTGGTACGTCCTCCCTCATTCGTGTTCTGATGGATTTCTCTCCTAGACTAAACTTTTAAATGCGACTTTCGCAGCGGAAGTTTTACCTTCCGATCGGCTTAGAGTTCGCGAACACCTCCCCACGATCCAAGTAAAATCCTATAACCTCTTATGCCTTTGCGTCCCGTTTTAGCGTATCTTCCAAATTAACTCTCTTGTCTCCCAGCATCGAAAAATTCTTTACCTTTCCCCTTGGCCAGAGGTTTCTTGTCATTTTTTCTTCCCCCTTTGCGGTGCCTTGTTTTTCCACAGGTTCCCTCCTTCCGAGGAATTTAACCTCTGGATGGGGGAACATTTCCCCTTCTTTATGAAGCTCAGATTCTCTTTTTCTCCTATTTCCGTTTCTCTTTACTTTTTCTATCAGGGAGTACCTCCCCATGGAACGGAGAGAATGGATTGGAGGGCTTGCCCCCCCTCCCGGGGAGAGTCCTAGTTCCCCTTGCCTCTCCCTTTGTTCTCCTTTCCCTTGAGGACGGCCTTCCCTATAAGGGATTAAGAAGGATGCCAGCAAGATCGCTTTCAAGACTTAATTGAGCTTTTCTTTCTCCTATTAGTTTTTTTCGGGCGCCTTTCCTTTAGAAGGGTGAGGTTTGAGGATGGAAGTTCCTTCCCCTCCCTGAATTTATGGAATGAGCTCCTCTTCCTCTGTTTTCCCCCCTGTCTTACCCCCCAATGGATCTTCCCTCCCTAAATGAGATTTTTTCCCAGTCTGTACCGTTGAGACTTTCTGAGACTGTTTTTCCCAGCGTCAAACGCACCCGAAATAAGCGTTTATAAACCCCACTTCTTGGACCTCGACACTTTTGCTCCCTTTCCTCTTTGTTTTCGCGTTTCCCTGATCGCGTGCACTCCCCTTTCTATGGGTCTGACTCCCTTGGCATTTGGAGCTTCTCCCCCTTTCCTTCTTGCATTTTCCACCTCCTCTTTTCAGTTTTTCTGCTTCCTTCTTAGCAAACTGCTTCCCCCTCTTCGCCATGTAAAAGAGCCGCCGTTCGTTAATGAGCTTATCCCCTTCAGAAAAGTTACTCTTCCCCCCGATTCCTCTCTGAAACCATGGCCTTTGTGCCCACTTCCTTCCTTTTCTGTTTTGTAAAAGTCCTTAATTCCCGCCGACTCTACGATCGGATTCTGCTTTTTCATCGCGGACTGTTAAGAGCGCTCTCCTGATTCTTTCCTCCTTTTTAAGACGACATGGATGACGCGTCCTCTACCGCGGAGGGGACTTTCGACGAGGGAGAGAAGGTTAGGCCTTCTGCCATTCGAATACGATCTTCTGGACCTCGTTCTTTCGATTTTTCCTCATCTACCTTTTTCTTTCCTGAAGGACGATTTTTTTCCCCCCCCTTGGGATAAAAGTACGCCCTGAAGGCTTTCAAACGGATCCAAGTTTTTTTCTTCCCGTTTTTCGAACCTTGCTGTCTGTTTTTTGGTGCCTGCGAATCTCCGCCCCCAGAAGTGTTTCCTTCTTGGCCCTCCTCGATGAAAACGACCCTTCCTACGTTGTTGTCCACTATCTCTATTTTTCTTTTCTTCCTGCCCCCCCCTCCCATGTGTTCATCGATCTTTCACAACCGCCTTTTTTTTCCCCTTCGCAGGCACCCCCTTTGCAAGTACAAAGCCGCTTGCTGCTGAGGACCCCCACTCACCCATTGTAGCCCCTTTCCCCCCCCCCCGAACCCTTTTTAAAGGGTATTTTTTTGGTATTTTGTCTAGACTGAAGGATAGGAGCTTTGGACAGTTTCCGTCCCTCTTTTCCCTCTCGCCAAATAATCTCCCTTTCCCAGAGTTCCCGACCCCCTTCTCAGTTTGCATGGCCTCTCGTATAGACCCTTTCTCGTTGGGATTGGGCGTAGTCATTGCTCTCAAGGCTGGTCCTCCTTTCAGATCTCCTCGACTGCCATTTCTGAGAAAAACCCTTTCTTTAGAGGGGGGTCGGCTGATTCCGTAAGGACTTTTAACCTTTCTATGGGATAGTCCCCGCCGAACCCTTCGTATCCTTTTTTTGCGTCCGTCTTTCCTTCATTCCCTTTTCTCCTCACTTTCTCTCCTTGAGAAATAATAGGAAGGACCCTCCCTTTCGCGAGCACTTCATCAGCGGCCTCCTGGTTTGCGAGGAGGCCCCGCGGGTGGTCTCCTTTTTCTACCACTTCAAAAATTTTTTTTGCAAAGTCTTTCCCCTCCCTCCACGACGAGATCTCCAGATTAACATTTTTGTTCTTTTCCACAACGGATTCCCCTGGTAACCCCCTCGTCTTTCTTATCTTTTCTTCTTTTTTGGTCGATCTCACCTTTTTCTTAAAACGGTAAACGTCTTTCTCATGCGCGGGACGTTTTCACCCCCTTTTTCTCTTTTCTGTAATTTTCTCTGGATTTCGCCCTCTGCCCTGCAGCCCCCTTCCCCTTCTCTCCGTGAGCCCGGACAAAATACCGCTCGGAGTTTAACTTGACTCCCAGCTTCCCCCGTCTTTTCCCTTTCATCCAGTTTTCTAGATTTTCCTCCTTTATAGTCCGCCCCCCCGAAATTGACCACCAGTCGCGCGTTCGCCTCCACAAGTTTTCTTCCCAAACTTTTCTTCTATTTCCGCCCCATTCCCTGTTCTCCCAGTTTGGCCCCCCATCCCTTCCTCTTTGTAAAGAAACTTCCCAGGTGGCGAGCGCCTCTTCCCTCTTCGCTTCATTCTCAGACTTTTCCTTGTCTTTTCTGAAATTCTTCGTTTTAATTCCGCTTGGATTCTTTGCGCAGCAGGAACACAACTGAGGTAACTGACAAGACACATTCCCTCCGATTCCCCTTGGCCGTTCTCCTTCTCTGATGCGTAAGACTCATTTGGGACTCGCTTTTAATAAAATCATTGTTTTCTGGCAATCTCCCGATCACTTTTCACCTTTACTGCGTTTCTCCCAACGCGAACTTCCCTCAGAACTTTCAACTTTCCCCGAATGCCACGCGTCGCCTTTTCTCTAGCGAGCTCTTCATTTGTCTTCCCGAACCTTTCGCCGGAACTTTCCATGTTCTTTACCTTCTAGTCGATATATGGCTTCTTTTTTCTCACCCGGGGATCCTGGCCCTTCTATTCCTTCTTGGTCCTTTTATTTTCTAGAGGCCCTCTGGAATGAAAGGCTGTTTCCCGATTTTATAGTTCACCTCATTTTTCTGACATTGAGCCCTCGAGTCTTCCCTCCTTATTCCTGGTTCCTTTTCCGGACCAATCGGTTTTCCTTTCCCAGGTTCCTTTCTTTGGGTCTCGCCAGTAAACTCCCTGAATCTCCGCCGCTTCCTCCCATACCTTTCCTTTTTGATCCGCTTCCGGACTTTTACTTTCGAGGGTGGGAGACCTGGCGTCAGCCCTCCTCCAGATCCCTTTTCTTTGTTGTAGACGACCTTTCCCTCCCGACCGTCCCTAAACCCTTTTTCTCCCATTCCTCGTACTCTTTCCCGTTACTTAATTCCGGGAGTTCCGCTGTTTGTTCTCCCTGCGCTTACCTTCTGTTCACATCCCCTTTCCAGAGGTTTCCCCTTTATCCTTTTTTGAAATAGTCCCCTGCCCGTGGGAGTTGACATGAGATTGGGCTTATTTCTTTTTTTCGAAGACTTCGACCCTTCTTTCTCTTCCCATTTTTTCTAGTCTTTTCAGCTTTTCCCCCAATCCCCTTATAGAGAGCAAGTTTTCCACGTCCCCCCAATATTGTCCCAGGCCCACTCTCCTTTCTTGCTCGAGGATCTCCCCCAA
>Ga0179593_1449310_pt1 | contig 11060 bp, 27 predicted proteins | sample CZODoug2_1_08_16_FD_185931 | JGI IMG/M metagenome (GOLD analysis project Ga0179593, IMG submission 185931) | Vadose zone soil fungal communities from Angelo Coast Range Reserve, California, USA - CZODoug2_1_08_16fungal (PacBio error correction) | ecosystem: Environmental > Terrestrial > Soil >... | reverse complement strand
GTTTTTTTGTGACAGCCTTTCTTCCTGGTTCGGCCCCCCCTATTTCTTTCTTCGAACACCGGCTTTGTCTTTCCTCCGATGCTCAAAAGACAGTGTCCCCGTCTTTCCTGCGGTGTTCCATCGGGCTTTCCCCCCCCGTTCCAGGACCCCGCCGTGAATGGTCAAATGGCATTTTTCTCGGTGTTGGGGGTTTTTTTTTTTTGTCTTTTTTCCCCCCTCTGACCAAGAGGCAATGGAGGATTTTTTCCCCTGAAAACCGTGAACCCTTATTGACCCCAAAAGCACGTGTTTACCACAGTCCTGACTCCCTCCCTTAGAGCACTTTCCTCCTGGTCCTGGGAGCTTTTTCCCTTCTTTTTTCTTTCAACTCCTTTAAGCAAATGTTGAGCCTCCGGTCTGTCCCCCTTTCCCAGTTTTTCATTCTTTTTTTTTGCGTCGGAACTCACGGGTTTTCTTGGGGTCTATCGCCCCCACCACACCACTTCCCCTTCTTTCCTTTTTCACGGGAGTATCGAGAGTCCCATCCCTTCAGTTTTTTTGGTTTGAAACTATAGTCCCCGTCATTTAGTTCCTCACTTTTTTTCTTCTTCCCATTTCTTTTGCCAGGTCCGATAATAGGGTTTATTTCGCATCCTCCCAAGAGTGTATGTCTCTCTAGATAGCCTTTTATTTGAATTTTTTTTGCCCTTTGGTTTTTTCTTTCCCCGATTATACTGATACCACTAACTAGGCCCCCCTTGTATATTTCTCCGTCTTTTACCCCCTGCCTCGGCGCGCCAAATGAACCTTCCCATTCCCCCTACGGGTGCCCACGGCCCCCTTTTTTTCCAGAGGACACCTTCCCGCCCCTTCTTTTTCCGATGTTCTCTCTTTTTCGTCCCCCCGAGCGCCTTAAGAATAGGGACCGGCCCCAAGTTGGGACCCGTGGTCCTTTGTCCCCTTTTCCTTTTATTTATCGAAGTGCTCATTGTCCTTTTTTCCCCTTTGACCCACTTTTCCCCCCCCTCCTCTTTTCCAGGGCAGTGTGGTGCCAGCCCCCCTTAACGGTTCGGTCTTCTTTTGGTGGCACGGTCCATTTCCCTTTTTTTTCAGTTTTTTTCTATTCCCCCCAAAACTCCGTCTATTCCCCATTTTACCTCCATATAACGATTTTGCCCCCACTTTCGTATTATGTTTCCCTCTCAAACCACACGCACCTCTTTTTGCATGGCTTCAGGGAATGTTCTGTTTTTTCCTGTCTATATTTAGTGAGTCTTTTTTTTTGGCCCCTGAAGGCCTTCTGATCTCCGGTAATCATTTTTTCCTTCCCCCTTTTCATTGCTTCGATCCCGAATTCTGGGTGGAGGTCGGGAGGTCTCCTTTTTCATGGGGTTCCCTACTCCTTTTTTTCCCCCTTTTTTGCCTTGCTTGAACAAGTAGGTGTTTGGGCCCAGATATTTGGAGGCACCAGGTCATGTTTTCCCCCCTTGCCAGATCTTAAACTGTCCTTTTCCCTTTCCTGTAGTCCCTTTCTTCCCCCACCTTGGGACATTTCCCCCTCTCCGGAGTTGTATTCTTAATATTCGTGCGTATTGTTGTTCTTTTTTTTTTCATGCTCACTTTTTGCCTTTTCTCTTTTTTTTTTTCTGAACCTCCCACACCCGTCTCAAGACGAACACCATTTCCCGGCAACCCCCCTTTTGTCTGTGTCTTTTCCTACCCTTCCCCGTTTGCGGTAAAAGGTTTGATTTTTTTGAGTTTCCCACCACCGGCCCTATTTGGTAACCCACCCCCCTTTTACCACTAATCCCCCTCCGGGATAGGGTTCACCTGTCTACACTCCAGTTTTTTTTCATGAAACAGCAGCCCCTTTCCCCTGTGCAGCCTTCTTCCCTCCGTCACAGCGCCTTCCCCTTTCTTTACTAAAGCATAGTGAACTTCCTCTTGAAAAGTTTGAAGTTCCTCGGCCCTCAATTCATATTTTTCTTTCTTGGCTTTTTCACGGGGATTATTTCTTTTTTGAATCCGAACCCTAGTCTGCCTTAGTAGTACGACAGTCGTTCCCGTTGTTCCCCCTCCGATGTCGGATATCAACCCCTCTTTCTGACTCTTTTTCTCCTCTTTTTGAGAGTTTTGTTTGTCCAGGCTTCTACTCTACTCCCTGATCTTTGTTTTCCTTCAGCCAATTGGACTTTTCATTTCCTTTTTTTTTCCTACCCAAAGTCTTTATTGCTCTCCCCCAAAATCTGGTAAACGAAGTTCCCCCATCCAAGGTTCTTTTTATTCCTGTGTAATCTTTCTTTTCTTAAATACGTTTTTGTTTTTTCTTCTCTATGCCAAGAACGCCTTCTCCCTCTTGGCCTTTCTTCTTACCCCGATTCTTTGCCTCTTGACTTGTTTTCATTTTACAACGTGCACTTTTCTGTCCCCGGGTTTTTTTTGCCCACGTGTTCTCTCATTTTCCCGATTTCCTCGTACTTCCTGGCCAAAACGAGCTAAAAACCCGCCTCCCCGATGCGTTGGATTCTTCCCAGACTTTTGTTCTTCTTCTGATTTTTTCACATCTTCCGGTTTTCAGGTCCTTTTTTTTTTTCCCCCCCCTGGTTTGAGTTTTCAGATGTTTCTCGGACTTTTGCCCTTGCAACTCTGGTCGAAATTTGCTGCCTCGGAGGATCTTTCAACCCCCGTTCTTGTGGTCCCTTTATTTTTTTTCTTTTAGCTGATCGGTGCCTCTGAACCCGACCTTGAGGTTTTTTTTTCGTGTTGTCCCCCGAGCGTTTCACTTTTCCTCCCCCTTCGGTCGCGGTTTCCTCCGGAAATGTGAGTCAAGTCCGTTGGGGTTTTACCCCCCCCCGTTTTCTCAACCCAAACTTTACAATATTCCCTCTTGAGGGACGGCCAACGCAAAGGTTTTGGTTGCTTCTAGGGTGAGGTCTTCCTCTCTGTCGGTTTGAATTTTTCCTTGTGGTCCCCAGCCCCTGGATAGTCCCCTTCGTCTTCCGCAGTCCGACTTCATATTTCTTCCTGTCAAACGCGTAGCCGCCTGCCCCCAGCCAACAGGTCTTTTCGACCCGTTGGAACTTCATGTTTTTTTTCGAAGCTTTCTGTCCGCATCCCCCCTAGGCTGCCCCTTCTCTCTTTTACGGTGAAGGGGGCCACCAGGGAACCAAACCACTTGACTCCCTGGCACCACTTCCTTTTTTTGACTCGACCCCATTTCTGAAGTTCCCCCTCCGTGACGTTCCCCACCTTTCCCCTTTCTTCATTGAGTGATTGCTTTTTTTTCTGGTGAAGCGGAGGATCTTAGGTTTTAACCCCCTAGGAGCCCCCCTTTCCCCAGGCGCCTTTGGGCCCTCTTTTAGCCTGCCCTCCCTTTTTTTCTTTTTTGTCCTACTTTTCTTTATTTCACTACTGATGGACACAAGATATTTTTTACAAGCCCCCTTTCTTTTTTCTTTTTCCTAGAAACTTTCCCGATTTTGTTTTTTTCCAAAACTTCCTCTCCACTTCTCTACCCTTCCTGCCGGCAGCTGACTTGCCCAGCGTCCATTTTTTTCGTTTTTTTTCCCGTTTCCGTTCACGCAGATTCCTCTTTCCCCCCCCTTTTCCCCTTAAGTCACCGTCCGTTGACAAAGGTCAAATTCTTGAGGATGTCTGGCGGCTCTTCTTCCTTGGTTTCTGACTTTACCTTCCTTTCTTTTTTTTTTCTGCCCCCCCTGGGCGATGAGTTTGTTGTGTTCCCCTGTGGGTTTTCCCCCCGCTTTTCCTAGCCGCCTGATGAGAATTTTTTTCGTTCCAAAGTTCTCGTTCGTTCTTCCATCCTGTTTTGCAGTCTTTTCCCGGTTTCCTTTGATTTTCCAGAGAGTCACTCCCCTTTTTCCCCCCGAAAAACTGCACCCCCTGCAGACTCGCTCCCCTGAAATTACCCGTCCGTTTTTGTTTGATTCGGCTGAACACTCCCCTCTTCTTATTTGGGAACCTTGCGGATCGAGGATCCCATTCGCATTCAGATCTGTTTCCACCCGACGGTTGTTAGTGAGAGCAACAATTCCCCGACTTTCTTTCCCAAAGCCCTTGGGCCTGTTCTTCCCCTTTCTCTCCATTTTTGGAAACCTTGTCCCATGCCCCTTTCTTCCCCCTGTTTGAATTTGGCTCCTGCTATGGCAGTTTCGGTATTCCTTTTTTCTGTGGCCCCCCCCTTTCCTTTCTCTCCCTTCTTTTTCTCCCTCAGGCGGCCCACTGATGTTTTGGACGAAAGTGGAGTGTGAGGTAGGTTTCCCCCCTCTTTGTAGTTTTTATCTTTTTTTTTTCCACGTTCTCTTTGCCAGAAGTACCCGTTCCCTGTTTTCTTCATTTCGCTGGTCTCCACACCCTTCTGACATTCCCCTTTTTCCCCTACCCCCAGGCGAGTTCTCGTGAAGTTCTTCCTTCCTGTCAACCCTTTCCTTTTTTCCCGCAGCCCATCTTTTTTTTTCCTTTTCCTTTTATTTTGGTCCTAGGATCCCCTTACAATGACGTCCCTGCTGTTTTTTTAGCAGATTATTGACTTGATGAAATAATTTTTATGCGTTGAAAAACGTGAGCTAAGGTGCTACCCCCCTTGGGGACTTTTTTTTTTCTTTTTCAAGAGAGCGTCTCGTAGGAGAAACCGTCTTTTCTAGCGATTCTGGTTTCTTTGACCTGATAGACTTTGTGAGAGCCATATGTTTACAACACTTGGGTGTTTTTTTGTTTTTGGGCTTATTTTTCTTTCCCCACCATGGGTACCTCGGCTTTAAGAGCGGGAGCCCCTCATCCACCTTGTGATGTCCTATCTTTTTTTTTTTTTTTGAGATCTTTTCGAAATTCGATGGATTTTTTATTATTCCCTTGAGTGTGAGTTTCCCCCCTTGCTGACTCTCTTACTTCCTTTCTTTCGCTCATCGACAAACTTCTCTTTTTTCGTATCTGCTCTTACTTCCCCCTGCTAGTACCAGTCGTTTCTTATCTTTCGGTACCGTACTTTAAAATTCTTTCAGGTCCTTTCCCCTCAGCCAACCTGTTTTTTGTTTTCACTTCTTTTGCCACGAAAAACCGCTATGGATAAGAAGCACTAATTTCTCAAATGCTCTACTGGAAAACAGCCTGGTTAAAGGAAAGCTTTGTAAGTTGAAATAGGTCCTGTTCCAGGACCTTGTTTTTTCCTTTTTTGAGCATTTTGTTTGGGCTTTCATATATATTTCTCCTTCTTCCCATTTTTTGTTGTTTTCCGAGAGGAGATTTACGTTTCTGACCTTCGTTAGAAGCTCTTTCTAGATATTAAACCATGTCCCCCCCTTTCCCGATGACCAACACTGCCTTTAGCGGGCCCCCCCCTCTTTTTTTCGGCTTTCCCTTTTTTTTTTCGTTCTCAAGTCCAACCCCGGGTCTTTCTCTGGACCCTATTGAGTGTTTTCTTTTTTTTTCGCCATCTTGCCCCTGTTTCTTTTCGGACCTCCTTCTGCGTTCCCCCCCCCCCTTGTCAGGACCCGGGACTTTTTTTCTCTTTTACTCCTTGGGAAGTGCAGGGGCGGCTGTCCTCGGTGGGCTCGGTGCGGCCCCCCCCCCCCCCCTGGTGGGCTCGTTTTTTTTTTTCTTGTTTCCTTCCTGCCGTCCTGGTCTCTCTCTCCATTTTTTTCTCTTTTTACTGGCCCGACCGCACGTCCTTCTCTTTTTCCTTCGTGTTCGCGCCCTGGTGCTTGTAAATTTTCCATTCCACCCTTTCTTTTTCCCTCCTTGTGCTTTTTACCCTCTTTCACTTTACCATGCCGCCCCCCCCCGTTCCCTCTGCTTTTTTTTTCTTTTTTTTCGGCCCCCCTTCCTGACTCGACTGATCCCCCTCCTCCGTCTTCCTTGCATCTTTTCCTTTCTCTTTCAACTAGACGCCTCCCTCGGAAACACCCAGACCCCCCCCCCCTTGCCCGCAGTTTGTCCCAACTGTGGTGGGGGTTCTGCCTTCCCCCCCCCCCCCGGTGTCTTTTTCTTTTTTTTCCCGTTCCTCCTTTGAATTTCCCCCTGTTTTCATCGGTAGTGGTTGACAACCCCCCCTTTCGTTTTTTCTTGCCGCCTTGTGAGTCCCACAAAAAGACAGTTTCTTCCCTGTCTTCTTAGTGGCTCTTTTCTTCCCACTTTTCTTTTTCCTAAACGAGGGGTAAGACTCGACTGTGACCACAATGGCCCCTCCCTTTCCCCAAGGTTCTTGGGATTTGAACATCCGGTTAAAGGAGTTGCATCTTTGTTTACCCTTTTTCCCCCCGTCCTTGTTTCAACCTTTCCCCTTGCTTTGTTACCCCTGTCCCCCTCATCCCATCGTTCTCCTTTTCCCCCCTGAGGAGGGGCTTTCCTTCTAATAGGAGGTTTTCTTTCTCCCCCCAACCCGCATCCGTCCACGGTTCCAGACGTCCCATTTCTCCCCCTTACAGGGTCTGACTAAGGTCCCCGGCATTGTTTTTCCATTTTTTCTCGCTTTTCCCCCAAGGAAAAAACCCCACCAAAGTTTTTTTTTTGATTCAACCATCGTTAGCCCTTCTCTGGAAAGTATTTGTTGTCCCTGTTTGTTTCCCATTTTCTCTACCATCGGTCATTAGGCTGTTGATTATTTCTCTAGAACTTTTTCAAGGAGCATAATCTCCTTCTAGGGGGAAGTTACCAAATACCTACCCCAAACCAACCCAACTGAGTTAATTTTTCTTCTCGATTGTTTTTCCCCTATTTTTTTTTCTTCCAGGGTATCCTCCTCTTTTTTTGAGCCTGCTTTTCTCGGATCCCCCCCGTTGAACTCCCCTTTTCACATTCTCTTGCTCTATGCGTCCCACCAGACTACCCTTTTTTTGCCCAGGCATCGCGAAGCTCCTACGGTAGGTCCCTTTCCCCTTTGGAAAAACAGGAAAGAGAACTCAGCCCCCCTTCGTTGCTGGTCTCTCCCCTCCTGTTCGCTTTTTTTCCCCCTGGCTACCGAGCTTTTTTCTCATCCGACCAGTTGGGGGCCGGTTTCTGACCCTTTCTTTTTCCCTGGATTTTTTTTATTTTCTTCGAAGTCCTTTTTCGGTCCCTGGTTTCCTATCAACTTCCCTCCCTTTTCCTTTTGATGAAGGGCAAGTCTCCCTGCAGAAAACCCCATGCCGTTGTCTTTTCGTTGGGGGGTCACGGCAATCATTGTTTTTCTCCTGACACATTTTTGACGCTACCTAACACCATAAACTCTATTGCCCCCCTTTCTCAAATCCTCTATCTTCCCCCACCCTTTTTTTTTTTTTTTTTTTCAACTCAGGTGTCGCTTACAAGGGGATGTTGCCTTTCAGGTTTGATCATAGTGAGCGCCCCGCCTCTTCCTCTAATGCACCTTTTCCCTCCTGCCTTTCTGCAGTGCGTCCCTCAGCCAACTTGGTCCCCGTCTCCCCCTTGCAGCCCGTCGTTTGGTTATTTTTTCCCCCTTGTTTGGTTGTTGCCCGTCTTGGCCCGATTGGTTTGGCAATTCCGAAGTTTCTATGGTGTCAGTCCCAGCTCTTTCATTCCTGTTCATTGAGGTTCTAGCTTTTTTAATCACTTGTTTTTTGTCCTCTCTCTTAGCTTTTGTTTGCTGTGGTTCTTCCTTTATGATTGGAGTTTCTCCATCATCTGGGCCTGGCTTCCTTACCCCCACTTGCTCTGGCCGCAACCTTTCCTCCACCCCTGTTCGTGCCTTCTCACTCCTCCTTTCCTAACACTTTTTTTAGTCCCAAAGCCCCCCCTCCTTTCTTTTTTTATTGGTTCACACCCCCCCCCGGGGTCCTGGCCTTCTTTTCCACTCCATGTTCCCCGTACCCTTTTCCCCCCTTCTGACGTAGCAATCCCCATGCCCAACGCTCGTGAACCCTTTGCCCGAGGCATGCAGGGTTCACCGACCAGCCCTTCTTCTTCATAGCCCCCCGTTCTTTGAAAGTATCTCCCCTTTCAAAGCTCCTCGCCGAGAGACTTTTTCTCCGAGGCGTGCATTGTACTTCCCTCTCCCCCACTTCCGCTCGCCCCCCTAAAGGGGACCCCCCAGCGCCCCCTTTTCCCGGGTTCTTTTTATTGTTTGTCTTTTTTTCCTCCCTTTTTTAATCTCTTCCACCTCTTTCCTTTTTTGACTCTCGTCTGCTCTGTCGGAGTTTTCCCCCCTTCTGAAGCTTCCCCCCTTCCCTCTTTCTCCTGCACTTTTTTTCCTCCTGGGCATGAACCTTCCCGTTAGACCCAACAAGGCTCTCTCGTTCCTCCTGTGCACTCTTTTCTTGGAGAGCATTTCCCCCCCTTTGCTCGTTTTGTGTCATATTCTCCTTCTTTTAATAATAATCTTTTGTTTTTTTCTGACTCACTTGCCCCCCCTCCTGTGTGCCTTTTTGCACTGTTTTCTTTCGTCTAACAGATTCTTTCCCGATGGAGAGCAATCTCGACCCCAACGGGCATTTCATTTTGTTCCCCCACGTCCCGGATGGAACAGCTCGTTCAGGAGATTCGATCTTTATTTTTTTTTCCCCTGTCCACCCCCCGCCGCTTCCCCCTTTTTTAGGTCCTATTTTTATCCTACCCCCATCCCTGGAAAGGCAAAGTCGATTTGTTTAGTAACTACCTGTCCGAGAGCGTATATAGCCTACGTTGCCCCCCCCGCCTGAGGAGTTGTCCAAGTTTTCCTTCATTAGACCTCCCCCTTTTTTTTCTCTCATTTTTAACCTCTCGTGCCCGAGTCTCTTTCTGTGCTAGGTGACGCTTTTCCTTCTCAATTGAGGTTCCTTGTCTTTTCCTGAGATTTTTCTTGCCCCCCCTTCCGTTTTCCTCTTTGTCCATATCCGGCCTGGAGCTTTTGCCACTTTTGTCCCCCCCTTTCCGTTTGCGTTTGTGCTCACTTCGATCCGGATTTGTTTCTCTCAGGTGTCCCTTCATTGGGTTGGTTTTAGATTAGTTTGGGCGCTCCCCCGCGGTTCTTTTCTCCTTTCTCTTCAGCCCACGCGATTTGCCTTCTAACAGCCCCCACCTGTGCATGCCCTCCTACGAACCTGAAAGTTCTTACGTCTAATTCCCCCATTTTCTTACCCCAAAAGGAGCCGACCTTTCGCCCCCTTCTCTTGAAGAGCTGCCCCCTTGTCCGACAAAGTCCCCTGTCTTTCTTCCTGGTTAACTCACTTTCACCCCTCCCCTGGCAGGGAAAAACCTTTTACCCCTCCCCTTGCTGGGACTGCCCCTTAACAACAAGTATGATGCCCTCCGGCCCGCACACTGTTTTTTCCTGTTAGATTTCCTTTTTTTTTTTTCGGAAGCGTGAGGTTCCTGTCCTTCCCCCTTCTTTTCTCCCGGGAAAGTTCTTTTTCCCGCAGAACCATTGGTTCTCCACTGAAGTCAGTTTTTTTTCTTTGTTTTTTTGACCCTCTTTCTTTTCATAGCAGGTTTTCCCCAAAATACCCTTTCTTGTCCTCTGCTTTCTCTTTCCTTATTTTTTCATAATTTTTACCTATTGAGGTTGCACCCCTCCGACGGACCTCCTTTCTGTCAAGACTGCCCTGCCTCTTTTGGTCCGTTTCTGTGTGACAGTTTTGTTAAGAGCTCGTTGAACCCATCCAATCCGGTTTTCAATTTCCGGTTCTTAATGGACCACTTTTCAAATTCGTCTTTCTTTAGTTTTTCGTCTTTGTATAGGGGTCTCCCTCCCTTTCCCTCTGATGAGTATGTCTCTGTTCCCTTGCGCACGCATTGTCCTGAGCGATGTGCTGGTCTTTTTGTTCTGCCCCGGTAGAGTGTTCTAGCATCGAGGCATGCTCTTACTTTTTTCTCCGTGAGTCCTCCTTCTTTCCGACAACCAGTACCATGGAAGGTTCTGCTTAGCTCGACTTTTTACGCGGGGGGAGCGGTCTTTTTTAACTTCCCCTTGACTCTTGCGGGTTACCTTGTTCCCTTTCTCCTTGGACACTCCTCCTTTTTTTTTTTCCAACCCCTACGGGGGCCCGTGGCCCCCCCGCGTCTTTTCCCAACCTAATCGCGTTTCTGCCTTTTTTTGATTTGTGCTTCCTCTGCCTGACCATTGGTTTGAACCCTTTGCCGTTCCTGGCTCTGACTGGAAGTCGCCCCTGTCCGCTGGCTTTTTCTTTTAAGAGGTGTTTGTTCACCAGAAATCCCGATTTTTTTTCTACCTCCCCCCGGGCTTCCATGTTTTTTCCTTCAAATTGCTTGGTTTTTTTTCGGTCGGTTTAACCAAAGGAGGGTTTAATTTTTTTCCCCCGGTTTGAGTCCCTTTTAATTTACGGCCGGCTCGTTGGAGATGTGTTTCTCTGTTTCCCTTTTTTCCCTTCCCTTTACCCTTTTCTATTTCTTTCTCGTTTCTTGAACTGAAACCGAGCCCCTTCACTTTGACAGCCCTTTTTTCTTTTAGTCTTCCGTTGTCCCCAAGAAAGCCTTCAGTGTTGTTTCCGTTTTTGCGGACCCTGATTTCCATCTTTTTTTTTCCCCCCCAACTGTGCTTTTTCTTTTTTTTTCCAAAGGCGGGAATTTGCTCCTTTGTGACTGGCTGTCTACGTTCTCCTTTTTTGCATATATTAGAGCGTTGGTTCCTGCTACGCGTTTTTTGGTTTCGCGAACTTTCCCCTTTGCTTTGAACTGACTTTTTTTCTTCCCCTGGAATGATCTTCATTGCGTCACCGCGTTCGTTGCTTTTCCTTTTTATACCATCTTTTTTAGCGCGACGTCCACGGCGAGGAATTCGTACTTTTTTAGGAGGCCGTGCCCTTCATTGCTCTGTTCCTGCTCCCGTTTCTTCCCTCTCGACAGAAAAAGTCGTGTGCACTCTCCGAGGACTTTTCCCCGTCTGCCCTTTCAATGAGTGAGGATCTTTATGGTCCATTTTCCCCCTTTCCCCCCTTTTTTTCGTTGCCTTTCCACTCTCCACCCCTGTCTTTGGCGATGGCGTAGACACCCCGCTATCTTTCCCCGCCGCCGTCCTTTTGGTCTTCGAACCTGACCTTGAAAAAGGCTTGGATTGATTTCAGTTGTCCCCCAATATCCTGTTTTACTTTCCTTTTCCACTCCTACTGCTTTTCCACTCCCTTCGGCTGGCGTGA
>Ga0179593_1342226_pt1 | contig 11060 bp, 16 predicted proteins | sample CZODoug2_1_08_16_FD_185931 | JGI IMG/M metagenome (GOLD analysis project Ga0179593, IMG submission 185931) | Vadose zone soil fungal communities from Angelo Coast Range Reserve, California, USA - CZODoug2_1_08_16fungal (PacBio error correction) | ecosystem: Environmental > Terrestrial > Soil >... | reverse complement strand
GTCTTTTTACGATATCACGAGGAAAATACCACCATCCCCTCCTCTCCCATCCAGATCAAGAGAAGAGTTACTATCAACACTTTAGTGAATTCCTCCACCCGGTTCTTTAGAAAAGTCAAGGGCCTCTTCACGCGATTTGCTTACTCTTCTGGTTCATAGAAACCCCCTTTCGAAGCGTCTGATTTCTCTATATCTGTGGTGAAGGTCACTATCTGTCCGTTTAAATAGGCGGCTTTTCATCCCGTTTTTCCTTTTCCTCCTAGAGACCTCTTTTTAGAGAGGCCAAACGAGATCGTTTCTTTTTTCACTCTTTCCCCCCCCCCTAGATTCCCCCAAGAGGCCGTGGACCCCTCTTCCATTGGAGACCGTCCACAAAGAAAATAGATTTAGATCCGTTAAGCAGGATCAATAGTCTACACTCCCAAACTTTTCGCCCCTACCATCCGATCCCGTCTATAAAGAATTTTATTGTCCTGTCCCCTCAAGACCCAGCAGACTCAGTATATCGCTGCGCTATTTCTTTATCCACACAATCTTCTCTAGCCTTTTAAGTAGGTTAACCTTTTCACGAAACTGATTTTTGAACCCCTAGGTTTTTGATTAACACTTCATAAGCCCTAACTCCAATTCTCTATAATCCAGTGACTTCCCTCCCCCCAAGCTTTCCCCGCAGTTTTCCAGAATGAGCGAAACTATCCCTTTTACACATATTCTACACCTAACGACCCTATTATTCCCCCCCTTCCCCCTTTTTTTCTAGCCTCCCCCCGTGATAGCCTGACTTCACTTAACCACTTCATTGCTCGCAGAGACGTCACCAGAGATTTCTTGATTTCTTCTTCTGATTCGTACATAACTGCGCTTTCTCAGCCATCAATCCTTTTCCCACCGATGCTCTGCCTTACTGATACCCTTTTGTTCCATCAATAGATAACCTTTCCCCTTTGCAAAGAACACTAGGCAATACTCTTTCCCTGCTCCTCAATCTTCTTTTTCTTCCCCACTGAGGATCCCCTTCGATCCCCCAGCAATAACTTTTCCCCTCCTATGATTCTGTCAGTTTAGCAGAAAGCAGGACTATCTACACCGCCGCTACATGACTTCTACCCATTTTTCCATCTCTTTTGCTAACTTCAGGGATCTTGACCCTAACACGTTTTTTAGTTTCTCGTTGAACTCTACTTGGCTTTTTTTTTGCCACTTCTCTTTTCCTACTCCCCCATCAGGCGTGACCTTCACAAAGGCGCATAACCTATCTACCAATTATTACCTCGCTGTTCATTTTAAACAAACAACGTGGCTTGGATACAGTTTAATAAGATCAATTTTCTTTCAGAAGCTCAGCCATAAATACCCATTTCAGATCTTTCATTTTCAGGAGGACAGAGTGACTGTTTTACGCTGCTCTCTGCACTATCAGGACGGAGCGAGATGATTCTTCGAAGAATGTACAATACCCCCACCCCCCCTCCTCCATCCCCTTCCTCGCCCCCCTTTTTCCCACTTTGAGGATTCCCTCCTACCTTCCCGGCCTCTGTTTGACCCTGGACCCGTAACTGGCATTTGAACAGGAACGAGATCCGCGAAAGTTTCTTCCATTGTCCCTGTTCTTCCTTCCTTTGATGATTTCCTTAAGAAAAAATTGTTCTCGCGCCGTATCCTCTTATTTCCCATCTTGTCGGCGGCACCTGAACTCCCTTCTCCTCTTGGCGTATATCTTTCCCAGTCCCCTTTCTCCTTCTAACAGAACCTCCCTCTCCGGCTCTCCCAATCTCCTTCTCACGTCTCTTTGAAATCAGTAATTTAGAAACCTTCTGTAGCCGAACGCCAATTGCCCTTTTTTTCTGGTAGTCACTTTTGTTCCGTCCCTTAAGACCCTCTGCCCATTCGCACCGTAAGTTAGGTCTTCCCTACCGGCCAAGCTACTAATTTTAGATTGTGCGGCGGTTGTCTTCCTTTTCCCAGCCGTTCGTCAGGTTAAAATAGTCGACCCCCCCCCTCTTCGTGAATAAACAAAACAGTCCGCTTTTCCCTTGTTTCATGACTACGCGCCCTCTAAATGGTGACTGTCAGAATAGATTTATGGGCCGAATGTCTTGTACTTTGGATTTAACCGAGTGGCGTTCTACTCTATCCTTCGCCTTCTTAAGCCTCCCTCTTTAGAACCCGATATTACATCATGTATCTTCTTGCCTTCCCGTTTTCAACTTGGTCGGTAAAACTGCCTTCTCTCTTCAAGCCCCCAATTTTATGCCAAAATTGAACTCTCTGATCGCGTCTTTTTCTACTTGGCCCCACTCTCATTAAAAGGAAATGTCTCACCTTTTTTCCCCCCTCTGTTTCCGTGTTCCGTTTTCATATGACCATTTTCCTTCCTTCCTTTTCTCCGAGAACGATGTTTGCAGTCAGGCATTACTCCCCAACCGATTTATTCACCTCTTCCAGTTAAACCTCTTTTTCCTGGACCTGTAGGTAAGGCACATTCTGTTAGCAGTTCAATTCAGCATTCATCGTTCAAGCATCATAGAAATTTTTTCTCACAAAGAGTCGCGGATATTTCTGACATATTTCGGCCCCCCCCTCTTCAGTATATATTATTTTACTCCTTCCTCCGTTTTTTCGAGATCTGACCTGTCTGACTCAGATATGCGAGAGGGCATCTTCACCTCTTTATCCTACGTCCTCCTCCTTGGGCTCAGCTTTCTTAGTATTCGAACAGTCCCTTTCGTAACTTTCACGGAACAGGGAAAGGTTGCGTTGGACCTACACTTTTCAAGTTAGTCTTCTCCTCTTCCACATTGTTTTTAATGACGGCCTCACACACCCCTAGGACCCCTCTTGAGTCTTACTGCTCCTTTTTCCTCTATGCTTTCCTTAGCCATTATTTTCGTCACACGTTATGGCTCAGTTCCTTTTCATTCTTTGTAGCACAATCGACCGCCACAGATTCTTCCCCCTGCTGAGAAAAGTTTCCATGTGGGTACTGTTTGCTTCCACGCATGTCTTTTCCATTTTCAAGACTTCAACGCTTCGTCCGCGCTCTCATTCTTGAATTTTTTTTCGCCCTCTAGGTGTCGGGAGACTTCCCTCAGATCTTTCCTAACCTCTCGATGAGGAGATTGCGCACTAACCCTTTTCATTCGCTAGGAATTCCGACCTTCGTTCTCCGCTTTGAGACTCGGCTCTATGATTCCCTCCTTTTAATTGCTGTTACCTATTTTGGTTTTTCTCCAAGTGGAGTGGTTGTTGTTCATTGCGAGTATTAATCTACTTCTACCCCCTTCTTTAACTTTTGCCGGCACATCGGCCCCCATACTCCTTCTTGACCTGGACTTTCTCCCTTCCTTCCCTAACTTTTGATTTCATTGGCAATGACGCCCGAGAACTCCTCTCCCCCTTTTCCAGTCCTCTTCTTCGGCGAAAGCGTGATAATTGCTTAAGCGAGGAGTCGCTTCCTTGATTAGACGGCGCCCTTTAGGGGTCTCTTTTGGCTTCTCTCCTAGGTGCCGTTATCGCAGCACTTTAAGAGCTTTGGCATTTTTTGCCCTCTTGTCCCATTGTAACGACTCTATTCTTCGAGCTTTTTTCTGCCTCCAGGCCTGGCATTTAAGCAGTTGAACAATTCCTTTCCTGCGGTGCTTCTACGAAGGCGGCTTTCCGAATGTCTTTTCACTCCCAGTCACTTCTTCTCTGCTTTAGTCCGCCTCAGGTCGCCCCCCTCTTCCATTAGTTCTTCTCCGATTGGCGCCACACCCCCCCCCCCTTTATTTGCCCCCCGACCCCGTCCGTAAACGACTTTGAGTTTTCCGTCAATAATTTTTCCCCACTAGGGCCTCTTTTATCGACCCCGCGGACACTTTTCGCAAACTTCTCTTTGCCCCCCCTTACCTTCCCTTATCACCACGTTTCTTGCTTCCTGTCCTAGTTTAAACCACCTTGATGGTTGATGTGGTTCGTTTGATGTGATCTCGGTCTGACTCCCCCAGTCATCCAAGTAGAGCCGTGGCAATAGTTTTCTTATTTTCCCTCCCATGCCGTTTTCCTCCCCACTTTTTCCCCTTCAGAATTTGATAAGGACCCCAGTACGCTGCGATATTTCTTCCCCTCTTTTTTTACAAATGTCCCATAATCATCGCGCCGGAAGTATCTTTGGTCCCAGGAATCCTGCCCCCCTCCCCCTCCAGTTAGAATTCCAGAACCCATTTTGTGCGTAATCCAACTTCTTTTTCCTCCTTTCTCCACCTCTCATGAAGGCACGGTGAGCTACTTATAGATTCCTTTCCCCCAATATTTAATTCGGAGGAGTCTATCCTCCTTTCTTTTCCTTATCTTCCTTTGCCAACCTCGCGTAACTTAGTACTCTCCCGTCATAAGTATTTCCCCTATTAATCTATCCTTTTTTCCTCAGAGAAGGCCCTTACAGTCGGCTATCCTTTTCCCTTGTCCCCCCCCCCCCCTTTCATGGTAAGCTCTGCTTTCATTCTCTTTCCTCCTCTTGCTCTTTTCTCTTTTAGTTTTTAAAAAGGATGGTTGATTCACAGGTTTCTTATCCCTCTAGGCCCCCCCCGTCCTTCATCAATTTAGGTTATTAAGTCTATTTCTCCAAACCCCGGGGGGACCACATCGTAGGTTACCGATTACACGCATTTTTGCTCATCCTCCTTTTCCCATCTTCCACTATACTCGTTTTCTCAAGAGTACCTTTCTTTCTTTTTCTTTTTTTTCCCACTACCCCCACTTCTTTATAGCAGACCCCGGTCGTGATTTATGAATACTTTTCTCTAGCTCGACCCACCTTCCCTGATGTTCCTTCTTTTTAACTCTTTTGTTCTTGCGCCCATCTGTAAAGACATTCTTTTTCTCGAGTTGGCCTTCCTCCCCAGAAGATACTAGTTATCTAAATCGGGCGCCAGTTCTCAAAACCCATTGCCACCAAATGGATGAACTCCCCCCGACCCTTTTCAGCGAAGTGAAACCATCTTCCTATCTCCGTCGTGAAGCTTCGTGCCCTGTTTTTGCTATCCTCAGGTCCAGCCCCTTTCTTCTGTGCTCGGTCTAGTAAGTTACTGTCTAAAAATCCCGGCTTCAGTCTCTCCCTTCGACGGTCCTGCGTGGCGGGACCTATTCTTTTACTCCCCCCATTCACTTAGATAGTAACAGTCTTGTTCCCCAACTCGATCTCCTCTTTCTTGTCACTCCCTTTGGTTTTTTTTTTGATAGAGACGGTTTTGACGAAGAATTTGATTGGACTCATTCCATTTGACCTCAACTCCCCCCCCATCTGCCTTTCACGCCAGCTCACTTTTTTCAATTCCTTCGAATACCCCCCCCCTCGAAGGCCGCGGCTAGAAACCCTTCTTTTCCTTCCCCTAGATTGGCGCATAAGTGCTTCTTATCTTCTTGTCCCCTTCTGTACAAACATTGTACGCTCCCCTTCTTGATTCCGTGGATCTCCTTTTGAAGGATCTGAAGTTTCCTTTATTTCCTCCATTATGCTTGCCTTTCCGAGGCGCACTCTTTCCCCTTCTGAGTCGGAAACCTATTATCTCTTCTTTGTTTCTGTTTTTCACCTCTTTTCATTAAATGCGGATGTGGCTTTTGCAACCCCACCCTCCTTAAGGTTTTGCGTGCCCCCCCCCCCGAACTGAATTTTCTTTCGATTTTGCCTTCTGCCCCACTAGTTCCCTAATCACATTTATTCGACCTCAGCTTCCAGCACCCTTAGTTTCTTGTCGGACATCAAGATCCCTCATACTCAGTTATCTCGTCTGCGACTTCTCTTTGAAAAATCTTGCGGAGAGCTGCCCCCCTCCCTTTCCCTCCCGGAAACGACCCCGATTTTGAACCTAGTGGGGATTACCCATCTCTCGTGACTCCTCCGCCTCCCAACTCTCTTTCTTCCTTTGCTTTATTTGCTCCTCACCTTTTAACAAGGTTACCCGCTTTGAGTCTACTAATCATTTTGATCCCATCTTCTTACCTCGCCTGACCCTCAGTTTATTCCATGAAATTTCAGATCTTCCCCTTCCCCGCGGCGCACTTAAAAGTCAGGGGTAGATTACCCTCTTCCCCCCCCTCGAATTCGTCATTGTGGCGACGTCCTACATACCTTCCTCCCCCGTTTTTCTTTTTGTCTTTTTTGCATCCATACCGGAACCCGATGATATCTTCCTTCCCATGACTCCCCTTTTGAGTTTGAGAAATCTTCCCCTTTACCTCATGCCAACTCACATCCCCCATCCCCCCGGTCCCCTACTGTGAGTCGGCTAGCAAATATCGTCCTTTCCCCCTTTCCACTTATTTGTTCGTCATGACTAACAACTCCCACTCCTTCCCCTTGCACTCCCTCTTCTTCTTCTTCCTGTTTGCGACAAAAAGCGTTCTATCGCAGTTTTTTTGGCTCTCTCCTTCCCTTATCATCTTCGTCTTTTTGACACTTGGCTAACAGGTCTGATGACAAACGACTCCCGTCTTTTTCTTTTCTGGAACCCTTCTCGGGTGTTAAAGGAGATGCGCCGCTCTCCGGCCCGACTCCCAAAGGCCGCATCCCCCCCCTATCGTCCCCCCCTTTCTTTGACCTCTTATTACCCACACCTTCACCGTGGTTTTTATCCTGTATACAGTGGGCAAGAAGCGAAGTTTTCTCCTCAGAAGCAGTGTGGGTTCTCTTTGGGGGATACTCTTCAGAATTTTGAATTGCTGCCTTATTAACACCTTATTTTGGTGAAGCGTCCTTTCTGAATCTCTTTCCCAGCGGAGAGAGCAATTTACTAGGTTGCTAACTAGTGTCTTCCCTCGACCTTTCCACCCTAATCGTTTCTTTTTCCTTGTAACCATCTATCTGACTCGCATTTCCTTCCCATTTTTCCGGACATTCCCGTTTACCTTCGTTTTCTCCCTCTGGCTGAGGCCATATAACCAAATTGTTCCCCCGTGCCCTTTACTGCGATTCTTTCCCAGTTTTTAGTTTCCCCACATTTCCCTCCTCTTGACTTTGAGGCTGAGAAAGTCCTTCTCTCTCCAAACGGTCCCCTCCCTCTCCTGGTCGACCAATCGAAGTTTACCCCTTTTTCGCTACTTCCTTTTTTAAAGCAGGAATTGACAAAGAAATTTTTAGTCCTTCCCTTGACCCTTGGCCCCGAGTTCAATTACTCCCATGAGGGAATTTGGCTCTGCGACAATCCCTCCCTCCGAACCTTCTTCTTCATTCTTTCGTTTGGTCCACAAAGGGTCAACCTCCGTATCGTTCCCTTCATCTTTCTGCAAAAAAAATTAAGGTTTCTAATTAGCTATATCCCTTCTTCTAACCCCCCCTTCTCGGTGAATCACCCTCCCCCCCCCTAATCCTCCGTCGTGTCCCTCCCCTTTCCCGATTAACAGAGCCGCCCTCCTATCTCCTTTACCCCTTGCGCATTCTAGCATATCTGATTGGCATTTATCCGTTCGGAGCCCAAGCCTCTAACGAACAGCCTTTCCTTTACCGTGATCACCACATGCTCTCGTAGGTCGTCTCGTTTCAACTTCTTGGCCCCTTTTGCAAGTTCATCCTTTTCCTCCCAACTGGTATTCACCACATTTTGCTTTACTCAGGGGTCATTTTCTTTTATAGATTTCTCAACCCCCCCCTCCTTCCAATGATGTCGTCCCCATCATGGCGTGGACGATCGTCGAACGTGCCCGTATACCCTCCCCTTACACACTGTCCGCTTTTTTCCATCTCCTCCCGCTCATCTGTTGCGGACTTTATGAATGTCCAGACCCAGGATTGCACTCTCTCACCTTCCTTGGACCCCCAATTTTAGGTCCGGCACCGTTTTATGCCCTCTTTCCTTGGCAGTTAAGCTGTCTCCACGATACTAGATGTCACCCAGTCTTCTGCCGATTCCCTTCTTTTTTCTTTTGCATATCGCCATAGCGTTTTCTAGTTTTCTCCCCTCTCCCCTTCCCTTTTCCTTGTAATTCAGTTCTTTGATTTCTATTCGATAGGAGACCTCCCCTTCCTTTTCGTTCCTCTTTTTTGCTACGGACCCTGATTTCAGCTCCGCTTGTTGCCATTTTTCGTCTGATTGAAAATTCTGCTGGAGGCAAGCTGCCTTCCCCCGCATGAACGGTGGCTTACCTCACTTTCCAGGTCCTTTCGGATCGTGCTTAACTACCTTTTCGTCTGAATCCTCAACAAGATTATCGAGATATAAGGATTTTTTTTTCCATTACCAGATGTCCTTTCATTCCGACGTTTCCGGTCGTCACGCCTTATGAGAAATTCCCTTTTCATCTTTTTCTAAACTCCTCACCCCTCCATATCTGATGCAAAGCGGTTCACTTCCCCAGGATTCCCTTATGCAAGTTAAGGGACCCCGTCCCCCTTGACCCCCGTAGTTTTTTTCGGTGACGATGAATCATATGATTCTCTACGCTTTCGGTCTAGAGGCACCTCTGCATGAAAATTCCCGAGGGCTGCACGCCAATCTTTTTCCCAGGAGAGAGAAGCGAACCCCTCCATTGTTCCCTAGTCTTTTTTGAGGATGTTCCGTTGACGATGGAGACGGCGGCCATTCAACTACGTAAGGTGCGTTCCTTTTGTTTAGGAAAGAGTTAGTTCTGTGTTCGAATGATGTCTAAACGCGAATTTTAACCCCTTCGGGAATGTTTGCAATAGCTCACCTTTCTTTTTTCGCACGTTCTTCTTGGTCAATGAGACTAGACCGTAGTGCCTTTTCCTCAAGGCCGCTCTTGAGACCGAGCAAGCCCTTTTACCAATTTTCCTCCTTCTCAAGCTTTTCCTCGGATTGCTGTAGTGGACCTCAACTTAATTTCCCCGCGACGCTCTTACTATGGCTAGCCGGCTGTAGGTGGAGAAGGGGACGAGAGAGTTTTTTGCTTTCTTAGATCATGCTCCCTGATATCCCTAGTCTTGGTTATTGTGCCTTTTCCCCTCTGTACCCCTCCTCTTTTTTGAAGTATCCCCTTTTTTATAAGGCGACTCCCAGTCAGGGCCCTCAGTTCCCCCCTCCTTTCCTAACCATTAGCGGAAGCCTTCGGCTGTCTCATTTCTTGCACCGGTCCCCCTTTCCACCATCGGCTGAGCGCGATTAGACTAAAGAGTGAGACCCCTAGTTCCATAGGCTCTCTGTTGTTAGGTTACGGGACGCGTCAAGAATCTGTTTTAACATTCATAGCTCCACCTCTGAATGATATTATCTGCCCCCGCGACATGACCTGAGCCCCCCCCCTCTTGCCCCACTGGGAACTCCCCTTTTTTTTTCAATGACGATAGTTACCTACTTCGGTTTCTCTCTTTGGTCCTGTAGACTATTTTTTTCGGTCGCATCTCCACAAGTTAGTTTCCCCCCATTCCTTGGACCTCGTTTTTTCTGTTTCAAGCTCGGGAGCAATTTCCTTTAGTTTCTCCCTCCAAAATTTCGCTCTTTTTTGTCTAAGTCTTCTTCTTTTGTCGCCAATGCATATAGCTTCTCCTTCCTTCTGGGCGGGGTTATAACTTAACTGTCCGCATCCGTCTTTTCGCCATCCCTATTGCATTTTTCCTCAAGCGTCATGTTGCGAATTGTTTTCTTTGTGCATGAAGGATCCCCTAGCCACCTCCTTTGCGTTGTTTGAGCAGCGAAGCGTTTGTACTTTTTTTTTATGCTTTCCCAACGCGCCCCTTTATTATTATCTCTCTCCTCGCTTTTAGTCCTATTAAATTCTCTGGTGAAGAGAACCCCCCTTCATCCTTCACGTTTCTGCCAGAGCAGTTTTTCATTCCAGATTCCACTCTTTTTAAGCCCCCTTTCATCTCCTTCACCCCCGCGATTTTCGTTGCCCTCGCGCCCCTTTTCTTCGGCTCTCTCATTCCTGTCCAGCTTTTTGCGGTTGTCTTATGTACCATATCTTCCGTGTTGGCCTCTCATCGCTTTTCAATGGTCGCTGGATCCCCTCCTTTGTTCATAGTCCCCGCTGGGTTCACCCACATTTATACGTTTCTTTTTCCCGCACCCCCTCTTTTCTTCCTGAGCATTTATCCCTAATTATGTTCCACACCCGTCCTCCCATCTTACCCACCAGTTTTCCCCAAACCCCCCCTTTTCTCCCGGGAAGAGGTTTTTCCGGTTTGACGTTGACTGGCTTCTCCAAAGGAACACCTTCAAAGGGTCACAAGTTGAAGTTTTGGAGGGCCCTGGGGTTTTACCTTTATCCTTATGGGTTTGATGAGTTCACCTTGTGTGAGCAACCAACTCTTTTATTTCCCGCCCGTCTTAGGGCGGGGTGTCCTCTCCCCTGTGCTGGCTTACCCCTGGTTTTTTTACACAAACCCCTCGACTTTTGTTTAACCATTTTTTTTTCTGGCCCTTGCCTGCCCCCCCCCCCTGGTTTTACCTTCCTGACTGAAGGTAGTCAATGTATCACCCCTCCGCGTCATCTCGTCGTCCTGCCGCTGGGTCCCCCTGCCCTCCACACACTCCTTTACCTTGATACCGGCCGACGATGGTTTAGGATATGGGGTGCCTTTTCTTGGCCTTTCCGATTCCTTCTTCTGTGAATCCTCTCCCCTCCTCGGTGCTTTCATTTTTTCTTCGACCTGACCTTCCGACTTTTGCTCTTTCTTCTGTTGTGTCGGGCCTTCTTGCTGCTTCCACGGACATCCGGTATAACCCTTCGGCTTTCTGTCCTCTGTCCCCTTTTTTCTTTACTAACCCTGTCTGACACACCCTCTTATCCTTTTCACGGTCACATTTCCCAAATTTCTTTTCTTTTATGAAGACACCACACCCCATTGCCGGCGTCTTACCCTTGAAGCCCCATTGACTACGGAATTTCTTACGGTGTTTTTTCTCCTCCTTTGTCTCTGGCATCCCTTCCCAGCAACCTTTAGGCTCCCCTTCAAGCGGTATTCTGAACGGACGTTTCGCCCCTTTTTCCGGGGTGTTCCTCGTGGTTCATCTTCCTGCTTCCGAGTGTCGTGCCTGATACGACCCGGTTGCTTTGAGTTCCAGTGGCCCCTCTGGCTCCTTCTCTAGTGACCTACCTTTGTTTTGTCTACTTTTTTTTGATTTCCACAC
>Ga0179593_1735304_pt1 | contig 11061 bp, 13 predicted proteins | sample CZODoug2_1_08_16_FD_185931 | JGI IMG/M metagenome (GOLD analysis project Ga0179593, IMG submission 185931) | Vadose zone soil fungal communities from Angelo Coast Range Reserve, California, USA - CZODoug2_1_08_16fungal (PacBio error correction) | ecosystem: Environmental > Terrestrial > Soil >... | reverse complement strand
CATTCACGCTGGCTGTTCTTCAAAAAAGGCATTGAATTTTCTTGCAAGCGATCACTCCTTTCCGTGGCTCCCCCCCCCTTCTTTTACGTTTTCTTTTTCAGTGATTTTCTTTTTTGCTAGGAGTACTCAGGAAGCCTCTGACAACCCCTTCCTTTCACCTACTTCCCCCTCACTTGACTACTCCTTAACCATCAGTACTCGGAAACGCGAGTTTTGCGGGTGTCGGAGCGATCACCTTTCCCCCTTGGGAAGCGGCACGTCCTTTCTTGTTTTTTTTTTTTTTTCCATACTTTTTCCCTGGCTGCTGCCCTACACCTTCTCCCTCCTCCTCTCGCATTGCGTGTAGCGATCGGCCAGACCAGGGGCTTAGAAACAGGCCGCCCTGTTTCTCCACCGGTTTTCCTGGTCCCTCGCTCCCTCCCCTTCCCTTCCTCTCTTGGGCTAAACTGGCGACCCCTGTCGAAGCCGTTTTTACTTTTTCGACGTTCCCTCTCTCCACTGGACGGCCACGTTGTTGAATGGTAATCGGCCTGGAATTGTTTCTTCCTATATTCCTTTTACACTTTTTTCTCCCCTTACTCGCCTCCCTTTACCTTCTCTCCTTTCCGACGCCGTCTTCTTTAGTCCGACCGGGGTCAGCGGAATTCTCTTATGTCATCTTCTTTTTTCCTTTGATTCGATTAATACGTCCTTGCCTTCTCCGACGGTCACTTTCCTCTATATGGGCCAGTTTCCACCCCCCCCCCCCCCCCTGGTTTCACGCCTGCCGGCTTCCGCCTTTTTTTTTCTTTGAAGGCTTGGCAAAACCAGCCGCAATCCCCTTCATCAAGTCGTCTCACGATCATCAGGAAGTTCTGTTCCCCGATGGGCACCGCTCGTGCCCCCTTTTCTCCCTGCCTGGCGCCCTCTTCCTCCGTACGAGTATGTTTTGCGACTTGAAGGGATCCTCCCTCCAGAGCATCAATTAATGCTTGCAAAGTGAAATGAAGGCGTCGCCTTCAGATCTCCCCTCGCCGCCATGCCGATTTTGAACGTCGGCCGCGTCCCCTCCGCCCCTTCCCCCCACCCCCTTTTTTCCTCTCGAACTATCAATTCGCCTCATGGCGATTCGTAGCGCCAATTTCCTTTTGGCTGTCCATTCGTCAATTTCCGATGGCGTGGTCCACTGCGCGGTGATTTAGGACCTTCTCCCTTTCCCGAATCTCTTGCGGGTTTTTTGTCCTCCGTGATGCGCGATGTCCGTCCTCTTTGACTTCCTCCTTTTCTTAATCACAATCGCACAACGGAAGGCATATCCCGGGCGGGCGCCGTGCAGCCGTTTTTGAATTCGGTAGCTCTCCCCTTTTTTTTGGTTTTTTTCTTCTTCCGCCATACTTAGATGCCTCCCTTAAATTAGATCTTATCAAAAACGGCGTAGCAAGTCCCGGACTTGCCGGCGACATTTTTTCCCCCTCCCCCCCCAAACGGGTACCGGTATCTTTCGCGAGAGTTCTCTCTCCTTCCCCCCCCCCGTAGTTTTTTTTCTTGCGATCGCCCCCCCCAACCCCTTCATGGTAGGACATGATTTAGGCCGGTAGACCAGCGATTCTTGCCAGACCTCAGTCCAATTTTTTTCCCCTCAAGCTTTTTTTTCCCTCCCCGTTTTTCAGGGCGGGTTTCCCTTGCCATTTCGCTTAGACGGCCCCCTCTCCCCGATCAAGACAAGTTAAGGGCTTCCCTGGAGTTTAGGCATCTGACCATCCTCTTCTCTTCCCTGACCCCTCCTTATCTTCTTTTCCCCCTCGCTCTCCCCCATCAGACTTTCCCTCTTTTCCTCGGAGTCGCCCTATGGCGCCGAACAGAGTTGCGGATTTTGGAAAAGTGTCTGGCCCTATTTTGAAGAGTTTTCCAGAGACCCCTTTCCCTTCCTGCTATCCCTTTGTCCCATTCCTTATTTTCCTTGCTACTTTCCCACAGTCCCTTTCGTGCCTCAAGATTCCCTCCCCCCCTCCTTTTTCTTATCCACTATCGCACTGGTTTTGGGTTTTGCAGTCCTGCGAGAAAGGCGGCTTTGTAGGGCCGGCGCTCCACTCAATCCTCCAACCCTCTTATCTGCCTTTTGCCGTGAGTTCGAATATCCCGTCTTTCCCCTTAATTGCTAATGATCGCCTGGCAGCCCTTACCTTATTAACGTTTTTGATGTGCCCGAATCTGCAATTATTCTACTTTTGCTCCTTCCTTCGTCTCTACTTTGCCCAGTTTCCTGGCGGGAGCGCGCGTTTTATTCTCTTTCCCCTTTTTCTCTTTCCTCTGATTCTTCCTCCTCGGTCTCTGTTTGTTAAATTAATTAATATTACGTTACTGACCTGGTGTTTCGCGCGGAGCTCGGCGAAGTCCCAGTCTGCTACCCCCGTCTCCTTCAGGCCTCTTTGACTCCGCCTGCCGCATGCAGTAAAGAATACATTTCCGTTTGTGTACGTGGGAGAAGGTCGTTGTGTGGCGATTTCTTGTCACTGGAGTCCTTCTTTCCCTTTCCCTCTCATGTCCCTTTTCTTTCCTCTTTGGTCCAAGAGAAGGTATCCGGGACGTAAATAGTCGGAAGGTGTTTCCGTTGAACACGTCGTTCCTGAGCCGATGTGGGGTTATTTTCAATCTTTCCCATATCCACCCGCGACGTTGACCCTCGAGCGTGGCGTAAAACACAGCTGATCCGCTTTTGAATTTCCATGAAACCTCTCCGTTTTCTTTTTGACCCCCCCTATTTGTCGTTCGCCAGTTTGCTGGACGCAAGGAAAGCGTTGTCCATCCCGTAGGCTATCTATCTCCTGAATACGAGTTTCCGAGGTCCCCCCCCTTTCCCTTTTTAATATTTCCCCCATCTGAACTATGAATACCCAGGATTATACCGCTTTCGCAGACGCAATTCTACAGTAAAAAAGTATCGGCCCCGTCTTTGTGTTTGGTTCTTTTCTCCTTAGTTCTTCTGGACTTTCCGGTCCCAGCGAGAATTTGAGTGTCGGACGAGCTGTGGAGGCTCCACCTTCTCGTATATCGTTGTTTCCTTCATCTCTCATTCTCCGTTTTTTTTCGAGACTCAAACGTTTCTCCTCCTGAAGAGTTGTAACCTCCATATCTCGCCGCTCCTCTTCACCCACCAGGAGACGGTCCTAAATAAGGAATTCAATCTTCCGGTGCACTTCTCCCCTCGCGAAGAACAAAAATACGGCACTACTTGTAACCTGTTCAGATTTTGGCTCGCGTTCCCTTTTGTGATTTTATTTTTTTTTGTCCTTAGAAGATTTATGAACGACCGCCTTGCGGCCCTTTGAAATCATATTATGCACGTGTGTGACTTCCCGGTATCGAGTCTACTCTCTATCCACCCCACAACTCAAAAGTTCCTTCTTTTGTCGTTCCTTTAGGCCTCCCCCAGCAGTTTGCCCCTGTGCACCGATTAGTATGGCCAGCTGCGCATTTTCCCCCTTCTGCCCCTTTCTCGGATTTTTTTCTTCTTTTCACCACGTCGGCTCTCCTTTGGCTCAGATTGGTATTTCGTATAACAGGATCTGTCCCTGCAAATTTACACTCTCAACGATCAGAATATTTGAAGAGACGCTCGCCTTATCTTTTCCAGCTTGCCCAATATTTTCCTGTCCACTTTTCTGGAATAGGTTTTTTCTCCCCCCTCCAATCGATCCATACAATACACTTCAATCTCCAACCTGAAACACAGCATTCCCCCCCCCGACTCTTCGGTCACAGGCGTTTCAGGCGCCGGAGAAGTCAGGAGGGGATTTAGCCGGTTTGGGTTCCTGATTGCTCTCCTTCAGCGTTCCCCCCTACCCCAGCAGTAATATGCTGGAAACTGGTCCTTTGAACGTCCATCTTACGGTACCGTAGTCGTTGTTTATTCGTATTTTTTCCGTTCCCTGACCAGTGAGCCCCCGTCCACGAGTCCGAAAAACGTGACACTCTCGACGCCTCTTCTTCCCTTTTTCTCCGTGCCTGCGCGATTCCATCAGCTTTTTGACAAGTGAAATAAGGTTAGTAAGGAGACCCATCGTCTGCAGGAGGCACCTCAGTGTGCTCCTGGCCTCCCTTTTCGTTCAGATTTTTCCCCCTTTTTGGGGCTGCATTGAGTACTGCTCTTTCCGAACCCGCCCCTCCGCCTTTCGAGCAGAAAAACCAACACCCAAAAGCCTTTGCTCCTCTTCCTCCGTTTCCCTACGCTTGGGTCCTTTTTTTTCACGCCTTCGCAAGGACCGCTGAGCACCTTTGAATATCAAAGAAGAGTGGCTCTTTCGTCCTTCCTCGATATTCCTTTTTCCCTCGGGCCCTCCCCTCCTCCTTTCGGCGCCGGCGACTCCTGAGCTATTTGGGCCTTTTTATGATGGGTCCGTTCCCGGAGACGGAGGCGGGTGAAAGTCAGGGAGAGATCTCTCGTACTTCAGGTAACCTATTTCTTCTTCTCTTTCTTCGCACTCCCCCTTTTTTTCCTTTGGCCTCTAGCTGTTATGGACTTGCAATTCATTTCAAGCCCCCTAATAGGAAGCAAGGTTCAGCGGTACCGCACCCCTCTGAGTACTTTCTTTCTGCTGGCCCAACCCCGGTCCCCCTTCTTTGCGTGCGACAGAGAAAGCATCGGTTCCGGTACCTTGGTCATTGGCGCCGTCCTTTTACTGAGGCCCTCCCCCATTCCCCCCTCTTGGTCCCGCTACCTTTTTTTTCCCCGCGGCAACCGGTACCGTTTTTGGCGGCTTGAAACGTCGAAGGCGTCCGTGCTCCTGCTACGCCCTTTCTTTCTGGTCCTCCTTACTTCTTCTCTTTTGACCCGACACGTAGGTTACGCGCTATCCGCCCTTCTCATCTTCGGAGTTGCCGCGCTCCAGGAAGATATATGCGTTTGTGCCTTTCTTGTATTATATTCTGCTTGCTCGGCCTACCCCTATGAGTAACTCCTTCCTCTGGGGTGGGTCCCGAAGGTTTTAGTGTCTCCCGCTTCTCCCCTCCCCCCCCTTTCCCTTCCTTCCACAGATTCCTTTCTATCTCTTCCCAGCTTTTCCTGTCGCTATTCGCCAGTTACTTCGTTTTGATTGAATTCCTTCGACGAGCCTGGATAGCAGGCATGTTGGCAGGCGGTTTTGGCGTGATTTTCGAAGAATTTTCCGGTCTCAGTTATGTCAGAGATCCCGATCCTGGCGTGGACATTCTGAGATCTATTTTAGGTTCTCGTCTCCCATTTTACCGCGGGCCTCAGGCCCCTTCCTTTATACTTTGATCGTATCACTCCGTAGCACCCAGATTGGTCCCTCTTTAGCGACCTTATGATTTCTTTAGTCTTCGGCCCTTCCTTTTTCGACTGTTTTTACCATCGTGCCAGACGTCCTTCCTCTTTTGTGAATAAGCCGTTATGAAAGACGGTTGAAATATGCGTGGCTTTTTCTGTTTTCCTCCCTTCCTCCCCTTACTCCCTGCGCTTCTTTTTTTTCCTTGCCGGTTTGACGCGAGTTTCATGTTCCCCTGGCCATTCTATTGCGAAGGCTTGAAAGTTTTTACGTCCAACATTTCCCTCTTCATCGCTAAATTTAGCTCTCCTCTCCCAGTTGTCCTGATCCCGCTCGGTGTCGCAATCCCCCACTTTGCATCGCCCCCCCCCTCCCCTCCTTTTCCGTTTTTTTCTTCTGCCCTTTCCCCTTTCAATTCCTTCCTCCGGAGTTGACTTCTGGCCTAAAGTGGACTTCCATTTCTGAGATCTTTCTTTCCCTAGAATCCCCCAGGCGTCGGCACGGTCTTTTCTGGGGTTTCCTGTGTTAAAAACTTCTCTGCCCTTTGTTTGCACTTTTTTTCCAGCCAAAGGGGTTCAGTCATAAAAGCTTGGAGGGACCTTGCGGCCTCCTGGGGATAGGACGAGCCCCGCTCCCGTGAGAGATTCCGAGATACTGTGTGTTATCCAAGTCCTTTCTTTCAACTCCTTTTTTTCGGTCTTAAATGACAGGAGCTTTCAATCTCCCCCCGGATGACCTTCCCCTGGCTTCACAAGGATTGATGGTGCCCCGCTCAGGACACCCTCCCCTTTCGCGTATTCCCTGCCCTTTTTAGACTTTTTTGCCTCCCCCCTTTTTCAGACTTTTTTTTCCCACGAGCGACGGGCCCATTACAGCACTCAGATCCCCTACCTTACCTCGGCCGGCCCGCTTCGAGGTCTTGTTTGGGCCCTTTTAAGATGGTGCGTCGCCTTTCCCCTCAAGTAATTCAATCTTTCCTCCTTTCCCCTCTTGCCATCTTTCTTTTTCCTCCTTTGTTTGCTTTCTCCGCTGGCGTATTAAAAAAAGGCCGATTACGCCGTCTTCCCCCCCAGGACTCCCTCAGAGGTGGCTCAAACAAGACCTACTTTTTTTTCCGGCCGTTACCCTTTTCATCGTAAAGTTGCCTTTGTCCATTTTTTCGTGTTTTTTTTTTTTGCTTTTGAAGGCTTTCCCCCATTAATCCTCTTGCATACTTCTAACCATCCTCTCCCGAGAGATTTTGAGGGTTGTCTGAGCTCAATCAAATCCTGGAAATTGGCATAGGAAGGGCAGCCTTTTTCTCCTTTTCTGCGCATTTTTTTTCCTCTTTTCATGGCTCTCCATCCTCTATCGTTCACTTGCGGCTTCGGTCTAGCCTCTTCGAGAAAAATTAAATAGGGTCTTACAGACACCCCTTTTCTGCCCGGCCAGAACCTTTTCTCCTTGAAACGACACGCTTTCTTTCCGCCCGAAGCTTTTTCCCTCGAAACCTTCTCCCCTCTCGCAGTGGTTCTTTTTTTAGATCTAACTGGACGCCCCGTTCATTCCATCATTTCCCCGGAATGTGCCTTTTGGAGAACGGCTATATTTTTCGTTATTCACTGGCGCTTTACTCTAAAAGGCCAATTTCCTTTTTGCCCAGATTCTTCCCCTTTTTTCCCCTTTGCCGTTTTTCTCATATTTCCAATAGCTGAATTCTGTCTCTTTCCATCGCTCCCTATTTTCCTGTGTCTAGTCCCTTCCCTGTGACGATACGTACTTCCCGTCAAGCCCGGCTCTGCTTTGGCAGTGACCTCCCCATTTTTTTAACTTCTTCCCGTCCCTTTCCCCCCCGACTTTTTGCCGCCGACGTTCGTGCGTTTTAACATGGTTAAGACGCTCCACCGTCTTTATAATGTTTTTTGGCTGCACGATCATCATCATTTTAGACACGATGGTCCCCCTCCTCCTTCTCCCCCTTTTTTTGAGCCTCTTTCATGCCCTTTCCGTACGTTCCCTTCGGAAATCTGGTTCGTGAAGGGTGATCAGCATTAGAAGCTTTCCTTGCGGCCGCATTTGAAATGAAGTTTTTTTCCGCTCTTCTCGCCCGACGCCTCGATGACCTGAGAGGACAGATTATTCTATATCACGCTCCCCTTGCGACCGCCTGCCCCTGACCTGCGATCTTTTTCTTATCCTTCCTTACCGCCCCCTTTTTCTCGCCCCCCTTCCTCCTTTTTAACCCCCCCCTTTGGGGGGTACGTGGTTCCAGAACATCTTTCCTTGATGGATATTACGGGATTGATTTTCATAAGCTGGAGCCTCCCTCCCTTTCCTTGGACCCCCCCCCTTGCCGTTTTTCTTTCCTCTTTTCGTTTTTCGACTTGAAACAATCGGCGCCCCAGAATGTCCTTCTTCCTTCGTCCGCGGCGCCGTTCCGCCTGCTTTAGACGATCGAGATCTTTTTCGTACCGATTTGTCGATTTCGTCATCCCCTTCACTTACTTCCGCTCTCTATCCAAACGGCTAGAATTCTTTTGACGTGAAGGGACTTTTTAAAGTCCCAAAGGGTAACGTTATTTGCTTTCGTCTCGCTTTAGTCTCTCCCATCCCCTCTTCGGTCTCTTTCGATCTCCAATTACCATTTGTTACCGAAAGATTTTTTTTAGGGCCCGACAAGCGTGTCAAATTTTCCCGCATTGCGCTCGTGTTCTCTCATTTGCCGCTGATTTTTCTCCGTGGTCCCAATTAGTAGTCGGGGAGGAATTTGACAGTCCGTACTCCAGCTCCACCCACCTTCCCGCTTCCCGCTCAGAGAAGTTTGCTTCCCTCTTTCCCTCAGATAGTTTTTTCCCTGGTCTTCATTCTCTCAGACGTGCCCCAGCCGCTCTAGCGCCCTCCCTCCAGGCCTTTTCCTGTGCTCCCGATTTTCTTCACTCGGTTGCGTTAGGGGCGTGTAAAAGTTTTCCTTTCCGATTTCCCGATGCCTTCCAGAGGAGAACACCTGGAATAGCGAGCCCTTCATATTCAACTTGGTCCCTTTCTTTTTTCCCCCCCCCCATCCTTCCTTCAAGAATTAACAAGAGGCTTGCATTTTAACACACCAACCCCTATCGCGCAACCTTTTGGTTTTGGTTTATTTCCTCTCCCTCTTGATTTCTCCTCAAGCTTTTTTTCCCTTGTCGCCGGGGATCTGCCACCTCTTTTAGCTGATATATGACGAGATACAGTCCAAGGCTACTCTACTCCTTCACCTAACGGTGGCTTTAGATTGCGAGCTCTGCCTGATTTGCTACGGTATTTTTCCCTCCTTTCCTGCTTCTGTGTCCCTTTTCCAGGGGAGTTAAGGGGATATGTTTCACTGTCTACTTTAATTCATGATACTGGTGTCCCCGCTCCCCCCTTTCACTATGGAAGCCCCCATTTTTCTTTATTTGTTTGAGTCGATGCCTACTTCCTCGTTTAAAAACCACTGGATATCCCATCGCGCCGGCCTCGGCTCGGTCCCTTCCCCCCGACTTTTTCCTAAGAATCCCCCCCCTTTTTTTATGTCCCCACTTGTTGAGTTTCTGTTTCTTGACTTTGTTTTTATTGAGATTTTTTCCCCTTTTTTGGCTCAACCTCCCAGTTCTGATAATCTCCGACGGAAGGTTCCTGGGATTGAGGCTGGTAAGATAGGCTATCCGGTCGGCTCCCTTCCCTAATTTCCTTTCCACTTTTTTCTCCCCGATCTTCCGAAATGAACCAAGAGCCCAACAGGAGAGCCGAAGTTGAATTGAAAATCGCGTTGGCTCCCAAGTTCCCCTTTCCCCCTTTTGAATTTCAGTCTCTCTTTTTCTCGGTGCAGCAAATGATCGTGTCTTCGATTTCTTTGAATCCTTGTTCGAATAGGACCTTCTTGTCCAGCTTTTCCTTGTGGTTTTTCGATCTTCTGCCTCCCCCTCCAATAGCGGTTCAAGGAGGCTTTTCGGTTTCATAGCTGTTCAACATCTGGCACCTTTTTTTACCACAAGGATCTCATTCCTTTTTCCTCGCCTTCCTCGCCCTCCCCGTTGCCGTCTTTTCCGCCCCCTTAGCCGATTATTGATCTTCCGTCTTCTCTGCAACGCGACTTCCTTGGCGAGGCGAGGCGATGTGGTTTTCCTACACTTCTCTTCGCGTTGTCCAATGCCCTTTCCTCTTTTTTTTGATTTCCTTTTCCCAACGCGTCCGAGTTCTTTTCAGCCCTCCCCCTCGCTCGTTCCTTCAAAAAAAAAAAATTAATTCGCGGAGTCCTTCCCCCTTTCTGAATCTTTAACTATTTTTTTTCTTCTTTCCCAACTCCCTCCAGACTTTTCTTCATCGAGATTTCGCTTCGACAAATGTGATTAATCCTTGGTAAAAGCCGTGTGCCGTTTAAGGCTACCCTTTTTCCCCCCTCAAATGGCTTTATCCCCCTTTTTTCTGATAGATATTCCTAAGCTCATCTTATTTCGTGCCCACACTAAGGACACGCTGGACTTTTCCTATGCGGCCATTCTTCCGCACCCTTTTCATTTTTCTTTTTTGATCTTCACGTGGGCGGAATTCTTTCTTTAAAAATCGATAAGCTTGAAACGTTTGAAGCACGCTCCGGCTTTTCCCAGTTCTTCTTTCCCCCTTGGGTCTTTTTTTCTCCTTCCCGGCTCTCCTCCCGTGTTCCGTGCTACCCTGCTTCCCTCCTATTGACGTCCCGGATAGCCATCTTTACAGAATCCTTTCCAACCTTGCCGTCCCGGTCCCCTTACATCCTGCTTTCTTTTCGGCCTTTCCCCCCGTGAACATCGCACAACGGCGACCTTTCTCCAGTTTTTCCCCGACCCGAGAAAATTTTTGAAACCTTCCGTCTGCACAGGCGGTTGTTATTTTCTTTGTCCCTTCTCCTGTTTGTTTTTCTTTGCGCTGCCGCCGCTCCCCCCAGAAGCACCCCCTCCGGTACCCTTTCCCGTAATATTGAATGAACCTTGAAACGTCCATATTACTGTTCCCGTTGTAACCCTACCCCCCAACCAGTGCTGCGCTCCCACCCGTTGGACACGATTCGAGACGCTTTCGGAGGCGCGAATAAAATTTCTAATAATGCAGCCATACAATCAGTCCCGCCCCTTTAAATTCATTATTCCTTCGGGCCGTAGGACTTTTTTGCTAGTTCCGCGGCATTCCTCTCACTTTCCTCTTGGAAGTCACCGGCAGTTTTGGCTTGAACTTGAGGATTAGTTCGAAACGAACCTCTTTCTAGAAACTCCCCCCCCCGCCCCCTTTTTTAGTGGATCATCTTTTCCCCTTCTCTCTTGAAGGCACGACCCACTGGGGGTGGTGGGCACTTACAGGCAGGAAAGAGAAAGCGTTTGAATATGACCCTTCCCTTTTTTTAGTAAGTTTTCCTCTTGCTATTCCCCTTTTGCCTCCTGAAAAACCGGTTCGGCGCCACCCCCATTATCAGAGACAGATCTTTTTGTGGGGACGGGTTCTGATGGGGAGGCTGAGCGGCGGCGGGCTTCCTTCTTCAGTTTTTTCTTTCCCCCTTCCGGCATTTCTTGTCGATGCCGAAGCACGATAGCCCTCGTTTTCCTCTCTGCCATCTGGAATTTATAGCTTAGTAGGACTGGCCCAATTATTTTCTCATTTCTCCATTCCCCCGCACACTCTTTCTTCCCCGTCACCGCCTTTTTTTTTCTTTATGGCCTTTCTCTTTTGCGGTCCGGCCTCCTGCACTGTCCGGTTTCCCCTTGATTGTTAAATTGCTCGCAAAGTTTCCGAGCAGAGCAGACAGACGACTCCCCCCCCCCTTCTGGTCCGT
>Ga0179593_1607252_pt1 | contig 11061 bp, 8 predicted proteins | sample CZODoug2_1_08_16_FD_185931 | JGI IMG/M metagenome (GOLD analysis project Ga0179593, IMG submission 185931) | Vadose zone soil fungal communities from Angelo Coast Range Reserve, California, USA - CZODoug2_1_08_16fungal (PacBio error correction) | ecosystem: Environmental > Terrestrial > Soil >... | reverse complement strand
TTAACTCCGCTGACGGTGGGCTCAGAAGTTCCTCCCCTCCTTTATAACACGGTATGGACCTTTTCCGCCCTTCCTTTCTGCCGTCGCAGAACCGCAGCCCAGCCCCCCCCCTTGGCTCTGGCCCCCCGATATTTTTCACGTTCTCTTGTCCGGTTTTTCGTTGTCTTTAGCCCTTAATATTGAACTTTTCGCTTGGCTCCTGTCTCCTTTTGGCGCAGATCTGTTTCTTTGAAACACACCGGTCCCGACCCCGGGTCCGGGATTTTTGGAATCTCAGATTACCACTTCTAAACCATTTGCCACCTGGGGCTTTGCTTTCCTTCTTTACCGGACAGACGAGGTCGATTACTTTTCATGATCGTACAGATCACACACTTTGTGGCGTTTTGACCCCCCCCCATATAGTCAGACGAGATAAAGTGAGCTCACATTTCCTTGATTTCGGTTTGTGTCCCGCTCAGTACCTCTGATCTACCGTCTTTCCTTCTTAAACGGTTCAGCACGTGAATCCAGACTGTCCTGTCCTTTGACTGTCCAACTTTCCCATTCGTCCTAGGCCCCTTCAGCTATGAAGGGCCTCCACCCCTGTGCGACGGTCGCCAGCAACCCTTTATTTTTTCTTGTAGGGAGATTCCCTTCAATACGGCCCCCCCATCGGCACTTCAGCCCCGATCCTTTTCCCCATCGGGACCGACGAAAAGATGCCCGGCTTCCTGCGAGGATGCTGGTTTTGTTGGTGGTCCTTTTTTTTTTTTTCTGGACCGTGCTGTATCGAAGCCATCCCTACCCCTTTTCCTCAGACCCGATAGTCACTCCTACAAAACACACCCCTACGACGTGTTCGACAAAATCAAGATTTTGAGTGTCTGGACGGGGAACTTTTCATCATTTTCACCTTTTTTCGGTTTTTTCCTCCTCTTCGGAATTCTAAGAAAGCGGAGGCAGTGCCTTTTCTACTTTGCATTCCCATAGCAACGGCATACTCTTGCTTCCCCGAATCCTTTCCCCTCACCGCGGGACTGACCTCGATGGACCACAGCTTTCCGTACCCTTCCCCCTTTTTGCATAATGAATTTCGGTTTCAGTTATCAACCTCTTTTTTATGCTCTTTTGGTTTTCTTCCGCAATGAGACCCGACCAAAAAAACCTATAGAGAGTCTTCCTTTCCCTCCGGTTTTTTGGTTAACGCTCCCCCTTTTTTATGTTTGTCGTCAGGAAACCTTGTGCTTAAGCTGGCCAATCGAACGGACCGACAAGCGCTTTATTATCCCCTCTTTTCTTTTATTGCACTTCTTTCCTTAGATTCGTAAAATTTATTGAGGCTTTTACCCGAAGCGCCGCTTTTTCGGAACCGTCCTTCCCTCCCATACCTTTCAACTTTTTTTTTTTTACCCCCCTAGAGGTTTATAGAGACGCCGTTTCTCAGTCCTTCCCCCCACAGGATTGTTTTTTCGAATATGCACGTCCATCTTGGATACTTTAAGCCAAAGCCCCCGGCCCTTTCCCTTCCAAGCCCCCCCCCAGCAAGGCACCGCACCCAAGAAGAAGTGGAGGATTCCGTTTTTTTTTCCGGCCCCTTCAACTTTTTTTGAATCCTTTGCTTTTCGGGACCCCCTTTTTTGTTGTATGGCGAAAGTCAAATCAGGCTTTTGATTTCGTTCGTCCTTTTTTTTGACCACCCTAAGCACTCCCTCCCCCCGCAAGAGAAGATCCTTGACCCATTCCATTCTCAGACACTGCCGCTTTGTTCATCTTCCCTCCCTGCAGCCCCCCTTCGGCGACGACGCTAACCCCACCCCATTGATATAACATCTCGAAAAACCCAGACCTTTTGTCCTTTGATTTTCAGGCTGATTTGGCTTCGTGCGATGGATCGCGCCCAGCAGGATCGTCGGGGCCACGTCAGCATCTCCCGAACCATCCCTTCCTATCAATGGAATCTTTTGGTTTTTACCCTTTTTTCTACATGACAAACTGGCAGACCCTTTATACCTACTGCCCGCGTAGCATCAACACCCGAAGGCCCACTCCTTCCATCTTCCCTCAACGTAACAAGGGCCTTTTTTTGCTGCTTTAGGTTTTCTCTTACCTCTGTCCAAGCATAGTCAGGTACGACCTTTGTGCTCGGAAGGTGGCAAACTTGCCGTAGCTGTTCTTCCCAGCTCTTTGTTTGTCCCTTCGTCTTTTGGCACGCTATTTCCTTTTTGCACCCGGGCGACGGAAAGATGCAGCTCTTTATCCCGGACGGCTTTGTGATAGGCCACTGTTTAACCTTTTTTTTTTTCTGATTTCATTTCCCGTCCCCCCCATACCGACCCGTAATGAAGGCTCCGTGCCCAGACGTCTCCCAGTCGGATCGGCAGCACCATGGGCTCTATTTTGCTTTCGGCTTTTTTCCCAACCCCCCACCTCTTTTTTCTTCCTTTTTTCGACCGTTTCAATGATTTTGCAATGGGTGTAGTTTGGATTCTCGTCTACGTCTTTTCCTACTTTCTCGTAAAGGCACTTTACCTCCCTTTCCCAGAATCCGAAAATTAAGCTTCGCCTTCTTTTTTTACCAATCCCCCTCTTTCTTTTAAAAAAGTTTGAAGCTTCGTTTGATTTTCTTGGCAGGGCGTGATTGTTTTTTGACCCCTTCCAGGCCTTCCCCCTTTGGAATTCCCCTGCGCTAATTCGGAATATTTTGTGAAGTCTCCTTTTGAAGAGACTACCCTTATATGTGTTCTTTTTCATAAATCTTTCTTGAGTCGCGGATCTCTCCTCTTTCAGCTCTTTTTTCCTTTAGAGAAGTAGCACCTAGTCCCTTTTCCCCTTGCCCCCCCTGCAATCGGATTTTCACAAAACAATATTACTTCTTCTACAGAATGGCCCATGGGTATCATGTCGCGTCGCGCCGATGAATAAAATCCCCTTCCTTTCCCCTGCTCCGCCATGACGATCACGGCTTCTGTACTTGATTCTTTTTTTCACCTTAACTTTTTCTTGGGAATTAGGAACCCATCTCATCGGTTCTTCTTTCACCTCACAGGACCGGCACTATTTCCCGCGCCCCCTTCTAGTACCTCGAAGCCCTACCACGCTTCTTTTACTATTGTTCCACCCTTGCGAAGAGCACTAAGAGATGTCCCGTTGATTTCCATGTGATTTTGCATAAACTCTTCCTTTTTGATCGCCACTTTGAGGTTTACTTTCTACTTTTTCTTCGGTCTTCGTCATGACTTGGTTGATGGAAGTCGCTCTCCTCCCACCCGGTTACGGGTCTTCTCACCGCGTACCTGTCGATTTTACTTTTTTGCTTACGAGTCAGCCCCGTCCCCCCTCGCACGTCATGGAAAATTCCCACAGATCGAATGATCCAGATACGGCCTTACCAACTCCTTTTTTTCTCCAAAGGGCGTTGGATAGTTTCCTTTCTTGATTCCCCCGGGTATTCCGGGAATAATACTAAGATCCTGAGGCGCTTTGACCTTGTTCACTTCACGAGTGGGGTTCCCTGTTTTTCCCTTTGCGAGATGGTGATGGACATGTTTTCTTTGGTGATGGTCACATGTCGCCAGTTTTTTTGACCCCCTCATTGCCCTTTGTATGTGGATGGTGATGATGGCGGGGTCTTGATTTCCTTTGATTTAGAACACTCTTTCCTGCTTTGTCCAGCCCCTCACCGCGCTCTTTTCCCCCTGGAATTTTTCCAGAATTGGTTGTTCTTCTGGTTTTGTTGGATTTATCTAGCTTTCTTTGTGTTGGGATCGATGCGACGTCCATATTTTTTCGTTTCCCCCCCCCCCACTGGGAAACGCGATTGGTCTATTGGCGGGATCCATGGGACGCCGCTCCGGATCCTTTTTTTCCTCCCCGCCGCCCTGATCTTTTCTTTTTTTTGAGTTCATAGGACCTTGCACCCTTGCATTTTTCTTTTTTTGGTTGCTGTCTGATGATGGAGATGCGTTTTCCTGATACCTGCTGTTAGTACTGATCCCGCTTATCTCTAAGACAGCATTGGGGAGGTCTCTTCTGACGTCGCTCATTAGGTTTGGGTGCAGTAGATGTGTAAAGGAATGACTCTTGGCCTCTCATACGTCCCTTGTTTTCTTTTCCCACTCGCATCTTCATTGACTTGGGACCCCTCGACTGGTTTTTTTCCCTCTGTTTTCTCCACCGGGTAATCATATTAGAGACACCCCAGCCGCTATGGGTCGTTCCCCTCGGGTTTTCTCGTTAGGCAGACAGCAAGGCTGACTAGATTTGAGGCTTAAACGAAAAAAAAGTTTTCCCTTCTACGATTTTTCCCTAGGATTTTTTTTAAAAGCCTCCTATTTTTTCCCCTGAATCGTGAGGAATGAGCTTAATCCCTTTAGCTTTTTTTCTTCCCACTTTCCCCAAAAACGTATGGCCCCTTTTCTTCGTTTTCTCCATTCCATTATTCCTTGGGGCAAGTCGATGGAAAGGCTGAGTCGCGCCACCTCGTTTGTAGTTGATGATTCGAGAGTTTTTTAACCCAAGAAGCTACCGCTGGGAAGGCCGGGCTTTTCGTTCCCCTTTTGGGACACCCCATCTTCCAGCGCCTCCCCAGATCAGTAGGTGTCGTAACAAGGCGCTTTTGGTGTTGCTTCTTTCGAACCCCCTAGGTGTTTCCGACCCTGGTTTGGGATTGCATTCCGCCCAAATGGCTGAGCCTCCCCTCCTCGCCGCCTCACGGGATGCTTTCCGGGCTGTAAGATTTTCGTTTTGCGGATCGGTTTCTGTCGTTTTTCCTTTTTTGTGAGATATCCCTTAGACAAGGAACCCCAAATTCCTTGGAGGAGATACTTTTATCATTATTAAGGAGTTCGCCCTTTTCCTCTTTAGTTTCTTCTAAGCTTTTTTATTCTTTTCCCATCCCCCCGACAATACCGAGTATCCCGTCAGTTTCAGGTCAGCTCCTACTTTGCTCCGAGCATCGTTTCGGCGCCACAGTTTTTTTTGAATCTGGGCATGCGGTCCTGCTCACCTTCTTTCGTCCGTTCTCGCCCTTTCTTGCCTCGGTGGCATTTCAAAATCGTACAGACCCTCATGTTTGGAGCCCAACAGATCAAGGGAGTAATTCCCGACTAGTTCGACCCCCCCGGATGAAGAGTTTTATTCTCTTTGAAAGCGGGGGCGCAAGGGCGGAGCACAGGGTGTATGCTCCCTGGCGCGAAGGAGAATCCAAAGGGAAAGAAGAGCATCCCCCCTCGTCCCCGCCAGGGGTGCGCCTCCCCCTCAATCGAGACACGAGTTTAGACCGATTTCTGCTCCTTTCCCCCAAGTGATAGCCTTGTTATCATAACAGGCGGTGCCGAGTCTTTTTTGGACATTTTTAGGGGCGGTTTCCCCATCTCGTTTGGAGATCTTTTTTTGTAGCAAGAGGGGCGAGGGTCCTTCGTTTCCCGGCGAGCCCGGTTTCGACGCAACGGCGCAATTGTTTAAGAGTTTAGTTGACCTACTTACCTTTTTTACCGAGTTTGACAATATGATATTTCCCTCTCCCCCTAATTGTTGTGAGATTCCCTCCGGTTTCCCCCTTTTGAAAGGATTATCCTTAACTTCTCTTTCTGCAAGAAAACAATTTCTGACCGAATGGTCGCTCAACCCCCCTGTCCTAGAATCCCCCCATTAACCATAAGACCAAGATGCCCCCAAGACCAATATCGTTCAAGACCCCATCGGGGCCATACCCCCCCCCTCTCATTTAGTAGAGGAACCCCAGGCGATTTAAAGACGGTTTTAGCCTAGACGACGATAGTTAGACCCGGGCGATAACACCCCCACGTTCTTTCCTTTTTGTCACGGCTCTATTATGGCCATTCATGAACACCGTGGGAATACCTTGGGATCTGCGGGCATGTTCCCTTTTTCGACAACCTCTTACCAACAGTGTTGCCCTTTTTAACAATTGATGAATTTAAACCTTTCCCCTTTTTGGTAAGAGGCGGCCTTTTTTTTTTCCCCTGTTCCTTTCTAAACCCGGTTGCGGGTCCTGCCCCCCAACTTACTCGGTCGGAGATCCATTGTGACTCTGAATTCTTTCCCCCTGGTCTTCGTCGCGGGATTTCCGTAACGCGCGGATCCGTCGTAAGCGTCCCTTTTTCCTTTACCTTGCTAGTCGACTACGGTGAGGGGCACCTTTTCAGGAGGCTTGAGATCTGTTGAAGGTAGACGCTGAGGCCCCCCCCCTACTAAGCTACTTTGGCCATGTTCATCACCCTCCCAGGCGTTCGGCGAGTCTTAGTTTTTCCTTATCAGTCCACCATGAGGAGCTTGAACATAGTTTTTGCGACGAACAGCTCCTCCTTCTCTACTCCCGTTTTCGGCCCTCCCATTTTTCGAGAAAACCTTTTTATCTCGCCGTTCCCCCCGCCGTTAGTTTTACCCCTGATTGTCGTCTCAACCCCCCCAGAAACGAGTGTTCTCCCACCTTTTAGTAGTGTATGGACGGGCCGGCATAAGGCGATCAACCGTCGAGATTGGTCCCCCTTTCGGGTGATCGTTTTTTTCCTTGACCCTACCCGGCACGATAGCTTTTTGCTGATTCTCTCTTCGCCCTCGACTTTACTTGTCCTTATGGCCCGTTTTAGCGTTTTCTAAGCAGACGTTTATATGCCAACTTCTGCTTCAACCGAGAATGATAATTTGCCTGTTTGGTTGCCTCCTTCGTGCCCCCCCCCCCTCAAGCCCTACTTTCTTTTTTCCCCCTAACCTTTTTCCTCCTGATTTTGGTTGTCTCTCATTCCCCTTCGCTGGCGGCTGTCAGGACCGGCCCCAGCCCATGCTTGCCTTTCTTGCTTGAACTTTTTTTCTCAATCTTCGACGACGCATTCCCCCCCCCCTCCCATCTTTTTGTGAGGCTGGACGCCCACACTTTTTTTCTCTTTGAGGCCTTGGGTGTTGTTCATTCACATCATCCGGACCTTTTTCCGTCCCCCCCAAGCGGGAGCGAGTTCCTGAGCCGTTCTCATTTCCACCAATTGCATCGTCTTTTATTCTTCAGGAGCTTTTAATTACCCAAGCAAGGTTATCCTTCCCTTTTTTACTCTAGTACCAAGAACCCAGCAACCCCAAGTTTTTTCTTTTACCTTAGTTCTTAGGAAGTCCGTTCACTCGCCGACGCCGCTTGCCCCAGGAATGGTCTCCCTTCCCTTGATAGTTCGTGAACGATGTACCAGATAACAACTCCTTCACCACGCGGAAATCCGAAGATAGAGTTCCACCCTTCCCCCCCATCGGACGGCAGAGCCCCCACTGTCCCCCTTTAGTGGAGAAGATAAATACCCCACCACACCCCTTTGCGCATTTCGACCACAAAAGACGACCACCCTCGCGGTTCCCCTTAGGAGTTTGGGTTATTGTTAAGAAAATTTCGCTTTTTCGATTCCTCAAATAATACCCATACAAAAAATGTCCCCCCTCCAAGTGTGACTCCTTTGTGGGAAACTAGGTTCTGACCTTGTCCCCATACTCTTCACCCGCGCACGAGCCCATTCCTCAGCAGACGAATAACTTAATCCCTCGCCTCTAAAGGCGATTTTTTTCTTTTTTTTCCTTCCGATAGAACCCTTGCCAGCATCGTCTAGTCGTCCCTCCTCCTCTCCTTTCGGTGGGGAACTTTTAAGTAGCTGGTACTCTACTGGCCTTTTACTCTTCCTTTCAGATTTCTGACACGGGACCTCGAAGCCGTTCAGTTTTTAGTACCCGCCCGGAAGGGTGTCCCCGTAAACTTTTTTTTTATGCGCTTCCCGAAATTCAGCCCCCTGTTTTAAGCCGTGTCCGCCGGCATCGACGTCGACCTCAACGACGGCACGCCCTTTATGATTGACATGGCAGACCAAGAACCACACCTTTTTTTCTTCGCCACGTCTGATTTTGAAAAGGGCTTTTGCGCTTCCTTTCCTCGTTGACGCGATATATTAGTACCGTTTGCCCTCGTGCGGTCCCTTTCCCTACGAAGAACCTTGCAAATTTTCCTTCCTCCTTTCCCCGAATGCCCTCATGGATTTCTTTTCGTCAGCCTGGTTGCAGGGCGTTGAAACTGCAAGGACACCTTGACCCCCCCTATTTCCTCTCGAGAACGCTTCCCCCTTATTTTTTTCTGTACCCTTTTTTTTCCTGAGTTTATTTCCTCTCGATGCGGTTTTTCATGATAAATCTTGCTGGGATTTACTTTTTCTTCCCCTTTTTATCCCATACTGTTGTTGTTGTAGAGCTCCGCCGTACTGTTGCACCTCCATCTCCCTCCCCATAGAGCTTAAAAAAAATACCGGTTCGGTCCCATTTTTTCCCTTTCTCATGGCGAGTACACTCATTCGCCAATTGCAATTTGCCCTTTTGTTCCTTTTCAACGACCTGTAATCACTTTTTTTCCCCTCCCTGTCGTGGCCTTTTTTCTTTCTCCTAAAATTTTGGACACGTTTTTTTCTTCTTCTTTCTTTCCATTTCCCGGGAATCATCTGAAAAAGGTACTATTCCTTCGTCTCCCCCCGTTCCGCCGAAACGACGACGAGCGAGGACCTAACCCCCCTGTAGCTAAGACAGTTAAGGATTTTGTTGGTATTTTCTGCCATCCGACGAACCTAGCAATTTTCCGTCTTATCGCATTTTGCTCCTAAGTAGAGGGACGGAATAGTACATATGTTGGTTTGCAGGCTTTCCATAGAAAGCCCGGATCACATCCATGTGATAGACCCTTGCTCTTCGTCGTATATCGCGGACAAGTCCGGGACACGACTAGGCCACTTCGCCCCTTAATCGAACAGATACTTCCCCCCATCGGACCACTTTCCCTTTACAACCCTCGAATCTGCCTGACGATGCGCCTGCCGAATAATCCGACCCCCCTTTTTCTTTTGTAATGTAGTGGTTGATGCAGATGATCGCTTTTGCTTCTTCTCTCTTGTTCGACGTCGATTTGCTTTCTTTCACTTTTAGTTTCACATGTAGCCCCCTGAGTTACCACGTCTATGACTAATGATCTTGGTCATGTGGTGTGCTTCCGATTTGCCGTTAGATCCCCCCCTTACTCCATGCTCCCTCAAACTCCATCGCAGCAGACAATCTCCCCCTGTTTTCCCGCCGTTTTGAGATGTATCCTGGGGTTGTGGATTTAGACTTAGAAGATGCAATATTCTCCCAGACCAGGCGTCCCCTCTGAGATCCCTTTTTTTGGCACCCAGAGATCCTTAGTTTTGTCTTTTTTGTTTATTTATTGGACGCCGTCAAGTTGTCTTCCATTGCCTCCCCTAAAAACTCATTTCTTTGGGTTCTCGAGGAGTTGCCGTTCACCCTTTTTTCCAGGCAGTTCATCACCCCCTAATGTTCTGCCATTTGTTTTTTCTGGATGTTAGTTTTCGCCCCTTGATTCCCTTCTTGTTCTGATAACTCTTTGATGGATTTCGGCCCCTACGTATGACTTGGGGGAGGAGGCGCCGGCTAACTTACTCTCCCCTTCCACTTTTGTAAGTTTGTTAGTCTCTGAACCCCCTTGAACCCATGTTCGATCGGCGCTTATTTTTTTGAGTGCGCCTCACCAGAAGCCTGGGACTCTCTTCCTGAGAGTCAGATGTCTTTCCGCCTATTTTCGGCAGAAGAGAATCTTTTTCTGGTGCCTGTGGACCTTCTCCGCTGTTCTTCCCTGTTAGCCGACCCCCCAGAAAACTTGCGTTTCTTTTTTTTTTCATTTTCGGCTTTTTGAACCTCGCGCTCTATTTCATTTTTGTTGATCCAGTGACGTCCCCCCCCTCCTCAATGATAGTTTCCTAGGTTGATCTTCCGATAAAAAACGTGGGAAGTTCTTCCTCATATATCCTCGAAGGTTTTCAATTGTTAACTCGGAACCCTTGTGTTCTCAAAACTCGATCTTCTCGCTCTTCACACTCCAAAATCCACTGCGGAGGATTTAATTCTTTCCCTCGAGCGCTTTTTCACTCTGATTTTCACCTTAGTGCGTTTTTTCATCCCACCCTATTTTGTTGTGGAGCTGCTTTTGGTTATTAGCGCGTCGGGGGAGGCTCTATACCTGTCTATTCCTACTTCATCTTCGCCGTCAAGTCTGGCGGAGCCTTTATTTTTTAATCCGGCGGAAAGTATTTCTACTTTGCTCTAGCCCTCTTCCTGGCGGATCATCGCTCCTTCTCACCGTCCCCGTTGCAGTGTCGAACCTTTCCTTTTTTTCTTAGAGGGCACTTTCTGCCGCAAGGCTCCCCCTGTCCTGGCACCCACTTCGAACCCCTTTCTTTCCCTCGGAAAGTCCTCAAGTCCTGCTTACGCGGATTCTCCTTTCCCTATGTATTAATGTGCCCGGATGCGCCTGATTGGTCGCTGCCCCGTTTCTTTTTTTTCCCAGTGTATTTTCATTCTTTTTCTGCTCCGGCCATCTAGGTTCCCCGGCCGACACCGGCGTAGCCCCACGTATTCCTCTTGCTTCCCTGAGAAATGAGCCTTGTGCCCGCCGCGCATCCGCACCCTTGCCATCTCGACCTGTGCTGACGAATTGGTCACAGCTTTGCCTTCTTTTTTCAAGCCCCATTATTGTTTTTCACGCCGCTCCCCTGTCATACGTCGAACTTATCACCCTGATCCTTCATTCGTCCCCCTGTTCCATTACGGTCTTAAATCACCCTTCCGCCCCACCTTTTCACTCCTTTTTCTTAGTTGTGCCTCTGTGGATCTCGTCTCCGCCTCCCTGTTTCTATAAGTGTGGCCGCCAAATCTGATGGCCACCTCGTCGGTTTTTCGGATTCCTTTGCGCCTATCATTTTCTTCGACTTGAATGATCCATTTTTGACGAATATTTACCCTCCCCTTCTTACTACTTTTTTAGTGAAAGCCCGTAGTCCCCTCTGTAGCTCCCGGTACGCGATCGCCCCCGTTTACTCTTTTGGGCATCGACGTGACCTCCCACGATTTGAACCTTCTTGAGTTGCCTTTTCGATCAGGAGACATGGTTGTTATTTAAAGGAGCTCCTTGCTTTACTCCCCCCTTTCTCCCAGAGCCATTTAGTCTTTGCCCCCCAGACCCCTGTCGTATGACGGTTCGCGTATTTTCCCATG
>Ga0179593_1499554_pt1 | contig 11061 bp, 9 predicted proteins | sample CZODoug2_1_08_16_FD_185931 | JGI IMG/M metagenome (GOLD analysis project Ga0179593, IMG submission 185931) | Vadose zone soil fungal communities from Angelo Coast Range Reserve, California, USA - CZODoug2_1_08_16fungal (PacBio error correction) | ecosystem: Environmental > Terrestrial > Soil >... | reverse complement strand
TACTTTTTCAGCGTTGGCGGCCAAGACGATCATGCAGATTTCTGAACCAGTTTTACAGAAAACATTCTGTTGTCAAATCTGTTTCTCACCCTTCTTAGTGCTCTCCGCCATCGTCTTTGTCTTAAACCCCGGTCCCCCTATTGTTGGGTGTCCCACGATTCGTGTAGTCCTACATCCCACTCTGTCCCCCCCCTTTTCCCCTCCCTTTGTGGTAAAACTCTGTCTCGAATCGTCCCCCCCCCCCTCTCCCCCACGCACCACCCTTATTAAACCACGCCCCCTATCCAGTACAAGGCCGTGAAACCGGCCCACATGAGGCTCGAATAACTTTTAGATACTCGGTTTTAAATTTCCTCCCTATTGAAACTCAACTCCCCCCCCCACTTTGACATAAAATACGGGCTTGAGAAGTAGAGCCTATTTTTTCTCTTGTTCCCCCCCCCTCTTACTTCCCTCTTACCCTTTTTCAATCGAAATTATACGCGACTCGAAGAATCGCGCCCCCGCGTCCCCCGTTAAGACGATTACCCCTGAACGCTCTTGAATACCTTTCCCCCTCTCTGCCATTCTGCGAGTACTCCCATTCTTTCTTCAATGCGTTCAGTTTATCTTGAGGTTGGTTGAGCAGGCGGTTGTACACCTTCCCCCCCCAACCACGTTCAGCTGTTTATTGATTCGGCCATGTGGGCCGTATTCTATACAATGGACCCCCCCTCGTTCTGTCCCTATTGTGTTGACTAACTCCTGCGGAAATAAGTGAAAATGACAGAAAAAGTTCCGGCTTTTCCCCCCTTCCTAACATGATTCGTGCGGTTTCGTGGTCTCTTTGAGTGTTTCAAGACGCCCAGTCACAGGTATCCACTCATTTTTTACTGGGAGTTGAGTGCTTTCGAGCATGCAATTTGATTCTTGACTTGAAATTTTCTCTTGCAAAAAGAAGAATCCCCTTTCATACTATGGCCTTGTTGCCGGCCCCACCCACTGACACTACCAATCTTCTCTGTTGCAGGTTCTTTCCTAGCCTGGCACACAGCGTTTATGTTTCGCCCTTCCCCCCTGACCTCGATGTCTCATGTTTTCTATTATTCCATCCTGGGGGTTTTGGTAATGAGCCCCCACCTCCGAACGGCCGCACCGGTTGCTATTGTTTGGATATGCAAGCATGGTGGCTCCTGAAGTGAACTGACGTGGATCTAATTTGGGGTTTCCTCGTTTTCTTTTCTGATCGACTCGCTCGGGAATTTCTCTTTTGATTTGACGCCTCCTTCCGAGTAACTACATTTAGGCTACAGCTGCCCTGAGATTAGCGGTTTCTCTCTTCTAGAAGACGTGACTTTTTATCCCTCCGTCGAAAATGATAGCTGCCCTATATTGTGGCGAAACCGGCCCTGTTTTCCTCAGGACTAAGGCCTATCCTTGTCGACCTCCCCCTTTGGCTGTTGAGCACTTAAGTGTATCCGCGCTGTTTTTCGCAGATTGTCTTGAAGGCCTTTCACACGAATTCCTCTCCCCCCCCAGGCACTGCTCTGGACTCCCCCTGAAGTGCGTCGTTTCCCCCTCTCTCACTGGGATCTGCGCTTGCCAAAGAATGGAATGAGACGGGACGGCCCGTTTTTTAGCGCACTGCCTGCAACGACTCGGGACCCTCTTTTTCCCCCCATATGAGTGTTTCGGGGCCCCGTTTTCGCTGTGTTTCGTTCGTGCCTTAGATCGCTGAAGGCAGTCCTGCGGGCCTGTTCTCTTAATTGAGCTGGGACCGGCCACCGCCCCTTTTCCTTTTTAGGATAGTTCAGCTCTTGAATTGGGCAAAAAAAGTGGCATTCCGGCGAAAGCCGGTTTTTGGGGCCATTCACGCAGTGGGATTCTCAAATGCTTTTCCTTCCCCACTCCCACTGGTTTGTTGGCCCCCCTCCGGTTCAGTTTTAACACATGCATGCTCTCACTCGAAGATGGATGCGCTTTGAGCGGATAAGCAAACCTCCTTTCAACTTCAGTGTTTGTGTTTCTTTTGCCTCTTTCCTCTCTCGTGCGTCTTGACGGGGCTCCTCTCATTCTTTCCACGATTTTTTATTCTCCAGGGGTGACGGGCCTCGAAGTGGGTATTCCCCCTTTGCCGTCTCCCAGTTTCCTTATCCCCCACATATACCGACCTTTCCCCCCTTTCGTTGGTCAACTAATTCCGCAGTCTCCTATCTCCTTCGTTTTTTTTCCTTTGGTTTGACTTGTTTGTATCCCCACATTGGGATGCTGACATTTGTACTCGACGTCTTTGTTGTTGCCAATTCAATGTCTGCCCGCGTTCGTGCTCTCTTCTGAACACGGAAAATGATGTAGAGCATCACAGTTTACTCCGTCGCTCTGACCCCTAGTCCTGTACCTCGGGCGGACTAGAGAATGAAGCGATCAGAAGCCTTCTGCCGATGTGTCCCACCCCTCAACGAGTCCCTTGCTCTGGTTACGCCGGTGTCAGTTTGTCACCTCCCTTTTTCGATTTGGCACCCCATCGTTTTTCTCTAGTATATCCCCCCCAACGGAACTTCATCACGGTGGTCGTGTCCCCCCTTTGGTCTGGCGGGGCGGTTTAAGCTACGTTACTCGACCCTGTCGTCCCGTTATTTTCCCCCCCGGTCACCCCCACCCTTTTATGCCATCCGTATACCGCTTGGAACGAGAATCCTACGAGATAAGGAACCTTTCCTGTCTGCTTGTTATTACCTTCTGCACCCAAATTCGGGCACTCCCCCGCTACACGGTCGTTTTCGATAATTTTTGCCCTCTCGTCATTTAATGCAATTAATCCACCTTAACCACGTTCCTGCGACCGAAACTCCAATTTGGAGGAGCGATTGCCTCTATCTCTCATCAGTTTTTTTTTTTTTAGGGAGATCTCCCCACCCCACCACACACCACCCCAAAAAACAAACAACAACCCAACCAAAAAAAAACCCCCAACCCCCCCCCCCCCATCGTTCCTCCAACATTGACCCAGGCGCAGAGTTCCTTTGCCCTTTTTTTTTTTTTACCCAATCCCCTGCGGTCCGCACGTATTTCGAAAAGCGAGGCGCTGGTTATTGCCGTGATTTGTTCCTTTTGACACCGGTAATACCCACTTTCCCTCCTTTTGGCCCCCTTTATTCGGCTGCGTCTTTGCTGTTCCACGCGTACCACGGTATGCATCAGGGTTGGGAAGATGTTGCCGTTCGCACTCCGTTTCATTACAGCCCGTCGATTGCTTAACCGACCCCCGCCACTTCCCCCCTCCCCTTGCTGAAAGTCAGTTTTAGGATATCCGTCTGTTCTCCCTTCTTTTGTTGGTCGTCGTTAAAAGTGAGGTTATGGCCTCCTTGGGGGTAAGCTCGATGACGTAAGCTTTGCGGTGAACCTCGGCTTTTTTCCCTTCTTTCTCTTTCATTTTTCTCGATTGTCTTCCCCCGATTTCCCGGAATAGTAGTTGTATCAGCGGGCCGGCTTTCCCTTTCCCTTCTCTGCTCTACCGCTTCCTTTCCTAGTTGCCATCTCGCTTTGACTCGGGCGGGAACATTGATTGCAGCGACCACTTGGCGCTTACACATTTCTGACCCCGCCCTTGTTGATATCACCCTGTAGATCCAACGGAAGCAAAGCCCCCCCTGTCTCTCTTTCTGCTTTCTTCGTTCCAACGCACGTGCTTAAGGTCGTGTACGGTGTTGATTACTCCCCCCCCTGGAGCCGGGCAAGCCCCCGGGGTTTCCGTACTTGGCCACCCCTCCTTGTCCGGATTTTCTCTATACCTCACTGAGCTCACGAGAGAATGCAAGCCAGTGCAGCCCCTACACCTCCTGTTTCACTGCCTTTGCTTTCTTCCTATCCCACTCGAGGTAACTCTGCTGGGACGTGCGGGGTTTCAGGCGTTTGCCACATTCTTGGCCTGTTGGAGTGCCTGACCGCATTTCTTGCTACTAATCCCACCTCGTAATTTAACCCCCCCCCCCCCCGGCTTTCTGACGGTGAATTTCCACTTTGTAACAATCCTAGTTGACGTAATTCCGCACAGTTTCCACGCCGTTTCCGATCCAGCTCAATTGCCCCCACTTCCTTCGGCGATTCATTAGCGATCTGGTCACCATCTATCTTCCTGGTAACTCCCGAAACGCCGGCCGTTAACCACCAACTTCCGCCAAACGATTTTTCCTGTTATTCTGCGCCACGGTTCCCCCCCTCTCACGCATCAGGTCCGGCTCCTTTTTCATTTGTCATCGCATAAACCCTCGACGCCCGTCCTAAACAACCACATTTTCTTCCTGGCCTTCTGTTTAATAGTCTTCGTGTGAATGCCTTCACCCAGATAGCCCTGAAAAGATCTTCTCCACTTGATTTTCCCGTCCTAATTCGGCTTTTACGGACATTAAGTGCCAAATAGGACTAAGAGACTCGGCTGCCCCCCTTTTCCCCGCGGTTCGCACGCTATTGCTGCGATTCCTTTATAGAGGTATTTTCCCCACTTGCGTCGTCGAGAGTTTCCTAAGCCCCAACCCTTTTTCTATACAAGTTTCCCAGGCTGTTTGCAGGTTCCCGGATGTCATCGGGGCTTCGCCCCGCGATCGCTCGCCGCTTTTTCGATCTTAAAATCAAACAGCTTTCTCCACCTCCGGCCTTCCCCCCGGTCAGGTTCTTCTCAACCATTTTTCCTAGTCCCCCCCTGCGCCTTGCTCTATGTCTGATCCCCTTTTGCGTGCAGATCTCAACCAGGCGAACTCTGTCGCGTCTTGTCTTCCCAAAACCTCAACGCTGCCAGTTGCGGGTCTTCACATTGAACCCATAAGGGGATGCTTTTTTGTCTTTCCCCGGACCACGCGTGCCATTCTTCTGGAACGCCTTCATTCTGCAAGCGCCCCCTTTATGCCCTGCATCATCCCACCACTGATGCCTATCCCGATGTCTTGCCGACACCGGTTGCCTGGCGTCCCCCCCTAAGATTAGCTGCAATTCGCAGTCATTCGTGAGTCGTGTTCAGACGAAGGCCTGTTGGTGTAATTTCTTATTTTCTTTCGTATGCGATATTACCCCACATTACCCTTTCTAAGCGGAGGGCATTTTATCATAATCCGTTCATAATGCGAATCACCCTTGAAAATCTTACTCCCTTGGGTGGCCGTTGTCCCGCAACCATTAAGATTCACCCGCCCGTAACACTGCAAGCCTCGCGGACCTCTGAAGGCCTCCACTCCGCGTGCGCTTGTCCTACTGATGAAGGTATGCAGCCGTTTTCATCTTTCTTTGGTGGCGCGGATTTTGCGCTGGTGCGCGGTTATGTTTCTTTTTGTAGCATGCTTTTGACCCAAATGACTTGACAAGCATTTTTTTTTTTATTCGCGCACCCCTGTAAGGGGAGTTTCGGGGTCGTGCGGTCTCTTTACTGTCATAACCCTTTTCGTATTTCCCCTGTTACTAACCGTTATTCGAGCTATCCCTTGGGCTTAGTCGGTCTTTGATTGTTCCCTCTTTTACTGCGCTTTTTCGTTTGTCTGCATTGGGGTGCTCGCGTCGGCACATTCTTTTGCCCCCCTTTTATGATTGCCGAGGCGGTATGGACTTTCTTCAGGCACTTTGGTCCACCCTCAAACAACGTCTTGACCTGGGTTTCCGCCCCTTATATCGATGACTGCGTTTAAGCCCTAGAATTGGGTTCGCTGACCCCGATTTTCCCCCAGCGTTTTAGGAACCACTTTTTCTAAATTATTCATCTGGACCTCCCACTTCTGCCCAATTTTATTATTTTTTTTTCCCCTCCTCGGTTTTTTGTTTTCCGGAGAGTTCGTTTGTTTTATTTTGTCGGGCCATCTTCAGCTCAGATTTTCTGTCCCCACAGTTTCCAGACTCTTGGGGGCTCGGAAAACTGGTTTTCCTAACCCCCCCTTTCTTTCTGTGGACTTCTACCGATTCCTTCAGTAAACAACCCCTTCCCGAGTTTTCGTTGCCCTAAGTGCGCTGTAGAATACCTTCCCTCCCCTTCCCTGCCCTCCTCATTTTGGACCCCAACACGCTTTTCCGATATTTTCCCTTTTCTCCCCCCCTTGCCCAAACCGACCCAAGCGCAGTACAAACCAACAGTACCTACCGACTCATTGCCCTTTTGCTCTCCCTCCTTTGTTTAGTAACCACGTTTTAATATTCATATTTCTTCGGAACATCCGCACGCACACCCCCCTCGCGACATTCCTTCTTTGCTCCGCCTTCCCGCCCTTTCATTCCCCCTTTTCTTTCCGCAACTGTAAAGCGGACTATCCGCGCCCCTGACGATCAGTAGAATCCTCGCCCCGTTTTTTCAAGCTCTTCCACGAGCAATCCTTCCTCCCCCTTCCATAGACCCCTCTCGTCTTCGCCCCCCTCATGTCTTTGCGTTTTTCTTTTTGCCGTTTCGGCGTCAATGGGGGGGGATTTTCCGACCGCCCACCCGTTTTTTACATTTTTTTACTGCTTCCTTATTCGGCGGATTACTACCCTGTCCCCCGCGTCACTTGTTTTTGTTGTTTTGATACATTTCCCTTTTACAGAATAAACCATGCACAAACCTGTTGGCCCCACGGACTCCCCCGACCGGCGGAATTGCGGAGCTCGTGGTTTCTCCGCCAGGCACATTTTGTTCTCCCCAATGCCTTCCTTTTCTAGCAGCATTTTGTTTGATGCCGTCCATCCATTTTCGTGCCATGTGAATCCGTCGTCCAATATTCCGATTCTCACAATAATGACACTTTCCCCTTCTTTGTGCAGGGCCGGTCTGACTCGTTTAGTAGTTTTGGCCGCCCCTTTTCCAGAGTTTCTTGTTGGAGCTCTACGACATTATCTGCACTGCGCACCTTTGATGTTGAGACTCACCGCTTGTGGCGATCCCCCTCTGGTGGCGATAACGGTTTTTTTGTCTTCTCTGTTTATTCGTCTACATTAGTTTCGATCTTGTCGATATAGGACTGAGCCGACTTGTAGATACCTTTTCTTCTGCCTGCTCACTGGAAGTTATACCTCGCTGACCTCGATGAAAATCTAGGCGTGCTGCGGTTTCCCTCTCGCCTGCCCACGGTTTGTCGTTCCCTTCCATGCTGGAGCTTCCGACTCTTTCCCAGTAGCGAATCTCGCCGATATTGATGCCAGCATTCACCCGCAATACCCCAACTGCACGTAGCTATATTGGTTCCGTTCGATCGATGAGGGAAGCGATTGGACCCGTGAGAAGGCTGCCGGTTCTTTTCTTGTGAGCGGCCTCCTGACTTCCGGAGCTTTAGTCTTCATGCTTGTTTCTTGGGCCGGCGCGTTTTCCGAGAGAGCTCGAGCCGGAGGCCTTCATATGGCCGGGTAGCTTCCCTTTTTTCCTTTTTTTTCATCCACCGTTTTGTGTTTACTGGCGGAGCGTTTCAAGCTCTTTTGGAAAATTGGCTTCCGGCGACAGCGGGCATTCACCGCTTGGGATGTTTATGCGGTAATGGGTTGTACCCGCCTGTTTCCCGATTGTCTCCACCGCCGCATTCACGCGCATTCGTCCCTTGCGGATAGGATTTCCAGTCATGCGTGAATCATGGTTGTTTCTTTTCTGCCTGTGCCATTCTATCCTTGCTTTTTTATTGAGGGCGCCCTATCCCCACCTCGTACACTCCTGGCAGGTCTGCGTCCTTGTTACCTGCGTTTTTTTTATACATTCCGATACCTCCCTTACAATTGCGTTTGAAACAATTCCTCCCAGGCGAGATTCTTGGTCCTTGAGAGTGTTCGGTTGGCTGGTGTCTCCAAAAGTGGTCGAAAGTTGTTTTTCCCTCGAGGCTGGTGACCTGCAATTTCAATGTTCCCGCGATTCGACGCGTTATGCCACTCGGGAACGTTCAGAGATCACCAGTCGAAGCGTTCTTATTACACACTGGAAATAGGAATCGAGGCCTTATGAATAGTGGCCGGGTAACACGCCAGGTCCAGTTGCTCTATCCCTGAGGTTGAAACAGAGCACTTTTAACGCTTACCAATCCGTTCCTCATCGGTATTCCTCCTTTCTGCTCAACGGTGGACGGTTTTTTTCTTACCTCGCCGCGGAATTAACATTTGATATTCGTTTAACCCCGGAAACTCCCCCCCTTTGCCATACCAGGATATGTGTCAACAAGCCGTATATGCCGGTTCCTTCTTACCGTCCCCCCACTCGTGTACGACAAGCTTCAAGGTTCGCTGTCGTTGGTCCCCCTCTCCCCTACCTTTGACTTCCCCCCCAAATCCCCACTCATGCAGCCGATCTTTTGGAGGAACGCGTCTCTCCCCTCTCCTCCGTAGTAGACAGAGGCATTTCGGGAGGATCTTTTCCCAGTTTTGTAGCAATTGGCATTAGTCGCTGCGAAGTATTCGCACAGCCACCGTTGTCTTGTTGTTGCCGATTTAGGAGGTAACCCCCCCTCGAATTTTTTCGCTTCTGATCGTTGATTACCTGGATTTAAGGGTTGCCGTTGTTCCCCCTCCTTTCATGTTATTCCTTCTAGGTAATAGTTGCCGCGCCACCGTCAATGTGATGACCTTGTCCGTACCCTCACCGTCCTTGGTTGCCCTTTCCCTTGCTGTTATCTCCGCGTAACTGAGTTTTTTGTGGCACACTGGTACTCCCCGGGACCAGCGGCAGATTTTGAAAAATTTTTTCCCACTTTTTCAAGATGGTCCCCCGTCCCCCAGTTTTTTAATCATACTTATTTTTATGTCGCTTCATTCCCGATGCCTCCTTCTGGTCAGACGGATGGAACTTCTTGACAGACCACAGCGGCCTGACCAACCTTGAAGCCCTTTTTATTTCCCCCTGTATCCCCCAGGACTTGCACCCTCCCCTGCGCTTTCCTGCGGAACTTAGTTCAATCCTGTTTTAAGTTCTATCGGTGTTCAGTTTGACACTTTGCGCCGGGCACCGGCACCTTCGTCTTCGTCACCTGGCCCATCGTGACCGATCATCGCCTCACTCGCCACTGAGGAGAAATGTTTTCAGACACATTGAATTTTCCACCATTTGCTTACTCCTATCAAGCGTAGTACCTTTTGTGATCGCTGCGTGGTAAGAGGACTGAAACCAGGAGGGCACCCAGGTGAGTGCATTGTACCTATCCATCCCTACATCCACTCTGGACCAAACCGGATTTTTTCCCTTCATTCTTTTACCAATTCTTGCTGACCCCATCCTCCATTTCACTTTCAGTTGTTCCCCAGCTCCCCCTAGTATACTTCGCTCATGATTTTCTCCCTTCATCTTGGGTGAAACGCCGGCCCTCAACAATGCTTCCCCCCCCGCTTTCCTTGTTCCCCTGCTTACTCCGCCTTTTTTCCTTCCTAGTTTTTCCCCAATCGCATATTCCTTCGACTCAGGCCCCCATTCTTTCCTCCCTCTCGTGCCTGTGGTTTTTATTTTTGTAAGCTCATATCTGCGAACGAGAATTCACTGTTTTTTTTGCGTCCCGCCCTATTGAACGCCGTGCCTTCTTGAGCGCTGCTTACCGTGCAAGAGGTTCTCCCCGTATGGGAGACTTTTTCCGAGTTTTATAACAAATTTCCCTCCTCTCCGCACCCATGTTATTGATTTTCCTCCTGCTGGAGACTTCATTGTAGGGTCCCGTCATTGAAAGTTTCCGCAACCTCTCCCCGCGAGATGGCGAACTAACAGCTAAAGACCCTGGTATCCGTTTTCTAAACCTTTCCTTTTCTTCTAACTCACCCTCCCAACGTTTGCGCCGTTGATCGATCTTCAGTTGTCGTGAATATTCCAACTTTGTCCCCCCCTCACTCTCCTCTTGGGCCAAAAATCTAACCCTCTTCGTTCCCTCTTTCTAGAAACCTGCTCCCCCGCTAATTGGATTTTTTTGTCTTTCTGCGTCACGCGTGCCCTATTTTATGATCTTCTCCCGAGACCACCTGATTCCTTGCCTTCCCTCCCCTTTCCCCCCCTCTTTCATTTTGTTTCCCCCAGACCCTTGTGCTTTCTTCTTTTTCAACCACCTTAGCCCTCCCAATCCTCTTCCTTTTCTTCCCGTTTTTCCGCCGCAATGCCAGTTTGCTGTCATTTCCCTTTATTTCTAGTGTCATGCGATATTCACACCTCTCCAGTCCTACTTGGTCTTGTATATCCTTCCGGACCCCCATCCTTACTCAAGAACGGCTGTCTTACTTGGTGGGAGGGTGAGACCAACACTTCGTTTCTCACACGTGCATCCTAACTTCCGCTTTACTTCCCCCACAGGGCACGGCGACTTCTCTGATCGATGGAATCGGCTTCCTTCTTGAGATTTGTGTCATCGTCTCCTTGCTGTGGCGCGGCTTCGCTGTTCGCGGTTTACTGTGCTTGTAGCATGGTGCTTATCCAGTCTGTGCCCCCCAATCGAGGCGCGAGCTCCTTCCTTATCCCCCCACCGTATTGGCAGGTGAGTTTTTTAGGTTTTGCTTTCCTTCCCCACTTTCTATTTCCCCTTTCCCCCCGTTTTTTGCCCCTCTCCTGGGCCGTAGTGTTGGGCCGGGTTGCCTCTTTCTTGCGATTGGTTTGGTCCTTTTCTTTTTTCTCTCTTCCTGGAACTCCTTTTCCCCAACGACTGACTGCTCGGTAGTTACGGGGCTGCATTGCCGTTTCGTTTCCCCTCCCCCCCCCACACGATGAGACCTGCTTTTTTATGCCCCGTCTTCTCGTGTTTTTTTTTTCAGCACCAGCAATGTTTTTCTTTCCCCATTTAACCAAGACTTTTTTTTTTCAACTGTGGCCAGAAATATGCGGCCTGGACGCACCGTCTCCCCTTCGATCTCTCGTTTTCCTCCGGGGTTTTTTTTTCTCTCGATAATTGTGGCCATAGTTTCTCTCTTTGCTTTTAACAGTTCCCTCAAATTTAGGGTTTCACTTTACCCCCACCTCTTAACGCTCATCCTTTCCCAGTTTGCACAAAAGGGACTGCGTTTTTTGGAATGCGCTTCTTCCCAATTTTAATTTGTACCTGGGCAATCGGACCTCTTTTGGGAAACCCTGCGGGCTTAGATCCTAAAACTGAAGATGCCCCCCTGAACATATTAGCGCGGACCCCCGCCTAAGAG
>Ga0179593_1487213_pt1 | contig 11061 bp, 14 predicted proteins | sample CZODoug2_1_08_16_FD_185931 | JGI IMG/M metagenome (GOLD analysis project Ga0179593, IMG submission 185931) | Vadose zone soil fungal communities from Angelo Coast Range Reserve, California, USA - CZODoug2_1_08_16fungal (PacBio error correction) | ecosystem: Environmental > Terrestrial > Soil >... | reverse complement strand
CTTCCTAGACCCCTCTCCCACTTGCCACCTACGGGCATTCTTTTTTCCCGTGTTGTGGAGTTTCTCGCTATCCCCCTCCTATCCCAATGAAATCTTTGCTCGATCCTGCCTTTGCTGTCAGGTTAAAACTTTCCTCGGAAGTTAATGGTTTGCCCCTTTTCCGGTTAACACCCCCCTTCACCTCTTCCCCTCATAAGACCGCCCTAGGTCTCCAATCCCCCTTTTTCCTACGACTTTCTGTGGGTATTCAAAGTTTGTCGCAGTTATTCTCCTCGTCTCCCCTGCTATGCGCCCACTGCCGGCTTTCCCCCCCACGAAGGTGCTTTCCCCTGTTCTTCCGCATCGCTTACGTTTGACTCCTTGAACAGCGCTGTTGAGCCTCTGCGCTTTCTGCGGAGGACGCCCCAAAAAATTTTTCTGTATTTCTCGCAAAGACCCGTTTTTCATCTCCGCCTGTTTTCACGCTCACATTGTGGTGATCGTTGTATTCCGAGACCCCGTCTTCCGACCCGTCTCTTTATCGCCCGCCGTCTGACCCTCCCTCGTCCGCCATTAAGATCAGTTTTGAGCGGGGCTTTCATTTTTTCCTGTAGCCTTTGAGGTTCCCGGTTTTCCAAGAGGGGCCCCAGTATGTGTCAATAGTAAGTAATCTTGCCCTTGGCTGCGTCTAGCGGACCCTGGATCCGCTCTGGCAGCCCTTTCTGCCCGGCCGTCCCGGCCGCCCCAAAAGCTTTCTTCGTTGTGGCAACCCCCCCCAACCCCAAAAACCCCCCTCCTCCCCCACAAACACACAACAACCCACAACCCCCACAACTTCTCTAAAACAGGCACCACCGCCGATAACATTCCCCTCCCCCCTCCTTAAGCGCACAACCACAAAACCCCCCACCCCCCCACCCATTCTTAATTAGCCGCCCGCCCCCCCCAACCCCGAAACACCAAAATGCGACCCTGCTACCCCCTTAAAACCAAAACACCCAAAACCCTGATCGTCAAAAACCACCAACGTCCAAAAAAAAACCCAAAAACAACAACCAAACAAAAAACTTTGAAGCAACGTACGTCTCCCTTTATGCCCCTTCCCCGCTCTGTGACTTTTCCTCTCTCCCGAGCGCATTTCCCCGATGCCACCAGACCCTGCCTGCATTTCCAGTTTATATATAGCCCCAATTCTGCCATACCTTTCAAGTTTTAGTATTGCTTAAGCAGCCCAGACTCCGGAGTTTTTTCCGGAACTCCCTTCTTTTGCTGCCTTCCATTATGATCTGGTGACCTCACATTCCTAGGAAGGGAGCTTGGCCCTTTTTTTCGAGTGTTTTCGTGGTTCTCTTTCTTGAAACCCGGCTGCAGGTTCCACGAGTTATCCGTTTCCACTGTCTCGAGACATCTTTCTTTCCCCCAGGTCAAGTACCTTTAGAACCCATACGCCCCTCGTCTTGATGTCACTGGTGCCCTTCTGTTTTCTCCTTTCTAACAGCACGCCACAGATGCGGCCCTTCGAACTGACCGCCGTTACCCCACTCAAACCAAACCCCAACCCCCCCCCAGCTCCCCCCTGCTACTTCTCCCCTCGCCAGATCGATTTGACTTTTTGCCGCGCAGGTGGAAGCCCTTCTTCAGTTAAAACAAAGGCGGAGATCGTCTTCTCCTCTTTGTTACAGCACGTCAGGATTTCCCCCCCTTCCCAGGGCGTAGGTCGTCTGAACGACTTTAGGATTTCCAGGTCCACCTACCCAGCGAATGCCCCCAGTTTAGGTTCTGGCGCCGTGTCCCAAGCGTCGTGACCTGGACCCCTGCTTGAGTATAACGTTCGGATGCTACCCCCGAGAACCAAAGCGGTTTTAGAGAAGGAGACTCTGCCCTTTCTTTCCTTGGATGAGGCTAAGTAGGATATTTTTTCGGGCTTTTAGTTTCCTGTTTTACTTTGCGAGTAACGGATTTTCTTCTTCAGGTACCCTTGTATTAAACAGTGCTCCTGCCCACCCATCCTTTTCCTCTGGACACTCCCTAGGTTGTCCTATTTCCCCCCTTGTTAGTTTTTCTCCGGGAGCCATCTGAATCATCATTTTGTTGAGTGAGTGGTCCCCTTGTCTCCACCTTTCCCCTTGTGCTTGATTTGAAAAAGCGTGCGTTTCCGTTCTTTCCTTCCGGGTCGGAGGCACAGTTTTCCCCCAGTAAGAGCCTGATTGCGGTCACGGATGAGCGCAATGATAAGGCTTCCCCACAAACTGGGCCTGGTCGGTCAACCCCACTATTTCCGACTCTTGGGGGCAAGCCCGTTACTTGCGGCGACTGCTCTGGATTTCATAACCGCTTTTTGATATGCATCCACATCAGGACCCCAACCCTTATACGCCAGGCTATGGAACTCATTCACGTCCCTTCAAATTCCCCCATGGAAGAAATTTTGGACATCCCCCTATTGATAATGTGACTTGCCCTCCCTCCCCTCTCTGAGCCAGATTTCCCTACTCCGCCTATGTGGGGCCCCGGACGGGCGTCTAAAATGGTTTGGGATTTCCCTTTACCTGACAGCCTTACTTCCCGGATGTTTAACCAGGCTGACGTCAAAGAAGTTTTAGCTCTGATGGTCGAGTGGAGATTTCGCTAGCTGGATCATAGATAACTATCCCCCCTCAACTTTAGAGGCTCTCTGCGGGGTTTCAGGTTTTACTGGCTACCCCCCTCCTTGTTCCATTCCTAACTCCCAGCCGGGCAGGGCTTCCTTTTTCCCGGTGGAACCGCCTTTCTATGTTTCCGAGTCCGTTGGTAGTTCCCTCGTGTGCAATTTCCTGCTTGTGTCAGTCCTTTTTTTTTTCTTGCCGTACCCTAGGCACCGCAAGCCCCGTTCTGGGTCAAGCGATCCCTTCTTCATTTCTGATACCCCCCTCCCACTTGTTTACGCAAGATTTGTGCCTTGACACTCCCTCCGTATTCTTGTCGACTCCAATTCCTCCACAATGTTCGGCAGTGTCCGTCTTTTAGCGCCGAGAGGGACCACACTGTGCCTGCGCTTCGGCCACTCCTGCTTTTCCGCTTCTTTCGCCAGTAGTAGGAACTCCTGCCGAGCTTTCTGCCTATACTTTTTCTTCGTTCCCTTGCCCGCCCTTCTTGCGATCTGCGTTTTCGGTTCTGGCAGAACACCCCCGCTGGATCCTGGGTCTTTCCCTCTGCCGCACACGTCTCCCGATGCTCCCTGATTCCGACAATCCAGCTTGACAAACAGGCGACGGACCCTCCCCCTTTTCCTCGAAACCCGTACCTCTCCCCCTTATTTAGGTGCTTAACCCTTTATTTGTCGGTCGCGGCGTCGCGTATAATAGTTGTCGCGCCTCGTCCCTTCACACCCGAAACGAACCTCCCCACCAACGTTGTCCCGGTTCACTATTTTTACAGGGTGAGGACTCCCTGTAGTTGCTCGCCTATCACCACGCTCCCTTTGTTTCTCCCCCTCGTCTCCGCCCCTTTACACCTTTAGCGCTACGTTTTCTCAAGCTCTTTTCTTCGGTCTTCATCACGTCGCGGTATCTTTCTTCCTCACCGGCCACTATCCTTTCCCCTTTGCGGGTCTGTTTTTTCTTTTCCTGTTTTTCCCTGAGAATCGACGTGCTATATGTGCGACGCTATCCCCCCCCCAGAAACGGCTCCCTTTCATCCCTTCCTGTGACGTGTGAAGATACCGCGGCTCGGGTTAATTTATGGCTTTTTGCCCCCGGAGTCGCGGAGGGAACGAGTTTCAGTTTTTCCCTTACCGGGGTGGGACAACCCCTCCCTGACTATATGGACTTGTTTTTTTCCCCGTGTCGCCTCCCCTTCAGGCTCTCCCAAGTGTAGCAAGTGGTATCTCGCTAGCGTCCTACATCCCCAGGAACCCCCGACGCATGCGCTCTTCCTTTTTTGGTTGATCGTTTCTCTTTTTTTCCCCCTCCCCTCCGTTGGTGTTGCTCTGATCACCCTCTTCATCCCGCTTCCCACCTTCCGTTCCGCACGTTCTTGCCTTTGGAGAGGCGCGCTTCCACCCCACCTCGCTTTACATGATAATGGGTCATCGATAAATGCTGGCCACCCCCTCCTCTAGCCGATGATGGTTTTTCCCCCCCCGGTACGGCAACCAAACACTGATCATTCTCTCCGCGCTGTCATCCCCAGACTGATAAGAAGCCAAGAGGCCCGGTCCCTTGCCTTGCTGACCTTGTCTCGTTGTGCGGGTCCTACAGCACCCTCTTTCTCCCCCCGCCGCCTTCCTCCTCGACCCCGAAGGTTTCTCTTATTCTGTCTGATCGCCTCTCACTCCTTATTGAACCCCCCCTAAGCCCTGTTTTCGATGATAAACGTGCTGAGGGGAGGTACCCGATTTCACAACTTTACTCGTTGCCTGATTTTCTTATTTCACCCGCCAAGGGCTTCATCGAATTCCCCCGTGACCCTCGAGAAATCTGGTGCTTTTTTGTGGCTGTGATTCATCTAACCCGTCTCTCCCCGACACTCGATTATACTCCAAGCAAAATCAGGAGTGTCTCGACCGTCCCCCTATAGTGTAGCTGTCTAGGCTAATTAGAGATTGCCCTTTTAATCCCATTCCTTTTTTGGTAACTCTTGTGAACCCCCCCTGCGCCTTCGTCTCATCTTATCCTTTGAGGAGATGACCCACGTAATCCGCGGCCCCCGAACTTCTGAAGCCCCCTCCCCCCCCCCTATAGCTCGATCTTACCTTCCGAAACCTAGTGGACGCAAGCTATATCCGGACCACCTAGTTGGCGTATTCAGTCCTAAATGGAAGCGGGTTCTTATAGCAGTGCCTTTGACAAGCCTGCACAGGTGTCTCTTGTCCTACTCCTCTGTCCAATTGCCGCCCGCGTACATTCGTTAGTTCCTTGAGGAAGAATACTCATTAATGATGTCTTTAGTCACCGGCAATCCGGATTTTCTTTCCTACGTCAAGGTTCTTCCTTTTTTGTGACCTCAAATCTTACTTCCCCAGGTTTCTCGTTCGCACTGGCTTGTGTGTGATCGTTACACGTTCCTGCCACCGGCCTTTAAGGGGAAAGGGAGCCAGCCAACGGACCTGATACCTTCTCCAGTAGGCCTTTCATGGACGAAACATCCCCCTGACATGTTCAGGTCGGACGGAAAGTCGGGGTCAGCGACAGTAACCCTCCGTGAGATCTCCGTGCCAGGCAAGATTTAGGGATCCCCCCTATGCTACATATCACCTCGCGCTTAATTCACTCAATGCTCGAGACGGTCCTGCGCTTTTCACCACTCGTAGTCGCTCTTGAGTATCCTGCAGCAAGTCCTACCTTTTTCCAACCTTTCTTTTAGGTAGAACGGCATCGTTTGGGGCGGTCCCGGACCAATCTCCCTCTCCTTCCCCCAGGTTCTTTCTGCCAGTTGGCGACCGTTTCGGGAAAGGCGACTCGTTCTTCTCCATTTGTTTTCGTTTTCTGAACCTGCCGAGTGCACACCGATTCTCCTTTCTACTTCGCCGCCTGGCTGCTCTTGGGGTCCAATTCGGAACTGGGTTCTCAGGACAGAGTTAGACAGGGGCCTCCCGTGCCGCAAGCTCCGTCTTTCCCTTTACGTCTTCCCCAAGATTTCTACACCTCCTTGCCGAACCCGCAACGTGCCCCATGGACCCCCCCCCTTTTTAGTGGAGATTGGAGCCCTCTCATCTTTCCCTACTCTTTTTTGTTGTTGATATCCGCTAACGGTCCCCTCCTTTTCCTCCCTTCTTTGGTTCACCACACGTTCCGTCTTTTCTTTTGCTAGGAGGTGTGCGGGTCGTCCCCCCGAGGGGAGAAGACTTCAGTAAGCCAATACTGAGAATCTTTCGGCACTTTCGGATCCCCATGCTAAGGAATATCCGACCCGTCCCTGATTATGGGCATCATGTCATGCATTTGCTGCGATCTTTCTCCTTTTTCCCGTTGTGTGTCTGCTGGTCCTACACCGCCTGAAAAACGTGATACTTTTTGGACGCCCTTCCCGACAGAACATTCTCCCCCGAGGAAGTCTTTTTCATTAGTTTCTCATTTGTCCTTTCCCCCCTTCCAAGGCTACGACGTCTCCTGGGGGCAGTCTCGGGTAATCTCATAGCCGCCCGAAGCGCCTCCGCTTCTTTCATCTCTGCGTTCACCGCGCATTTCCGGCTGAATTCTCCGGGAGAGTTTTCTAGTTATTTTTCGAATCTGTTCCCTTAGGACTTTGCCTTTCTAGCCCGGATTCCGGCTGCTTCTTCAGGACCCACTCCCTTTTGAACCGTAAGAAATAAGAGGCTTTGAGTACTTAACTGACCGGTAAAACTTGAACTTTTTTCCCCTCTTTCCGTGTCTCTGCCCTCGTGCCCCGTGGACGGTTGGGCAGCAGATTCTCCTCTCCACCGCACTCCATGTTCTGACGCCCCAGCCTTCAGTTCGGCCCCCCCCCCCCTAAGCAGACCAGCATTTCCAAGGGCGGGCCTTTGCCCACATCCTCCGTCTTTCTTTACGCCATTTCTCAAATACGGCTTCCTCATTGAAGAGTCGCGTAGCGTAGATCTTTCCCGACTCTTTTGACAGGTCCGTCGGATTCGGTTGCAAGCGCCCTTCCTTAACGAACGCCGTTTTCTCATTATAGCGGAACCGCCGCCACTAGAGTTTCTCCCTTCTCGTTCCTTTTCTTACGGTCGCCATCCGTGATCTATGAGTTGGGAGTTTTGCCTTCCAATGTCGGCCCCTCTGATTAGGCTGCTCTCCAGTCCCCAAAGTCGCGTCATCCGACAACTCCCCCGCTTTTAAAACGTTTTTCTTTTTTGTCCGGACCCCCTGCAAGCTTAGCTTTTTTTATGATCACAGACCTCCCAACTGATTTTTATCCTGGGCGAGTACGCCCTTTGTGGTAGCGGCGGCGAATCAATCGTGGGTGGTTTCTCCTGGTTTGAGTTAACCTGACTCCCCCCACGACACGCACCCCCCCTATGTGCGTTTTCCCCCCGATCGGCATGCCCGCCCTTGTAGTTGATACCGAGATAAATTCCTACGTCTAAAGTTGGTTATATCTTCTCGCCCGCCTCGCTTCCCCTCTCGCTCGCGGATTTTCCTTTTTTTGGAGATCCCTCGCGGATGAGCTCCCTCACGTGAAGGATACTCCTTGCTTTGGTGTTCTCGCTGGACTGCCTCTCTTGATTTTCATAGACGTGTCTACGTCTGGGCGTTACACCCAACTCCGACTGAAAAGGCATTTTTGCTCTCCATCCCTCTTATGAGCGTGTTTTTCTGGTTTTTCCCGCGGCTTCCTCTCTTCTGGTTGATTCTTTTAATTTTGGCCATTCCTTTTGTTGACCACAATCATCGGCCACCTTGAAGTTTGCCCAGGAGCAGCCCCTTCTGGATCTATCACACGAGTCTTCCGGATCTCCGATTGGATAGCGCGCCTCTCCCCTCACGGACGCCTCGGAAGTTCCTTCCTTTTTTTTTGCGCGGTGACTTCCTGTATCCCCCCTTATCTTTTCCTCCTCCCGGTTGGGGTGAGACTCTACCCCGTCCTCCCCCTATCCCCCCATGCAAGATTTCCTCGTTTCCCGTGAGGGGAGTCGCGCGCTAGCCCACTCCGCTCCTCCCCCACTGCTCCTTTTTGATCGAGCCTGTCTTTTCCAAACCCTTTGCTGGCCGATGCCTTTTCCCCCCCCTCTTTGCCCCCCGCACTTGTTTCCCCCCTAGATACTCCGGTAGCCCAAAGCCCCCCTGGATCAAGACTCACCGGGGATGTGCCTCACTTCCCCTTCTGCTGCCCGTGTTCTTTTTCCGCCTTTTCACGCGATGCTCCCATCGCCGGCTCTCGAAACACGTCCCTGAGTCTTTTTCCTCCATTGATGCTAAGTCCGATTTTGACTCCGAATCTGCCCTGCCCCTGTTTGCGTCCCCGTTTTCTATGCTTCTTTCTCCTGACACCACAACGTCGCGGCTTTGATAGCCGATACCCCTTCCAGGTCCGGCTCGCCCTGTCATAGACCCGACCTACTCCTTTTTTGTGGTCGTTTGCTTCGGTTACTCGATCGCGTCAACCCGCCAGAGGCTACTCAGCCGCGGCACCCCCTTTTTTTCGCCCGACGATCCGTTTCTCTGGTGTCCCCTCTTTATGTTCCTATCGAGGGCGTTCCTCGCTGTTGTCCGCGGTGGTCAAGATGGTTAGGCACCTTCTCGTCTTTACTTGTCGGTCGCGCGTTTCCCCCCCTTTGACTCCTCTCTTGCCTCCCCACCTTCTCGCCCCGCCCCCAAGCATATCGCTACGTAAGGTCGCCCGAACGATTGAATAAGGCTCCCGGAACGTCGGCTTCGTTCCTTTTTATCATGGGCTCCCCGTCTTCAGGCTTGCGCTAACCCAGATCCGGAAAACCGGTGGTCTCATCTTTACTATTTAATTCTGCCCCTCCTCTTACAATTCGGTGCCTTTTCTTATCAGCCCTAATTACGTGTCTTGGTTACCTGTTACCCCTGCATTGTCTCCCCCTGCCCCCCACAGGATGTCGAAGGGGGGTGTCCCTAAAATGATGAAGGAAGTCTTCGCTGTCGCGGGTTGTTCTTTGGCACGTCTTTCCCGGCATGGGGGCCGTTAGCATCTGCAAGGACTATCCATGCCTCTGTTCACCGGTCACCCTGTCCGACCACCTCCCCTTGGTTATCTTCAACGTCCGTGCGACGTCCCGTCCTCGCACTTCTAAGGCACAGCGTAGGGATCATTTCCCTATACCTCACCTCGCCCCCGAGCACCTTTTCTTTACCGATCTTCTCGGTTAATGGAGTCAAAACAGCTGTGTCCTCGGCTGTCCTCTCTTGACGCCCTGTTCCGTGTACAATGCTCAGGCGTCCTTTTTAGCATTTCTCCTGATGTTTGTTCGGGATTCCCTTCCCCATTCGCAGCGCACAAAGTGCTCGTCCCCCTATTTTGGGCGCCCTTTTGCTTCGTAATGTCGGCCATCCCCGGGGTCTCTCACGTTTGTCTTTCTGTCCCCCTGCTATGAAAAACCCGAGGGCCTGAAGAGCAGTTTCCCCCTGCCTCCATGATGAAGCGCTTCCTGATTCTGGACTAGTGTTTTCGCCAATGTGATCCTGCGCATTTCGATGACCGTCCGCAATCTCTCTGCTCTAGTCCCCAAACTTGTCCTTTCCTCACCCCTCCCCCTCCCGGCAACGAGGTTTGTTAAAACCTTAGAACCGTTAGTTTTGCTCCCCCTTTTTCTCCATCTACTCTTTTCCTCAATAAGCCCCTTTTTTTTTTTGAGTGGTCCTTCTTACTCCCGGTTTCGTTTACGGATGGCACCTTTCGTTCTTGACGTCTGGACTTCTGTTGTCGTGAGTACACATCTTTGAAAAGAATAGCCTCTCCTCTGCTTTGGGCACGGGTTTCCGAGAAATGTCTCAGGCTCCACTATTGAAGGCGACCCCCCCTTAAGATTGCTGGTCTTCGCCCCAGTCAGCAGGCCTTCTCAAATGATAATTCTGATAACGTTTGTCTGGCTCGGATGTTCCTTCGAAACAGTTTCCCCCTCTACCCGCTTGGTCCATTGGCCGCCTCCCGACGATTATAAACATGCGGCCACCGACCGCAATTGGGACTTTCTTTAGGGAATGTTTGGGTGCCCTCCTCCCCTCTGCTCATCATTTTTTCCCTCAGTGCTACCTCCCTCAGAGACTTGTTGGCAGTCGGTTAAAGTTGATTCCTAGCTTGTAGCCGCCCGAAGCGCCCCGATTTTTTGAACCTATCTTCTTCAAAAGTCGCATCTCTCCGTCTTGTGGCGCTTTTATATATTTTCTCTAGATATCCGGCTTGCCTTCGAGTAGGCATCTGGCGGTCTTTTTTCGGCAATTATCACAAATTCATTGTCCCAGTCTCCCCTTCCCGATTCAGTTTATTTCGTCATTCATGAACGTTTCACAATACTTAGTTGTAAGAGATTGGCCCCCCGGCTCCATTTCCCCCTCTTACTTGCCGTGACGAAGTTCCTACCGATTCCATGCCGACATTTTTTTGACGCTCTCCCCTTACGCATTGACGTCAACCCCCACTTCACCTCCTTTTTTACGGCAGCAAGAGGCCCCCTGGATGTTCATGTTACAATACGTATTCGGCTCTCCGCCAGTCCTACCCCCTAATCTTTGCGGGACATTTGCCGTCCTTCTCGAACTTTCATGAGACAAGGTTTTGAAGTCCTTAGTGTTGCCATCTCCCTATGCTGTCCTCCTCCGGGCGCCATTCTCGTTTACACTCCGCTTGTACCCCTCCCATTTTTCTTTTCCCTTTTCCGTTTCCCCGGGGCCTTATTTGTGAGAAATTCAGTTGGGGCGTGGCGTTTTTTGTTCCTGATTCCCCCTTGGTGTCAACATCGGTTTTTGTTTCGCTTTTTCCTTTTTTAAAGTCTCCCTCTCCTCCCGCCTACCCCTCTTGCCAATTGATTGCCAAATAGGCGACTGACCGCCCGTCTCTAAGAATGATAGAAAGAAATCTCCCACATTCTCTTGGCGCGTCCCTCATGTGCGGTAGAGGATTCTCTCCCTAGATGCGGGTCGCTTGGGTTTGATTCCCTCAGCCACGACCTCATTTCATTTCCTTTCACGACGTCGATTCACGCCCGGGTCGTTTCTCGACGATCACCGTTTCCTCTCTACAGTGCGAATTTTTTTCCTCGCTCGCGCTTTTTTATTGGCTTCTTGCTTTTTCCCCCCCCTTCGTCATACGCGCGGGATCGGCCCTTTTCGACCATTTTCAGACTCAATCTGCTTGTTTTCTCCCCTCGGAAGCGAGAATTGTCTCCTCGCGTTTGCTACTTCTGCCCAGGAGAAAGTTCTCCCGGCATGTGCCTGATTCCTCTACCTCGTAATTTTCGGCTTATGCTGGGCTGTTGCCGACCTTCTTCTCTCTTAGTGCTTTTTTCCCTCTTTTTTTGACACTTTTTTCTTTCATATCGGAAGGTTTTCCCACGAAGCGCCCCTTCCCTTTATCGATCCCATCTTATCCTTTTTTGTCGCTCAACAGAATTTCCCTCCCTTCCGCTTCCCTTCTTCAGTTTTCTCGGGATTCTCTGTT
>Ga0179593_1478066_pt1 | contig 11061 bp, 13 predicted proteins | sample CZODoug2_1_08_16_FD_185931 | JGI IMG/M metagenome (GOLD analysis project Ga0179593, IMG submission 185931) | Vadose zone soil fungal communities from Angelo Coast Range Reserve, California, USA - CZODoug2_1_08_16fungal (PacBio error correction) | ecosystem: Environmental > Terrestrial > Soil >... | reverse complement strand
CCCCCCCCTTTCTACGTCTCCCCTTTTAATCACTTTGGTGTAAAACACCCCCCTTAGTAACACTTCATGCCTCAGCGAACTGACTTTGCTTTCTTGCGCGCCGCCAGACAGAGGTGATTCCCGATGAAGGCTTCGTCCTCAGTAATCACGCTTCTGGGGCGGCCAGTATTCGATTGTGAATACTTTCTCTCTCCCTACAGCCCTGTGGAACTTGCCCTCCCCCCGGTTTTTTTTAAGGGAATGACCGCCTCGCGATGGGTGTATTATGGGATGTTTCCCAGCTTTTCCTGCACAGCGTCGGTGCCCTCTCCGCACTTGGGTGACCTGAGCGTACCTCACCAGTCGGTGTTTCCGAGAGTGATCTGTGTCGCCCCCACTGCCCTGCGGGGGGTTTTTTTTTGTGATGTTTTTTGAGTGCGTGTTGCAATCCCTTTCCATTCCATTTATTCAGATTATCCAATAAGTTTGCGCGACTGAGGGAACCCCTTTCCGTCCCAAATATAAGCAGGATCGTTCTTACCCCACTCCCAACCTCAGGGTGTTCGTGCGCCCTTTACATAGCAGGTTTGGTTCGGTTTGCCTGACCAGCGTTCCCCCTAAAGGCGTGGACTTTAACCAACGCTGTTATATATATTTTTGCAAGCGGCCCCTGTCCCATCGAGCCTTTGAGTTGTGACATCACTTGCCCTCGTTGCCATCATTTTCAATGCTGTATACTTAAGCCAGCGCTGGTTCTGGTACATATGGAGGGTTTCTTTCCCCCTTTCTGCCGCTCTGGTGGACCTCAACTTTCGCGACTCGAATCCCCGGCTCGCCCTCGTCCCTTGAATATCATCCGGATATAAAACGGCGCTTGCCACGCCCCGACGCTCCTTGTGGCACCACGACACTAACCCTTTAGCAAAAACGTTCTATTTTGTCTGTACTCCACGTTCGTTCCCCAGCACGAGACGTCCCCCCCCCCGCGCCATCTTGTTTGTGCAGCCGGATACTAATCTGACTCTAGACACTCAACCTTGTTTCTTTTTTTGTTTCGTTCTTTCCCTATCTTGGAAACCCCCCCCCTTTGTGTCACTAACCAGCCTCCTCCCCCTTATGCCTCCCGACCACTTTTTTCAGATCAATACCAGGAAGGATTTTCTTTTTTTTCCCCCCCAACCCTTTGCATCATCCTATTTCAGAGAGAGATTCGTCCAAAGGCCGAGTCCTCAGTCACGTATTCCCCACGTTCGCTGAGTGCCCTGTTTCCCTGCTGGTTTCGCTTGTGCGCGCCTCAGCAGAACCCCCAATCGCCTCTTCGCCCCTCCTTTTTTTTCGTCTCACGACGAATCATTCCCACGCGATTAGCCCTGAACTTCTTGCTTTCATGGTTGAAACCTCGTTACTCAGGACGGATGCCATCTCCTCTTTCTTCTGCTAAGAGAGCGGTGTTTTTGGGGGGTCCCGGGGGGGTAGTATGAAGCCCTTACCCTCAAGTAGATGAAAGACTCTCCCCTTCTATTACACGATCATCTGATTCCACGGCAATTAGCAGGTCGGTAGCTCGCCCTGTTAAGCGTCCATGACCGATTTCTTTCTTATTGACAGTCCCTCTCCTTCTCCGCCTCGTTTTTTTCCCCATTTTTTGTTTTTTCCCTGCTTTTCCGGTCCTTTTGTCTGTTCGAATTAAAGCATCCCATCTATTTCCTACCATACGCTTAGACAGGCCTTACCACTCTGGTTTGTGATCTTGGGTCAGCGACAATGTTATTTCCCAGTGGTCCTAGACAAAGTGGTGAACTTGCTGCTTCGGAGCACCGCCGCCCCTGCTAGGAGTCTCTTTTTTGTCTTGCCAAACTGCTGGGCAGGCGCATTACCTAATCCCGAGCCTCCCCTATAGATAATTAAGCACCCTTGAGTAAGCGTTTTCTTTATGGACAGGGACAAACCCGTTTCAAGGGGATACGATTCGGAGCAAACTGTAGGGTTGCCTTTTTTAGTCATTTTTTTCTTCGCCATCGGCGGTTTCCTTCGGGGAGGAAGAGCTCCTATGTCCTCCGGGTCGTAGGATTCCTGGAGCACCTATTCCCCTCTTCGTCCTTTTGCCTTAAACGCTTTGCCCTCCCCCCTCTCTCCCCCTCCTCCGCCCGGTGGTGCACGGGCTCCCGAATCCATGCCCCTATTTTGTAGCGCGCACGATCTTTTAGTTTCGATCGCTCGCGGTTCAAAGACGCTCTTTTTCATGAGAAGCTCTGCCTGATCTTTTTTGTGCTCTGCCAGACGCCCGGCCATCTTCATTTGACCACGACTCGACCTTGCCAGTATATAAGGACGACGGTGATCGACTTGCTTCACTGGCTTTGCCCCATGGCTGCCTCCCAATAGCCCGCATCCTCCCCTATGCCCCGAGCCAGTGCTCATCACCACCGCCCCCCCCCCACCCGCCCATTTCACGAGCTTCAGCATATGCGCTTTTTTCACCGGGTGCTTCTCTCCATACCTGAATTTTTCATTTTTGTTGTTGTTTGACTTATGATGTCCTCCCCGTGGAAAGCTACGCGACCTTGCATTGCGTGTCCGTCCGAACTGACCTCCCCCCCCTTTTCATTCCTCTGCCGTTGAGGGTTGTACGGCTGACCGAAAACCGAAAGGAGTTGATCGCGCCCCCCCCTGAAGCGTTAATTGGCGCTTCGTAGTTTTTATTGCCTCCGATAATAAGCCCGGGGCTGCCGCTCCTCCTAGCTTGGTCGCTGCCGCCGATGCACTGACGCTTAAGTGTTCGTTTTTTTCCCCGACACCCTTCTTCCTACGCGGAACGCGTCCTGTTTCGCTCGCTGCTTCCGCTGCCGATCCAATGACTTTCCAACCCGGATTCATTTTTTTTTTTCCCATTTCTAGCTTTTTTGGTGATTCGCGTCTTTCGTTTACACCTCACCTGCAACTTTTGGACGGGGATTTTTGCGCGTATTCTCTCATGCTTCCCCCGCTGTTGCGAAGAGGCGAAGGTCCGACCCTTTTAGTTTTTCAGACACCACGTCCTCTTTTTGTTTTTGCAGCTGCGTTCCGGACGCATAAGCCAATGCACCCCACGTAGCCCCTTGTCCGATGACGCCTCTTCACTCCCCTTTTTTGGCATTTGGTCAAAACCTTTAAGATTCTTTCTTTCAGAGTTTCTTTGAATGCCCCCCCCCAGCTCTTTTTCCTCCTCCTTTTGTGTCTCCGAGGCGAATTCTCTTTTCATAGACCTTAACGGGTTTCCCCCCTCTGCCACAATCGTTCCTAGCGGTCTCGGGTCCGTCTTTTTGCCTTCCCCATGCTGCACCCTTCCGCCTCTGGCCCCCCCCTTGCTGAAGCTACAGAGTTCGGTCGGGCCTTCCCCCTTCGACCCCTTGCGCTGGCCAAGTCGATCTTTGCGTCAGAGCCCCTCCAACGTGCTAACGACATTGCAAAAAACGCTCTGAACCCTGAGAAACTCCTGATTGAACCGCTACGGAATTGAGTCTCCATGCTGACCTCTGTAGAAAATTTTTTCCCCTTTTCTCGGCAAGTTTCTAACCTTGATCCCCAGCCCCCCCTGGCCTATCTTTCTCCCGGCGAGATGTTTTTTGGTCGGAACCAAGGAAGCATGGGGATAGCTCGGCCGCCCTCGCTGCGGCTCCTCTTCCCAACTCCCAGGACTCTATCGTTTTGAGTCATCCTCGTAAGCCGCCCTTTCTTTAGTGATACGATCAAGTCCTCTGGAGTTTTTTTTCCCCTTCGTTAACCCCTCCAAACGGTTATTACCTGCCTCACCGTCTGCCTTGCCCAGTCTTCCCCCTTCTTTCCTCAACCTCACCCCCCCCGCCTGGTACCTTTTCCTCCACGCCTACCTCCCCGGCGGCCCCCCCCGATCTGGTGCACATTACACCTATCTCGGTTCTTACTTCCCCCTCCCCCTGCCGCCTTACGACACTTCCCTTCGCTCCGCTTCCCCTCTCTCTATTCGCCACTCTCCCTCTTCACACCGCGGCCTTTGATCCCACTCTCCCCTCTCACCAAGTTCCTCTATTTTTAAACTTCCCCTCTTGTACCCCCCCCCCCCTGAAGCTTCCTCCCCGCCCTTCCCCTGCTATCATTCCTCTCGCTTCCCCACTTCTCCCCATTTCGTCCGTTCTCCCGCCCCATTTTTTCGCCTCCTTCCTTTCTTATCCCTCCTATACAACCCCTCCTTCCTCCCCTCCCCGTCTTTTCCTCTCTCTTCCTTTTATCTCTCCATTCCCCTCCCCCTGTTTTCTTCCCCGCCCATTGCCAGCTCTCCTGGCCCCCCCTCCGGACCATTCCTTCACCTGATTCCGTCTTCCTCTTGCGTTCCTCTTTATTCTGTGCGCCCCGAACGTATCAATTGGCTTCTGTTCCTTCCAGCCTCGCTCCGCCGTTCTCCCCTTCCCCATCTCCTATTACTCTGTTATCTTCCCTCCCCCCCTCCCCTCTATCCGATTCCCAACTCCCCCCTATTTTCCCTTCTCTCACCCCCACTCTCCCCCTACCTCTGCTACTCCTTCTCCTCTTCCCATCCCATCTCCCTCACCTTCGTTTCACCTCCCCATCATTTCCTACGGTTTCTATTGTCCTTTCCCTCACTATTCGTCCTTACCTACTGACTTCCCCTTCCTATGTTTCACTCTCTCCCCTTTTTATCCACCTTCATTCTCAGCTATATTCACGCCACCGACTGCCACACCGCCCTTCTTACCTCGCACCTATCTTCTGCCCCATTCTTTTCTCCTCCGCATTCCCTCTAGCTTCCGCCCCTCCTATTTTCCCCCTGCATTACCCTCTATCCCCCACCTGCCGTTATTCCCCCCCCCCCTCTTCTCTCTCCCCTTCATCCTTGCTTCTTCACCCTTCCCCTGTCCCTTTCGCCTACCCCTTCTCCCTATAGCTCCTTCCCCTGCCCTCGCCCTCCACCTCCACTCCCCTTCCCTTTTTCTCCCTTCCCCCCCCGTCACATCTCGTCCCTCACCCGCATCCCTCTACTCCTTTCTCTGCCCCTTCCTACTCTCCCGAACTTCTGTCTATCTTCCCTTCTCCCTTCCTCTTTTTTCCCGCCCCCCTGTCCAACGTTTTACCTACTAACCCCTTCCCCTTCCCCCTGCACCCCGCTACTGTCTTCTCTCTGCGCCCCCCTGTCCCCGTCTTCTGCCCTCATACCCGTGCATCATCCTATCCTTATCCCCTCTCCAACCTCTATTCTCACCTCTACTTTACCATCCTCCCCTTTTTTCCCCTCCCCCCTCCTCTTCCCTTCCTCCCCCTTGGATTCCCCTCCTCTCCCTCTCCTGTCTCCTCTCCCTAATCCGCTCCTGCCTTCTTCTTTCCCCTATTCTATCTCGCCTTGCTCTTACGAATGTCTTTTTCTTCCCCAATACTCGCTCGCCTCGCTCCCCCAAGCCTTACGTACCATGGCCCCCCCATTCACCCTCTATAGGGCCTTCCCCATACTTCCTCGACGTCTCTCTCAACCTTGTCTTTTGGCCTTTATCCGTTCATTTACAGTCTGGGTACCCCCCAACGAAACCTGCAGATCGTTACCTGCCCTCCACCCCCGCCACCTCATGCCCCACCAGGGATCCTCTCCATAAATCGACTTTCTATCCACACTTTAGGTTCTCGGTACAATCCCCCACGACATCCAAACTTTCCGCGGGTCGACTGCTAAACTAGCCCTGCGCCCCCAACAGTAATAACCCTTCAAGTACCTTTTGCACTAGGATCACCCCTCTTCTTCGGGTTTGGCGGTCCCTGTGGGTGCCTCCCCCCCCTTGTTGGTCTTTTTCGGCGCGGTTCGTTTGTGCTGCGGTCCTTTCTTCCCCCCTTCAATCACTCGATCACCTTTTTTCTCTTAGCGCTGCGGTTTTAGGAAGTTCGCCTATGGCGGCGTTTCAGATTCCCACCATTCGATTCCCACTCCCCTTGTGCTGCTCACTTTCGGCAAATTTATTTGCCCGCCCGCGATCCGTTACTCCAACGAACCGCTTACGCGAAACCAAGTGACTGATGCTCTCACCCTCGCCACAAAAGTCCGTTACGCATCCAACCGTCCCCCCAACATGGACATGTTTTCCCCCTATGATCGCGACCTTTCCCTTGTTTCGCTGTCTCTCAAAAATGGACGTTACTTTTGGACCTATGGCATCCCTTCTGATCTAACACCTCGCGATCGAGCGCGGCTCGTTATTCTCACCCCTTCCGCTCCCGCAGTTCATTCGCCAGAGAGTCTGCCAAGGGCAGAGAATGCTTTCGTTGCCCCTCGCTTTGTCCTTTTCCCCTGTGCCGGTGCCACTGCTGGTTTTTCCCAGGCCCTCCTCGGTTGACCTCTCAATCTGTGATCGTTGAATTAAGCTGACTGCGCCCAGTGTTCTTATTGCGGTTCTCGCCCCTTAACCCATTGCCTTTAGGGCCCCTTCCCGGTCGTGCCTGTTAGCACCACCGAGCGTCCGAGGAGTATTTTGTCGATAGACAAGTCTCCCCTCAGGTGATTGTCTGCGTCAACATTTTTCTCAGGTGTAAGGTTATGCCGGCTATTTCACAGGCTCCTTCCAGTGTTTCCTTGATTCTACCCTTCGCTTTTTTTTCATTCCGTTACGGTTCCTTCCACTCGGTGCGCTCGTCTGCATTTGCCGCAAATCACATGTAGCCTGATTCCTTCTCCTTGATACCCCCCCTATTCCCCAGCGCCGTGCGAAGGCACCTTTCTTTCGCGTGCCCTTTCCTACCTTGCGACTTCTAGCATCTTTGTCGGTTCTCCCCTCGCCACACCAGCGGTTTCCCATTGAGCGATTGGCCGTTCCCGTATGAAAACTGGCGGCTGTATCTCAATCCCCCTCTTTTGCGTTTCATCTTCTGATTTAAGGGAATTGCATACAGCTCTGTTTTCTTTTTTTGTCGATTGTTTGGATGCGTCGACTTTTCGGGCTCGACCGAGGATTTTTGTTTTCCCCGCTCCCCTTGGACGTACAAGATCCTTCTGCGTCTTTCACCCCCAGCCGGTCTCGTGTCCACCGTCTTAGGGCTCGGCTTTTCACAAAATCGAGGTGGCTGCTGATTTTATGTAATGTGCCTTTTGTCAGCGCTTTGACTCCTCTTGACCCTCGTCCTTTTTAGGGTGGACCCTTTTCGTGTGCCAACGTCAATGTGTACTTTCCTGTGATTGAGAGACGTTCTTTGAGCTGCCAATGTATAGTTTTAGAGGACTCTCTGCGGCGCGCGATTTTCCTCTTCCCAGCCGGCGACGCACTTTTTTCTGTCCCATCCTACCCCCCCCCAGGAGGGATGTCTCTTTAGCAGATTTAACCTTCAGTGCACGCAGATCCCCTGCGGGCACCCCCCCCGATGCAGCACATATCGAGCTGCTTGGCAGCGATACAAGTGGCTCACGCCCTCCGTCCTGTTGACATTGCGCCTTTTTTTGTTTCGCTTTCCCCAGCTGCCAACGGCCAAAAATGGGGTCACTCCTGCCAAACGGCCCACACTTGGTCTAGTTTTTTGCTTGCATTGCTTTTCGGTGGTGGACGGCGGTAACTCTTAGAAACTCTCCAGCGCCCTTTTTCGGCGAACCAATGATCCAAGTTTTTCAGTTTCCGTCTCATTGGCCGTTCTCTCGGCCACCAGATATTCCCAACACCTTACTGTTAGACCGACTTTTCCAAACCGAGAAGAAGTTTTTTGTAACCCTGTTCAGAAATGCTCACCCTTTGTTAGTTTTCAATTACCGAGACACCTTCAATGAGGAAAGGATACTCGATTTGAGTCCCCGTCCCGTGAAACGGTGAAGTCCTGCCGCGAGCAGAGTGTGCTATTCCGTCTCAGTAGAATACTTATCTCACCTTTTTTCTGAGAGCTGTCGCTGAAGTATCCCCACGTGAGCTGCATTTTGACAAAAGTGGGGGATAAACCGCCTGTTTCATTCTTGCACACTATTCTCCGGTGCCCATTTTCTATATATCTTCATCCTCCCACCATAAGTTTCTCTTTTGTGAGCTTTTTTTTTTTTGCACAATGTTAAGAACGACACCTGAGGGTGTATCACACCCCAATCGTCTGTCCCTACAAGATGTATGATTTTGGAGAAGAGCGTGATTACTCTCGCCTCTTCAGCCGCCCTTTCCTTTCACAAGTCCCCTTGAGACCGGCGCGGCCACCCCTGAGTCGTTTTCTGCCTCCGCTTTCGCACAGTCCACGTGGCGCCCGCTGCACTCCTCTTCTTGTTTTGGACCTACGCCCGCGATTTGTGGGCTGCATTCCTTCATACACCGATTGAGGTAGGCCTGCCCCCTCCGAACTTGTTTTCCTACCGTTCGCCCCGTCAGTTTTTTTACTCATCAGCTGTTAAGTTTTTCGAGGTTCGATCCCCCCCCTCTTTGCAGACATTTGCCCAATTGCGTTCTCAGCATGCGTATTCGCTCAAGGTCGATCCGTATCCTCTGGCAACCTTGTCCCCTAAAGCATTCCACCTTCTACCCCTCCCCCAGTGTTGCTTTTTTTTCGATGTTTAGCACCGTTTTTGTTTGGCCGTGTTTATGTTCGCAAGATGGCGCTTGTTACCAGGCTGCAAGTACCTGTTACTGTAATTCTCGCTTGATATTCGCTGGAAGATGTGCCTCGCCCTCTTGCTTTTCTTGTTGTGACCCTCACCTCTCCCTGGTTTGCACCTTCTTCCCCAATTTGTCCCCGCCCCCTCGGAATGGACGTGATCACAAACGCGATGCTCCTTTTTTTTGGCCTCTTTAACGCCCCCAGGCTTTTTCACCCTCCCGGCGAGCGACGGACCGCATCTGCTTCCGTTCTCAACCCCTCCTACGCTGCACTTTTGCCGGTTCAGACACCCACCGTAGCCCCCTTACTTTCCCCTCACTTTCGAGCTAGCCCTATTACCTCACAGTGCTTTTTTTTGTTCCAGCCGGCGACATTTTCCTATCGTATTCTCCGACTTCCCTGCTGCGTTCGGCCTCCTTTTTCACCTTTTCCAAAATCTTGCGCGGTTTCACCCCCCGCAGACCATCCGTCGAGCAGAGCCCCACGCGACTTTATTCCCAGCTTATTATTTCACCCGCAGGAGCTTTTATTGACAACTTCCTAATCATTCCTTGCGTTTTGACTTTTCTGTGATTGATGTGAAGCGGTCGGTTGTTTCATACGTTGTTCCTGCCGTCCCACCCTCTCGGCTGACCCTTTCGCTGTGTGTTCTGTGAGAAGCAACTCAAGACAAGATATGACGATTCGGAACTGTCGTGGAACTATTCTAACGCATTGTCCCTGTATCGGTTAGAACACCCCGGAGCATGGTTGACCTCTTTATAAGGACAGGCAAGGATCTAACTCTTCCTGTCTGCCATGCTACCATGTCCCCCACTTCCTCTTTTTCCGCCCAGAAACTGCATGAAGTCTCTCCAGCGAGCTGTTGATGTCCACATCATTGCTGATCCCGGTCCCGGAAACGTTTCCGTATGAGTCTGACTTCTGCGCTCAGGCCGTTAGAGAACCCCCTGTGTCTTTTATTTATTCTTTCTCATCGATAGAATCCTTCCCTCTAGTTGCTGACGCATTTTCAGACGGCATTGGCCCCGGCCAATGTTACATGTTGTCCACGCATCCTCAATGGTCAGCAACAGCTGATCAGTACTCCCCCAAGAGGCCCTTTTGGGGATGGCATCGGACCAGTTCTGGACCAAATTTTTTCGCAGACCAAGTTTTGACGCGATTCTTACACTCCTTCCCCTTCTGCTTGCAGCTCTCCTTGTCTTTCACCTGAGGGCATCCCTGGCTATGCCTCCGATGCAAGACTCTCTCATCACCCTTCCACATCTTATAGGTGTATTTTTTTTCTCTTCAACCCTTCCCCTTCCCATTTTTCTTCGTTATCTGCGATGACGTTTTAGTGCCCCCACGAGTTGTCAGACTTTAGGTTCATCGGCCGCATGGAAAAGTTCTGCGACTGTGGATGCGGTTTACTTCATGTATAAGGGCGGAGAATCAAGTACACTTTTACGGGAGTCCTTCGCATTTAGTACTGCGATCGGCTTCGTTTCTATTTTTGCCACTTACTGAAGATTTGCTCTTCTTTCCTACCTAAGTTCGAGATTTGTGTGAACTCTGAAGACCCGCCCCCTCGGCATTTTCCATTACGGACCGCGATCCTTTACGCGCCTCCATTCGGGGTATGTCCGCGTTTGAGTTGATCGGTTTTTTTTGACCATTATGCCGCCAACGCACCGAAGGTCCGTCCGCCCCGAGACCACCACCTTACGAAACACCTCCCCGCCCCCACCACGTCCTCGCGGGTCCCCCCCAGCTCCAGGAGGAGACTATTAGCTATATGCGAGGATTGCACCTGCTTGAAGTTTTAATACCACCTCCTGCGTATTTGTTGAGGAAGGTATTCTTCGTGACAGAACGGGCCCAAGCTCCAGGCCCCTGGTGCATCCTTGCCTTGGGCTTTTACTCCCCCGACTGCGTTGTCCCCCTTCAGACCGTTTCGAGATCTTATTTTGGAAAGAAACTTCGGCGTCTCGTAGCATCCCTGAGCAAGGGTGATCTTCTGGCTATGCTTCCTTAGATCTGCTGGGAGTTCAGAGGCCGTCGAGCCTTACCTGGAAAGCCGATTTTTCACCGTTGGATCTTCCGGTGTTCCACACAAACGGTTTGCCCCTTCTGTTCCCGTCCCGCCTTTAGTTTCTAATCTGTGGACCCTGTTTCCTCAGATCCATGACTTGCACTAGGGCCGTAATTCGCTCCATTCCTGATTTTTTTCCCCGCATTACGTTCGGTTCTCTTACCGGGATTTCATTCTTTCAGTTTTTCAATCGTTAAGTCCCCCTTTTGGTTGGACGGGCTCTGCGCGCCTACCGCTCTTTCAGCTTCCACTCTTTGTTGCGTCCAAATTGCGAAGTTGACACCTTGTTCTGATTATGCCGTGAACAGCCGCCGGTCGCTGGTATCAGCATGCCTGGACCGTTACGCATACCCCCCGCACAAGCGGCGGCAGCTGACGTCAAGTCTTTTGGCAGTTGCCCATTCATCTCGGAGATCTCTAGAGGACTTCAC
>Ga0179593_1429932_pt1 | contig 11061 bp, 21 predicted proteins | sample CZODoug2_1_08_16_FD_185931 | JGI IMG/M metagenome (GOLD analysis project Ga0179593, IMG submission 185931) | Vadose zone soil fungal communities from Angelo Coast Range Reserve, California, USA - CZODoug2_1_08_16fungal (PacBio error correction) | ecosystem: Environmental > Terrestrial > Soil >... | reverse complement strand
TTTCGTATGTTTTTTTCTTGCCCCCTCTGTTTCGAACCAAATCCCTTCCCCTCTTTTCTTTTTGCTCGCTAGTCCTCTTTCCATTCTACTACGCCTACTGCGGTGCGGTGGCTGGCAGTTTTTCCATTCAGCCCCACCTTTTGCCCGTTTCTTTTTGTTGCCTCATTGGGTCTAGGGTCCTCCTTTCTTCTTCCCTCCTCTGGAAACTCGTTTGATTGCCTCATTTGGGGGCTGACCCCTTCGCGGTTTGGGCTGGAAATAGTGTTTCCCCCTTTTTTTCCTGCTGTCTTTTTTCACCAAAACTCGCCCGGGTTTTAAGTTTCGCGTTTCTTGCTTCCTAGGTGTGTCTTTGGAAGGTGGCCGAAACTTTTTTTTCTTTTTTTTTTGCTTAGTGTGAATAACCCGTAGTTCCCCCCCCCCCCTGTTCGAATTACGGCCTGAGATTGGGTTTTTCCCCGCCGGTTTTGATGAGGTTTTTCATGGCACTTCCACCTTTACCTCTTTTTTTGTCCCTCTCATTTTTCCCTTTTCCTTTTTGACTGTCTGCAATTTTCTCTCTCGTGGACTCCAGCCATTTCCAGAGCGCCAACCCAGTAATTCCTTTTATTGCTAAGATGTTCCTTTCCCCTTTCCCCTGATGTTAGATCTCTTTCTTGCTTTTTGACCGTTGCATCCACAACGTACTTAATTCGGCTTTCCATTTTTTTGTGCGGCTACCCCCGGGAACGGGTTACCAAACCCCCTTTACTCTGTTCCCCCTCGTCTGGAAACCCGATTTTCCCGTGAAGTCGTCGTAATCGTTGCCTTTTGGTTCCCCGTTCCATTTAATCTTCTGTCCCTCCTTCTTAGCCCCCGCCACAAAACCCACCTGCTGGCGGCCGTTTTTTGCCTGAGTTGCTTGGCCTTGTTCCTGTTAGTTGCCCTTCCCTTTCCCCCCCTGTCCCCAAACGGACGTAACTAATGATGTGGCAAATACACCTTTATTTTCCGCCGCGACCGCGCACCTTTCCCTTCCTTTTCCCACCATTCCGACCTGCTGCCATTGCCATGGGCGTTGCATTTCATACAGAATAACATAGTGAGTTCCGGTTTTGATGTCAACCCAACCGCTTTTCAGTTTGCCTTCCTTTTTGTCCTTTTGTTTCTGTGGTTGGACATTTTTTCCTAATCAAGGGCCATAGGAAGGGCATTGGGCCTTTTGTTTCCCTTGATTTCGTCCCTTCCATTGCTTCCTCCCTTTTTTTTCTTCCTGTCTTTGTTCAGGCTTCGACCGGTGCTTTTTTCCATTGATGAATGCCGGCCATGGTCGTTTTTTTCCGAAAGAGGTGCTCGTGTTACTTTTTTCCCCAAAACCTTTCCTTTCCCGCGCGAGACCTCCCCCAGTTTCTTGACATCAAGGGACAACCCATTCTAAAACCCCCCCCGCCACAAGGGGTCATATTGTCCCTGTGCGCGCGCCTTCCCCTCGTTTTCCCCCCCTTCGTTTTTTCGGTCTTTCTTTCCGTATCGAGTCAGCCGTTTCCGCCATGGGATTCGCGTGACCGCTGTTTTTTTGTTTCCGCTCTCGTTTAAACTCCCCCTCTTTTTTCCCCCCGCACCCTGGTTTGGTTCTTCGAATCCCATGCGTTTTTCCAATTTCTCACCGGCCTTTTTCCCCCTTTCTCGCATTCCCCCCCCGCCTTGTTAACTCCCTCTTTCGCGTTCGTAGTTTCGGCGCTTCTCTTCCTCCCTTTCCCAACATTGACTTCCCCCCCCTGCTCGGGATCCGCGAGCGTCTCCGGCCGCCCTGAAGTGCAGCCCCCCCCTTTTTTGATTATGCACCTTCTCCTGCCTGCACTGAGTCTTTTTTCCCTTTCCCCCCTTCCCTCTCCCCACAAATAGGATCATTATTCCTTTCGGAACGGGAGTGGGTCTTGCCCTCTTCCGTCAGGGAACATGTTCTCACCGGCTCTTATTCTGGACCTCCGCGGCTTTTGATTGAAATCTACAATAAACCTTGGGTTCCCTCCTTCCTTTCCCCCCCCACTCTTCTTTTTCCTTATGCACCCGTCGCTAGGTAGGCCTCCCTTTTCGCGTCCCTTTTTCTTGGCAAAGATCCATGCTGGGTGATCCCTTCTCCCTGGCCCTACCCCGATCGTACCCCCTTTTCTGTTTGCCCAAAATCTTTGATACGTTCTGTTTTGCTTTTCTCTGCAAACCATTGTTTGTTAAAGTTTTTCCATAAGTTTGGCCCCCCCTCCCCCCTCAAGGCAGCCTGCGTCTTTGAGTCTTCGTCGGTTTGTCCATCCCACGCGCGATTGCATCCTCATGTTTTTTTGCTTTCTTGTTCCGGCTTGGTTTTTTTAGTTGTGAAACCAAAAAACTTCTCTCCCCCCCCCCCCCCCGTGGACACGACAACTCCCCCGGACGTCTTCAAGAGTTGGTTCAAATTGCTTCGTAACTTGATAGTCCCTTGTTTTTTTTGATTCGCGTACCACTGTTTTTGCCCGGCTTTTTTCCCTTCCTTTCCCCCCTCCTTTCTTCCTCTCATATTGCGCGATAAACCGCCTTCCCCAAACGCCTTTGCAGGGGAATTTCAACCCCCCCTATTGCCTTTGGACGCGGGACGTTTGCACAATTCCCTGGTTTTCCTTTCTGCCACAGCGGCCTTTTTTCCCGTCTCGACCGATTCTTGCTCAGCAAATTCGCAGTGAGGTGACCCTAAGCTCCTCCATCGCCTCAGGTTAGTTCCTCCCCTTCCCTTTTTCCCCAATGAGGCTGCTTTCGAGGAGTTGCCAAGACTTCCCTTTCTTCGCCCGCCATTTCTTGTTGTTTCTTAAGGCTGTTTTGTTGATTTGGTTGTCGGCTCCCCTGTAAGCTCTGTCCTTTCATTCGACGCGCTCACACCAGTGACACCGAAGCCTTCCAAGTATTTAACAAGTTTCCCTGGTTCCCTTGGCATGGTTTTTCCCCGCTTTTTTTTCTGTCTCCCTTCGGCTTCATTCTGGAATTGACTCGAAACTGCTTTCAATTCAACCCCCCTGATCCCGGCTTTTTTTTTTTGAATCTTGGTTTTGGCTTTTTTCCTCCTCCCCCTCTCTTGCAAACGCTTTCTTTTCCAACCCTTCGCCCTTTGTCCTCATCGGTTTGCCAGGCGCTCGCCCAGGTTCCCCCTTCGATTTCGCCCCACTCGGGTTTCTCCTTTTCCTCCACCGGCGTGTTCTCCAAAATTTGTTTCCTTTCTTCCCTCTCCTTTTGCAAATAGGGCGTATTTTTTTTTCAAATGCGTCATGGCCTTTTAGCATTTGCCTTTGATCTGCCAAAACCTCTTTCTCCTTTCCCCCTCTTTCCCCCCCTTTCTTCCCCCTGTCCCTCCGACTCTTTTTTCCCCCGCCAGCAACGCAAACCCAATCCGGCCGTTTTTTTTTTTTCCCCCCGGGCTTTTTTTTACGATCCCTCTTTTCTTTTTTCGGTCATGTGAGTGGTCTCCTTTTTACACTGGCGACGTGATTGCGACCCACGATGATGTTTTGAGTTGACAAAATCCCTTTTCCAATGATGGCGGAAAAACTTTGTATTTTCCTTCTTCCCCCTCCCTTTGTGGTTGTTGATCGGACTATTTCTTTTTTTTTGTCTCTTTTATTTGGCATTGTTTTTACTTGATCTTTTTAAGCTGTCTTGTTTTGTCCCTGCACTTCCTCGTCCTTCCGGTGACTCATTCTTCCCTTGAAAACTTGAACCATACTTTTTACTCGCTTGACATTGCGTCCGTTCTCTTTGCCTTTTTTGTGGCGTGTGGATGGGGTTTGACACTTCCGGTTCTTTTGCAAGGCTCGTCTGGCAACGAATCCTCCTCCTCCGTTTGGTAGGTTGTTTTTTGGACGTTTTCTCGGTTTTGAAATTACTGGCGGAATTATTACACCCCCCAACCGCAATTTTTGACGATTGCCTCCTTTTCCCCTCCCCGGAACTTTCCCCTTTGTCCCCCCAACTCCCCCTTTAAAGCTGCACAAAAGTGCTTTTTGCTGTTCTCACCCCTGTCCTTGGTCGTTCCAGCTGCCGAGTCTTGCAGCGCCCCGAGTTTTTCCCTCTTCTGTGAATTTTGCGGCATGCCCACTCGTTTCTTCTTTCCCCCCCCCCCCCAGGCGAAATTTTTTCGAAGAGGAATGCAGAATTTGTTTCACTCGTCCCCTCTTCTTGTTTCGGTTCTCCTTGACATGAATGCCCCATAAGCGATCATTCTTTCCACTTTGCCCAAGGACAAGTGTTTTTCCTCTTTTTGAAGGGAACGTTTTACCACCCCCCCCTTTTCTTTCATTCCCCGAAACACACCCTTCCCAAGGCTTTCCTTCACTCCATTCAATCCCATTGTCTGTTGGACCCATTATTTAGCCGGGCGCCTTCCCCTTCCCTTTCGTGCACTGGTTCCGCGCGTAGTCCGGCGTTTTTACCGACAGCTTACTGGGTCGCCCTTCGCCACACCCCCGCAGTGCACTCCTTTTTCTAGCACACAAGAAACCCAGGAATTTGTGGCGGGCTTTTTGGTCCCCCCCCCCCTTTCTAGTGATTTTCCCACTTTTCTTCCAGCCGTCCTCCGGTTAACCCAGGGTTTCAATGTTGTGGTTGTTCCGACCCTTATTCTTTGAGTTAGCTTCCTTTCTCTTCGGTTCAGGGCAACCCCCTCCCTTCGATTTTTTCTGGATCCCCCGAATCGGTCGATACGTCCTTGGTTTTGGCCCCACCATGCACGTCTTGTTGCCCCCTTTCCCCCTGATTGGTCAACTTCCCGGCCTTCACGGTCAATCCGTGGTTTTTTGTGGATTGTGAAAGTCCCCGCTTGCCTTTTTTTTCCCTGCTTTTTTTGTCTCGTCTTTTTTTTTTAAGGGCTGGTTTGGACCTTCCCCCCTCTCTTCCTTATTCAAAACCCTTTTCCCTGTCTGGTCCTCTGCTCCCTCCAAGGACTTCGGTGGAACCATTGAAGTAATGCTATGCTTGGTACCCTTTCCCTGTCCATTCGTCGTTCTTTTTTTTAATGGTTTTTAGAATCTTCATTTTCCGACGCTTCTCTTTCCCCCTCCCCTCCCCCCCCTGTTATTTCGGCTGCCTCCTACAACACGCTTTGTCTTTTTTGCCCTCCTGGACTCACCGCTCATCTTCTGCTTTCGTTTTTTTCGGTTGCTTGTTTTCTTGACCCAACCCCAACTGGGTTGCCTCGCGGAACGGTCAGAAACGTATTTCACCCATTCTTTGGCCACAGTTTTTTTTCTTTTTACGCTTGAGGTCACTTTCCTTTTTAGCCGAGCCCATTCCCCTTTCCGATATACCAAAATTAATGGTCCAAACCCTGCGCCCAGTCCTTTTTTCACCCTTAGCGCCGTTTTCTCCTTTTTTCCAGTTCTGCTTTTTTTCTTCCTTAGTCAGTGAGAAAGTAAAAGGTTCTTTCATTTTTTTGGTCTGCAACATTTGCTTGGACGTCCACCCTCCTTTATTTCTACTTTTGAGGACCTTTAATAGTTTCTCTTATTTTCCTTACCCCTTTCCGTCCCCCCCTGAGACTTAATGATCCGATTCCTTTTGGGAGCGGTTGGTTGAGAAACCTTGGTCATTTTTCTCTCCAGTATTCCTTTCTTTGCTTTTCGTCTTCTTGCTGGACAAAACCTTACTGTGCTCTTTTTTTTCAAACCAAATCTATTGACGGAGGCTTTCTCATGACCCTTTTTTTGTTTTGCTTCAGTTTTGGACGCCCCCAGTTTCTTCTCCCTCGGTTTTCTGTCGCGGTTTCCAATTTTTGACGACCCCCACCCCATTTCAACGCGGGGTTGTTTCCGCTCGTCGTTTACCGTTCCTTTCTTCCTGAAACGACTTCAGGTGGAATCTATCTTGCTGAATGCCCGGTTTCATCTTTCCACTTTCATGGACTCGTCCCGTTCCCCCCTTTTCTGTGATCGCTTTTTTGAGTGATCGCGGTCCGCCCGGGTTGCGGATCCCGTCGTTTGGCCTCTCCTTTAGGGTCCCCAGTCTTCGCTCTCCTTACGGATTTTGCTTTCCTCTGCACTGGGCCCCAAGCTTGTTAACCTCTTCTTTTTACGTCTTAAAAACGACGATCCCTGGTGTGTCTCATTTGTTCGTCCGTTTCATGGTGCTTGTCCGACTTTTGCCTTTTCCGTGCGGAGCTTGGTTCAGTTTTTCCGTTTTTTTTCCTTTCGAGCAACTCTTCCTTTTTTAGCGCGGGACGGCTGGATTTTTTCATTCATGGTCCCTCCCGTTTCGTGCCCGCCTGACCATATGACAGAACAACATGGGGCGTGCCGCTTCCGTTTCCCCCGGCGCATTTTTATTGCAAACATTCTTCTATTTGCCCCTTTATTGCCAGTTGGTCAAACCACCCTGTCCCGCTGAAAAACCTTGACACCTGACCCCACTTTTTGACCTCTTACTCATTGTTTGGAACCTTGAAGTCAAGGATAATTTGGATCACCTCCTGTTTCCCCTGTGATCGATCCCGTTCTTTGGGTTACCGCACACTGTGAATTTTTTTGCTTTTAAATAGTGTGGGAAAGTTCCTTGGTCTTGGCTCTCGTGGTGGTGGTGTCTTGTGTTTTGTCGGCGGAGACCGCTGAGGGGTCCTGTGTCCACGTCTGTAGGGTTTTTCCGTGGCGTGACCTGGGACTGCCCCCCCAAAATCCCGGTCCCCCCCCACGTTCAACTTGCCCCCCCCTTCCGGCAAACTCCGGCCGCCCTGTCCGTGTTCTTATTTCCCCCCCGTCTGTGCTGCCAGAAGTCATGCCTTTTCCCTTCCCCCCAGTTGATTGGACGTTTTGGTTTTACGCTTTTTCCAGGTTTCCAGTTCTCTTCCCTGATCTCTGTGCCCAGGTTCACCTTTTTCTGAATAAGCGCATGGAGGCCCGGGTCCCTTACATTTTATTACGGAGGTTTTTTTCTTTGTGTCCCCCAAGCCCACTTCCCCAGTTTAGCGAGCCACATTCTTTTTTTCCCCGGAATCCGCAACTATTTTCCTTTCTTTGACGTGGTTCGTGCTGGCTGGACCCCCCCCTTTGCCTTCGTACCACTGATCCCTGTTGGACTCCCCTTGCTCGTCTCCCTGATTATGCGCCCTTTCCCACGTTTGGAAATTTTTTCGGCTCATCATCCCGTTTTTTGTTTGGGTTCCCCTTCCTGGATTTTCGCCTCTTCCCCCTCAGTTCTTATTTTTTTTCCCCACGCTTCAATGCTTGTTGAAAGTCGGTTTTTACCTTCTCGACCACAGGGATTTTTTCCATCCCCCGCGGGAATCCCCCCCCCCTGCGACTTTTCCATCCCTCCTGGCTTTTTGCAACGTATTCCCCCCAACCCGTTTTTTTTTGGTGCCTGATTTCCCCTTTCTTTCAAACCCAATCCTTTCCATCTTGGCTCCTCTTCCCTCCGTCTCACTGTCTGACCCTAGGCTCTCCTTGTTCTCTTTTCAGTCACTCCCCCAGCCAGCTTCAATCGGCGAGTTTGTTTAGATTTTGGATCGACGCTTCTCTTCACCTTCGATCGTTTTTCAGAGTTCGGATTTCTTTCAGTGCCGGCAGCATCTTTTTTCCCTCCGTGTTGTTGTTGACTATCTTCTTCTGTTTTTTCCCTTTTTGCCCCCCTGGTCAAATCCCTCTGCTTCTTTGTCGCGTAGGCTCTCCCTTTCCTCGGCTATGCGGGTGTTTTGCTTGGAGTCGGTCCGAGAAACCGGCGCGGGCTTGGTGTTTTTTCGGTTTTCCTTTTTGATTCGCCGTTTCCAATTTTTTCGCGCCGCATCTGTGCACTATTGTTGGCACTTGTTCCCCTCGCGTTTTCTTTGTTTTGGTTGGACTCGTGCAACCTGTACCTTCTGCTGTGGCAAAAACCCTCGGACGGGATCTCTTTCTTTTGCTCTCGCGGTGGTCGAAGTTTGGCGCGTTTTTCCCTTCTCTTTCATTGAAGCGTGTCCCTTCCGATGACGTTCTCTCTCATTCCTTTGAACGCGCTTGTTTTTTCTGCCCGGGCTGTATGAGACCCCTTCCCATCTTTTCTTCCCCGCTTTTCTTGAGTGCCTTCCTGTAGTCATCCTTCAATGGCTAGATGCTAGTTTTGGACGTTGAAGTGGGCCCTCTGCCAGGCCTTGCTCAACCAACCACGTTCCTCCCTTCTCCTTTCCTAAAGTATTCCTCAGTGTCACCGCTCTCAAGCTCGAATGGGATTGATTTTGATGGTGTTTTCGACAAACCATTTTGACTTAATTCCTGCGGCTTGTTTTTCTCCATTCCTGTCCAGGGTCCAAGTTCAATCTGTTGTTTTCGCCGCTGTACAAATGCTGTCCGAAGTTTTTTGCCTTCATCGATTGTTTCCATTCACATCCTCTTATGGAGGCCCAGAGTCTCCCCTCCCAACGTCCCTTTTTAGGTGTGTTGCTCTTTCCTTTTGCACCTTTGGGTGGTTTATTTTTGCAGGACCTTGGACGCCACCAGGACTTCATTTGCCGTTTTCCAAATCCCCCCTTTAGTGCGCGCATTCGCCAGATTCCTGTTCACCACTTTAGCGTCTTGCCTTGGTTCGTTCCCCTGGCCCTTCAGCTTCCACTTTTCGGACTTCTTCATTGCGTTCCGTTAGGACGTTCACCAACCTTCTCTCCCTTTTCTTTTCGTTTTTGGGCTTTTCTGCGGGTTTGTACCTTTTTTTTTTTTTTTCATCCCTGCCATCGAAAGTACATTTTTGGTCATGACTGAGCGTTACCGCCTTTTTTTTTTTTTTTCCGTCCTTGTTTTGCTTAGATGGTCAGGCTGCTGACCCACTTTTTTCCCCCTATTACAACCGGTCCTTTGCAACTCCCCTTTTTTTCAGCTTGCCTGACTGAGGTGTCTCGGACTGTTTGGGAAAAATTTGTCACTTCCCTGCGTTCGCCCTGAACTTTTCGACAGCCAGTCCCCCCCCTTTCCCTAACCCATCGCCCAAACCCCCCTGGGTCCTCCCTTTTTTTCCGTTTACGGCTCTTTTTTTTCAGCTTGTTTCCCTCGGTTTTCGTGGTTGTCATGTCCTGATCGCGCAGCGGTCCCGCTTGCTTTTTTCCTCGGATCACGTCCCTCTCCGCGGGGTTCCTGCGTCCCCCCTCTTACCCAAGTTCACGCGACCCCCCTCCTGGTGGCTTGAATCCATGCCGTTTTTTTCCCACTTCCACCTGTGTCCTTCTCCCTCATCTATTCCACCGCCTTCGCCTCCCTATTTCGCCGTACTTTTGCGGCGTTTCCCGTCCACTTTTAAGGCTTTGCTGGTTGCCTTTTTTCCGCCGTCGCGTCTTCCTCCTCCCATCATTGACCCTCTCTCACATATCTTTTTTGATATTTTTTCACATTTTCTTCCTCCCTTGATTTGATCCCCTTACCCTTCCCCGCTTGCCCCATTCGGCTCCTTCCTTTTTGTCCTTTCGTGGAGATCAGCTGTGCCGCTTCCATGTTCCTCCCCCAACCGTACACTTCTTTCTCCCCCCGTGCTTTCACGCCTTCCCAAACTTTTTTCTGCCCTTTCTTCCTCATCAATTTCTGTTTCCCCTTCTGGGCAAAGGCGATATGTATGCTTCGGGCGGTTTCCAGTCCTGGTGTTTTTTTTGCAATATCTGGGCCCTTTCTTTAGGTCAACCTTTCCCCCTTCCCTATCCGTTAAAATTTTTGCACAACCTTTGATACCCTTTTCTGGTTCCGCAAACCAGTTGTTTTCATCCCCTAAGGTTTGTCCCCTCCTACATCCCCAGCGGAGATGCTCGTTCTTAGGGCTGGCCCCAGAAGCGTTCGATTGGCTCAAATTTAGGCGTGCGGTATTCTGGCTCGTCTCTCTGACCCCCGGATTCGCCATGGGACCCCTCCCAGGACTAGGAATCAGGCGTGGGCGCCAAACCTGCTTCCCCCACCCCATCCCTTCCCTTGAGTGCTTTTTTTTCCCCTTCTGTCAGTTTCCGCATTTTTAATAGCGGTCTTTTCCTCTCCGTGATTTTCTCGTCTCCCGCATTCCAAAACCCCCCCATTTGTCGTTCAGCGTGACTTCACTCCACCAGCTTTGCTTGCCTCTTGTAATTTGCCCCAAATTCCAGGTCCTTGCGCCCTTTCTGCCCTCTTTTCCGTTCTCCCTATCGTGAGTTTTTCCAGTCCCAACTGCCCAGTGTTTTTTTTTTTTGGACATTTCCAGCACCTCTTTCCCCGGAAGCGCTCAGTTCTTTTTTCTTTTTACCCACTTGACCTTTACCTGAGTGCTTTTCTGCGTTTTTCAGTTGTTTCCACAAGACTCACCCCCGTTTCCCTCCATTAATTTGTTTCTTTTTTCTTTGATCAATCCGCTTCCATAGTTTGCGAATTCTCCAGGACCCAGATTCTTTTCCTGCCCTTCTTTTTTTTTTTTTCGTAACCTGGTTGTCCCGGTCCTCCCTTTTGCCTTCCCCTCTCCTTTTTCCCCCCAGTGATTTTGAATGGCCTGCTGCTTTTTTTGTGTGTTCGTAGCTCCCCTTGTTGCTTCCTCTGCCAGGAATAAACTTTGTCCTGTGCCAAGTTCCCCAATCCCATGATAGATGTCTTGACTTTCAGGGCTAGCCCGCCAGTTCGCGACGGAATGCTTTCTCCCCCTTCCTCATGGGCCTCCTCGTAGTCCAAGTCCTCCTTTCTTTAAAGCGATTCGATCGCTGCGCCCCGGTATCTTTCTCCCCTCATGTTCTCTCAACGTTTTGTGCTCTTCAATTCTTCCCTGTGCAACCTGGAAGGGATGCTTGTTGCAAATGGTTTCAACTGCTTTTTATTTACCCTTTTTTCTCCGCTCCTTCCCCAAAAAACTACCCCCCCGTCTGAGATTATCGATTTTAAATCCCTCCTCCCTTGAAAAGCCTAGATTTGTTCACCAGCCCCCCGCAAACTTTTTTCCCACCCGGGGCCGTACCACATAGATTTTTTTTTTCATAGTATTTAAGGTTTATTTCCCCTGAAGTTTTCCTAACATTGCCAAGATTCTGATGTCCCACACAACCCAGCTTGCTGACACACCCCCCTTCTCCCCTTTTTTTGGCCTTTTTAACGACTTGTCCTTCGGTTCGGA
>Ga0179593_1408575_pt1 | contig 11061 bp, 17 predicted proteins | sample CZODoug2_1_08_16_FD_185931 | JGI IMG/M metagenome (GOLD analysis project Ga0179593, IMG submission 185931) | Vadose zone soil fungal communities from Angelo Coast Range Reserve, California, USA - CZODoug2_1_08_16fungal (PacBio error correction) | ecosystem: Environmental > Terrestrial > Soil >... | reverse complement strand
TTGAGGGCGAACAATGATCTCTTCCTGAGGGTCTCTTAACCCCCCCCTTTTTTTCGTGTCCCCGTTATCCCCCCCCCTCTTCCCCTTTGATTTTAAAAAATTTTTTTCTTGTCCTCCACAACCTGTCCAATTACCCTTTGTTATCTCCGACTTTGTCGTTTTCCAGTACCATCAAACCCCCGTTAACCATGCTCCTCAGGACCCTTTACTGCTTTCGTTCCCCCCACTTTGCTTCTTTTTTTTTAGGCTCGCAGGCCGGGTCTCGTGGTTTTTCCCTGCCCCCTCCCTGCTTGCCCGGTTCCCGGGCTTGCCTCTTTGTACGCCCCCGTTCTTTTTGTCCACATCTTCAAGCTTAGACCGGCGCGATAAACCTTTCCAATATTATTTGCCGACCCACTGGCTCCTCCCGCTCTGTTTTCCTACCATTTTTTGATTTTGGACCTCCCACCCATCCATTTCTGAAAATTCCCCAAAGACGAGTTAATCCTTTTTTTCCCCCATTTGAGGAAGTCAAACTCACCACATGTGACATGTGAGGAAGCGTTTGCCAAGGAGCTCTGTGCTTGTTTTCCCAACCCCCAAGACAGACAAGGCCCGGATATTCAAAATACAATTCTAAAATCGCTGTTATTTTCCGGACCCCGGATAAACGGAACCCCAGACCATTCGGCAGTCCGCTTTCCCCTACTCCGGATTCCACACGTAACCTTGGCGAATGTCCTCGTTTTTACAAATCACAAAACTCCTCGGACGTTTTTCCACCGCTGGCATCCCACACCAGTGTTGTACGACTTGCTTGGTGGCCCCCCCCAACAACCGTTTTTTAACCCCCTTTTCGTCCCGGGCGGTTTCCGCCCCGCTGACTTCCCGTTTTAACTATTCCCGGGGGTCCCCCCACCCGATCGGTTTTCTTTCAAACGTCCTGTTTTTTTCTCTCAAAGTGCCCCGCCCCCGTTCGCGAGAGAATTCGTCCGTAAGCCGTCCCGTGGTCACCCATTATCGATTTTATTATCATTTCAGATTTGGGAGGCCTACTTTTCCTCCATTTAATGGCGAGTAAGACCCACCCGGACCCAATTCGAGGGTACCCTGTTACTTAAGTGCTTTCCAAAGCTCCCAGCACAACAACCCCCCACTTCCTTTGGGGGCCTCTTCCAGTCCTCCGCCAACGTCCCCCTTCCCCTGAAAAGTGTCGTCCCGTTCCCCCCCGTACTTTTCGGGACGATCTTTCTTCACCCCCTTTTCCCGATTCGAAAACACGGCCCCACTTTTTTATTACTTTACCCATTTCCCCCCCGTCCCGGTCCACCGCTTTCCTGCGGGAAGCCACATCTTCTTCTTTACAGATCCCGCTTTCCCCTGGAAAAAATTTCTTTCGTGACACCGCCGCAGGTTACAAACTTTTCAAACCAAGCGTACTTTCAACCGGCAGACTCGTCTCCCGCCCCTGATCCTTGTCTTTTTTCCGCCACCACTTTTTGCCCGCTTTTCGGAATGGTGCCTACGACGTTTCTTTCCCCATCACACTTCCCCCTCTGATCATCCGTCGTTCCTTTTCCTGGAACCTGGGTATGCGCGCTTGCCTTCTTTTGCCTCAGAACGTTGTACCATTTTTCCTCTTTTTTTTTTTTTCCTCCCCTTTCCGTGGGCCGTACGAACCGACTGATCACAACCCGTGCACACTATGACTTTGGGTTTACCTTCTTTGTTCGGCCCCCCCACGTTCTTTGCTGTCTCTTTTCTCTTTCGGGTTAGTTTTTTTCACAAAAAAAAAGCTGCCCCATTTTTCCGCCCCCCCCTCTTTGCCCCCCCCCGCAAACCCCCTCCGCAGCCAACACCGTTTTCTGTCTTTCCGTCATGTTTTTTTCCCGCTTTTTTCAGTTTAACTCCATCTTTTTCTGGTGGACGGACCCATGGAGGTTTTTACCTTGAATGTTTTTTTTTTTTTTTTTTTCGTCTTTTCTCGACTCCCAAATCCTTTTGTCCCGTTCCAAGACCCCCTCTCGGGACCTGGCCTCCCCGCGCCCTTTCCGGGATATTCATCTGCTCTACCGATTGGACAAAGCCCCAGTCTTTCTGCCCCACAACTGTAACCGTTTCCCTTTTTTTTCCTCTCCGTCAAAACACCACTGGCGGTTTCGTCAGACACCAGTCTGCCCCTTCGTCAAGTACTTGCCGCCTCCGCGCACCATCCCTCCCCCATTAACAAACCCCCCCCTTTTCCAGGGTTACACCAGCCTGTCGTTCCCATTTTCGCGACCCAGCTTGTGCCTTAAGGCTGTGGTCAAACTGACCCATAGCACTTTATTATCATTCTTTCACGTCTTTCCCCCCCCCCCCCCCTCCCTCACAGTATTGTTTTGACCTTTGGTCGAGCCCGGTCACGCGGTTAATCGGTTGAACCCGCTTGTCCCCTTCCCCTCCACCAGCTTTTCCCACTGCGTCCTTGCTTTTCAGTTCCCTCGCCCGTCCCCCATCGTCTTTGGACTACCTTTTCACAGGGCAAGTCACTAATTTGACCACTTTGTTTGCACCGTGGGTCGGATCTTCGCCTCTGCCCGGCCACGTTTTGACCCTTTCCTTTTGTCGCCCCGGCGACCGTTAGCAAACGTTCCGGGCGTTTTCGTTCACATCCCTTTTAATTCACCCCTTGCCGCTCGGCATACTTCGGCCCACCACGCCATTGGGTCCTCTCCCTTCCGCTCCCACTCTTCCCCTGTCTTACGTCTTCCCGAAAAGCCATCTCCCCAACCCGCACCCCGGTTCCCCCTTATCTTCCCCCCCCCAATACTAATCCGATCCCCTCTTTCTAAACCCGTCCCTCTTGCTTGGCTTTTCACCGACCGATTAGCCCGCACTCACCCTGTTAACCCCGCCCTTTTCTGGTCATTTTTAGTTGGCCTTCCCCCCGGCTCTGTCAAAAACCCCCTCGCTGCTCCCCTCGCAAAGTTGGCTTCAGGCTTCCACGAGGCGATTTTTTGCAACCACCACATTTTCTGCCCCGGGGAGAAGTCTTCCGCTCTAGACTTCCCTTTTGTTTTCCCCTTTTTTTCTCTCTCTTTTGTTTACTCTTTTTTTTCTAGTTTTCCCCTTTGGCAAGCTTTCAGTCGCGTAATTTTCAGTCTGTCGGTGTCCCCAAGCGATATCGGCTTCTTTCTCTTTTCCCTCGCATGCGAGTACCCCCCTGTCTTGCCTTTAAGCCTTTCGAAAGAGTTACTCCGTGCGCGTACCTTTTTTTTTCTCCGGATCTCCCCTTCAGCTCCCCTCTCCCTTTTTTTCTTCTTTTTGCTGTTTGATAGTTTCAGTCCGGATCTCCTTCCCGCAGTGGCGTTCGTGAATTTCGCTTTTCCCCAGAGCCATCTTATGCCTCTTCCTCTTGTCTTGATTTGCCCATGCCCCTTGTTTTTTTGCCGACTTTTGGCCGAACGCGCGTCTGTTTTGTCCGACGACTTTGCCTACCCCTCCCGTTTTTCTTTCCACTGTGCCGGTTCTCCCCGTGTGCTCCACCAAAGTTGCCATTCCTCTTGTGATGCTCGATTTCTCCCAGGGTATCGTTGTGTCATCACTTTGCTTTTTTCGACGTTCAATTTTAGATTTTTCCCCGTTTTCGGGCCCCGTCCTTGCCGGTTTGCTTGGAAAAGTTGTTTCCAGGCTGTTTCGGTTTTTTTGTACGTATTGTCCACCTCTCCACGTCTGCTTCTCCTACGGAAACGCGGCGTGCCCGAGGTTCGATTCTTTTCGGCGTTTTTTTTCCCCTGGCCTTTTCACCCCTTCTGATTGGCGACTTGTCGCGACCCCGGTGTGACGCGAACTGGACTCGTAATTGGTTTTTTTTTTCCCCCCCCTGGTTTGACACGATTCCTTTTTCGTGACCCCGGTCGCGGTCCCCCCCCCCCCCCCCCCCCCCCCCCCCCCTTCGCCGTCTCGTCCGTCCGCTTGGTTTGGGCACGGAATGTCCAGTTTGCGGTCTAAGGGTGAACGTCCCCCCTTTTTTGTGATTCAAAATCCGTTTTTCATCGTCCGATGTGGCGGCGTTTGTCAAGTGTTCGTCCCCTATTCTCTTTCAGTTGGCCTTTTTCTCGTGTGTGGTCGTATCACAATCCACCCGCCATGCGTGGTCCACCGCATTTGCTTTCCCCCCCAGACCGGATTTGATCCCTTTTGGGCTTCCTCGGTTCTTCGTCAAAACATTATAATTGCGGTTTGCTTGCCCGTCGCACGCTGTGGGGACTGGCGGTGTTTTTGCGCTTTCGCGCCAGCTCCCCCCGTTCTTTGCGCCTTTCGCCTTTTTCACGTCGTGTTCTTCTTTTATCCCGATCAGGGTCCGATTTTTTTGTCTGCTCTCCCCTAACCCACCCGGGTAAAACCAGCTGGCCCCTGGACCTGTTTTCCAAGGTCCAGCCCCCGTGGTGTCATTTCCTGCGTTCGGGTCCTTTCCCATTTTCCCCGATTTTTTTCTCCTAATCCGTAGGCAGCGATTCAAAACCTTTCGGGGGTTGCTGTATCGTCCGACAGCTTCGTCACTTACTCTCTTTTCTAAGTTTTTTCTGTGCCGTTGGCATTAGTGTGCTACCTTCCCTGATGTTGCAGATAGTGATTCCTTTTCCTCTATACTTTCTTACTCATCGTGGTGTTCCTTTGGTCCCGGCTACCGTGCGTTCATGTTTCGATTCGGAAACGGGCAGATTAGTTCCCTTTCCAGAACGTATCCATTGGTCGAATTTTTTCATTACTACGTGCGGGTTTGTTGTAGTTCGGGTTTTCTTGGTCGTGCGCTGCCAGTCTCCTGATTGGGTCGGGTTCTTGGACTGCAGGTTTAACGTTTTTTTTCCCCCTCTTATTGACACTTTTGTTTTCTTTGTTATTCCGCTGCCGCCGCGGGGTCCCTACACTTGCGGTCTTTTTTCTATCCTTCCCCTGCTCGTCGAATCTCTTCTCTTGAATGAGGATGGTTATTTGAAGACAGTTTCCTTTGGTGGAGTCTCCAACCTGGTTGTTTCGTGGGGACCTCCGGATCCTGACCATGATGCCGTCTTTCAGACAAGGGCACACCCCCTTTCTGTTCACTTGTCTACTCTCCCCCACTTTTGCCCCCGGTTTCCGCGTCTTATTGCCTTTCTGTTAGACTTTTTTTCCCCCCCCTCAGCCAGTCTCCCATCGGACGTTTTGCTCCGCCTCGAAGCGTTTTCATGATGGCAGCGTTTTCCTGTCGGTTTTCCCTCTCGGGGTGGTCCGACTCCACTTTCGATTTCATTTCTCCGCGGAACATTGGCCCTCACCTCCTTTTTTTGCCGCCCCCCCGAACCGTATCGCTTTCTGTTCGTCCCATTTTATTTCCTGGTATTATTTAACCTTTTTTTTTTTGTTTTTTCCCCCCCTACTTTTGGTAATGAAATCCTTCTTCCCCTGAGGAGCCCTTTCGCAGACATCTTGCGATTTGTTATTCTGTTAAGTCTTCATTTCTGTCGGTTGTTTTCAAAACCAAGCCTGGTGTACCTCGCCGGGACTTGTACCCCCGGGTTGTGGCGGTTCTAGCCTTCCCCCCCCTTGTGGCACTTTTTTTTTCCCTCCTTTCGTGGGCTAAAGGATTTTTATTGCGGATCGCCTGGTCGTTGAGTTACTGTCTCCCCAGTTTTTTTGCTCCCCCCCACACCGGTCCCAGGCTTGGGCGTTCGTCCAAATGTTTAAACCTGTCCATCCGTTTTTGCTGGAGTGTTTGTTTTTTTTGGAACTCGACCTGCTACATTTCGCTCAACGGTGTATTCTCTCTTTTCTAGTTTTTTTTTTGTTTTGTGCGAGCGGTACCACCCTGTTTTGCGGGTCCCATTGACCGTTGCCCCTTACACCTGTTTTCCTTATAGCCACCCCCCCGATCAACGTGTCGTTATAATTTCCTTTTTGAAATTCCACACCCCCCCCCCTTTTTTTTCCGCCCCCCCACTGCAACTCCAACCTGACCCGGTTTTGATTCAGGACTTTGTAGTTGAAGACCCACCCTGACCCCCCAGTTCCGCCTACTCCTCGGGTTTTTTGCCCGGTTTTTTTCAAGGAAGGTCTTCACCCAATTCGTCACAATTGGCCTGGTATAGACCGATAACCCCCCTTTTCGCCGACCCGTCGCTCCCCCTTCTTTTTGTAGCAACCCTTCGGATCGACCCTGCTCGATAACCCCCCCTCTTTTTTGTCCAGTATTTTTTCGAGCCACGGTCTCCCCCCTGCCCTTGTCCTACGTCACCCCATCTTTTTTTTTTTTTCCCACCCCTCCTGTTCAAAATTTGCACCTCGTTAAAAGAACTCACCATTTCTTATCCTTGTTACGGCCTGATTAAGGATTTTCCTGCTAATCAGTCTTTCAAAGATCATTGTGGGCCCCTTTCCTCCTTTTGGCAACGGCCATATCCCGTGTACACGTTTGATCGGTTCCTGCCCGCGGATCCCGGCCCGCCCTTTCGGCAGTTCCTTGCGCCCCTTTCTGCGGAGTCCTTTTCAACTTCCAAACGCACCTAGCCCCCTGGCTGTTGCTCCCGTGAACTCTCCGACGTGGCTTCTACTTGCGCCCCCCCCGTTGGCCGCTTGCGGGACTGGTTATTAAAACCCTGAACCCGTTTCCTCCGCCCCTTTCTGCACTTTTCCTTTTTGTCTACCGTGCACCTTGCGGTCCCACGCCCCCCGATTCACTGGGTGCTTTTTTCTGCCCAAATCAATCTCCTCCCCCCCCCCTCCGAGTTTCAGCCCTGGCAGATTTCGACTACTGGCCGGCCCCCCCTCAAGACAATAGGTTTGTTTCTTTTCCCTCCGCCCCCCTTGCTTCCGTAATACCCGGCACCCCCCCCCAAACCCCATCCGTTTTCAACACACTCGTACTTCTCCCCGAAACCCCGTAGGGCGTGTTTTTCTGGCCCATCAACTCACCGAAGTCCCCCAACGTCCCCCTTTCGTCCTCCCTCCCCCTGTGCACCAGCAACGTTGGGCTCTGAAACGGGTCTATCTGGAACAATCCTGCCCACGTTTTTTTTCTGACGCCCCCCCCCCCATTCCCACCAACAGTAATGCCTTCACGTTTCCCCCTTGCGGGTTTCTTTTTCTCGGGTTCCCCTCAAACTTTTTCTTGAGATGGCCCAAACCCGGGGCACCATTCTTGTTTCCAAGGTGGACCTTTCCCCCCCAAACCCCCGACCTTTTACCCAACGCGCTGAGGAATTCATTTATCTCGGACCCCCGATTTTTTTTCCCCGCGACAGGTTTTCCTTCGGATTGCCTTTTTCCTCACCGTTTCATCCAAAATCTGTCAGATGGTCCAAAGCGGTGCAAGCCTGCCCCCACCACACCTTTGTTTTTTTTCTCTTTCCTTTTTCCAGTTTTTCTTATTGTAACACCCTGTTACCTGTAATTCTGACAGACTTGGCAAAACTCGTTCCACGCCCTCCCGCACCAGCCCTGAACCGGTTTTTGGGGGAATCGACGGCGTCCCTCCCCTTGGCGATCTGTCTCCTTAACACCCCCCAGCGCACACTCCCCCCCCCGCTGACCGCCCCCAACCCTTAAATTTGTTCGACTAACCTGTTTTGATGTGTCTTTCCCTCCTTTTGCCCTACCCAAACCGTTTTCCCTACCCCCGGTCTGTATCACCCCTGCGGCTGGTGTCCCCCCTCTCTCTCTCCATCTCCCTTTTTGGGTCGGCGACCCACCCAGCCTCCCCCACTTTTGAACTCTCCTCTCCCTCTCAGCCTTCCCCGCTTCCCATTACTCTTCCTCATACTCCTTTCCTCACCACCCCCCTCCCCTCTTGGCTGGGAGCGATGGGAGATTTTCCTATGCGCCCCGACCCACTAAACACAAAATCTATACAAGGACGGCAGCCCCCTCCTTTTTCCCCATCCCCCTCACGGTGGTTCCTTATTATAACAGTCAACACCCAGATCGTAACCATCCCTTCCCTTTAACCCCCCATGGTAGTAATGTAGCCCGGACACGGTTTGATCTGAAAGGTCACCACCCAAACGGTCAGGGCACGTCCGGCAAGAGACGACCCATCTTCCCTTCTCCCCCCCATTGGAACTTCTTTCCCCCCAGGTTTCCAATTAGGACGGGCACAATTTCCTTTCCACCTCGTCTTGGGCAAAGTTGAAACATTTTTTTGTCGGAACCAATATGGTGTTCCTTCCTTTCCCCACCCGATCCTCCCCCTCGACGCCTCCCGAGTTCTGGCTAAGATCCTCCCCCCAGGAAGGGTTTCCCAAGGTGACCCCCACATTTTTTTTTTTTTGCCTATCCACTCTTTTCAACTCGTCGCACCCCCGGCTTCCCTTTTTCCAAGGCAACCCCCTGTACCCCCCCCTCCACACTTACGGCTTTTTTTTCTTTTTTGCTTGGACCTTCCTTCTACGTTCCAGACCCTGTCCCCCTTCTCCCCAACTTTTTTCCCCCCACTTAGCTACGAGCTCCCTAGAACTTCTGCAATTTCTTTGTGGGTTCTCCACACCCTCTCCCCGTCACCTGTTTACAACAGGCCGTATCGTTCCCTTTGAACCACCCCACGACTCGTTGTGGTCCCTCCCCTGGGCCCCCGTGCGTTGGGAAGCCCGCCGATCACCTTCCCCTGGTCTTTGCTTTTTTCTGGTCGTTCCCCGGTCACGCCACACGCCCTCCCAGCCCGTCTTTCGTCGGCTTTCCCCTTCCCTAAAGCATTTTTTTTTCCCCCCCGCTTTTCACACAAAAAGCTTTTTTTCCCTGGGGCGGGCCGATTTAAAGGCCCGAGAAGCCTTTTTTTCCTTCCCCCTGGCCCGACTTGATTCTTTTTTCTCACCAAATACGTGCATTCCGTTTGCACGGATTCCTGCGTCACGTTTCTCTATTTTTTTGCTTTTTGACACCCAGCCCTGCCTGGCTCTAGACGGCATGGCAAACTATTTCTCCCTTTTTCTATTTTCCTCCCCCTTGTTTTTTTTTTTGAGAGCTCCATTTCCCCAGTGCGGTTCGGTCTTCCGGTTTTTCTCAACCAAAAGATGTTTGACCGCTGGCGCCTTAATTTGCGGTAGGCTTCCTTGCTTGTTTCTTTGCAGTAAGTGTTCGGTTTTGTTTTGGTGGTTGTTGAATCTTTGTCCCCACTTGGTGATTGCTCTCTAGTTCTTTTGGTCTCTCGCAGAAGCTTTTTTTGCTCTGGCTGTATCAGGTTGTGGGAATGCCGTTCTTTTTCCCCCGGCAACCTGCTTTCGTCTCTTGGCGACCTCTCCCAGTCGTAGCTCTTTTTTATAGGTCTTTTTTTTCTGATGAAACCTTGCCGTCCTTGGTTTGTTCGTTCCCCTTGTTCGGACTTCGTTGGGTTTTGTTTATGTGAACGATTGGTGACGGAAGAGTGTCCACCCAGTTTTACTGTCTCCTTGCTCCCACCACACAACGTCCTCTACGTCCCCCTTTATGTCTCGAGCCTATCGGTGGGGGGGGTCTCCTTTTTCTTGGCTTTTTATTACGGAGGTCAACCCTCCTTCAGTTGGTCCCTTGTCCTTGGTTACTGAAAGATCCTGGTGCTGGTTACAAGTGTGTGGAGGATTTTTTTCTTTCTGTTCCTATTTTTTTTACAATCCGGTTCTTTCTCCACCCCGTCGGAGATGTTTGAGTGGTAAGTTTCTTTGGTAAAGTCACTCCAGTTCTCTTCCCCTACCCTTTTTTTTGCCAATTGTTTCCCCGTAGACCCCATTCTTCTAACTTGGAACTTTCTCTTGTTCCTGGGCTGGAGGAGGGGCGCCCACGTCGTCGCCTTTTTTGAAAGATTTTTTTCCTTTTTTATTCCCCTGTGCCGTTTTTTTGGAGGTCTTGAAGTCCCATTGTTTCGTCAAGATTTTCCCGTTTTATTTTTATCCAGTTTTTGCACCCGGTTGCTTTTGTTGTCATCTGCGCCTTCCTTGGTCCCCTACATTTTCGGTCCTGTTTGGCAAAACCGGAACGGGTCCCACTGTCCGTACACCTCATTTTTGTTTTTTCTTTTTTTTTTTTTTTTTTTTTTTTTTTTTTTTTTTTTTTTTTTTTTTTTTTTTTTTTTTTTTTTTTTTTTTTTTTTTCTTTTTTTTTTTTTTTTTTTTTTTTTTTTTTTTTTTTTTTTTTTTTTTTTTTTTTTTTTCCCCCAGACGGATGGAGTTATGTTTTTTTGGGTCCCCCCATCGGTCTGCTTCAAAAACGTTTTTCGAAATTTTTTCTGTTTGAAGTCGCTGTTTTTGGATTGTTTTCGGCGCTTCGTGCTTCTCGTACTCGTTCCCCCTCCCGTCCTTGTTGCTTATCGCCTTTTTTCGTTCTTGCCCCGGTTGGACTAAGGCGTCCCCATTGGCGTAACCCAGCCTCGTTCGGTCCCCGTGCATCGCATAGGCCACAAGTTTTTTTCTGTGCAGTAGGTCAGTGAGTAATATGTTTTCCCTCTTTTTTTTTTACTGCCCCGTTAGTAGTTTGCCATTCGCCCTCCCTGCAAACTCATTTTTTTTTTATCTTTCCGTATGTAGTGACCTTTTTCTCCTTATTGTGGTAACCCCTGTTGGCGTTATCCGGGAGGTGCAGCACGTTCCGAACTTTTTCCCTACCGTTTTATGGTCCCAGCTGTTGCCTGGCCGTAGCTGGTATTCGTGGAGATGTCGATTTTCAAGGTACCATAGTAGGGCAAGTCAAACTTTCATTCTTTTTTTCGGTCGGTCCAGACTATTTTTTTTTTTTGGTTTTTTGGTTTTTTTGTTGGTTTTTTTGTTTTTTTTTTGAGGGTTTTTTTTGGTGTGTATGTTGCCCATCCTCCTGTCTTCGGGTTCGGTTAGGAAGTTCCCGATGAGTTTAGTTACGCGCCTCAGTCGAGGACCGCCATCCGCTGTTCTTTCTTATTTGCTTTTCTCCGTCGCCCTCGCCTTCACGTTTTTTCGAAGGGTTGGGTTTTAAGATCCACCCCCGTGATAGGTGGCGTTTGGACCCTTTGGGTCTCCGTCCTGTTGAGGGCGCGTGTTTTTTTCTAAGGTTATACCACTCCAGTCTGAGTCACACGTTTCTCTTTTACCTCCCTTTCGACTCTTTTTTCTTTTTCAGTGCGTG
>Ga0179593_1325168_pt1 | contig 11061 bp, 7 predicted proteins | sample CZODoug2_1_08_16_FD_185931 | JGI IMG/M metagenome (GOLD analysis project Ga0179593, IMG submission 185931) | Vadose zone soil fungal communities from Angelo Coast Range Reserve, California, USA - CZODoug2_1_08_16fungal (PacBio error correction) | ecosystem: Environmental > Terrestrial > Soil >... | reverse complement strand
CCCCAGCTTTTCCCTCGACCTGTCGGTGACTTCTTCCTTTTTCGGCGAGATTTCCCCCTGCACCCCATTCTTCACCGCCCCTAACGTCACTTTGACGTTTTTTTCGCCGGATCGCTGCGGACGCAGTCGTTGTTTTCTGTAGGCTGTCTCTAATCCGCATTTCTCTTTCTCGCGGGTCCTGTCCCTATGGTATGTTTCGCTTTTTAAGAGACCCCCCCCGCAAGGCTCTTGTGGGCACAGGTCTTCTTTCCGGGTTTTTGGTCGAAACCCCCGATCCTAATCGGGGAGAGGGATTTTTGCCCATGTCCGGGTGGGTAGGGTTTTTTCTTCGCGTTTGAAGAGGATTTTTGTATTCGAAACCCAAGCTGGGTGTCGTGATGTATTCCTGATATATTCGCCCTTGATGAGGTTGCATTGCGATCTGAACCTCGGCGACCTAGTCCTGCGCCCCTTGACGACCCCGAACCTCAAGGTTTTGGATCCTTTTTTGTCTTCCGGAGTGCCGTTTGGTGTTTGCTGGTTTCAGCGGTTGCAGCGGATGGACTTTTTTCTTTTCCCGCTTCTGGCAGCGTGATCAACCCGCCCTCTTCTCCCCCCTTTTATGCAACTTGAACGTATCCTTCGGTCCCTTATGACACCATTTTCTTGGCTTCTTCGCTAACTGATCCGTTTCCATTAGCTCGCGATAGTCCCTTTGATGCCCCGAAACGCCCACTTGATTGACGAACGTTTCGGAAGCTGAGTGCCATCGCCTAGTTTTCCGGGGCAGTAATCCCTCCCCCACTGCACGATATAGGTTCCACCGAGAAAGGATATGATTGTATGCCCCTGGGATTTTTACAGCTCCCCCCAGCGAACTTGTTCAAGAGTATGGGCGTCGGCAACAAAAAGACATGATAAGGACACCATCACCCCCAAAACATTTTTCAGGGACAGATTTTTGACCCTCTGGAGAGGGGACCAAGTCACTGTCCTAAGGGTTCGCGCGTCTCCACCCATCATTCTTAATGAAAAACAAATGACCCCCCCAGTCTGTTGACACCACCTGTTCTGCTGTTTTTTCTCAAGCAGCCTGCCCCTCTTGACACCCCCCCCCCGCGGCATTTCCGCTCTTTCCCGCTTTGGCGAACACGCCTATGTATCTGTTGGACTATGGGGCGCTGGTCCTCTTCCCTGGTTTTTTTTTTTTCTTTTCGGCTTGATCTTGTGATTCTACACCCGTCGACATCCCCGGTCCTAGGCTCTCAGTCCTTTGCAGCCTTTTGATTCACTGGGAACTTCCCACTGCGACTTGCCGATCCCGACAGGCTTCCAATTCGGTCGACATGTGTCACGACCATCGGCTCTTTGGTTGATATGCATCATTCCGGTGGTTTTCCTCGGAGTTCGGCCTTGCCCCAAGAAAGTTTTCTCTCGGCTGTACGCTTTCCCTCCATGTTCCACTCCCCCGTGTCCCCCACAAGTCCGGACCCTCGCGAAGCAGTTCCTGTTTATGGCGATTTGCACGGGGTTTTAATTTCTCTATTTTCTTCGCCTTTCCAGGTCTTGTGTCCACTTCCCGGGGACTCTGCTTTATATACCGGACGAAAGCACTCCGCAGTTCATCAATAACGACCGGCCCCTGACCCCCATTGCGCCGCCCCTTTTCCCTTTCCCCCTCTAGCCGCAAGGGACGTATGGTAGGCGCCGACCTGCTCCCCCGCGTTCTCGTGGGTTGCTCCCGCATTAATCCCCTTCGGGCCCCGGCGTCCCACTCTTGATTTTTTATTCTGGCCGCTTGCCGATTTCCCCCCGTTTTAGCAGTTGACACGCCGCATGACCGCATGCCCAGGGTCTCCGCAAGGCGGCCTTCGTTTTCCGAGGATTTTGATGAATTTTTTCGTCTGTCTTAAGGCCAACTAGGGAGTTCTGCACCCGGCCGAAAAAATGATGCCTTGCAATTACCCCTTCCTGTTCTATATTGGCGGATCTTCCCCATTTCCTTCTTACGGCTATTTGCACTTTCCGTTGTCCCCTCCCAACCCCCCTAATCTCTAAATGTAGCGCTGCGACTTGCACCTGTACGAAGCGTCACGCCTCCTTCCGTTGCCTTTTCTCCGTCTTGTCTTTTCCGGTTGCACCTCTTGATAAGGTCGCTGTCAGGCGTGGTTGGTTTTTTCGCAATGGCCGATCTAGACACGCAGGGCCTTTTCCCACCGATTTTTCACTTCCTCTTTTCTTTTACCTCCTCGTTTTTGTGTTTTTCTCATCGGCATTCCCCTAAGGCTTTGTTCCCTTGACTTGTCCCCTAGGTGCTCTCTGCCCTCTCAACGCTCCCATGCCTGTCCGATTGTGCCCCCCCCCGCTTCCAGCAGCCGTTCCTGCCCATTCGGCGCAAGAATTCTTGTTTCTCCGCTCCAGGTCGTCGGTTAAATTTTGTTTCCTTGTAGGATGCATCCGATTCCTATGAAAATGTGGGAGATTTTTCTTATTTCATTCGCGACCCAGTCCTCGACATCCTAGCCTTCGGCTTTCCGCCCTCTGCCGCAATATTCCCAGCATTTCATTTCCTCCCCCTCCTTCTTTATCCTTGCATCCGCATTTGCGGACTTAGATTCTTGCATGGTCGATGTTTCTTGGTTTAACATCTCCCGGAATTAATCACCTGCTTTACCCCCATCCCGCTTTGGTCCCTCCGTGTCCTCCCCCAGCCTTCGTGAGTTTTCTAGGCTAAGGTGCAGTGTCACATATTAAACTAACCCCTTTACAGCCTTCGAGTCCATTCTCTCTTCGTCAGGGCGCCGGCGGGATTGGTAGAGCATAAGGTCGTGAGGCTCGTTGCTGTAAAGCGCCCCCTTTTACGTAAGTTTTCCAGACGTTTTTTTTTCAGGTAAGGTTTTGCGTTTGCTCCCCCCAAGAGAATTTTCCGTTTTTTGGAGGATTTCTCCCATTCAGGGATGGCGGTTCTTCCACGGTCGGTCCTACTTTGGCTTGAGGCGTGGAATATGTGTTGCGCGCGTACCCGTTTCGTCCTGCCCGGATTCGCAGATGGTCCGAAGTTACCTAGCTGAGCCGATGAGCTCTTTGATTAGGACAGCATAACCCCTTAAGGTTGGGTATACTCGCCTCGCCTTAGGTTCAGCCCCTCCATGTACTTTCTCTTAAGCTCTGTAGCAGGTCCAGTGCTCTTGTCTTGCAGGGGCGTGAGTGATACCGAATTCCCGGTAGCTTTTGTCGACGAAATCCTGTATCCCGCTTACACGCGGATTGCCACTCTCTTCCCCTGCATCTTTTCTGCGCCCATAATCCCCTCTTGCGACCCTCGTTTCCACTTTTAAGCTTTACCCAAGCTCGTAGTGGCGAGGGCTTTTGCGTTGGCGGAGCTTAATGAATTCCCCTTTTGGTCTTTGGGTGAAGATATTTATGATGTTTTTTAGCTCTCGCTTCCCCTCCCCCCTTTAGGCGCCTGGTTGACGGTCCCCCGGTTGGTTTTTTTTATGACTTTGTGGCCTCATGGCGTTTCTGACTTTTTTTCCAACCCGTGTGAATACGCGGTCAATTTCGCGGTCTTTCTTTCTGACGCAAAGTCCCTCACCGCAACGATCCTCGCGCTGTTCCCACGGCTGATCTGGATTGTTTAATTCCTCACTCCAGATGGCCTCGCGGCAATTTCAAGTCGTCAATCAGGTGTTTTGGGTCACGGGGGCCCCTGCGCAAAAGAAGAGGATTCGAGACTGATGTAAATTCCTCTTTGAGATTAAGAGAGGGGCACTGGTTTAACTTGAGACCCTTTATGAATGGAAGAGATTTTAGGGTAAAGCTAGCGGAGATTTTACAAATTTCACGGTGGCACGCCTGCGCACGTTATTTTCCTTTCCAGGCTTCAAGACCATGCCCCCCCCTTCGTCCGCCAGGACGTACAAAAAGACGCCTCAGGATAGTTTTTTTCTCTGGCCCCTCCCCGGATTTTTTTTTTTTTCCCAATCCGAGGTTGAGTGCCCTTCCCTCCTTTTTTCACTTCTGTCGATAACCTCCCTTCCCCTCGATTTTCGCCCCTACATTTGAGCGCCGAGGCCCCCTCTGACATCACGACGGTCCCCTACTCCCAGCGTTTGCCCCCTCTTCTCGGCTTTCGCCCCCACCGCTACATTACTCGAACATGGCTTTCCCGCTATCATCGCTTTTTCTTAAAGGACCGAGTTCTCCCCTCGCTCGTCCGCGCCCCTGACCCCCCCTCTGGGATGAGTGACCGTGCTTAATCCGGCCCGGCCTGTTTGAGCGATCCCGGCGAGACGACGTACTCGGTATTTTCGGCGGGCTTGCTTCGATGCTCGTTCGATCTTATCCTCTTCCGAGAAGAAAAACTTCTTAAACGACCCGGTGAGTTGCGGGATATCTCTCTCCTCGTTGTTGTGTTTTGACGCACTTTTGATAGATATTGCGGCCCCTCTTGTTTAGTGGAGAAGAATCCTGGTATTAATCGGTTAGATCCTCACTCGGCGCCAGACTCCGTCCCCTCCAAATAAAAAGTGGAAAATTGTTCCGGTCAGCCGGATACCGCATATTTCGGGGCAAGACATCCCCCTGGGTCGGGAACTCAGTAACATTCCTGTCGCTTCTCCTGTTTCTTCCCCAGGGAACCAGTTCTGCTACTGTATATCCAGTTTCGCCCCACTCGATGAAGCTTTTTTTTTTATTTTTTTTTACATCAGGTCTTTGTTAGGTGTGCATTACGATCCTGCAACTCGGTTGATCCCGGTCCGTGTTCACGAGCGGGTAGGTTAGTGTTTAGATCTTAATCGGGACTTTACTCAGAGAGTTAGGTGGTCGAAACAACAGGTGTCTGGCCGTTTCGCACGCCATTTTGACTGGCCTTGATGGAGACGTTCCTCGGATTGTCGGTCTTGTTTTTAAGAAGCACTAACGCGCCTAGGGGAGTTAATTTTTTTTTCTTTCGGCCCGAGGCAGAGAGGCGTGGTTTGGCCTAGAGTGCAGGCCCTTTTACGTGCACTGGGCGCGGGGCTCTTTGATTCCCGCACACAGCTCTGATGCCTATCCTTCAATCTTTTCCCCCCCAGTTGTGTCCTTCGATGCTTGACTCTTCCACGGCTGTTTTTTGCAGGCCAATAGATTCCTCCTTGGCTCGCCGAGCTCTTGCCCGCTTTACCCCGCCCCACCCCTTTTCCATTGCCGCCCCTTGTGTCATTCCTTTGTGTCCCCCCCTATGGGAGGGGAATTGCATCCTCTCATTATCCTAAGTATGTTGCAACCTCGCGGACTAGGCTAGGGTCGCCCTTTTTTCTTCAGATATGGAGCTCCCTGTGTCAGTGGGCCCGGTGTAAGCAATCCCTCCCTTTATCTTTACCCACCGTTTGCGACGGTGTCACCTGCGATGCTTTGGCCCGTCTAAGTCACGGGCTTTGATTTTGCTCGGGAACAACCTTCATACTGATCTACCCTGCCCGTTTGCAAGGGAGTCCATCCATTTTCAGTTTTTTTCCAACTCGCCCCCATTCGCCATTGCATCTTTGAGATCGTCGGGGTACCCCCTCCCCCCATGCTTGCGATTATTTGTTTCAAAGTGATGACATCCCTGCAAGATTTAATTCAGCCTGCCGGCTGCGCGGCGTTTTCCTTGGGTTCCGCTTCTCCCCAAATTTTCACTTTTAATCGAGCATTCTCCTGCGTGGCAGCTGAACTTCCCTACTGCCCACCCTGCGAAATCTCCCTTATACAGAGCCCTACCGTGCTAACACATTGTCTGACCTCGGGTGGAGCTCTTCCCCTTATCCCCAAATCGGTTTTGAATTTTGGCGGGAATCCCCCCTCTTTTTTCTCTTCCTCGCCCCCGAATCGCGATCTTTTTTCCGCTCGGGTACCCTCCCCCCTCCCATCACTTTCCTTTACTGCCACAAATTTCACCCGTTAAGAGCCCTCCTGATGGCCTCCCCTCTGTCGAACGGGACGACTTCGGATTAGCTTCGCCCACACCTGGAATGTCTTAGTTTGGTCCCTTCTTCGTAAGGCGTGTTTCGCCCGACCCGCACCTCTCTCGGGCGCTTACTCATCCCCGCGCGTTCTGGACGCATTTTGCCGCCATCCTTAATCTTGTTCCGCAAGGAACTTTTTGCCTTTTCAGGGATGAAGACGTTTCTTCTACACGGCCCCGTTCCCTTGTTTAGTCCCCCGGCCTTCAAGGTTCGGTTTCCATGCCCGGTCCAAAATCGTTTTATTTTCATTTTCCGATGCTCTCCGATTGCCTCCCCATAAGAGACCGACCATTCCCCTCCGGTTAGCGTCCGCAAAGGCTTTTCTTATTCTTCGTTCTGATGAATTTTTTTAAGGCTTTTTTCTATGCTTGAGCGATGCCTGAAGGCCCCCAAATGATTAGGCGCCATCCCGTCCGCGAATGCCAATTTTTGGCCTACCAACATGTTTCCCCCGCGTTCAGTTTTAATATACATTCGCACAACACAACTCCCCCCCTTTGAAGGCTAGGTTTAATTCTCATTCTGCGCCCCCTCTTGGGTGCCTATGAGAAGCAGGCGGTTGTTTACAGTTTAATGACGTTGGTCATCCTCTTTACGGCTTTTTTTAGCAAATGGCGATCTACACCACCCTTTTTCAGTTTTTACTCACGCTTTTATCTTGCAAGAGTTCCTCCCTGAATCCATACTTTGTTGTGTTTTCCGAGATCACTCGGCATTCCCCATGTGATCACAGACTGCTTGTCGAAGGTGTCTCTCTTGTCGACCGAATTTCCCATCGCGGTTCATCGAGCCCCCTTCCCCGGACCAAGTTTTCCCCAGCCGCAGCTTGATCTGAAGCATTCGGCGCCTATTCTGCTTTGAAACAATTGTCGCTTGCTTTGGCCCATTGTTCTAGGCAACTCTCTGTAACCGGCACCCTCACTGGGGATCCGATCTTTTGGCTGCGATCACCAATGGCATTGCCCCACCCTTTGGGTTCTTCCTCGTCATAGTGCGTCCCCGCCTGCTTTTTTTCCACGATTCCCAACTTTTTCCACCCTTTTCTATCTGCATATCTTTGGCTGCAGCCTTGTGGCTTCTATTTGCGGCCCATCGTTTTTTTTTTAAAACTTCCCGGCCAGTCTCCCAACTTACATCACGTGGGGCCTTGAGGCCGCAGTTGGTTCCCTTTTCGGGGTTGACCAAGGAAATAAGTTTTTCCGTTGAGTCGGCGGGGAACCCATAGTACAAAGAAGTTGGAGGAGTAAAGATCAGCTGACGCGACACCGGTCCGTAGTATTTTTTAGAAGGTGCGTTCGGCTTTTGAGCTTAAGCGCCCCTAACTGGGTTTCGCACGGTTTTTCTTTGCCTCGAGATTCTTCCCGAGTGTTTTTGGTTAGCCCCATCATTATTTAGTTCGAGGGCTGGTCCCGGTCTTTTGTGCCAGTTAGTGGATTTGGTGCTTTCCGCCCCCCCTCTGAGGAAACTGACTCGCGATTTCCTGTTTTCATGTCCCATAGAGATCCTAATGTTTCGTTTTTTCCGGCCTCCAATCAATGTCTCTTCCAGAACTTTTGAAGTTTCTGGTGTATATTCTCTCTTCTCTTGTGGATCCGTTGCGGTCAGTTACCGTTAGCACTCTTTTGCCGAGACCTTTTTTTTTCGAGAGCCACTATCTCTCTCATGCTGCTTCCGAAATCCTTTTTTTTTAACAATGGATTCTTGCACCGCGCCCAATATTCAGCATCGACACTTCTGTTTTTCCTCCTCGTAACCAAAGCGATGTTGTCTTGACGTGGAGCTGATTCCTTTTATTGACTTTTGACATGGGCTTATGTTTTAATTGTGGATCTCGTTACGAACCCCGGTTTTTAGCCCCGAATTTTCCTCTACATTCCCCCCCCCCCAAAGTCAACGCCTGGTTTTGGTCGGCCGGGTGTAACTTGGAGACTTTTATTGCCGTCCCGTCCCCAACCCGCCCAAGTTCGCGTTTTTTCTGTTATGCCGCCAATGGCCCCCATATTCGCAACGATCCTCGTGGCCATTGATCGGCGTGACCCGGGATTCCACTTCCCCCCCTAATGGGCCCAGACGTCAATCCTCCCCTTTCTCCAATCCTTTGGGCTTGGCACGGCGGGAGCAACCCTGGCCGCAGCGGCTTTCGTGCTGTAGATACCTGCCGCCGGGCGTTATGGAGCTCTTGGACTAGTTTCAGGGCAGATCACAGGTAAAGTTTTTTAATAACCACTGCCACTCCTTGACCTGGTTGGCATCAGGATGGCCTTCTTTTAACGAGCACACCAACAGACCGTTCTCAAGAGGCGTTTTCCCCCTTCACTGCCCAGCTGTGCCTTGGTCTTGCGGCTCGCTTTGCCTAGATTTCACTTTCTTTGATTTCACTCCTAGTACGCGACATCGTCTCCAGGGCGTCGATATCTGAGTTCCCCTCGCTTGTTCCCAACCCATCATCTTTTTAGCGTCGTCTTGAACACCCTTAGATCTAAATATCAGGTTATCCTTTAACGGTTGATGTCCAGGATCGTGACTAGCACCCCCACACCGATCCTTTCATACTTTCACCTTTTTGTTTAAGAATTCCTCGAGTGTTTTATCGCAATCGCGCAGGTCCGTTTTTCCTACCAGGCTCTCATTGGGACTGTTCAACCGAGTGCTAAGAGCGGCTTTCGGGCAAATTTAAGTCCTCCCGGCTTTTTGGCCGCGGGGTTTCATTTAGCGATTTGCGCGAACCTCAAGTTATTTCTGGTGCTGTCTGTTACCCGTTCCCCCTATCGCAGTACGATTTTAAGAACTTATGTTCACGACCCTTTGCGCGGCTCTCTCTTTCTCCGTGTTGGTTGTCGTCTAGTATCCTGTCGAATTGGTCGTAATTTTCGGGGTTCTCACCGGATCGGCATAAGACGCTCCCCCCTCTTAGATGCAGACCATCTCCCAAGAACACAAATAACCCCCGATCACTTGATTCGGTATCGACCGAATTTCAGCTCCTGTCCCATCGACCTCGGGCTGAATTAGGGATTCCGCAGGCCGTGCTTGGTTTTTTCCTTCTTTGTCCCGTCTAGAAAGCCTTGATCGCGCTTTTACTGAAACCCTTCATATGGAAATTTTTCAAACTGTAGAGGATGTATTTTGGTTTTTCGTCCTAACGATCCTGGAGGCCACGTTCCTTATCTCTTCCCTGTTACCGCGGTAGTTGATTTCCTAGGTTCTGTGCAATTGCTTTGGTGTACCTCGAGGTGCCTTTATGTCATTCTCTACGATGCTGCGTCTGGCGCCAACTGCCAAGCTCCCCGTGGATCGACGTACATCTTCGGAAATCCAGAAATAGGGTTTTTTTTGTCGTTCTTTATGTGATTCTCCGACTGAGTTTTTGCTTGTGTTTTTCCCGGCAGGTGGAAATTGTGCCGAAGGAGTAGCTTGAACCCGACACCGATCCATACGCTTTCCAACCTGTGCAGTTGCCGTTAGATGTCCATTTTTCATGCTGATTTAAATGAGGCCCCCCTCTCTCGGCCATGCTTGACATTTCTGCTCCCTTGCCGGTTTTTCCAACATCTCCTTCCTTTCCGAGCCTTTTTTTTCTTCGCCCGTGACCCGCCCCACTTCCTGCCTTGCTGGACTTTTAGCTCCTGCTTTTTCGATTTATTGAATCCCTTATCCTATCATTTTTTTTCCACAGGTTACGTATACGTTTCGTTGTTCTTACGTTGTCATCAACCTTTTGCAACTTGACGCGTATTGGCGGCTTGGGGAAACGGAACTCACCTCGGCCCCGTTCCAAATCCATGGTCCCGGGCCCGGTCCCCTTCGTGACGATTTGCCTCATAAGCCGTCGGAACTGGTCATCTAATCTTCCCCTTGACCAGAGGTTGATGAGGGCTAGAGGACAATTTTCCGCCTGCTGTCCCCCCGAAAGACCGAAAAACGGCATTCGTTAATCTTGCGTCCCCAAACGACTGAGGATTTGGATTGTCTTATTCTTCGGCCCAGATTGATCCCACTTTTCCTCCGATTTATTCCTCTTTTGTTGGCGCGTTGGCGTGGTTTCTTCTTCGACACACGTCTCCCATAAGTAGACTGTCCTTTTACCCGTCGCCTGACCGCAATTCTGTGAACCTGACCCCCCCTTTATTACTGTGACTTATTAAGATAAACTTGCCCCCCTTTACGCAAGAAACATTTCGGATCTAAAATAGTGATTCTGGATGCTATCAGCATCCACAGCATTATTCTGAAATTCCTCTGTCCCTGATAGAGAGCATTTTTACTCGCGCCCCCTCGTCTTTTTCTTGAGGGTCCGCGCTTTTTTCCCCACCTTTACCCTCCCCACCCCGTATCCAAAAGATCCTTTTTTCCTCCGCGACGTCCTTAAGCCTTATGGCGCCGCGAAGACCACCGCAGGATTTAGCACTTCTCGGCCCCCATGAATGTGGGGGCCCACTTCCCTGTTCCGCGGCCTATGTTTACCCCTCTACCGCCTTTTTTTTTTTTGTCCCTCCTTCCTCGCGGGACCCCTCCGCAGGTCGTTTTTACGACATCGCGTACCCATCCTGGTCAGTTCAATGTTTGGATTTTTTTTATTCTTGCCTCTGGTTCCCGGTCGGATTCCTATCAGTCACTTTTTATCCGTTCGCCAGTCCCTTGCGGGCACCCACGTGGCGGCTGCGACCCCCACCCTTTGCCGAAGGCATTTCCGCTTAACGTTCTCCCCTGTGGCCTTTTTTTTTCCCCCACCGCCCCATGCTCTTCCTTCCGCTTTCTAATTACTTTTTTTTTTTCTTGGAAGCAGGGTGATTGTTTTAGTTTCTTCTAGAGGCGACACAATGCTTCAGAATGTTCAATTGTCTTTCTGACTATATCTCGTTCTGTACCCCTTTATGCGGAGTGCTTTTACGTGGGCTTTTATTCAATTTCCCGACAAACACTTTCCCCCCTGGCGACCTTTCTTCGCGGTACGGCGCGCTCTGAGCCGACTCCACGCATGGATCACGTTTGCTTTTTTTTTCTTCTGGGTCCTGAAGTTTTTGCACTTCCTCCTTCCGTGCGACGGGTCTTTTTTTTTCCTGACGATCCTCCACTGACCCGTCGTTCAATG
>Ga0179593_1724813_pt1 | contig 11062 bp, 14 predicted proteins | sample CZODoug2_1_08_16_FD_185931 | JGI IMG/M metagenome (GOLD analysis project Ga0179593, IMG submission 185931) | Vadose zone soil fungal communities from Angelo Coast Range Reserve, California, USA - CZODoug2_1_08_16fungal (PacBio error correction) | ecosystem: Environmental > Terrestrial > Soil >... | reverse complement strand
ATTTTTCCTTCGGCACCCTCCTCTTCTGGCAAAAAACACTTGGAGTTTGACTTCTTTTCCTTTCTTTTCCCCCCCCCTACTCAAAGGTTAGTAAGCGGGGAATATGAATCCGCCATTCCGGGTGTTCTGGACAAAAGGAACCGTGCCGTTGTTTTTCCCTTTTTTTCCTTGGAATTCGGCGGCCTATCCCCCCTCTTCCCCTCCCCCTCGGAAGTGAGAGGGGAACCGTTGGACAGAGGGAGATAAAAGGGTTTGGGACTTTTCCCGTCCTCCCCTGTCCCCTCCTTCCTTTCCTCAAAATTCTCCAGGTCTCTTTTAGAGCATCCCTTTCTTTTCTGTGCGTCTCTTCGCGGCGAAAAACGATGAAGGTACCTCCCCCTTCAGCGCTTTGATAGAATGGGTCGCTGGCTTCCCTCCCCCCCCCCATGCGGCTTTTGAACTTCTTCCCTTTCTTTTTCCCCGAACTTGGGGAAAGAAAGTAGTGGCCAATTCGTCCCCCATGGAGGGGCTGTTTTCGTAAAGTCGTGTGGCCCTTCTTTTTCACACGTACGGTCCCCCCTTTTGGCCGGTGATGAAAATTGGTGCTCAGCCCAGAGGAAAGGAAGGGGCCCCATTGATCTTTCCTTTCCGAAGCGTTCGATTTTTTTTTTTCCTTTCCCGTGTATTCGAAACAACACGCTGATTAAAATTTTACATCTTACACTATCGATTCCCCTTTTCTTTCATTTTCATCGCGATTCTCTTTTTCGCTGATTATTGGTGGGAGGAACGTACTTTGAAAGGCATGCAGGAACCATGTTATTTTCTTCTTTCCCCGACCGAGACCCCCCCCACTCGTCCGAGAGTTGAGGAAAATCGGCCTAGATGTATACAATAGTTGTTTTTTCTTTTTTCATTAACATCCCAGGTCATCCCTCCTTCCCTCCTCGCCCGAATTGGACAGAGGGCGCCGGAATATGAAGGGGAACTTCCTTCGCTCTTTTTCGGTTCTGGAGCAAACCACTCCTTTTCTCTTTAGCGGGATTGCTTGCTCTTTTAATTATGGCGTTGCATTTTTTTTTTTTCCCTTCTTTTTTTTTTTTTTTTTTTCTTCCTGTGAAGGTTTATTTTTTCCCCGAGTTTGCTCTTTCTTTTCTTCGTTCCTTTAACCTCTTGACAAAAGGCGAAAATTAACATTTTTTTTTTCTCTGTGCAGGTTATTTAGTGCTAAGGATATTGACCTACCCAGCTGTCATTTCTCCTTTGGGGTTTTCCCCCTCTCCAACCGTGCTGGTGAACCCCCTACGGAACTTCTTCCCCCCCCTTTCTCTGAAAGGGATGGGCTTCTTTCCTCGAAGAGGCTGAGGGCTCCTTTCTCCTCTTTTCCCCTCCTTCTCGATCGCGTTTCCTAACTGCCCTCTGTTCCCCTTCCCCTTTATTGAGAGGTCTTCGCAAATGCCCATTCATTCCTCTCCGACCACCACCCCCCCCCCCCTTCTTCTTCTCACAACGTGCAAACACCCGAAAGTTATTGGTAAAGACAATCTGCTTCTTTCTACCTTCCTTCTTACCTGGTTTTGTTAAATTTGCAATCCCCCCCCTCAAAGGAGGAAAAAATCATCCCCCTTAAGGCAGACATGGGGATTTTCCTTTCCTCTGGCATTATTTCCCAGTCATCTCCCCCCAGTTGAGAAAATGTGTCCGAAGGCTCCCCCCGGAAGGGAAAGGCAGGGAAGATTCTTTTTGTCTTTACCAACTCCTTCCTTCCTTCTCCCCAAAAGGAGGACAGCGTTTCGGGAAGAAAAACACCCTTTCCCTCCCCCCCCACGGTTCGTCGCGACACTCTAAACCCCAAGAAGAGGAGAAATCGGAATGACGCGTTTCCACAGGGGGCCTTCTTCCTCTTCTTCCCAATCTCTCTAGTTTAATAATAATCAGTTTTGTTTGAGAGAGATTTCTCCCTCCCCTTTCAGAGGCTTTTGTCAAGGACCCTGATTTCTGGGGGAACCCATTTTCTCGAGGGGGGATACCTTATCTTTTTTTTCAAGTCCTTATTTCCTTTTTCTTTTCTCCCCCCTTTGAAGGAAAACATTAGAGGGTCCTCCAGCGGGCATTTTAAAAGGTTCAATGTTTTCAAGCTTGCTTTTTTCTCTTTGGCCGGCTCTCCCTCCTCCGGCCCTTTCTGGGGGAAAAAAATTGTACGGCCCTTTTTCATCAGGGCAAGATGGGCTTGTGCCTTTTTCCACTTTATTGGCGTTTCCTTTCTCCCCTTTTTTCCTCTTTTTTCCCTGGAATTTGGATTGGTTCCCTTCAACAAAAAAAAAACTTCGTCTTTTCTCCCCCCTGAAAGCCTTGGCTTACCCCCTACTTTCTATTGGTGGTTGAAAAACAACATAAAGGCGGGATGTGGGTTTCTTTATCCTATTTCATCCTTTTTCTTGGGGGAAACTACACTTTGTCCTTTCTTCCCCCCCCCCTCTCCCTTGAGGGGTAGCTAATCCTTCGATCCAACCTCGTCCCCTTTTCTCCCTCCTTTTTTCGCCCCGGAAGAAATTACGTTGACGAGCTAACGGAAGGCCCCATTTTTCTTTTCCCCTTCCCCATTTGTCTTTCCTTTCTTCCCCCCACATGAAACGGGCACGGTTCCGGTAGCCGCCTCCCGCCTCGGTTTTTTTAGCAGGGTTTGCCAATCTTTTTTTTTTTGTTTTTCCCATGCTTTTAGGTTCGGCTATCCTTTCACGCCTCGCTGAAAGATAGTGTCCTTTCCCCCCAAGCTTTCGTCCCTTCCAACACAAAGAAATAAATTCCTTCTCTTAAGTCTCTCAAGGAAGCCCCCCTTTCCACGTTTTCCTACCCGAAAGAGCGTGTGCTTGTAAAAGCCAACCGTCTTGTTCCTTTTTTGTTCCCTTTCCCCAGATGCCTCTTTCTTCCCCTGTGGGGGAAATGAGGGTGTGCGAAATTCTAGGTTCATGAAGGTTGATGTTTTCGTCCTCCCCCCCCCCCCCTTTTTCACTTGCTCTGAGTCTTTCCCCCTTGCCACGATGAAAGAAAAGTCCTTGGAGCGTAAAAGAACCACCGCATTTGTCTTTTCACAGCTTCAAGTTTCCCCCTGGTTCCCTTCTGCCCCCTGGCCAGGCGTCGTTGGCGGGCCGGCGTTGCGTTCGCGCTGGGATGTTCGTCCCCGCCTCCCTTTCTCCCTCTGAAAAAGCTGAAATCTTCCTTTCCTTCCTTTCTTTCTTGTCCGCACGTGGGTTTCGACACCCCGCGGCCAAGGCCAGGGAAACCCCCCGTTGCCCTTTTTCCCTTCCCCCGGGATTTTTTCTGGTTCTCCTCTGAACAAACATTTCAAAATGGTAAGCTTTTCTTGTAAGAAAAAGCTTGAACCACCGAGGTACGCTCCTCCCCTCAAACATCCCCCCCACAGAAGGTATTCCCCTTTTTTTCCCTATGGCAAGGGGGGAAGTTGCTGGCCCACTCTCTTGGTCATAATTAGAAAAAGCGCACCTGGGTTTTTCCTTTTTTCCCAGCTTACTTCGATCAGTGGCCCTTTCCCTGTCCCCGGCTTCAGGCGGGGGAAGATGATGGCTCTCACCTTTTTTTTCCTCGCGATTGCGCCTCGCTGTGCCTACTTCCCCCTCTTTTGCTTCTTACGTCAAAAAAAAAAGTGATTATTCTCGTTACGCTCTCGAGAAAATACGTAAAGTGCTCATCCTTTCTTCTTCTCCTTTTCCAGGGCCCCCTTCTTGTTTTTCTTCCCCCTTTCTTTTCCCGAATAAACGTGGGCAAGACCTTTGTTTTTCTTAGGCCGCAGTAACGTAAGTTCACCCCTTTTTCTTTCTCTTTTCGGGCGGCCAGATTCTTCCCATCGTACCCTTCCTCTTCCTTTTTACACTTTTGACTCAGGAATCTATTACTCTTTTTCCTCCTTTCTCCTTCAGGCAAATAATAAAAGAAACTGACCTTTTTGGTCTCCCCTTCTTTCCTTCTTCGGCGCCCTGAACCCTCCCCTTTTTGCCACGTTCCCCCTTCCCCTTTCTCCCCTCTTCCGCACATGGCGAAAAAAAAGGGTGCCCCCCCAGGGAACGTGGAAGGGTTAGGGCTCTTTGCCAACTCCCCCTTTCCCCGTCGCATCATCATTCCCCACCCCCCCCCTTTTCTCCCCTTTCTTCCTTTCCAGGTTTAAAAAATAGATCCAAAGGGGTTTTGACAGTTTCCGGCAATTCCCCTCCCCTTCCTTCCCTCCTCTCCAAGTTGATCCCCCCCCCCTTCTTTCTTCGACAAGCTTAAAGAGGGCGCCCTCCTGGGAAGCATTCAAGAGGATTGATCGAGGATCGGTTCTTTCCCAACCCCCTGGCTTTTTTTCTCCCCCCTTGATTCAAAGAACAAGATCCCCATCGTCCCGGGACGGGAAACCAACCTTTCCTTTCTTTTTTCCCAAGTCGGCCTTCTTCCTCCCCCCTTGTCCCCCCCCCGCTTGCACGCTGAACAGTGGTGATGCTTCCCCTCTTTTTCAGAATCCCTGGAAAGGGGGATCAAACGACTCCCCTTTTTTTTTTTCTTTTCCGCTACGGCCCCCCCCCCCTTTCTTTTCCCGGCATGATTACCATTTTACATCTAAATTTTGGGGGCGGTGATGTGAATCTGGGCGGCGGGGCCCTCACCCTCTCTTTTTCCCCTTCTTTCTTGGTTTTTACCCCCTTTTTTCTTTCTTTTCCTTTCCGTGCGAGGAAGGAAGAAAAAGGTTACCTGCTGTCAGAAAAAGTTGCCCAATTTTTTTTCCTTCCCCCCCCTATTGTTACTGCCTTTCCTTTTCCTTTCCTTTTTTTGCAGGGAGGGTATAAGACGCTACATAAATAAAATGAATTTGACCTCCCCCCTCCCTCACCCTGGCTCCTTCTTTTTCCTCTCCTTGAAGATGGAATGGCCATGTCTCTTGGCTACCGGGAAAAGGTTAGACGCCAAAACCCCTTTTCCCTATAATGCGTTCGGGTGTGTTTTTTTTCTTCTCCTTAAAAGAATCGTTTCCCGATTTGTTGTTAAGTCAAAAAAGACGCTCCCAGCCTTCTTTTCTCTTGCGTCGCTTTTTCCAATCACCCCCATTTCCCCTAACCCAAGGAGAAAAACCCGTAAGTTTCGGCTCGGCGGACAAGAAAAACCTTTTCCCCCCTCTTTCTAATTAACTGTTCCCCCCCCCGCCCCCCTCCCCTTCAATGCGGTGAAGGGGTGCCCGTCGGGTGAACGGATGGCTTCTTTGCTCTCCTCTTTTTTTTTGACTTCTTTTACTTTCTTTAAGTCGACGGGCTCTGCTGGGGCGGGACGGAAGGCACGTTGTCTTCCTTTTTCTTGACTCCCCTTCCCCTCCTTCCCCTATAAACGAAACACTTGACGGTCTTAGGAGAACCACACTTGGGGTCCACCCCCTATTTTTCTTTTTTTTACCGGGTTTCATCGTGCCTCCTTCCTCCCCGTTTTTTTTGAAGGGAAGGTACAAGTCCCCAAAAAAGAGGGGAAACATCATCCCCCCCCCCCTCTCAGGCCTTTTCTGGGTATTTCCTTTTTTCGGGTCCGGGATAACAAAGGTTTTCCCACAGGGCGGACAAGGTTTCCTAAGGCTTCTCTTCCGAGACGTCCCCTGACTATCTTCTGTCCGGAAAACTGAAGGAAGGTCCGCTGACAGACAAAGGCGCATCGTGCTTCGGCGGCGCCCAACCGTCCCTCCCTCTTTTTCCCTTTTCTCCAAAAAGGGGCCCCCCGCCGGCGGGATGTTCTTCTCGGATCGGTCTGAGGTGTTCCCTTCCCTCCCCCCTTCTTTCGTGTGAGAAAACCCGGGTTGTTGTGAGATGAGATCTCCCCTAATGGACGCTTTTTTTCTTCCCTTTCCCCTCTCTCTCTTTAGATTATTGTTTGAGGGGAAAGACCTTACCCCTTTCCCAGGAGATTGGTCCTTTAACTAAGTGGATTGAGTCTCCCGCACTTAGATGTCCTCTTTTTTCTCCCTCGGTGCCCCCCTCCCTTCCCTTTTTAGAAAGAGGAGGACGCCTTTTGAAGGGCTCAGAAACACATGACCTTCCCACATTCTCTGGGTGTCTTCTTTTCCCTTTTCCCCCTTCTTTGCGGAAGGAAAAAAAAAAGTACATTGGCGGTTCTCGAGGGTGATGAGTTGGGGTCCCTTACAACTTCCTCAACCCCATGTTACTCGGAAATACCTTTGAGCCGGCCTATCTATTGGTGTTGTGACAAGTGTGGAGCCTAGGAAACTTCCTCTTTTTATCCGCGAAATTCTCCATTTCCCTTTGTTTTCTTTCTTTCCCTTTAGACATTTCCAACCTTCCCAGCGGGCGCATTGAAGGGTCGAGAATTTTTTTTTCCCCTTTACTAATTTCCACTTGGCCTTTTCTCCCTTCTTTCCTCCCTTCTCTGAGAGGGTTAGATGAGAAAGAAGCATCCTCTTAAAAAAGGACCTTCCCCCTTTTCCTTTTTTCCGCACCCCCCCATTATTTCCCCCCCCACCTTCAAGGAAAGGTTAGGTAAGGAGAAAGTAAGAAATAGGTTTTAGAAGTGGTTTTTCCACTATTTTCCCTTTTAGTCTGAGCCTTTTTCCCCCCCCCTTTCTTTGCTGGATGAAGCTCGTGAGGGCCGGCAAAGAAATTGTAATATTTCATTTCCTTTCCTTTTCCTCAAGCACCTCACGGTTTTCCCTCTTTCCCCCACCGGAAGAAGAGTCCGTCCGGTAGAAAAGAGTGCGCAATCATTCTCCTCGGGCCCCTCTTTATTCCTCCTTTTTCCCTTTCTTCTTACCCGTAAAATTTCTAGTTTTCATGCCATTCTCCTTTTTTCCTGCTCTGATTAAATACCTGCGCCAAGCCCCTTTTCCAGCAAGGTCCATGATTCTTTTTTTCCCCTCCCCTCATGGGAAAATGTGCTCCCTTCCCCCATTCATGGTGGAGGAAGGGCATTCCGTGCCCCTTTTTTTTTGTTGCAGGGGCCCTTCCTGAAACAATTTTCCCCCCTTCTTGTGTAGGAAGAACACCCCAAGTCCCCTCTGGAAAAGGAAAATAGAATATGAGCTTTTTCCCCCTTTTCCCCTTTCCTCTGTACTCCCTTTTTGGTTTTTTTCCTTTTTTTCTTCTCTCGGAGAAAGGAAAGGGAACACTCCTCTTTTCAAGGAATAGGGAAATTCTTGTCCTCGCTCCTCCCCCCACTGGTCACTTCCTTGAATCTTTCTCTCCTCTTCCTTTTATGTAAAATGCCAGACTTGGGCCCTTAAGGGGTGCCCAGGTAAGGGGGGGGGGACGTATTTTTTCCCTTTTTTTTTTCCCCCCCCACGTCTGTCCTTTCGGTTACTCTTTTCTCCTCTTTTTTTTGGTTGAGATTTACGCGGTTGTCCTCGTCTCCCTTCGAGCAAGAAGCTGAATGCTTCCCCAGCGTCTTCTTCTTTTCTATGAGATGAGAAAGGCACATAGCCGGACCTCTGGGAGATATTAATTTCCTCTGGCTTTCGTTGTGTCTTTTTTCCCCCTTTTCCTCATCGTCCGTCTTCTCTGTTGTCTTTTCCTCTTTCTATTTTTTTTCTGTCTTGATTGAGAAGAATTCAGGCACTCGTGCCCTCCAACTTCACGTTTGGAAAGTAATTTTCACCGTGTGGTTCCTTCCCCTCCTTATGGACGCGTATACTTTTTATAGGCATCCAACCTTCTTCTCTTTCCCCTTTCGGACCAACGATTTAAGTAGGGATATTTGCCCGACTCTTTGTTGTTGAGAGAGGATTTATTAGAAAATATCCGTACTTGGCCCTCTCTTTCCTTTTCTTTTTTAATCTCCACTCCTTTCCCGATCAGCCCCCTTCCCTTTTTCCCCCTTTCTCCCTTGGTGAGCAAAAGGTGATTCTTTCCCCCCCCCCCTCGCATAGGGAATGAATTAGGCGCACATCATAAACCTTCCTCAAGGAAGTGTCTCCCAGGTTTTTCCCCCCTTTCCCCCCCTTTCTACAGGGTTTGACGTTCGCAATCCTCAAATATCCAGGGAGAGTAGCGCATCGATCTGTTTTCTATTCTCTACTTCTTGTAGTCCCCTTTCTTTCCTCCCTTTTCTTCCCCCCCCCCCACATTGAGCTGGTGAGAATTCTGACCCCCCATGCACGTCGTGCCCATCGTCCAGGACGAGGAACGCACTCCCCTTTCCTCTTCCCCTTCTGCATTTATTTTGGGTCTACCCCCCCTCCTTTTCCCTCCCTCTTTTTCTATCGCGAGGACAAGACTTTGCTTCTCAAACGAAGGGGAAGCTGTTTTTTTTCCTTATTCGACCCCCCCCCCATTCTCTTCCTATGTATTACTTTAAATATAATAGTCATTTGGGTGTAGGGGATTCATCTTGGGCTGTTTCTCCTTTTCTTTGTGGGCGTTTCCGTCGATCTTTTTTCCCCTCAGAACCAGGATGGCACAGCACCAGCAAAGTGCACCATTGGTGCTTACCCCTTTTCTCTCTGGAGGGTCCGTGGCCTTTTTCCTTTTCTTCTTCTAAAGAGAAGAAAGTCTCATGAACGAGAAGAAGCGAAAAACGCATTGCCCAGCTTTTTTTTTTCCTCCTCCTTTAAAGGGTTTAAACTGCTTCTTCTTCTCCCTTCAAGGTTAGAGAAAAGCTCTTTTAGGGATTGCTGATGAGGATCTGGATCGATTCTTTTTTCCTATGTTTTCTTCTTGATCACTGAGTTCTCTCCCCCTTTTCTCCCCCCCCTACTGTTGGAAAATATTGAAAAAAGGCGAAAAAAACGATTTCTCGGCGACCGAAAAGGGACTTGGCATTGCGTCTCCGTTTTTTTTTTTCCCACCGTGGTGAGACTCTTTTCCTCTCCCTTTTCCCTTTCTTTTTCTCGAAAGGAGGCTTAGCGCGCCTGAGGCGCTTTATGAGAGGTGGAATCCTCTCCCAGGAGATGGCCCTCCATTCCCTGCTTTTTTTTTTTCCCTCCCTGCAGACATTAGGAATACGATCCCCCGCCTTTTACTAGGCGCACAGATGAAACACCAATTCTCTCTCGGACGTCATTCCCTTTTTGTCCCCCTTCCCCCTTTTTTCCTTCCCCTCTTTCCGCAAATAGAAAAGAGGAACTCTCCCGAGAGAGGACCGCAATGGACGTCTCCTCTCCCCGGTGTCCGGGATTCGGTAACTATCCAACCCCTTTTTTTTTTTTTTTCCCTTATTCTTTTCTGATTAGGTTGATAGCCGGAGAAGAGGAGAAGAGAACCTGCCCTCCCCTTTTTTCCCGGTAAGCCTCCTCCCCCTCTTTCCTTTTTCCTTAGGACGAAAACACCGGTCTTGCGTCCGGCGCACAAGCCCGCTCTGTTCCCCTTTTTTGCGCGCTGAACCACCTCCCCCCCACTCTTCTTTTAAAAATTCAGTAAGTACGGTGCGGGTCACTTTCCCTTCCTCCTACTCCTCTTTGGTTCCTATTCCCTTCCGTCCGGAAATAGGATTTTGAAAAGCCGGGATCAGAGCTGCGCGCTTTTTTTCCTCCCTTCTATTGTTTTTTTTCCTTTTTTGAGGAAGGGGTTGGAGACGCCCCTGCCGAAGGTGGCTCACGACGTTTCCCCCTTCCATTCCTGACCTTCGTCCCCTTTCCTTCCTGCTACGAGAAAAGAATTCAGAGAGCCCAGTTTGATATTGACATGTGTAGATCCCTCTTTGATCTTACTTCCTTTTTCCTTCGTCAGAGGTGGAATCTTTTTCGATGTGGATGACCGTCCTCACCCCCCTCCCCTTTAAGCCGCCTGCCCTTTTCCTCCTCCCTTTGTTGTTGAAAAGTGTGCGACCTAGTCCTTTCAGGGATCGATGCCGAAGGTCTGAATGGTTGCGACACGACTTTTTCTTCTCGAGCCTTTTTTTTTAGATCTCCTTTTTCCCTTCCCTAAGGAAGCAGAAGCAGCTCGAAGCAATCAGTGCCGGAGTCCCCCTTTTTTTCCCCATTGCCTTCCCCGGTAACCCTTTTTCCTTCTCCTCCACTCCACGGTTCAGGTAGAAGGCACTTTTTTTCGCGGTGTGCAAGAGGTTCCCAATCGTTCCTTCTTTCTCTGCCCCAAAAACCGCTGAAGATCGTGAAGGAACCCTTCCTCCATAATTTCTTCTGAGTCCTTCCCTCCCCCCTTTCCTTTATTATCGAGAAAGGAAAGAAGAGCTTCATAGCCCCGATGAGAAGAATTGTCTTCCTCCCTCTCACAGGTTTGCTTTTTTCGAGTAATTCTCGTTCATGCCTGTAGTAGAAAAAAATTTAAGAGATTTGATACATCATTTTCCTTTTTCCCGCAAGCTCCCCGCGGTATTTTTCGTCTCCCCCCCCCCCCTTTCCAATGTGCTTTTTTACCTGTGGCCCTTTGTTTGACGCTCCCTCCCTTCCCCCCTCTTTCTTTCCCTTCCTCCACCAAGAATGCCCTTTCGGCCGACGCCCAGATGGAAATCCCTGCCCTCTTTCCCCCCCCCATTCTTCCTTTATGGTTTTTTTTTTCCCCCTTGTTCCCCCGCGCAAGAAAGAACACATGTGTCTTTCTCTTCTCCCTTTCCATATTTTTCTTAGTAGAACATCCCCTGGAGGGGTTTGTAGAAGCTGACCCCTTTCCCCATTGCCGCCTTTCAACCCCTAATTCCCCCCCCCTCTTTTTCTTCCTTCTCTTTTCCTCGAGTGCTGGGCCTTATCCAAAAGGGGGGAAGGAATTCGAACCCCTTTTTTTTTCCCTCGGTCGCCTTCCAGAGTAAACCCCTTTTCCGTCTTTCCTTTTTCCCCCTTCGATAAGATGCCGCAAAAGGAAAAGAGCCGCCGAGCGCTTTTTTTTCCCTTTTTTCCCTGATCCCATTTTTCCCTCTCCCCCTGCTTCCAGGTAAAACAAGTGATATACATGTCACGAGGCTTTCCTTCACATTCAGTGCTTCAGCAAGAGTTTTTTCTATGATGTCCGAATTCAGGTCCCTCCCCCCTTCACGGTCTTCGACTACCCTTTTCTTTTCCTTCTTATCCCTCTCATGTAGAAATTTAGGATAGTGACACTCCCCCTACATTTGGCGACCAACTATTTAAGTTAGGGATATTGTCCGAAGA
>Ga0179593_1676228_pt1 | contig 11062 bp, 12 predicted proteins | sample CZODoug2_1_08_16_FD_185931 | JGI IMG/M metagenome (GOLD analysis project Ga0179593, IMG submission 185931) | Vadose zone soil fungal communities from Angelo Coast Range Reserve, California, USA - CZODoug2_1_08_16fungal (PacBio error correction) | ecosystem: Environmental > Terrestrial > Soil >... | reverse complement strand
TGTCGCTTCCCTTTCCTCTCCGTTGTTGTTCTCGCACTGTTTTTTTTTCTGAGCAGAATTGAGCCCCCTTCCGCGGTGGAGAAAGTGTTTTCCTCGAATGATCGCGATCCTCTCCTCCCCTTCTGTTTCACCTGTTATCTACTTGATTGACGTCGGGGAGCCCCCCTTGCAGCGGAGATTTCTACGGCCGCGCGAAACTTCTTCTTTTCCTTTTATCCGTCCCATGTCTTCGAAAAGATCATGCTGAAACAAATTTTTCTTTCCCCATATAATCGGATCAGATCGCATACCTCGGGAGCCTGCTCCCCTCCCGGGATATCTCGCTTCCTGGGTTGCGCGAACGTACTGGCTTGGAGAAGGGCTTTTTCCGTAGGTGAATGCCGGCCTTCTTCCCCCGAGGACATTCTATTTTCTTTTTCTTATGTCATGAGACACCCTTTTTTTTTCACGTTCCCTAATTTGAAATATATATCGGTTTTTGTTTGTGGGTATCCATCGCCCCCCCCTTTCAGGAGCTATTGGCGAGCTGGGCGGCGCCTTTTTTCCGACCGACGGTTTCTCAATTTTGTCTTCCTTTCCCTCAAGGCTCAGAAACCCTTTTTATTGAGCGAAATCATCTTTCCAAGGTATATTCGTCCTTCCTCCCCGGACCGAGATCGGCTGCGTCAACGTCTTGCCTTCTTTCTCCCACGCACGAGGTGCCGGTGGATTTCTCTCTCGGTCTACTTTGCCTGACCGGTGATGAGCGATTTTCCGCTTTCTCGCTCTGCGAGACAACCGCTTTTTCTTATCGATAAGCGCCGCTTGCGTCGATTCTCCCCACCCTGTGGCGATCTGGAACGGAACATATTTTTCTTCCCTTTCTTAAGACCCGGAAGAGTGCGTCCCCTCTTCCCCCAAGGGCGCGGACCAAGTTTTTTTTCTGCGGCGCTTACCCTTCCTTTAAAGCAGGGACCAATTACGCGCCGGCCCCCCCTTCCGGAAGATGATGTGTCCTTTGTTGGTAGGTCTTTTTTTTTTCCCCCCTCTGCGGATTTTTCCGGTTTCCCCCACATAGGACTTTTTCTTTTCTTTCGCGTAGACGCCCCCCTTGATTGATCTCTAACCCTCTCAGAACGTCGGTTCTTTTCTTCTATCAAGGCGACACTCCCCTTCCACAAACCGAAGATCCTTTTTTTCAGGGCTCTTTCTGGCCATTCCGGTTCGTCTCGACCTTCCTATGCGAGTGGGAGCGTTCGGAGTGATGCAGGACCTCTCTTGTCGTTGCCCAATCTCCCGATTTCATCACGCGACTTTTTTGATCCAGTTTGGCCACAGCCCCTCTCTGGTTGCGATAGCGATCAGTCACCCCTCTTTCTTCGTTTTTCTTCTGCTCGATGAGACGGCGATATCTTTTTAGAAGCAGCCAGGGATTTAAGATCTTTACTGTGTTGTTGAGAGAGATCGTCCTTCCTTTTCGAGTTCGATATCGCTTATTCCTAGTCTATTATTTTTTCCTCCTTGTGTGCTGCCGCGATATGAAACAATTCTTTTCACGGGATCTGGAGCAGATGTCCGTCCATTTTCTTCTGTTGCGCCAGCTTCGCTTTTCGACTTACTGCCCCCATCCCTAGAAGGAACCGGAAGACTGTTTTGCATCCTTAGAGAAGGGTGAGTCTTAGGCCCTTCCCCCCCTGAATGCTTCATTTCGATTTCCTGCGTTGGGGGCCAGTTTTCCCCGGGATAGATAATCATTGCTCGTGATGCCGGTGTCGGCGATCCCCCCTTCTTGCGTACTTCCGCTGTCTCCCTTTTTCGTCTATGGTGAGCGCCCCGTTTACACTCCGACGGGCTTTTTTACCCATAACCACCGTTCCCTTTCCCAAACCGCTGGGCTGTAGTTTGTCCTCTTCCCATGAGGGTACTAAAGCCTCCTTTTTCTGACAAAGTGTAAGCGCATTTGTCTTTCCCTGCGGCCGGGTCGGCAAACTTCTTTCTTGTCCTTTTTTTTTTTTTTTTTTCCCAGCGCGGTCTCTTGTAAGACAGCGGCGATAGCGATCCTCTCGCGGATAGTGGAACGCGGTGTTTTTTCTCAAGCGTCTGATCCCCCGTTCCCTTTTTCGTCGGCATCGATATATCTCCCGATTAAATCCGAAACCACCTCCTCCTCTTTGGCCTCCGTTTCAGTGACCTTTTTTTTTTCTCATCCTGGCCGCGCTGATCTCGGTCCCCCTTGTACAAATGCGAATAGACCGTTTTCAGCCTCCTGCCGTGAGGTCTCTCTTCTTCTGCAGAATCATTCGGACTCCTGCCTTTACGCTCGAAGGCAACACCTTTTTTTCCTCCTTTTCCACCAGATCGACTTTGGCCTCCTAGTCGCCTGCAAGCACGCGTCTCCTCCCCCACCGCACCCTTTTCCCCCCCCCCCCGGGCACCTTACTATCCCGGATTGTGAATGATAGAAGAAGGTGTTAGATCGACAGCAGCCGCGACCCTCTGTCCTCGACCCAGTCCGGGCCGGTAATGCAACGCTCATAGAACACTGCGTATAGTCGCGCCTTCTTTTCGCGTGCTTCATATCTTTTTTTTCAGGCGAACGAAGAGCTAAAAGTGATTATCTCCCTCTTGATTTTTTTCATTCTTGTTTTGATCACCTTTCGGACCCCCACTCTACGGACCTTTTCTTCGAGAGGAAGATCTTCCCCCTTTTCAGCCCGACATCCTTTTTCTTCTTTCAAGCACCTAGCGTTGAACCCTCTCCTTCAATGAGATGATCGAGATCCATTCCTCGGGCTAAACAGATCCTCTCCTTTCAGGGCAATGATCCGAACCCCTGGCATCTCTTCTTTTTACTAAGCCCTTTTCATGCAAAGTGAATCGAAAAGTCCCGTTTGGGAGAGGAACTTGCCGAGGTCTGATCCCTTTACATGCCGAAGATGTTTCTTCTGCTGGCGAGATGCTTCAATAGTTTTTTGCATTTTCGACGCGTGTTGCACAAGCTCCCGCGCGAAAGCGGAATTTTTCCCATTGTTTCCCCAGTTACCCACCCGGTTTTCCCTCCCCCTTCCCCAAAGAGATGAGATCCTGCCCTCTTGATCGAATAAAGGGTATTTCTTTTGCCTGAGCAACAGTTTCTATTCTCGCCTACGTGTTTCCCTTCTTTCTCTACGCCGATGACGTTTCTTTTGTGAGAGAGGCTGATGACCGCTCCCTTCTTCTAGTACACTGCCTCTTTTTTTGCTGTCGGATCTATGTCGACTTTTTTGCTATAAAGAACACCTTCCGGGATAGTAAGGTGCCCTTATTTGTTGCTGGCGCTCGATGCATGCAGGAGCTCTTTTCCCGTCGATCTGGTGACACGACGACGTTTTTGTGCTCTAGTCGGTTTTTCCGGCCTGATTCCTTCCGCCCTTTCTCTGCCGACGCTGCTGCATTCTTTTTCTTCTCGGCAGGTTAGTTGAACCGGTCCCTACATAATTCAGAGCCCCGTCAGTTCTATTCTTGTCCCGATGTCCTCCTATATCTTGCCACGGCGACGGCAGGCGTTTTTATTTCTTAGATTCTCTTTTTTTCATAGGTGCTGCTCTCTCCTATTCTCTCTTCATGGTCCCCCCCCTCTATTTCATTAGATATCTCTTTGTCGGAAGAGGGATTTTCCTGCTGGCGATCTGGGAAGTCTTCCCTCAACTCTTTTTCTGGCCTTTTTTTTAAACAGGGCGCTTTTCCCCAGTGGCGATGCGGAGGCTTTTTTTTTCGTAGTAACTGCTCCCCCCCTCCGATTCCCATTTTTTTGGCACTGTTATCTTTCCATAAACGCCGGTGGTTATGGGTCCTTTGACGTCGGAGTTGTTTAGGGCCGGTTCGACTTTAAGCCGGCGTGCTCGACTCTGACTCCAACCTCTCGTCTTCGGCATCACGATCAGCACTGTTTCTCCGATAAACGGGAGCCTTCGCCGTCCCGATACCCTTGATCAAAGGCTTCCTTTAAGTGCGTTCGGTTTTTCTCTTTTCATCTGAACCGGCTCTCGCGAAGTGATTACGTTTCTTCTTCCAGGAACGACAATGGCAACTTCGGGCCCTTCACTGGTCGCAAAACGATCACTTTTTCCTTTTTGCTGGAGGAAATAGCTCCATTTCCTGACCGTGACGCGTGGTGCTATCCCTGATTTTCTGCGGTAAGCCCCCTTTTTGCATATCGAACTCGTCCTTTCGAAGCCGCCATGGATTCCGATCTCTTTTCCTTCCTGTCTCTGATCTTCACTAGGCTTACCCTCTCCCTTCTTTCCGAGCGTCATGAGGGTTTACTTTCCTCCTCTTCCCCGATCATGTGTGACTTGCGCGCCCCTCCCTTTAGAATCGTGGCAAGGGATCTGTATTTTCCCATCTCTCGTTCTCGGGCACCGACCCCGGATTTCCTCCCTTGTCGGTCCTTGCATCACGACGTCTTTTCCGAGACCCAAGCTCTCTTATGGCCCGGGCCTCCCTCGAATTGATCTTCTTGATCACGGGATATCTGCGGTTTTTTTCGCCGTGATAGATACTTTTTGATCGTGATGCGGTGTCTCCTCTGAGCCTCGTTATTCTTTCGAGGATTAAAGTCTAGGTTTTTTTTTAAATAGACGTAGGAACTGCCCCCCGGGCGGTTATGGTTTCACAGCATCTGCCCTTTTTTCTTTCCGCGTCCCTTTCTTTCTGTCTTGCACGCCATGAGGGTTACTAACGCTTTTTTTTTTAGACAGTGTCAGCGCCCCTTTTGGCCGGGTCGGCAAAACTTCTTCCCCCTCTTGGACGTTTCCCGTGACAGTCCCCCCCCTTTCTCGTCAGAAGCTGCAGAGTAGCGCTTGGAACGAGGTGTATCCAGAGTTACCACTCGCGCAGCACCGCTTTCTTTGCCCGATACATTCTCATCATTCCCTCCCCCCCCCCCCCTGCCGTCGAGTGGCATCCTTTCAGGACGTTGACGCCGCGACATTCGAGTAGGTCCATTGGCGCGGAATTATTCTCCGTTCCCTCTGAGCCTCCGCCCCGCTAAAGATATGCCAGACAAGCTTTTTTTTTCCGCGGAAGCATTTCTTTTGAGCCAACACATTGGGAACAAGTCCCTGATCTCCTTTTTCTCGCCTCTCCTCCTCTCGTGTTCGATTTACCACCGCCCCTTTTCCTATTCTTAGGGCAACTAACGAAATTTTTTTACGTTGTGATTGATAGACCTCTCGAACTCCTCCTAGCGCATCTCTCCTTCAGGTCGAGGCGGTCATGCAACGACTTCCCCTCCTACAGGCGCCAGCTCATCGTTTTCAACGCGCCCTTCTCCCTTATTTTTTCCTGTTTTCTTCTCTATCCATTGAAGCTACTTAGATTGAATCCGGATCTTTTTTTGCATGACTTTTAGGAAAAACGGTTTTCCGTCCCTCTTCGGTCTTTCTTTTTTCGTTTCCGCGCAGTTCCGCCTAGACCCCTCTTTCGATTTCAGCAGCCCCCCCCAGCAGTTCCGCGCTCTTTTATCTCGCTTCCTTCGACCCCTTCTTCTTTTTCTCCCCACCGATTCTCGACAATTCCCAATTGGGTCGGTCAGTTTTCTTCTCCTCCCGTTGTTGTTTGTTTCTTCCAGTTCTCGCCCCCCTTTGGTGAGACCGTGATTTATGATCGCGATTGCTCATCTTCTTGAGAGCGCGGACCTTTTTTTTTTGCCCCTCTCTTGGTTCCTCTCTTTTAGCGGCAAATGGCGCGCCGCATCCTGAAGGCCGCGCGAAAGCGGGTTTTCCACCGGTTTCCGAAAAAGGTCCTTCTCTTGAGATCAGGCTTCTTTTCTCCCCATTATATAATAAAGTATTCTTTTCTCCCCTCCCCAACCTTATCTGACGACCCTTTTCTTTTTGCGACGATTACGCCTATTTTCTTCTTAGAGAGGAATGCTCGACTCGACTGAAAAGAGGTCTCTTCCCCCGCTGTCGCGGATGCTGTCTACCTTTTTCCCACAGGATATCTCGGAATCAGGGGATCGTCTCTTTTTTTGTCGGTTGGAGGTTTTCCCCCGAGCAGTGCTGAAGGAGCTATTTTTTTCCAGGCGATATGGTGGAGACCCTACCTTTTTTCTCTAGCTGTCCTGCCTTGACCCCCTCTTTCAGGGCCTTAAAGGGAAAATTCTTCTCCAGATGATGGAATTATTAGGCTCGGCCTTCCGGACCAGGTGCTCCCTACTCCCTCTTCCCGGCCCTTTTCCTTCTTTCCCCTGTATATCGTGATTGTCGCTCGAACGAAGGCTGCAAAGCCCTCCTGTGCCGGTTTTTTTCTATATCGATCCTCTTTTATCTTTTTTTCCTTGTTTTACATAAGACGCTTTCCCCCTTCTCCCGCGTTCCACGAGAAGCGATTTTCTTTCTTTGACGAGGTGGACCTTTTCTTGGCTTATCTTTACGGCCCTCACAATTTTTGCCGGAAACGGCCTTTCTTCAAAAGGGAGAGGGTCGTGGCTTTCGGCTTTTTCTTCACTCACATTTCCGGTTGGGCACTGAGGAAGATGCGTTGACGGTGTTATGGGTCAATGCTTTTCTTTACGTAGGGTTGTGTAGGAAGGTATTCTAATACTCGTCTCGCTCGTTTCGCTCCCTGCTCGATTCCCCCGACAACGGATCACGCTTCCTTTTTTTTTACACTTTTTTTCACGTCCTCCGTCCCCCTTCTCTTCCCGCAGTATCCCTTGATCAAGGAAGCATTTTGCTTCTGGCATCAGGTCACGACTCATTGCTTTTTTCTTCCCTTCATCGCGTATTTATGCAGGAACGGCCCTTTCTCTTTAGGGGCCCTCGACCAGATAATCAAGTCGATCCTTTCCGTTCCCCTCCCTCCCGGTTTCTCTTCCGGCCGCAAACAGTTCTTCCCCTTTGGGGAAAACGTAAACCAGCATTACTTTCTCCCTGTCCTCGGTGTAGAAGCGCCCTTCACCCTTTTTTTGCGACTCTCTCCCTTTTCTGCTCTCACCGAGGACGAGTTCTTATTGCTTTCCTTTTTCGCTCCTTTTTTTCTCGCTCCTCCCCCCCCTCCTGTTTTTCTCGGGCTCTGGAGCTATTTCCGCCAGAAAAGTTCTCCCCTTTTCCAAGCTTCGAGGGCACCTGCCTCTAATTGCATTGTCGTTTCGCCTTTATTCGGCCCCTTTCCTCGCGCCGGGTCGAGTCCCCTTTGGGCCAGGTCTCTGGCGCCATTCTCTTTCCCGGTTTCTCTTTTGGGGGTCTATTATCGGCGACGCGCCGCTTTCAGTTCGGCACAAACGACTTTGCGATCATGCAGCTATATCTTTTTTTGAGCTTTCCTCCCTTCCTTAACGTCTATGTGGTGATCTTAAAAAAAATCCGTCTCCATAAAAAAAAGGCTTCTTTCCGCCCTATTAAACCGTGGGGCCGCGGAGTTATTTTTCGCAAGTGTCAAGCCTACGAAGCTCCCCGTGTGTCCCGACTTTTTTTCTTCCCGCGGCCGGGTCAGGCAAAAATTCTCGTGGTAGTCCAAGCCCGGTAGAGGTGGGATTTCTTTCTTTATGTCATACGCTCTCTTTCGCTTTGTCTCCAGAGATCTTGTAACACTCGCGACAGAACCCGCCGGAATCGATATAGACTTCCTTGAACCCCTCCCTCTCCTTAGGCTTTTTCTGCAGGACGTTGAAAGACCTGACATCGATCTAGGTCCCTTTTTCTCTCTTTTTCCCATAACAGACCTTTCTTTTTTTCCTTGATGTCGATCCTCTTTCCGTAGGAAGATAATATCTTCTTCAGGCATGACGACGAGCACCCCCCCCCCTTTTTTCAAATCTTCCTTTTTTCTTTTTTCCCTTTCATCCATATCTCTGAAGCACGCGCTTTTCTTTCCCCACCGAACCCGCCCTACGATCAAGATGCAGAGGCTAATCTTTTCCGAATACTCTCTTTCCTCTGACAGCGGCCCATTTTCAGGTCAGAGGGTGAATGCAACGAAACCCTCGCAAGGCTAAAGAGTCATTTCGATCCCCCTCTCTAGCTGTTCTCCTTTTTTTTATGCTCCCGAAATCCCTCCTTCCCTATCGATTAGATTGACTCTTGACATGATTCTTTTCGGAAAACGTTTTTTATTGCCTTCTCTCTTTCTCCCTGTTCGTTCCGCGCCAATCCTCCTCTTCTCAGCGCGATTCAGCAGAACAGCCTTTCCTTTCTCTAGGCAATGAGATGCTCTCCCGCTTCCTCTCCTTTCAAACCTCATTCCACTTCTCCCTGCTCCGAAACCCTTTTTCTCTTTTAATAATAATAAGTGTTGTTACAAGGGTTGGAAGCATGCTCTTTTCGCCGTGTTTCTTCCTCCTCTGTTCGAGACTCCCCTCTTCCGAAGACCCTGATGTTTAACCTGCTGGTGCTGTCTGTTTGGCTTTCGCTGTTCCCTGTTTTTTTTTCTACTGTAAGAGCGAGGCCGCTCCTTTCTTTTATCGGAAAAGGGGAAACCGGTCCAAACAAAGAGATGAGATTCATTCCCTCCCTAGTTCATTTCTCACCCCTTTTCATATCGGGGTGCTTTTTTCTTCGCAAAAAGTAAAATCCGCGACAGTGGGCCCTCATCTTCCTTTTGGTACAGTGCTCTCTTCTTTCGTTTGAATGAAAGCTAAACTTTTCGGAAATCTATATGACGATTTGTCCTGATCAATTCCCCCCTTTCCTTTTTTTTGGGATCGTCTGTTGCCTATATGCATCTTTTTTGGTGGGTAAATAGAACCCGCGCTTTCGCTGGTCGCACGGCCCAAAGTCTCTTCTACCTTCCTTTCTCAATGGTTTCTTTTTTTCATTTTTCTTCCCTTTGCTTACCGTGAAAGCCTCTTTTTGCATTATTGAGGACGACATCCCTCTTGGGGAGGCCTCCCTCCTCCCCGCAAGCTTAGTTTCTCTTTACCGGGTAATCATGATTGTCCCTTTTTTCCTGCAGAAAGAAGGAGACAGGCTTGTTTTTCTGTTTCTCTCATGTCTTTTTTTTTTTTTTTTTTTTCCCTGCCGACGAATGTTTTTTTTGGTAAATAAGACGCTTTCTAGATCTCCTCCCCGCTATAGTTTTTTCACTGCGTTTTTTGTCGGCCGCGGAAGCCCTCTAGATGGCAGATCCTTTTCCAATATGGCGACTCGAAAACACCCCCCTACCCCCCTCTTCCGAAAATTCTTTTTCCCCGTGGTCGAACCCCCCTTTCCTTGCGGAGGCTTAGTAACTGTCCTGCGAAAGCAGGGACCCTTCTTATCCCCCTTTTGATGTTCCCCCCCTCCCTTCTGTGTTTATGCGGTAAATTTCTGACGGACGTAGGAGTTGTTTCCCATGAGACTTTAAGCCGCTTCTACTTTCTTCCGCCTCCCTCTTAGATATCTTTTCTTCCTCACCGCCATCACTTAACTGAATGATCGCTTTCCCCCCCCCCCCCCCTTCTTTCTCCCTCCCCACGGCTTACGGCAGCTTTTCTTGATCGCTTCCCTGGCCCTCTTCCCGTTTAGGCTTGATGCGTCCCCTTTTTTGATTCAGGAACTCTCCCGCTTTCCGGGTCTGCCCGCGAAGCTTTTTCTCACGTCGAGCCGGTGTGGCCCTGCCATTCCTCCCTTCTTTTCTCTCTCGGCAGCACAAGGATCTTCCTCTCCTCTTTTCCTCATGCCGCTCGATGCAGAAAGGCTTTTTTCTAAGCCGCAATGCTGTCAGATATCCTTTGTTGAGAGCTTAAAGCCCTTGGCGTCTTCCTTTTCCCTCTTTTCTATATCGCGGTCTCATCCCCTGTTCTTCTTTTCTTTCACTCCTCTAGGGACGTCTGTGTGCTGCCGCTTGAACGGTCGAATTGCGGTGGCACGCCGGCCCCTTTCGGTCGCTCCTATGGCCTTCTTGACTTAAATTTCTTTTTTATCACTACGCGAAGTTTGCGAGCCACAACTCTTGTACTGCTTCCCTTCCCATAAGACGGAAGAACTTTTCCTTTTTCCGGATATCTGCGGTTTGGGGGCCCCGTTGACGATAATAATTTTTGTTTTTCTTGCGATAATGCACTATTATCTTCTATCTACGAGTCGAGTTTTCCTTCACTTGTGAGAGAAAAGTCCAGAACCTTAGTCTACATCCCATTTCCCCCCCTTCGTTTATTGTTGAACAGGCATCTTGCTCCACGATGGTCCGAGGATTTCCCTTTAGAAGGGTTTTGCTTCAGCCCCATCGCCGTTCCCCCCTTTCCTTTTCGCGCCCTTTTCAGGAGTCCGCGTCTCACTCTCTTTTGCGGCAAAATTGTTTGAGAGATTAGTCTCCTTTCTTGATCGCAGAGAGTTACTTCTGTTTTCTTATTAAGAGATCGTGTTCTCCTTTTCTTTTCCTTATGATGTACCACTCGCGGCACCCCTCTCGTAGGCATAGTCCCAATCGAAGAAATCCGTTCGCTCTTTGTCTGCGGACTTGACGCCTCTACCCCTCCTTTTATCTCGTGTACAGTTTTTTTTTTCGGTCAAATGCGAATAGACTGTTTTCTTCTTCCTGATGTCGCTCAAGAATGCCATTACTTCTTTGTTGGCATCATCTTTTGCATGGAAACAGGACACCGTCCCATACTCTTTTGCCGCGGCGACAAGTCTTCACTTCTTACGCTCGGTGGCCCCCCCCCCTCCAACGAACCCCCGTCCCTGATATCGGGAACCGTTGACGTTGTGCTTTTCTCTTTTCCGTCACGCTTCCCTCCCTTTCTTTTTTCTTCCCTCTTTCAGGTCGAGGAGGTCCTCCGCAGACGCTAGGAAACTCGCTGCTTATCCTTTTTATTTAGTAATTTCTTTCTTGTTTTTTTTTTATTTGCTAAGGCTCTCGCTACCCTTTATTAGATTTTTGAATAGGATCTGCCCTTAGTCCTTCTTCTTGAGACCCGGTTTCCACCTCTTTCCTTTTTGTCTCTAGCCTCTTTCGAGCGGCCTTATCTTCATTCATTCTGTGCGCCGCGCAAGTTCAGAATCGTCCCTTCCCTATTTCTTTCTCGATTTCAGAAGAACAGCAGTTTTTCGATTTACCTATCCCCTTCTTCCTTTTTGTTCTAAACCGCTTCATGTCCTCGCAATTCTCCGAAAAATTG
>Ga0179593_1668901_pt1 | contig 11062 bp, 11 predicted proteins | sample CZODoug2_1_08_16_FD_185931 | JGI IMG/M metagenome (GOLD analysis project Ga0179593, IMG submission 185931) | Vadose zone soil fungal communities from Angelo Coast Range Reserve, California, USA - CZODoug2_1_08_16fungal (PacBio error correction) | ecosystem: Environmental > Terrestrial > Soil >... | reverse complement strand
CTTCCAGACGATTTGCTGATGATTTCTTCGTTTACGCTTGTGAAGAGTTCCCTTGTACGGTCCTCTCCCTTCTTTTCATCTCTGTCCAAGCAGCGCATCTTTTCCTGGCCAGGTGTCTCGCTCCCGGTCATTTAGCACATTTTGGGTGACCTCTTCTGTGAGACATACTGCTGGGCCTGGCGCATGTTTTCGTTTCAAGCGCCTTCCCCGGATTTTTCCCCTTTGAGTTTGGTGAATTGTGTCGCTGGTACGATTTAACTACATAGCAAATATCCCTTCCTTCCCGAATGAGAACTCCGTGGACCCTCTAGGCTACGACACTCCTCCGCCACCCAAACGTTATCCGGAGAATGTCGACGAAACCGGCTTCCGGTACTTCGTGCCGTCCCCGCCTTTCCTAATGGACGTTCTAGTCCCGGTTTGAATTCTCCGTATTGTTCTGATTTCCGAACGTGTTCTTTTCGACTTGATAAAAGCAAAGCCCCCAATTTGCTTCCACAACCTTTTTCCCCTGATCTCATTCCTCGCGTGAGCATGTTCTTGAATCTCCTACTTTTTTCTCATCAGCAATTTGCGTTTACATCCATCAATGTAAAGACCCTTTTCCCCCGTGCTTTCAGCGTCCTCATTGTCCATTTGTGATATCCCTCTTGAAGGTGTCCCCTTTTTCGCCCGATTCGACCTTTTAGTCCCCCCCCCTCCGATTTCCGCTTTCTGTTGATGGTGATCTTCAGGGTGGAACCTCGTTAGTCTGCTTTTTCTCTACTGGGTTTCACTTTTGTCACAGTCAACCCTTATTCGAACTTTTACCCCAGAAGCCTCTTTAGAGAATCCCTCTGGTGTCAGCCCCCCCTGCGCTCCGGCGTATCCCATCTGTTTCTCTTGCGAATAATTTTCCGGTCCCTGACAACTTCAAAGTGACCTTTCCCGTTTGTTTTGAACGACCTTCCTTAACCTTTCTTAAAGGATATTCACAAACCCAAAAGCCTTCCGTACTTTTATCGAGAATCTCCTGGACGAAGGCTTTCTTTTTCTCCCGATGGGTAAGATTCCCCTCCTCTTCACGGTGTTTTGGCTTCTTAAAGCATCGAACGTCTAGTTCCCGACGATCCTTTTTTAAACCCCCCGACAAATTTTAGCTGTGCTCCTCCCGCGCCTCTCGGCCCTCCGGTATCATTTGTCAGTTCGCTGTGACGGTGGGTCCGCTTCGTTATATGATTTTCGAGTTCAATTTCTTTGCGTATGGATTTTCGCTTGTTTGTTTTTTTCTCAAGTAAAACTGCTCGATGGTTACCGAGTAAAAGGAGGTTCTTACCACCTCCAGGATTAACCTTTTTTGAGGGGTAAGTACACCACTCCCCAGTTTCTTGAGTGGAGTCCTTTTTTTTTTCCCTCTTAGTATCTCCATTCTTTCTTTTTTTTTTCTCCTTCAATTAAGACGCGTCCCCCCTGGCCGACGAATGAGTTGAGTTCTTCCTTCCCACCGCCAATGACTTTTTTCCCAAATTGCAATCAGGGACCCCCCAGTTGACGATCCTCCGACAACTCTTCCTTTCGTTTCGCGCTCCTCTTTTTCGTGTCCCTCCTGTAACAGGAAGGAAAGTGTCTTCCACAACACCCTCAGAATCATGGACTATCCGGCTTGAACCTTTTTTCCCCCTTCGAGGAGTCTACAGAGACCCCTTTTTGTTCGCCGTCCGGACGTCCTTTTCCTCCTGGACAGCAACTCGGTTGGTTTCTCGCGGTCCCTTTAAGTCTCCTTCCTTGCGAGGTCCTTTGTGCGGACGTTTTCCCCCTGGACTCTTGGATCCTTGAAGGTAGTACTTTTCCCACAGGTTTCCCTCCACAGAGGACCATGACCGTTTCCCCCAGATGATAACGCCTCCTGAACTGAAGGAAAGTGTGTCATTGGTGGCGCCGATAGGGCGTCTTCTTTAAACCTGACCCCCGAATTTTTCCTTTTCCTGAACAAGTTCTTCAGATTCCTTTTCACCCGAGCCAGCCGTTTCTTCCCCTTTCTCCCCCCGACTAAGACCTTTTTTTTCGCAGTACCCCTCTGCCTGGTGTTATCTTTCCCTCCCGCCGACTCTCTCCCTTCCCTCGGGGCCGTCCCGTTGAAGTTTCCCAGCTGATTCCTCGATTTTTCAAGATGCCGGAGCGCGACTAGTATCGATGAGTTGATATTTGACCACTGTCTGCTTTTGCACGCTTTTTGTACGCCCCTTCCCGATTCTTTTTTAGTTATGCCTTCCCTTGTTTTTTTCGCCAAGTCTTTCTGACCACGCAACAGTCCTCCTTTGTTCGAGGTAAATATTGGCATCTACGTCTTTTTTGAAGACCTTTAACCTCTTTAGGGAATTAGTCGATGGGCTTCGTTTTACTGCTGTTCCTCCCCTCTTGCTGGGATGGCGACAAACTCCCCTTGGAATCTGGCGCTTTCTTCTTCTTTTCCCCAGGGTTGTCCTCAGATGGCGGTTTGGCTTCAGCCTGCTTTTATGAATGATGATGCTTGATGGACCTCTCCTCCGAGCCGGGTACGATTCTCTCCGTTCGTTTTTCGTTTGGTTTAGAGGAAGTCCCCCTTGCCGACATTTCCGGTGTTGATTCGATGGCGACCCTTTTTTCTGGGTATGGTCGTACCCTTCCCAGACTTTTCCTCTGTTTCCCCCTTTCATTTCTTCGGAGACTCTCATTTTTCAAAGGAGGGTAGTTCTTTGGTATACTCCCCTTGAAAATTCTTTCTTTCACCTTCACTTTTCCCCTGTTATCTTCCCTCCCAGTTGTTTTTTTTTTTTTTTGTTGTGGCGAGGATCCTTTTTTCTCCGAACGCTACCCCTTTTTCAGTCCCTCTTTCAGAGTTATACCCAAGAAACTCCCATACTTGGACCATGCGAGGCCTTCTCGCGAATTCCATGACGACCCCAGGACGCCCCCTTCGAAAGTCTGGTCGGCCTCTTTCAACAAAGAACGAAGTATGGTTTCCAATCGATATCAAAACCGGCCCGGCAGACCCGAGCGTCTCTCCTTTCCCATCGTCAAACCCGACCTACTCAGGACTTTTCTTCCCTCGGATGAGCTCTTCATCAATTCCTCTGAACGCGCAAATGCCCGCTTAGTTGAGGAAATGAGACGAAGACCTCCTCGGCCCGGACCTTTCCGCAAATATTTTAACCTCCTTTTTCTACAAGCCTTTCTCAGTCCCCTCTCATACTCTTCCTCGCTTTCCGACGCCATCCTACGGGATTATTATGCAAGTCCTGCCTTGAACCTGAGATCTCAGTGGATCTTTCTTTCAGCAATAGAAATCGCTTCCTATGAAGTCCAACACATGCGCAATTTTTAACTGAAACAGAGATGGCCCTTTCCCCAAGCGCCCCTGTGCAGAGCGATTCGTGCCCCCAAGCAGAAGTCCTTCCCCCCCCGATACAAAGTCCGGCAATATTTTCTTGGCCTAGTCATGCCTTGATTCCTTTCACCCAGTTTTCCCTTCCTTGTTAGCCGCTCGAGTCCTTTTTTTTTTCCTGTTTCCACGAAGTTTTATTTTTTTTTTTTCCTATCGTGGGAGTCTGTTAAGCTGCCTTGCTGCGGCTGTTCGTTTGAATCGAGGATTCCTCCCCCTGGTTTACTCAAAACTTTCTTGACCTCGAAATCCCCTTCTTCCGGCCCACATCACTTCCGTGCCCACAATGGGACTTTGTCCAGCCTCTTTCTAATCTGGTTTTTCTGCACGATACAACCATTCTCTCCCTCAACTGAACTTCCGCTAAACACGCCCTCACGGATTGTACAGTTTGACGCACGACGCCCAGCCTTTCCTTCTCCCTACATTCCCATCGATGCCCCCCGAGTTCGGGGTCCAAAATACTTGTGACGTCTTCGGTGCCTTTTGGTACCCTTCCCCTGAGCACGCCAAAGAGGACCCTCCATTGGTATGCCGTTTTCTTCTTTCCTGGGGTTTTTTTTTGCCGCCCTTGACGTCGAAGAGAAAACTACGTCTTTTTTAGAAACTTTTTTTTCCCTAGCCGCGCCCTCTTCGTCCCCTATCATAGTTCGGCTAAATTCTCAAGGTTTCCTCTCTCAACCGCTGTATTGGGGTTGTTGAATGATAAACTCTGCAGAGTCCCGGAAAGGTTTCGTACGAGTGACCCCTTTTTCCCAAAAGAACAGACTGGACTTCTGCGCCCGAAGATCACCATTCCCCGTTCGTCAAATCCCCGGTCTGTTGTGTACTTCCCCGATAGCAGCTTTTCTCCCTTCTTAAATCATGTCGCGACCCCCTTCATTCTCTTGTCAAGCTGACGCGGCTTTTGGGGAACCCCCCTCAATCCTCCCCTCAAGAGAGCTTCTGAGGCACTCCCCCGCGATATTGAACGAGACTCCCTTCCTTCCCCAAGAAATCCCGTCTTGAGGGCAGAGAGTCCCCTTGCAGAGCCGAGGCCTCCCTTTTTGAACTACAATCCTTTGAGCCCCCCCCCCGGTGACTGTTTGGATGGGCTTTTCCCGCGACGTTATTTTTTCCTAGTGACCGGCCATCAAGAAAACTTCCCTCGTAATGTCACGCGACCTTTTTTATAGGCACAGAGCCTTTCTTTTCTGCTCGAATAAGGAGGCCTTTTTTCTTCCTCTTTTTTGATTTTGTCTGACCCGGCTTCCGTTCGTGTTGCTTTCTCCCTTTTTCACCAAAGATGAATCGGGCACCTTTCTTGGGCAGTGACCTACTTTTTACTTGTTTCCCAAGCTCCTTCTCGACGCCCTTTTTTTCTAGTAGGCCGATTTCCATGCGCGTTTCCCGGTCTCGCTCTGGTCGCAAGATTCCCCTTTTATCTTTCCTTTGCACCCGAAAATTAAACCCCGTTTTTCCATCCTTCGAACGTTTTTACCTCCATAGCAGAAATTTTTTCCCAAGGGGGACTCCGCTTTATGATGTTTCCGGACACAATACAGTCCCTTCTTTTCACCCGGTTTTTTTCTTTTAGGACGACCTCTTCGTCACTTGCGGATGGGCTTGCGGATTTCTAGATACGCACTTTGTGGATCAGCGCGCGATGCTCTGCTCACATAATGGAGATTGCAGTTGTGTTCCTCCCCCCCCCTCTTCCCGGTCTTGATTTGTCTTTTTTTGAGGACGGGTCGCACACTTTCTACACCGGGCGACGGGCTTACTGACCTTGCCCAAGGGGGCTCTACTCCGCCGAAGATCTATTTTTCCCAAGGTCTCCCTTACCGGGACTTTTGACTGGGTCGACGGGAATGATGTCTCCCATCCCGCGCATCTTTTTTTGCTGGGATCTTCCTTTATTACCCTCCCACTGCAGTCAAATCCCCTTGGATCCTCCGGCCTGCCCAGAACGCAAGACTTGTCGGTGAATAACGCTCTTTTAGGACCAGGACGCTTTCCCCCCATTCCGGGTAACACTTTCTGTTATATGCGCACCGCCCACAGATCTTTCAATGACTGCGCTGATTTTTCCCCAGTTGACAGTGTCAGAGTAGCTTCTTGCCGTCCTCGAGACTCGTCAACTTTCGTAACCCGCTCCGCAGAAACATCAGCAGACCCTTGCTTGATTGCCCTCCCCCTCTCATCATACGTCCAGAGATTCTTGCCCTTTTTCTTTCGGCAGCGCGGGTACCATTGACTCTTTCGATGAGAATGGCTTTCCCCCGTCTGTGATCCTCGCGTAAAAGCCCTCAGTTTCTGTTATTCAGTGACTTTTGGATCAGTGGATTGCTTTTTTCCCTTTCTCAAGAGTTCTTTCTGGTCTCGTCATCTTTTCATGTGCGCAAGATAGGCCCTTGCCGAGTTCGTTCGCGTTTTCAAGAGCAAGTTCCCTAAGATGGCCATGACGACGAGGGGGTTCCATCCCCGGCCGAAGTATACGGCTTTCTTTTCTGCGCGGTTATCTTCATCTGAGACAAGCATTCGAACTTCCTTTTCTTCCCCTGGAGAAAATACTATCCGAACTAGTACTCCCAAGAGGATGGAATTGAATGGTAGGTGACGTCCCCGGCTCTTCTGCTTCCTGTTTTGCAGGATCTCTCGAACTATGAAATGGTGCCTGGATTAAGGCTGAGGGGCAGGACTCCAAGTTTACGTGTTGACTAATAGTCTTTCTTCTACAGAAAAATCACCTGCAAATGGGCTTCCCACCAAAGGCACCCTTTATTTAATAGCGAGCTACCCCTGAGGATATCTCTTATTGAGCGACTACGCACCTCTTTCTTTTAATCAAGGTTAAGGATTTTCTTCTTTGATTTCGCCGTCCTCCCCCCCCGTGAGTAGATAGAGTTGTTTCCGGTCCGGAAGACCTGAGTCTCCTTTCTCTTGAACGATGGTCTTTCCTCATTACTTTCTCTTTTCCGGGATGCCGAAACTTTTTTTCCCTTTTTCGGGCACGGTAAAAGAGCCCCTTTCTTTGACGACCAGAAGTTTTTTCCGGCGCCCATTCTTTTCACTGGGTCAGCCTTCACATTATTCGAGCCTCTCTGCTCTCTTTTGCGCTCCGATATCGGTAAATGCCACAACTAACCCCCACCGTGGCCCCCGATTCCTGTTTTTCTTTTTTTTCGAAAACACCTCCCTTCATCAACGAGGACAGCCGATGTTACCCCCCTTTTAAAGTGACGATTTCCCTGCCAGCCGGACGAAGGCTATGTTACCTCCTTTGTACGCGAAGAGAGTTCCACGGTATTCTACTTCCTGGTCAGACCTTTTTAGATGGTAACTCCCATTGGTCGATCTCAAGCCAAAAATGATGTCTCCGCGATGTGATTAGCTTTTTTGCTCAGAAGCATCTACTTCCCCCTGCTGAAGTTGGATTACCTTTTTTTGGTGGTCCCCGGCTTCGCGTTTTCGGTTCACTAATTAAGGCGCTTGTTATTTCGGCCTAGCTTGTATTGTGACTTTTTTTTTATCACGTACCACTCCCACCCCGCCGCTTGGTTACTTCTTTTTTTTTTCCTGCCAACAACCCCCCCTTCCATTGCCCCACCCCCCCCCGCCAGTCATTTGCATCTTTGAGTGACTCTTAGTATTCTTCCTGTTCCTCCCCCTTCTTTCTTTTCAGACAGAGCCCTTGTCGACAGGTCTCGCAGGCTTCGAACGCATCCCACTCGGTAGATACTGCCTTGGAACTCCCAGTTGAGTCTCTCTCCACTTTCTATGCTATGCTTCCGGTGTTAGCTCCTCGGTCAGGTAATCCAAAGCAAGCTTTTCCAGGGCCACCGGCAGTGTATCCCAACACGGCTGTGCATGTTCCCTTCCTTCGTGAGGTCGCTTTAGTCCTCACAATTGGTAACCACCTTTCGTGACTCGGTAGACCCTCCCCTTCCCTCGTTAACCTTCGTTGACTTTAGGAGAGAGGGAAATGTTCCTTCTTCTCTTGACCAAAAACCTTTTTTTTTTTTTCTCTTGAGGGACAAGTCTTTCCCGTGAAGTTCCGTTCCTTTTTGCGCATGGTCCGAGTGCAGATTTTTCCGCGTGTTGCTACGCCTCAACGCTAGGCCCAGTGTGTACTGTGCATTTTTTGGCGCGCTAGGGCGTGCGCACTCTCCTCCCGGAACAGCTTCCTTCAGTTCCCCGTGGAGCTCTCATTAGCCTCCCCAATTCTCCCCCCTTCTCCACCCTTCATGCCTGGGCAGGTAGCCCTTACCCCATACTCTTGGTTTTTTCGAACCTTTTCGGCGCATCTCCCGCTCCCCTCCTCAGTCCGGGACCGTAGTAAGGTTTCATGACTAGGTTCCCCCTGCAGATGCCGGACCCTAGCTTTCGGATTAGTGATCCCGCCTCTTCCCTGCTGCTGGGGCAACTGTTTTTCGCTCTTCACTATGAGGTGCCCCTTAACTCCCTTTTTTGCCGGCGGTTCTTCTTCCCACGCAACTGACGGTCTTTGTTCCTGCTTGGAATATTTTTCCTTTCCGTAGATCTCGTGCATACAGTGGTCACCTTCTTTCCAATAAGTCTCTTCTTTTTTCAAGCCGATGTTCCTTTGACGCCTTCTGCGGGTGATGGTAAAACTCGACATCCTTGAACTGCAATGTTTTTGATGTTTTCTTTTTTGTCTGGAGTCTTTTGTAATCGAGCTGGTTTTCGTTCCAATTTCTCAGTCTTCCTGATAACGCGATTGGAGGTCCTACTTTTATTTATAGAAGTTCTTCCGATGGTTGTTTAGAGAAGCTCCTGAAGTTGTTTCTTCTTCTGACCTTGTTTTCCCCAGCCGATTGAAGCCTCTTAGGAATTGAGAGCCCCGTTTCATTCTTCGGCAGAGTTTTTCTTGTTTCAATCGGGTGAGTTTTGGACTTCTCTAAAAGCCCGGCTGACAAGAATAGAATACGCGTTATCGCCAGTCCCCCTATCTTTTTGTGTTGTTGACGGAGAGAACGGATCTTTTCCTGCCTTCTCTATTCCACGATTCTCTTCCTACTAACACCCCTCCCCTCTTTGAACAATTCGGTATCGCCTTCCCTAACCAATGTCGCTCAAGTAGAGCTTTTTGTTCGGTCCCTGTTCCCATCCCCGAAGCGTCATCTCCCTATTTCGTTCTTTCCACCAGCGTCACCCTGAAAGAGTGAATCAAGGCACTTAAATCTTTCCTGCGATCTTCTCGAGTCTTGGCGGGCTCATCTCTCTACTTAACGGCAACCTCCCTTGGTAATGCAGGCCGAGACGAACTCCCCCCCTCCAATCCGAGCAGACCACCTGCAGTTTCCTTTCTCATCACCTAAGCTTAAAGCATTCTAACGCCCCTTCGGATTCCTTGCCCTAACTCTCTCCGCGGCTCCCCTTAACACCCCCGAGATTCCTCTTTTTCCCCAGATTGCCCCTCCCTCGAACATGTCCGTTTCATGTTGAGTGTGCTCCCGCGTGGCGCCTCCCGCAGCCTTGCTCCAATAAAACCCCCAGGTCCCCCTTTTTCCCTTTTGAATCCTCGACCTCCTTCATGCCGCATTCATCCGTCCTCTCCTGATTGCTGGCTAGTCCCTACTGCTCCTTAGTATCCTATAAGCTCTTTCACCCTTCACGGCACTTTTTCTTCTCCTGCGAGGAAGTCCACACCCAGTTCTTCCTCACCGGGACGGCTTGGAGTAGTGGGAGGCCCTTTGTCACGATGCCTCCTTTCTGTCTTCCTTTATCCGGAATTTTATCCTCTCTAACGCAAACAAATTGGGTCAGGACTTGTGCGAAAACGCAAAGGGCGCCCAAATCAGTTTACACACTGTTGCTCGCTTCATTCGTTTCCCGTCGAAACTGTCTGAAGACGGGTGAGTTTCAACCATGGCGCCGTACGAACCCCCCCCGTCATCTTTCGCTCCCCCTTTTTCCCATCACGTCCCAGGTTTCCCCGGCCGCCCATATGAGCCTCTATAATCATCCTTACGTCTTCCACCGAGTTGCGGTCCGGGCGGCGTAGCGAAGTCGTACCCTGCGCTTTGGTTCACAAAATTTGTTTTACGAGGACTCAGCGGACCATATTGGTACCCCTCTCTTTCCCCTCTTTTTTTTGGTTCAGGACCTTTTTCACCCCTTGAAGGCTCCCCAAGAGAAGCAACCGCAGTTTCCCCGAGCCTCTGATGCGCCCCCCCTCTGGACCTTTTTTATGTAGACGTTCCCCGGATTCCCCGGGAGCTTGTTTAATGAGAAACTCTCAGAATCTTCCCTTCCTTGGTTACGCAGGCGATTTTGACACCGCCTGGATCACCTCCCTCCTTTCAGAATTCTTCCTTTTCTTTCACATTCAAATCACTTTTACCCGCTCGCCGCCTTCTGCTTTTGACCTGGAATTTTTTTTTGGTGAGAACCGCTCTCCCCCTTCATTACAAGCGATTATGGACGTGACAGAAACTCCCACACCCAAGCAGACCCTCCCCCCTCCCCCAAACCCTAAGACATGACGATTTCAATGAGGCACTAGAAATATCTCCCTCCCATCGAAGCTTCACTTGAAATTCCAATTGGCGCTTGCTGCGACTTCTCATAGTCTTAAGCACAGCGATTCGCCAACACCTGTTTTCCCCCAAGGGGGTCTTCTTTTGTTCAGATTTTCACGTTCGGACAACAGTCCCTGTTACCGTACTGCAGCTTATCCCCTTTTACATAGCTTGCTAGGCTGATTTTGGCGGAATCCTTCTCTTTATTTTTGAAAATCCTTTCCCCGTATGATCTTTTTTTTTTTTTTTCCCTACTCGACAAACTTTGAATGTGCACTTTGAAGCGTTGGGGGCAGTCTTATCCAGGATAGTTCGCCTCTTCTTCCTCCGGTTCTCGCAAAGCTTCTTGGGAATGCGCGTTTCTTCCGTCGTCTGGTTCGAACAAGAGTCCCGCTCTTTGACGTGACACTTTAACCACCACGTTTTTTTCCTCTTCCTCGGTTCACACCTTTCATCCATCGGCGGACCCTCTTTTTTTCTTCGAATCGTTCTTCCTGTAACCACCCTCACCTTCACTCGATCTATACCCATGGTGATGAGTAAGGGAAATCACTTTTCGATCGTAGGACCCTCGCACTCATCTTTTTTTTTTTCTTGGTGTTCCGCATGTTTTTATGCTCTTCGTCGGAAATACGTATCTTGTTCTTTTGTAAGAATTTGCCTGCTTGCTCTTTCTGTTCTTTCTCTGCTAGGAAGGGCCCCGGGCGACCCAGGTATTCCTTTTTTCCGGCCTCGCCCCACGGTATCAGGCGCAAGGGCCATTTCTGCGCCGGTAGTTGTCCCACCGACTCTCCCGGATACGCTTTTCGGAGCGGGGAGGCTCTTGTTTTTCCTGCTTGTATTCGGGTGCTTTTTTTTCAATTTATTACGCTCAATGATCCCTTTCCCCTCCCGGCCGAGACGCCTTGGCTGGCCACCCCCTCTCCTTCCTTTCCACGACCTTTTAGAACGCTCCCGATATTTTTTCCCCCACGATGGTGCGTCTGCCGATTCTTCCCGCACGAGATCAAGCAGACGCTTGCTCCTTCCCTTGAGCAAGGACTTTGCGCTGTTCTGGACGCGCTTTTTCTTCCCTCACTTTCCCGAGGCTCCTCCTCCTCGAGACTTGTTACACGCGCTCTCTTTGATTGACTGTTCC
>Ga0179593_1659100_pt1 | contig 11062 bp, 13 predicted proteins | sample CZODoug2_1_08_16_FD_185931 | JGI IMG/M metagenome (GOLD analysis project Ga0179593, IMG submission 185931) | Vadose zone soil fungal communities from Angelo Coast Range Reserve, California, USA - CZODoug2_1_08_16fungal (PacBio error correction) | ecosystem: Environmental > Terrestrial > Soil >... | reverse complement strand
CGGTGGACCCCTGGACACCGACACCATCAGACGTGCCAGTCAACTCTTTGGCAAACTCCTCCTTTGCCTTCCTGTACCGTGCAGGGCTGTGTCACTATTCTTCGATATAGAGAGTGTGCTTACCCGCGCCTTCTGTTTCACTTCCCTGTTCCGTGCCAGCAGCACTCCTCTGTGTGTCGTCAATTCAACCGTTTCGATCCATTCTAATTGTTAGACGCGGCCTTCGCCTATTCTCCCATCAACGCTTGCACACTTTATAGCCTGCATAACTTTGCCCCTCCCATCTGCACTCTGTGTCCCGTCCAGTGGTCTCTCCACCAGGACTCCCTTATGCCCCGCCGGGATAGAGTAATCTTCCCCTGTCACTTTGTCAGTCAAGTGCCCCTTTCTGAGAAGGTCTTGGATATAGGCTCGTGTGACTTTTGACGCCCGACGGATCTTGTTCGCCCTTTTCTCCTCAGTCAGAGCCCATCGTTCTTCGTTGGTGAATCATTTTTTCTCACGGACGCTGTCTTTTTTACCACAAGAGACGTCGGTCCCCCCTATCGTCTCTTATGCTGCCGCGTTTTGTGTGTGTTTCGTTTTATCCCTTCTTTTCTTTTTCTTTTAGCAACTCGGAATTCCCGGGGATCCGCGTCTTGTGGGTTCGCTTTGATTTTCCTTAGTGGTTGAGGTTGCTTCCATTTTTTCCCTCGCCGAGTTTACTGGTGCCTTTGAATTTTTCACATGGTAGTTCCATGCTTCCGGCTTTTTCTTTTCCCCCCCAGTGTCACCGCCTCCCGCGGTGAGGTTTTTTGCCGACCTTTCGGTCCCCTCCCTTGTTTCTGGCAGTACGTCCAATGCCACCTCACCGTTTCTCAACCATTCGCAACCACGCCGCCATTACGGTTCACTGATCCCTTTTTTTTCCCTCCGTCTCATCTTCCCGTGGGCCCACACTTAATCCCTCCTCGAAATCACTTTCTTCAGGGGTATCCCTGATATCGATTAGTGCTTGACGCTCCTTTTCCTGGAGCATCGCCGCTGGCCCCCCCCATCGTGACAATAAGGAACCCGGTCCAATGACTTATTTTTCCAATTCTCTGAAGGCCCGCTTTTTAACGTTGCAGTGAACACCCAGTATGTTAGAATGTCCCCGCAAGGTGTTTTGTTAAACTCCCAGCGGTTATTTCATCACGCTGATGTTAAAATCCCTTTCACCGTCAGTGTCTCCCCTTTCCCTTATCCTTTTACTTTGGATTCATCCCGGTGATTTTCCCATACACTCAGTTTATAAGGAGCTCCTACAATTCTCCAAGTTTGCCCTTTTCCAGATGATTTCCTCGATGTCCCCCCCCGGCCCCCGCGCTTGTTATGTGGTACTATTGATGCACGCACGAATCGTAGGCCCCTTCCCGTACAACTTCCTCGCTGAGTCCCCGTCCCCCCCTCTCGTTTCCTCAAGCCTTCTATTTTCACTCTCTTTGAATGCCCCTTCACTCTCCCTTGACAATCCCAACACCCCCAACCCGCTCGGTACACTTGAGGCGTTGTCTTAAGACCCGCCCCATCCCCAAATGGTCATTAACATAACTCTGTTGAATTCTTGTTTTCTCTTGACGTGATGTAGAGTCATGGTTACTATTGGGTCATTTTTTAGCTGAGCATTGTTGTCCTTTCGCGGTTCTCCCAGGAGGGGTCCTTCGCAGGCTTCATGTGTGTTGCGTTGCCTTCTTCTGAAGCCTTATAATCCCTGTGCCAGTTTTTCTGGGCTACAGACTTTGAGCTCCGCCAAGGGAATTTCGTTGCGTTTCCAACCAATAGCTCCCCTGCAGTTTTGGACCACCCCGGTCGAAGGTTTCACGCCCGCCTCCATACTTCGGACGTTTTCTACCATGCATTTCACACCGTTCCCCCTCTTCTTTTTTCTGACATCTTAAGACGATGAACTGAGTTCGTTGGGTCTCATCTTGAACACAAGTGCCTTGTTCCCTGCGTTTCAGCGTTACAGACCTTCACGTTTTTGAAGTGTAGGATTCCCCGCCCTCACCGCCAGACCCAGTGTCCAGTTGTTTTCTCTTCGGCCGCACTTCGCCTCTTCCCCCCTTCAACCCCATAGGCTTTTCAGGTTCGTTTTTTCCCTCTCGGCCTAGGTGTCCCCTCTGACACGCGAATTCACTCACGTGCATGTCCGTTGGAAGTTCCCTCCCCCTGTCTCCAAGGCGCCCCAAAGTACACTTGCACACAATCTTAACGTAGTTTCTCCAACACTTGGATTCAATTTACGGAGGGACACTACCTAAGTGAACTCAACCCCGAACTAGCCAAATGGAATTCCTTCCGTATCGGTTGTATTGAACCCCTTGATACACGTGATTCTTTTTCGTGTTCCCCCTGGTCTACATCACCCCTTCCTTGGATTTAAACTTCACTTCCCTGCCCTTTTCGAAACGCGCCACTAGGTTTCAGCGACATTTTTTCCTTTTGACCTTTATTTGTGGAAAATACAGCCTTTGCAACGGGCAGACCTGCCTCCTTGACGCCATCTTTCTTGGTACCACAGATATCGCATTTAAGGTTTGTAACAGACGTTTGCTGTTTCCCCTTCTGAAATTCCCGCATACCCGTTCGAAAGCATACGTCTCCTGCGTCACTTTCTCCGATTTCAGTCTCCGCAACTATTATTCAAACCTTTTAGCTGGGTAAAGACGAAGTTTCTCGCACATTGTCTTTTCTTCTTCTACCTCCGTTTCCCTTTCGTATCTCCCTTTATCACTCGGGGGGACCCCGGTCGTAAAAAGATCTTACATGACCACCGCCCCGCCTTTGGACCCCCTCGCTTTGGGCACCTTTGGCATATCATGAATGTGGGTCACACCCCCTTTCTCCCATTCCCCTTCACAGGAAACACCGATTACTGGCGTCCCAGAGACGAGTTCAATTTATTGCCCAGTTGTCCCAAAGGTGAGAGTTTTTGTCAGTTTTACTGGTCATCAGGTCGCCCATCACAATACTCTGGCTCGCTCACTGCATTTCTTGCCAAAATCACAAAACATTCGAAGATTACAATTCTTTAGAGAAAGCTGACTTTCAGATACAATTCAGGAGCCCCCCCAGAGCATTTCACCTGCAGAGTGTTGACTACTTTTGTCCTTTTTCGCGCCGCGACAACTTCCCCCCGACAGGTTGGCGTGCGCCGCCCCATTTCAGGGGATAACGCTCATTCCTTCTTCCCCACTTGACCGTCCTAGAGCACAGGACTTAACACCCCTCTTTTTCCACACCTCTCCACCCGTGGGTAACGTACGAACAGAACCGGTACCCACTTTTCACCCTGTTTTTCGGTTCCCTCTACCCCTCTGACCAATACATACCGCATTGGTTTTTCTCTCCCCCAGTTAATTCCATATACTTCACCCACTGCCTAGTTGTTGTCTTTCTTTCTCCTTTCCCCCCTTCCAATAGCCCGTCTTTTTCCAATGAACAGCGTGTTTTTTTTCATCAGCCGGTCCCCCCTACGTAGTGGTTGGTTTAACGTTTATGTTGAAGCCTTCCCTCCCCAGTGTGTCCTTCCCCCCTTATTTTCTTTTTTCTATGGACCCACTAACATTTCTTTTTTTTGCCTGAGGCAATATAAATTTTTTAGTTACCCCTCTCTCCCCACCAATTTGGGCTAGGTGTCCCCCCTATTTGTTACCATTCCTGTCCCCAGTCAAGATGAGTTGTAGACAACTCGGCTTGAGCCTCCCCTTTTTCGGCCCCCGCCGCAACTCTTTCCTGTCAGCGACTTCTTCTTGTCGTTAGGGCTTTTCTTTGAGAATGTGAGTACCTCTTCAGGGTAGTACCGTCACTTTTATTACAGGCGAAGTCCTGCGCGCTAGTTTGGTGACGTCAAGCTAAGTGGGGGATTTGTTGTAACAGCCTGGGAGTTTAGAAGGAACAGTCCGAACCAATGAAAAGTAATCACGTTCTTCTTGCCCTCACCCCCCCTTTCACATGTATGAGGTCTCCTCCTTCTTTTGGTAGTGCATCCTAGGTGCCCAATTTTCATTCTCCCTCCTCCGTGATGTCAGGGTCGGGAGGTGTACTTTTAACGTTCAACTCGTTAACCGCCATCTGCAGTAATTGTCTCCCCTCGGAGATTTTCAAAACATCCTGACCTTTTGTTTCTCTGGTCCGAGATAATCCCCCCGTTATAGCCAAGATTTCCCCTGTAGTTTTGGTACCTTTAAAATCAAAAGTTGCCCTCACGATTTGGCGTATCTGTTCGTTCGCGACGTCTTACCTTCACGACGGCGTTCCCCCCCATTTAGGTGCCACATGTCTTCGAGCCGAATTCTTTTCCCCTTTTACCGCTTACCGAGTGTTACGCCCTTTTTTAGAAGTTGCTCGGACTTAAGATGGGTGTCTCCCCCCATTACCGGTGCTGCCCGTTCTCCCCCCCGTGTAATTGTTACATGTCACCCTGCTTGGCCAGTTTCCTTGGATTTTTTCTTGTTGCTTAAAGAAATGTAGCCGATGTTTTCCTCCCCTTTTTCTTTGTCGCCGTCGTCTAGAAGGGTCGATTACCGAGGGTGCTGCTTCCCCGTGTTGAAGTTTAACACGGACTTCCACTTAGTTGCCTAGAAGTAGTACCATACCAGTTTCCCGCCTTTTCCAACGCTGGCCTCCTAATTATTGGCCTGGTTCATTTGTCTGAGAATCAGGCCTAAGCACCTTCACCCCCTTTCCCCCCTGCTTTCTTTCTGGGTCTCTGCACGGAGGGTCTCTCTCTAAAATTGCCCCCCCATTCCAGATGGGAGTTCCCCTCCACTTTTCTCTCGTTTGCCTGCCCAGCCGACGCGTACCCTCCTGGCTTTTCAGCCCCCCCCCTCCTTTCTCTTTTGAAAATGTGTTCCCCCTTCCATTGATGTCCCCGAAAAATTTGTGATTTTGACCGGCAATTCAATGGGTGGATAGACTCAAAGGCGTCCGAAGGAAAAGAATCGTAATGTCCCGTGCCTGGAAAGTTACAGTACGCTCCTGCTGCCCGCAGCACTCCAATTTGTCCACCAACTGCTCATATGCGACAAGAAAGCGGCCCCCTCGCACATACAAACACTTTCAGCCCCCCCCCCCCCCCCTAAAGCTCTACGAGTTGTTATGACCGGGGCGTTCTGTCCCGGTCCAGTCCGTCTCAGGCTTCTCCCAATCCCCCGGTCGATTTGGTTTTGTGGATGCGTGTTCCTGTGATATTTCATTTCCCCCCCTTGTGACCATACGAATTTCCCAATCTTCCAGGATGAGCGTGCTTGATGTCACTTCTCACCTTTTCTGTCCTTCTGAAGTTCTTTCTCTGATCTTGTTTGGACTACTCACTCTGGGCGGTTCTAACCCGTATGGCCATTTCCCCGTTGATCCTGGTCCGATACTGCTTTGTCTTGCGCAGGTCTTCCTTATGTTAAAATCCCTGGTATCCCCGTCGCACGTCTCAGATTTTGTTATCGCGGATGCCGAGCACTTCAAATCATCTTCACGATACCCCTTCCTTGCCTTCCCTTGATTTTTTTTTCCCGTTGCCCTTCTCCATATGTAGCGGTCACTCCTTTCCCACCTGAACAGTCCGCCTGGAACCCTTTTGCACGGTTGCACAGTCAGAACGAAGGTATCTGAGGCATGTCGCCCTCAGGAGACCACGAACCATAGAGCTCGTTACCGAAAAGACCCCCGCCCATTTCCGTTATTCGTTATCCCAAACAGATGGCGATCCAATTCCCTCTGATTCAAGAAAAGGGGACTTGCCTTCCGGTAGACCTTCTTAGCGATCCTCCTTTTAGTTAAGAAGTCGGAGGCTGTAGGTACTCCACTCCTATGTCTCCTGGTTCGTACAGTTTGCAGGGTACCTGCCGTTTTCTAGTGCCTAATAAATGCCCCTCCCTACTTCTGCCGTTATCTGCGTGACAATCATGGCGTAGGCAAACCCGTAGACAGACCCCTATCCCCATGGTGGTTCTCTAAAATGATTTGTCCTTCAGATGCCTACCTACCAACCCCCGAACCAACCGCTTTGGACAATGATCAGATCGAGTATTCAGGGGCGAGTCGCCCTTTGTTCCCCAAGTTTTTCCACTCGGACAGAGGAGGAAGGTGTTCTGCCTCTCTTGTTGTCCCTTTTGAGTGATGACCGATCAGAACACCCCTCACTTCTAAACCTTAGTACTCTGACTCTGAAAGATTCTAAGTGGGTAGGATGTTTATTTCCGGTCACCACTCTTCTAGGTGGAAGAGCTTTCGTCGGTGGGGCTCTCGGAGGTATCTGGGTTTTCTCGCCAACTGCGAGCCCCGTGCTCTCCCCACGGAAGAGGATTTTTTCTAATCCTCTGCCCTTTAACCCACCCGGCGTTCTGGCGAGGTTAAACTTTGGCCCCGTCTGATGAGCACTCCTCTTCAGGGCGTGATCAAGGCGGGAACCTCCTTCCCCGCCCTCTTTGAACGTGTTTTAGCGTAGTTCTCTTGGGGTTCTCGCTTCCCCTTCCTCTCTCATAGGCCCGTTAAGCGTGTTGTTGTTGAGTCCTGATATCTCCAGAAGTAAGGCTGACACCCAGCGGCTAAACCACTTTTAAGACGATAATGCCTTGATTTAAAGGCCCCATCCCGACAGAGATGTGAGCCTAGAAACTTTCATTAGCTACCCTGGTTGTAACGCTCGCGCTTCAACAATCTGCGTTGCCGTCCGGTCAGGGATTTCGGGCAGCATGACGTGGATCGCCCTAACGTCCCTAGCGCCACCGACTTGCAATTCTTTCCCCTTTCCCCCTCCATCCCCCCCCCCTTTTTGTGGAACGGCCACGCAATCGCCTGGGAGAATCACTGCTCTTTCATTTTTCCCGGAACGTAGAGGGGGATCTGGTAAATCCCCGCCCTTCGCTTTGTCCAACATAAGCTCTTCTAGTCCAGGTGGAATATGTGTGTTTCTTACTCTTGTCATCAATAGTTATGTAATGGTTATCCTGCTCTCTGTGGCTGTGTGTTATTTCCTCTTCCGAATTTTATTCCCTTTCGGACCCCCCGACCCGCGATTTTCTGGTGCGTTTCCTTGGTCTCCTTCTGTTTCTTTTGCTTGTCACCTAACGACGTTAATGGGCCCTCTCATGGGCAATGCTCCGTGGCCATCCCGTTTCCTTTTTTCAGCGAAGGATTAGTTTCCCCCACGCGAGCATGCCGACGAAGTTAAAACTAAAGTCGTCGTTCTTAGGACCTCTCGGGGCGAATTAAGTACGTCCACGGAGACGGAATGCTGTCTGGTGCTTTTCCCCTTTTCCTTTTTGATATCTTCTTCCTTAGTTTCACTCACGTCGTTCTGGTGAGATACGATTTTCCCTCCTCGATCACTTTAGGCGTCCGTTGACCCTCCCCCAACTTGTCCCTTTTTTTTTTGATTCCCTTTTTTCCCCAGTGAGATGGTCTCTCCGTTCAGAAGTGCCCTTAGCTGGCAATAATGGTCGTCGTCAACGATGAACGTTTCATTTTTTACCTTGGCGCCCGCTCTTCCTTAGGACCACGTCCCGCGACCTTGTCCCCCCTTTTCGTCTCTTTCTCGCCTGTGGACATTTCGCCTCCAATTTACGTGTACGAGAATTCCTTATGTTATGATGCCGTCAAGTTTCCATCTCTTCCCCCAGTACTGCCCTTGCCTTTCCGTCAGCTTCCTTCCAAACCCTGCATCTGAAGGATTCTTATTCAAAGGCGTTGTTGGCGAGCCATGATACAGGTGCTCCACCCAAGGCATTCCGTGGCGCTGCCTTCTTCCCGGAAAGCCAAATTCTCAAATTCTCTTGTCTATTTTGTTTCTTGAACTAGGGCTGTCTCCAGTGGAGGGCCGCCACTCTCTTCTTTTGGTATTATGCGAAGTGAATAAGTGGACTTGGAGCCACCTTTTCATCTTCCCCCGGATCTTCAAGGTAGAGTAGGAACGTACGGATCTCCCCCTGTCTTGAAGGTGAAGCTTTGCGTCATGGGTCTATAGATATCCCCTATTAGTTTTTCTCATCAATGACGTGGCCCTGTTAAACGCCACAACCTTCCTTGGTCCCACGTACACATTAGTCTAACCTCGCGATTCGCCACAGCGACCTCTCTTTCCTTTTCAAAAACCTTCCCAGCCTTTCCCTTGCTGTCTGTTCTCCGTTTTACCTTTTCCTTATCCCCGCCATCTAACGCTCACCCCGTCACTTTCAATTCCTTATTCATCGCATTTGACCCAATGGCGTCGCCCCTTTTTCCGTGCAGGTTATTGACGCTTTCTTCTCGCTTTTCAATTAATGCGCATTTTTTGGCCGTCGGTTCCTCTGCCTTAAGAGTTTCAATTTTTTTTCACACGTGCTCCCCCCTCCCCCCTGAATCGTGCGCTCAAATTTTTAAGTTTTTTTTTTTTTTCTTCCAATTTGCGAGTCTTAGTTTGCTCCACCGACCCTTCCCCTCCCCCCAACGGGATCACACGGCCGGTTTGTTCTAAACCTTTGTCCATTTTTTTTAGGCCCTCCTCCCCCCTACACCGAAGGTTTTATACCACTCCCCATCCTTTGCCCTCCGCCCGTCCGACATTTTCCTCCAACGCAGCCCCACAGCTGCGCGCTTCCCCCTCGCCTGCCCACCCTCTTTTGGTTCGCTCTTTTTTCACACGATTTGGACCGGCCGCGGAATTGAACTGACCCCGAGCCTCTTGGTCGTTCCACCATGTCTAGACGACCTGGAGTTCCGGGGTAGTAATCTGCTGCGTGTTGATCTACCCATTCACTTCCCATATATCTTTTGACACGCAGCAGTGGAGTAGAAGCTAGGATCCCAGTTTTTCCCCTCTGACAAACCATTTTTTAAGAGGGAAAAGATCGTGTATCAGTTGCTTGTGGATACATAAGCACCCCGAATCTTTATTCTCCACTCGCCCCTTCGCGATCTTCCGGCTTTTCCCCCAACTTTGGTTTAACCCCCAGGACGGGTTCACTAGTATTCTCCCTTTCCCACCAAGTTGGGGAAAATAACCCAGCTTGTGTCCCTTCCTGATCGGTAAAGTATTTTATGTTGTTTTGCTGTCCAGACTTTCCTTTTCGATTTGACTGAATTTGGACATTTTTATATGTTAGGCTCTTCCTGTGCTATCGAACTCCCCCCCCCCCAGGTATCTCTCCGATCATCTTGGCGCACTCCAGCTGCTTCCGACTGGCTTGACCCCATCTCCCCCAGGGTCCGTTTTCTTGCCACCAGAAGCGAATGATACAACCTGTTCCCCTCGGGCATTCCCCGGACCTGCGGTCGGGCCCCCCCCTACGTTTCAAGACCCCAGCCCCCGTGCCGCACACCATATGCTTTCGTCTTCATTTCCGGTCAACCTAAACAGCCCCCCCCGTTGTTTGCAATTCCGCCGCACAACAAGTTTCATTATTTTTTTAGTCTTATGCCCCCCGCCTTTCCTTTCCGTATCCCCTCCCGTCATGTTATACATCCCCTTTCTCTTTCCTACCATCTCTGTTCGTGGGTAATTACTGATCGAATGCAGTTCCGCTGTCTTGCAGGTCCACTCCAGGAACCAATGGGGTTGCCCCAGGAATTTTCCCATTTTTCGTTGTTAATTGTCCCCACTTCTAGGTTGGTGAAGAACTTTGGGGTTTTCCTTCTGAGCCCCTCAGTCTCTGCCCTTGTACCTAATGATGCGCCGTTGAGAGACCCCAAAGTGATGTCCATCGTTTCTCGGTTCTTAGAGTTCTCTAGCCAGATATCACGAGCTACCTGTTCTCGTAGACAAGAGTAATCCCTTGTTCTTCCTAGTTTCGTGTCTTTTTAGGAATCTCCGGGGGGGGTTTCTAGCCCGCATTTGGCCACACAAAGTCTTCCCTCGCCGCTCCCACTGGTTCCTATGCATCCCTAACGCTGAACTCTCTCCACCTATCGGCTGACACGATATCTGCCCCGGTCAGATACTTGGCCCGCGCAGTTGGTAGACCCGTAGAACCCGTGTCCCCCCGATGGTGCTATCCTTCCCTTTGCCGACGATTTGTTGCCTTTAGAGCTCTAGTGTTTGCCTCTCACCCTCTTTCTTCTTTCCCCATCCTCTTCGTTTTGAGTTACTTCCCAGGTGAACCTGCCTCATTCTTTTTTAATGTTTCTTTGTTTTTTGGTTCTTCTCCTCCCTTCCCCCCTACCCCCCGCTGGCGGAACAGTTTCTCCTCGTCCTAGCTCCCCGTTACTCTTGCCGATACTCGGTTGACACTCTTTTCAAAGTTGTAGCGGCCTTGAAATACGATGCCCAAAGAGTGATGCGGTATTCCTCTAGATTTTCTGGTATCATAATGGGTACAGGTTTCCACTTTTGATATGGCGTCTCTCTTCCCCGTCTCGCAGGTCACTATGTACCAAAAGGTTTTTTTGTTATGCTGACCCCCCTTATTCGCGCTGGATTTTTTTTTTTTCTTTTTTTTTTCGCCTCTCTTTTGTTGTTTTTCCGAAACATTCTCGCCTTGGTGGCCAATTCGTGTTTCTTCCTCTCCCTCCCACTCCTTCTTGTTTAAAAGGTTAAAGAAAACCTTGATTCCCCCTGTTTTCTTTTGCTGCTCCCCTTCCTCGAACGTTGCCGCAGGTCCCTTCCCCCTTGATGGTGTCCTTGTTCCCTCCCAGTTTCCTTCTCTTTCCTAAGTCCCTTAACTTTTTCCTTTGTTGCTTTTTCTTTGTTGCCCCCAATACAAGGTTCTACTTTTGTAACCTTTTTTCCCAGTACCTTTCCTTAATGTGTTAGATTATTCCCGCGTCGAGCCTAGGCACAGCAGACCTATTTGCGATTTTTGTGGACTGCTTTTGTGCCTGTGCTGATGGTATGCAGTCGCCGCCGCGGTGGACCAGTTCGGAAACGACCCCCGGTATTTTCCCTTCTTTCCTCCTTCCCGTAATGCCATCTTGCTCCCTGACACGATTAGATTTTGAGCCCCCGACCCCCGCTTTTCTCTATGTAGTGGCGATGCATAAGGGTTACCTGCCCATTTGCTTAGAATTGAACCTATTTGATGTTTTTCTCCCCTCGGGAACCCGCCCCCCTTTAATGACGCCGTGGCGT
>Ga0179593_1584970_pt1 | contig 11062 bp, 20 predicted proteins | sample CZODoug2_1_08_16_FD_185931 | JGI IMG/M metagenome (GOLD analysis project Ga0179593, IMG submission 185931) | Vadose zone soil fungal communities from Angelo Coast Range Reserve, California, USA - CZODoug2_1_08_16fungal (PacBio error correction) | ecosystem: Environmental > Terrestrial > Soil >... | reverse complement strand
AAAGAAAGTCGGATTGATGGACTTTTCTTTCCGCGAGCCGGAGGAACCCCTCTCCCTGCTTGCGCATGGAAGATCGCCTTTTTCTGCCGCGTCGTCGAAGCATAGAGCACTTGATGGGTCATCGAGCCTCTCGCCGTTTCCTTCCAAACTCCACGGACTTCGTAATGATTTTCCTCCCTTCCGTTCGCGCCGGGATTCGATGTACCTTCCGTTCGCGATTTCCTTTGAGTCACAGCGGACGGCCTGACGGTTCACGGGAAGCGGGCCCTTCCCCCTTCGTTCGTTTGGGTGGCGCCGCGAAACGTTCAAGGGCTTGGCCTCGTTTCCCTAAACTTATTCGTCCTGGGCCGTTACACACCCAAATCCATACTCTTTTTTTTCTCGCAGAGGGGTGACGGTTTCTTCTTCTGAGCCGGAGGTGGCGGCCCCGGGAGTGCCGCCGCTGAAAACCAGGGCCTTCTTTCCTCCCTGGCTTCCTCGGACAGCGCGGTTGCTGATGTATTTCCGATTCTCGTCGAGCTCCGCTCCTTTCCTTCGAGGAGCTTGGAGAAACTTCTTTCCCCGCGGGATTATGCGGCCCTTCTTTTTTTTGACCCCCAGATCTTCTACCTGTTATCGCGATGGAGAGCCTTTTGGATTCGTCGATGAGCTGCGCCATTTCTTTTTTTCCGTGCAGCAGCGCGTCTTAGTGGTGTCGCGGAGCCCTTCCGCAGTGGCCGACGAGGAGATGAGGAGTTTTTCTCTGAGACATACCTGTCGTTACTCGAAGAAGCCTTTATGAGCGGAGGAAAACTCCCTCCTGACGAGTTCGATGTTGAGATTTTCCCCTCCGCGGTTCTCCCCCCTTTCCTTTCTTCACGGAGGTATTGCCTTTGGCTAGGTCGAGGCCCACTAGTGTGGATTTTTTCTTCCCCCCTGTTTCCCGTAAGCGTAGGAGCGCCGGCTTCATGATCTTGCCCTTTCTTTCCAGGAACAGCTGCAGCTCTGCTGCGTTCCTTGACGAAGAGGTCCCCCCTTTTTTCCCCCTTCCCATTTTCCCGCCCTCTTGCGGATAACTTAAATACATTTTTGTCCTTTCATCGCGCTCCTCCCTTCCCGCGCTCCATTATATGTACTTTTTAGGTTATGATTTGACAATGAACCCTCCCTCTTTTTTCTTGTTGGCCCCCGGGCAGGCACGGAACTGTCCATGGACCGTCCTCAGTACTTCTTCGACAACAACCGCTGGACTCTCCTTGACGTATGGAGTGGGAGGAATTAATGAGCCTTTCTCTACATCCATGCGGTCACGGCGCTGGTCGCAAGTCGTCAACGACTGGGGCGGTTCCCCCGCTACATCGTCGAGCAGGTTCTTCTGGACGTTCGTGCTGAAGAAACGTCCTCCCTTCCGACCACCACGGGCGCTAGCCGATATGAGAGACTTAATGCTTGGAGGTGCGCACCCCCTCTTCCCTAGAGACAGACCTTTTTTTTGGTGCGGCCGAAGATCTATTCTGGCCTTCTCCTTTTCCTTCCTCTTTCTATTTTTTGGGAGGTGAAAAAGCAGTTCTAGGTAGAAGAACGGCTACACCGTGGACGGAGGAGAGATACTCCTCTCTCTTCTCAGCAGTGACGCGCGGATTTTTAAGCTGCGTGGAGAGGTGATGGGAAGGTTTAGAGTTAAGCTTGGGACTCCATCACACGATCGTGCTGGACCCCCTCCCCTCTTTCCTTCGACGGCCGCCGCGCTGGCCTGGTTTTTTCGCGCGTGGCCCCACTTTCTTTTTTCTTTTTTTTTCCTCTCTCTTTTCTAATAAGAAGGTGGTGTTTTGAGAGAGATCAGAAAGTCCCCTCCCGGCGCCTTCCCCCCCTTGCATCCGCTCGAAAGCAGCGGACCGCATCGTTTTCCCCGCGTTGCGCGCCCGGGGCGGTTCCAGCCCCTTTTTTTTCTGCTCCTACCGCGAACGGCCATAACCTCTCCCGCAGATTCCTTTTGCCTTGCGCGATCTGCTGCATCCCTCTTCCTTCGTCCACGGGTCGGCTTCATTGTTCCTGCCCGGCGGGTTCAATAAGGAATTTCCTGCTCTCGATTCCCGCATAGAGATTAGGCAGCACCATCTCATCGGCCGCCGTGGTCGGGCTCCCCGCTTGCAGAACGACGTCTTTTTTCCGTGGTTGGTCGTGTAATACGGCTTTCCTTCTCCCGTCGCCTCCCGCCGCGGCTTAAACTGATCGACGATGAGCAGCGAAACACCCTCCCCCTTTAGCCTTCGACAAGAGTCTTCTCCCGCACCGTGACCCGCGGCGTCCCTCTTCCCCTTTCACCTACTTCGGGCGCTCCACCAGGCCCGAAGATTCTGGTCCCCCCACGGTTGGGGCTCCTTTTCGAGGGCCATTTCTCTTTTGAGGCACCCGGGCGTTCTCCCCCTTTTTTTCATTTGGCAAATTCATAAACCCCGTTTTGCCCTGAACGACGGACATCTCTTTTTTCCCCCCCCCCCCTCCAGGGGAAGTTTACCCATGGATGAACGGTGAGCGACCTTTTTTTTTTTCTTTGTCTTTCGAGAACTCGACCCGTCTGCTCAAGGCCCAGCAATTCGAGCTGAATCCCCCTGCAAAGATCATCGGCGGCGCGCCCCTCCTTTTTTTCTTTTCACGGAGGACAAGAGACTTCCACGAGTGGGCCCCCTCAGAGCCGGTACAGCGGTCCACTCCCGAATGGTCGTGTCCTCCCTTTCTTTTGTACAAACTCGTAACTCAGAATCTTCGAGCATCGTTTTTTTTATTTTCGATTTTCTCCGCTCGTTCCTCCCCCTTTATGTCATCGATCTCGGAGTTCCTTCCTGTCGGCAAATGCGACTTTTTCTCCTCCTTCTTTTCCCCCCGCGCACCAATAAGACGCGGCTGCTGCAAGGCTCCACAAGGTCGAAGCCATGGAGCAGTTTTCCCCTTTCCCAGCGCCGAGGAAAAAGGATGTGTTAGACGATGGCGCCAAGAATAACGCTTCCCCCCTTTTTTTTCCCTTCGACGTTCTCAAGCTACTAGAGGAGGATGCCCACCAGCGCCATCGGAAGATGGAGCAGATCCTATTCCCCCCGCGCTGTACGAGGTCCGGGAGGGCCGTTTCTGACCGGTGTTCAGCGGCGGCCCCTCTCTCTTTTTTTAGTTCCCTCCTGCCACGCCGGCTAGTAGTGACCTCGGCAGATACACCTTTAACCTCTCCGGAAGCACGAGGATGGTCTCCCTTTTCCCCGGCACCAGGAAGAAGAAGTTTCTTTTTTTTTTCCCGAGGCACTCAAGTTTCTTTTTCGCACAGCACGGTCCCCCTCCTTCTCCCCCCGTCCGATCGGCTCTCATGTTCCGCGGTGAGAGTCCTTTTTTTTCCCTCGCAGTACGCTGGACTCGAAGCCCGTCCTTCGGTAGTATTGCCTAAGTCCGGTGGAATAGCCCTTCTCCTCCCTAACGGAGAGAGGATAGATTTCCACTCGAATCAAGCTCTTCCAGCAAAGGATTCTTTCTTCGCGGGAGGGAGCGCCCCTTTCTTTCCCCCCCGATCGGGTTCCGCAGGCGCGATCTCCTTCGCAGGGCCATAAAGTCCCTTTTTTTTCTCATCCTCAGTCTCTCTGATACAGGCAGTAGACGTCTCTCCCCCCCGCTCGCGGGACGCGAGCCTCCGGAACCCTATCGGTTTTCATGGCGAGATACTACCCCGATGATGGGATCCTTCCTCTTTTCGTCGGCCGGCTCTAGAAATGCTTTTTGGTAATAGAGCCCTTCCTCCCCTTCTGCCGAACGGAGGGCCCCTAGTAATGATTTTTTTTCCCGCCTCCTTGCTCGAGGGTAGATTGTACGGGCGGTCGTGGACGATGACGCGTGTCCCAACCAGTTTCCCCTTTTCGTCGGTGATCATCCGGAGTTTTCTGCGGGCTTCCTTGAAGGCTATGGCCTCGCGAATATTCGTACTGGTGATTCTTCCCTCCTTCGGTGACCACCCTCCATCCTAGGCTTCTTATCCCCCTCCGTAGGGGACGTTGATGCGCCCTTTTGGGCGGCGTGTCATGAGGGTATGCGAACCCCTCCCCCCCCTTCTTTTTCTCCCCCAGTGTCAGCGCCAGGAATGAGAAGTGCCCCCCGACCTACGAGTCATCGGACAAGTCTCAGGGGATTTTTTTTATTCGTAGCGAGTTCCCGCTGCGCTGTTTGCAGCATACTAGAGGAGCTTTCGAACGTAGAGCCGTAGTACGACTCGTTGACACTCCCTTTTGATTGACAATAGACCCCCTCCCTCCTGGATCGCGTCGATGAGATGCTCCCCCCTTTTCCTTCCCTTTCCTTTGGCATCAGCCGCGTCTTCTGGTGTCGCGGATCGTCGTAGAAGATGAACACTTTCCCCCCCCGAGGAGATCGGAGGAGTTTTCTTCCCCGATGACATACCTGTAGTTACTCGCGACTCTTTTTTATCCCGCGGCGGAGAAAGAAAAATCATCCCCCGACCGAGCTCCGATTTTCGATTTTCAATAGGCGAGGTTGTCCACGGAAAATTTTCGTCTTCTTTTCTGCTTTGCCGGCTCTGCGGCCTTCCACATCGTGGAAGGGGTAGCTTGTTCCCCGTCCGCGTAGGCTTCTCCCCCTCCTCCTCTCCGTCATTAGATAAAGCCATCAAAGCTAGAATGCTTGTACTCTCTCTTTCTCGAAATCCAGGCCCCAGTTCATCCATGTTGGTACTTTAACCTTCTCCTGGTTGGTGAGGTACTGGTGACGGATTCTCACCCCTTTGGAAAAAGGGTCTTGAAAAAGAAAAGATACCGCCCTCCGCCGGGTGAAACGGCAGTCCCGGCCAGTCCTCAAGTACGGCTTTTCCCTTTTCTTCTACCCCCACCCGCTGGAACTTACGATGTAGTTCCGGTGCTCAGCTTGGACGTGGAGGAATTCTGCGCCTTCCTTTCACGGTTCTCCCCCTTCCCCCTGCTCTGGGTAGAATCCTCAACCCAACTGGAGTACCAGAAGGATTTGATAAAATTTTTCACTCCCGGAAGGATTGCTTCCTTCCTTTTTTTTCGATGTTGAATTGTAAAGATGGACCTTTCTCTTCTCGCCAGATTCACGTCGTGTGGAGGTGCGTCCACCACCTTCCCCCGAGTCCCGACACGGCGGGCCCTTCCTGGATGCTGCAAGTCTTTTCTATCCCCTGCGCATTCGAGTTACTGGAGGTGACCTTTTTCACGGTGCATCACAACTTTTCCCCTTTTCGGAGTGGAGCGCTTACTCCGAGCAGGATTCGCCGATTCGCAGATGATTCCTGGGAGAGGTGAGGGCCTTACTCCTTGGTGGGCTAAATACCCCTCATTTCTGCTGGACAGCCCGAGGGCTCTCTTTTTCCCGGCCGCCGCAGCGGCCGATTTTTTTATGACGGGGCGCGCGTGGACGTGATGTGGTTCTTTTTTTTTTTTTTTTTCCCCCTCCCTCCTCCGGTGTTGTTGTTCCCAGCTTCTCGAAGTCCGCCGCGCCCCCCATCCCTTCTCTCCCCCTCCCTGCCGCGGAACGAACGGCCAGCGAGGTCTTCTTGCAGCGCCTCGGGGCGCGTAAAGCACTTTTTTTTTCTTTTTTTCCTCCGTCGTCACGGCCATACATCGCCCCGTTTCCCCCCGCGCGGCCTCCGCAGCTATCGCTGGCTCCTTCCTTCCCCCTCCGTCAGGGTCGGCGTTCATGTGATAGCCGTTCTTTCTTCAAACTTCGAAGGCGCGCAGCCACTTGCTCTCTCTTTCCCTCTTTTTTTCCCCCCGCCGTGGTCGGGAATCGAGGTCCTTGCTTTTCCCCACCGCAGCACGACGTCGTCTTCGCTTTTTGTATCAGGGTCCGCGTGGCTGCCGCTCCCGGCTTCACCTGCTAGAAGATTTCCTTCTTTTTTCCTCCCCAACACCCTCCCAGTCGTGTTCTTCGTCACCAGCGCGTGACGCAGTGGATGTCGTTCTTCCCGCATGAATTCCTCCAAAGTCCCTTTTCCGAAGCAGCGGAGTCCAGCCTTTTTTTTTCCCTTCCTTCGTGTCCGTACGTGAGGAAGGGCCCTTTTTCATTTTCGACCGGGGGCCCCCCCTTTTTCTTTCATGGGCAAATCAATAACCCGCACGGAATTAATGGAAGCGTTTTCCTTTCCCCCCCTGGCACGGAGCGCGGATCAAAAAAAATGGTTTGCGATGTTCATGATTTCGAGAACATTTTCTTTTACCAAGCAATTCGCGCTAAGATGGCCTTTCCTCTTTTTTTCCTTTCTTCCTTCGTTCTGCGCGCCTACGCGGACTGACCGGGTCAGTTCCCCCCCAAAGCGGACCTTCACGATTTTTTGTTTTCTTTTACATGAGGCAAGAAACTCCGGCCGATTTTTCGCCTATGGAAAATCGCAAACTGTCTTCCCTTTTTCCTGTTTTTTTTCTCTTCCTTTCTCCAAGCTCGCGAGAACGGACAGGGCTCCGTGCGCGTGAAGTCGTCCTCCTCGATATCCTTCTCTACGAGACCTAATCCGCGACACCACCTTTTCCTTTCTCCCCGACAGAAGGCGGAAGAAATCCCCTTCTCCTCTCCCCTTCTGCCCAGCGGGAGAAAAGGAGACTCTGGCGATGGTCAAATCCTCCTTGTAAACGAGTCGTACTCTTTTCTCTGAGGCGGCCAAGCAGCTCCTCTCCCCTTCCTCTACTTTCCTTGCACCTAATCATCACCGCCCGATTCTCCGGGAGGGCGGCGTTAGCTTTTTGTTCAGCGGCGGCACGAGACTGAGGGTCGGTTCTCTTCCGGCTCGTCCTTGACCAGCGTCGTTTCCCCCCTTTCTCGGTCCCTTCCCCCCGCGTGATCCGAAGCCAAGGGGGGGTCTGGGTGTCACGAGACCGCTTCCAGAAGTTCGCGAGTCGCACCTTCCACGTTTCGCGGCGAAAACTCCGGTCCCCCCTCCGCCTCCCGGGAAAAGGTCCCCTTCAGATTCCTGGTGTCGTTCCCCCCCTTCATCGTCAAAAGGGTACCCCCTTCCGCCGGGACATCGAAGAACGGCTCCCTCCCTCTTTTTGCTGCCCTCAGACGAAGCGGTGGAAATCTTTCCCCATGACCGGATCTTTCCTTCGAGCATCACGAGCCTCGATAGAGGGACTCCTTCACATCGCATCATCGAGGGTCTGCGCAAACAGGTCGTTCACACCTCCTTTCCTTTTCCCCCCCGCCTCTCGCAGGCAATCCCTTTCCCGGCACTGGCTGTATCTCTCTTTAGAGAGATTAAAAGACTCTTTTGATGGCCTTCCTTTTACCTCGTCGTCCGGCGGAACCCTCGTAACGACCTGCTTTTCGCCCGATGATGGAGATTTCTTCGCTTCCTCCCTTTATTCCCTCTCTTCTGCATGCTAGTGATGCCCGTCCATCGAGCCTCTCGTCCCCTCGCCGACCCGAGGCGATTCCGTTAATGAGGGGCCGACAACTACTCCCTCGCCGGGATTCGATTACGGCGATGGTAACATCTCCCCCCTTCCCTTCCCCTGCCTCGCCCAAAAGGAGAGCGATCTCTTCCTTTGGAAGAAGCGGCTCTTCCCTTTTCCCTGGTGGGCAGCGACCTCCCTCGGGTGAGGAAGATCACTCTTTCCTTCCTTCCCTCTTTCGCGGTGAACATGTGTTTCCAAACCCCTACCAATCGGGCTTAGGCCCTTTTTCTCCCGAGGTGACGTTTGTATGCGCCCGACCTTCTTTTCCGGAGGTGGCGCGTTCCTGAGGTATGGAACAAGACCATCCTTTTTCCCCCCTCCCTTTGCCTCGCCTTAATGAGCAGTGATTACGCCGCACAGCCCGGAGTTCACCCGGCGGTTCTGCTTTTCTCCCGATGCGCTGCTTGGAAGCCTCCTTTCCTTTTCCGAGTAGCCGTGTAAGACTCGGTTGACCGGTGGTTATTTTCCTCTCCCATGCGATTTGCTTCTGTCTCATTGTTCTCGAGATGGAGAGACTTTTCCTCTTTCTTTCGCCATTTCTTCCGCCTTATTGTCGGGGAGCCGCAGAAAGACGCGTCTTCTTTGTTGTTCCTAGAAGATGAACTCGTCGCAGGTGCCGACTATTCACGCCGAGACGAGAAATACATGTAGTTCTCCGTCTCCTCTCCCCTTTTTCTCCTTTGAAAAATCAGAATCCCCCGACCAGAGCCACGCGTTACCTCTCTTCCGAGGTTTTTACCATGCGGATTGTCTTCTTTCTCCTTTTGTCCCGGCTTGCGGAAACGTCGAGCAGCGCGATGTTTCACCCATCGGGAATGGACTGGGTTGTTCAGTCACGAGTAGGAGAAAGAAAGCTCAGCCGCTACATGACGTCTTCCTCTCTTCCCTCTTTCCTTGTCTCCGAGGGAGATTTTGAAATACATGACTCCGGTTCATAATGTTGTTAATTTCATCGTCCCTTTTGGTGGGTTCTTTCGGACGCTTCCCTCCTCCTTTTTCCCCCTTTATGTGTATGATTTGCCAAATGCCCGCTTCAAAGATCAGCGTTAGCCTCCTGCAGGACCTAGGACCGTTTTTTTTTTTCCGTACGGCCGGAAGAAGAGCTCTCCCCCCCCCCCTTTTCCCTTTCTCTGTCTTCTGCCTGGTGGAGCGAGAAGTCGTGGAAGTGGGATTCCTTCCCCCCCGCGGGTCCTTGTTTTTTTTCCCTTTCACTCGATTGGTCAGAAGCTCCCTAAACCGAATGGGAGTTTTTTTGGAAGGTGAAGCCGCGGCCGGCTTTTTTTTTTTCCCCGCGGACCCGGATTACAATCCCCCCCCTTTTCCCTTTGCTCGACTACGGGACCGTAGTGCTGGCTCGAAAAAGGAAAGGACCTTCGTCTCCCTTGGTGCTGCCGAAGCTCTTTCTGGAAGTAGAGCCCTCTCGTTCCTGGCGGTGAACCCGCGGGATCTGTCTCCCTCCCCCTTATGACTGTCCCTACCCGGGACGGAGGAGCGCTCTATCCAGGAGACGCGAGCGATGTCCTCCTCCTCTGCGGGAGAGTTTCGCGTCGAAGCGCGTGGCTACAGTAAACCACCCCTTTTTTCCCTCTCTCCACTCGGTTGATCGCGAGAAGCCGCCGCGATGTTCCCTGTTTCGAGATCGATGCGGAGCCGGGTCCTTGCTGTGGGCGCCGGCGGGACCCCCTCCGTTGTTGTTGTTGAGAGAGATCATTTTTTCCTCCTTCTCCCCTTTCCCCCTGCGCCCGGCATAAGCCTAGAAGACGCGTGGACCCACCCACACGCGGCGGCAGTCTCGCGTCTCTGTCAAGCACGATCGTGTGATGGAGCCCCTCCCCTCTCCAGCAGTTCCGAGAGGCCCTCTCTCTCTTTCTTTTTTGCTTCCTTCTCTGAGTAAGCTCCTAAGTCCATCAGGCTTAATGTGATAGCCGTTCTCTCCCTCAAGGAACGAAGGAGCGCAGCCCTTTTTTCTGCAGCACCGCGCATCAGGCCCTCCCCTTTGTGCTCCGAGGTTAATTGAGTTGTGAAGCACCCCCCTAGTAGTAGTCGAGCAGATCTGCTCTTCTTGTCGCGTGCTGAAGCACGAACTCTCCGCGGCTTCAACTGATCGCTCTTTCGCCCTCCCCCAAACACCACTCCCCAGTCGTTGTCGATGTTTTTCCCTGATGTCGGAGCGCACCGTGTCCCAGTGAATTCTCCAAGTAAAGGACTTTTTCCCCTCTTCCCCCCTGACGTCAGCGGAAGTCAGAGGTTGGGGTCTCTCGGTTTTTCGTCCGGCCGTACGTGAGGGACTTTCCCCTTCCGGGCGGCGACGGCGGGATCGGGCTTTTTCATTTTTTTGGGCCCTGAACGACGGAAATATCCTTCCTTTTCCCCCACCCCCCCTCCCAGGAAAGCGAGAGCGGATGAATTTTTATATTTTTTTTAGCGAAAGCTGGAGATGTTCATGGCTTTCTCTTCCCCGCTTCTTAAGGAAGCGCTACAAGCAATCCTCTCTCTGAAAAGGGCAGATAATCGTTCGTTCCTTGCCCTTTCACTGGAGTACAAGCCTTTTCCCCCCCTCTTTGTCCTCGGCGATGATCGACGTTCCGCAGATGTCCGCGGCAAGTACCTCTTGGTCGTGGACGACCATCTCCTTTCGCACATCGAATCGTCGCGTCTTTTCTTGTTTCTTTTTTTCTTTCCCCAATCTTCTGGCTAGAACGACAGGTATGTCATCTTTTATTCTCGTCTACCTCAGATCTCCTCGTCCTTCCCCCCTTCTACACAAGAAGACGCGCTGATGCACGGCTCCCCTCCCCCCTGACGCGATCCAGGCGCTACATCTTCTCTCCCCCCCTTTTTTCTATTTTCCAATCGTGACGATGATCCGAAAGAATACCGCGTAACTTTAGACTAAGGGCTACTCGAAGTTCTCCCACTCCCCTTCGCATCGTGACGCTGGAGCGCGACCACCTCATCACCTCGTGTAAGAGGACTCCTGGCTTTCGTTTTTTCATTTTCCTGGCCTCTGAACGGGGCCGGCTCGAAACGAGATGAGGTTTTTCCTTTTTCCCCTTCTCGGTACTTGACCCGGTCGGGAGCATACCCTTCCCCCTTTCCTCCCCCCTGTTTTCTCCCTGAAGCAAGGAGGATGTTTTGTTCAAAGCGAACGAGTCCTCCTTCATTCGACCGTCGAAAATAGCAACGAGCCTTTTTCCCCCGCAGACATCGGATTCTTCTCCTCTCCCTCCTATCTCTCTCCTTTTGGGCAGCGGCCGTAAGAGGTTCGTCATCGCAACGTTCGGGACATGAAGCACGGGGCGCTGGTAGTATTGGCGCCCTCAGTAAGATTCCCTTTTCTTTCGGCCCTTCCTGAGAGAGGCTCGAGGACCCGAGCATCCTCTGCAGTCAGAGCGGAGACAGAGCAGGCCCCTCGGAGCGCGCCATGAGCAAGCAGGTCGTTAACCTCTCCTCGAAGGCCAGAAAAGGCATGGCGACTTTTCTTTTCCTCCCCCCTTCCCTTTTATTGTGTGTTCTCATAACCCAGTCGACGGACTTGATGGCAGCACTTGTTAACCATATCGGTGGTGAACGAACATGCTTCGTTTCCCCCTGCCCCCTGATTGGACGATGTCGTCCATTCCTTT
>Ga0179593_1565741_pt1 | contig 11062 bp, 17 predicted proteins | sample CZODoug2_1_08_16_FD_185931 | JGI IMG/M metagenome (GOLD analysis project Ga0179593, IMG submission 185931) | Vadose zone soil fungal communities from Angelo Coast Range Reserve, California, USA - CZODoug2_1_08_16fungal (PacBio error correction) | ecosystem: Environmental > Terrestrial > Soil >... | reverse complement strand
AGCCCAGGCCCTGTGAAAGAGATCACTTTTGCCCTCCCCCCTTTCTTCCCCCTTTTCCCGCCCGAGCGCGACGTCAGATACCCTGACCCGGCGACGAGAATCGAAGACGCTCCCCTCCTCTCCTTCCCTTTTTTTTTTGTCCTGACTTTCTACGTCGGGCGTTCTTACGTCGCCCATGTTCTGGCTCCCCTCTTTTTTTCCTCCGGCGAAAGCATTCGCGAAAGCGTAAAAGAAAGGCCGCAAGTCTCTCCGTGCCGGCGGCTTCGCTGGACCGGGCCCCCTTTCCTCTTTTCCCCTTCCTTTCATGAAGCCGATGCAGGCCATCAAGTCGCGTCCCTGCGTAATATCGATAAGCAGGCGACCCTTCCCTCCTCTTTTTTTTTTTCTCCCTTCTGGGGGATCCGCTGCGGGACATCACCGATCTTTCCCTCGTTCTCTTTCCCCAGGAAACGGCGCGATTTTATTGGGGACTGTAGGAGGAAAGCAGCTCGGTCCCTTTTTTCGTCAAAGGAGCAGAAATGTACTGCCTGCACGGCCCCTTCTCCCCCACTTCTTTTTCCTTCTCCTCTGGCGGCGTCTTTTCCTTTTCTTTTTTCCTCCTGGTGACGTGCCCGCAACGAAAGAAGCTGACCTTTATGAGAAAGTGGGCCCGGGATTCATCGCTTTCTTCCCCCCTTCCCCTTCTTCCTTTCCTATGTCCTTGGAGTCGAGCGATCTGCGTTCGATCGCCAATCCCTTCCCTCCCCTGGCCCCCTCTCCTTCTTGGGTGCTGGGCTTCAAATACGAAGACACAAGACCGCCGCAAGCCCCCCTCCGTAACGCGCCCAGGAAATGGACCGGGTTTCTTTCCCCCTCCCTTCTTCCCTTCCCCGTCCAATAGATATAAGGAAAATAGCTCCCGTCTCTCTAGAATCCTGTCCCCTCCCTCTTTTTCGATACGAGAAGCGGAGGGAAGATGAAAGGTTCTTTTCTGAGCTTGAAACAAAGACAATAAAACGGGAAATTTTTCCCTTTTTTTTTTTCCCCCTTCCTTCCCCTTTCCTTTTCTACAGATATATATATATTTTAATAATAATAAGTTGTTTTTTTTCTATTATATCTTCTCCCTCCCCCCACATGTCAGGTAAGAGAGGATGTACTTCCGCTAAGGTGAGGGAGTTGGTTGCCCCTTCTCCCTCCCCTTCTTTTTCTCTCCTTCCCCCGTAAGAGGAAGGAAAGAAGGGGTTAAGGTGTATTGTCTTTTTTTTCTTCCCAGGAGATGTCTTATGAGTTGAAGTAGATCTTCTTCCTTTTTCCTTCTTTCACCAGGGGATTGAATTCCCCCCTTCATTCTGCGTTTTTTCTTTGGTGTCGTAGTATTTGAGCAAAAAACCCCCTTTTGAGGAGTCTAGGACGCTCTTTTCCCCTTCTCTCTTTCCCCCTATCGAACGAGATAGGAAGTCGACTCCGGAGGGAGACGTGTGGCTGTGAGAATCGATGACTTGGTCCCAAAGGTAGGATAAAAGGCGATTTTCTTTTTTTTTTCTTTCTCCCCCCTTTTTTTCTTTCCCTCCCTCATTGTAAAGAAGGAAAGGACTCCTTTTCCTCTTTTTCCCCCTCTTTTTCTCGCGGAACACAGTGTGGATATTGCAGGTCAGTCCCCAACATCGGGAGAAGTTTGGCCTCCCCCCCTTTTCTTCCTCCTCCCCCCTCCCCCCAAGAAAATAGAGCCCCCCCTATTTCCTTCATGAAGAATTTCAAGACGTAAAGATAGGTTGCCCCCGCCCCTCGGGATAACAAGGACCGTCCCCTCTTTTTTTTTTCTCTCTTCGCTGCCCAGTTAGAATGATGATAGAGAAGTTTCGCTGGTCTCCCTTTTTTTTCTTCCTCGTACTTGACCATGTAGGTGAATTAATGGGAAGGTGTTCGGTCCGACTAGAAGGAGTAGGTGCGAAATCCCTTTTTCTTTCTTCTCGAGAATGATTTAGGCTTCTCTCTCCTCATTTTCTCCCTCCCCCCCTTTTTTTCCCCGGCCGAGTTTCGACGTCCGACGTAGGAAGTCGGAAACCATTCCGCTTGCGGACAATAAGGTAGATAGTCTCTTCCTTTTTTTCTTCCCCCCCTTTCCCTCTTTTTATCGAGAGCAGGAGATCAGGGAGGATGCGATCCCCTTTTCCCTCGTACCCTTTTTTCTTTTCTTTTTTCTTCACCAGGGACTGGATTAATACGGAGGTAAGGTAAACAGAGAAGTTGCATCAGTCCAGCCAAGAAATAGAGACTTTTTCTTGTCCCCTTTTCCCCCCTCCCCGGTACCCTGCTATCGGAAGGAGTGAGATGTGGTAAAGAGCCATCTCCTCCATTACCTCCTTTCACGAGAATCCGGTGGGTCGCGACCTTGTGGGAAGAAAAGGAGCTTTTTTTTTTTCCTTTCTTTTCCCCCTTCACGTCGAAGGGGGGGGGGGGGGTTTTTTTTTTTTTTTTTTCTTTTCCTCTTTTCACGCCAATTTCGAAAGCCGTCATTCAGAGACGTGCGCGAGCTTGGCGCTCCATAGTGAGTACGGTTATCGATTTTTCAGGCCTTTTCCTTATTTTTTTTTTTTTTTTTTTTTTTTTTGATGTAGACATGGAGGAGGATGTGGTGTGGTTGTCTACTCCCGTCCCTCCGAGTTCTTCCTTCCCTTTTTTTCTCTCATTTTAATACTACTAGTTGTGTTTTTAGCGATGCGACAGAGTCATAGAAAGAGACGCCTCCCCTCTTCCTTTTTTTTCCCCCCTCTTTCCTCCCCTTTCGACATAAAGAAGAAGATAGATAGCAGCACTTCCTTTTCTCCTCTCCCCCCTTCTCCCCCCCTTTTCCGCCCACCGTCGCTTCGCGCAACGGCGATGATGAACGTGGCTTTACGCCCTCCCCGAGAAAAGAAGGCGGAAATGGACGACGTTCCCCTTTTTTTCCCCCCTCTTTTTTTTTTTCTTCCCCCTGAACGAGGCATGTTAGTAGAAAAAAGAGCGTTCGGCTCTCCCCCTTAACTCTTTTTTCTCTCCTGACGGAAGGCGTTCAGATCGTCGAGGCAGGGGACACCCTTCCGCAGAAGGAGAGAGAAAGTCAGTCTTTTTTCTCCTTCCCCCCTCCCCCTTCGCCTATGTAGTGAGAGACTTTTCCCGCTTCCCTCTCTTCCCTCGGGCAGGCCCCGGCCCCGGTGAAAGAGAATCACCGGCTTTTAGCAAAAGGTTGTCTTTTCCCTTTTTTCTGTCCTTTCTCGTCAGCGCCATGAGCGAAGGAGTCGATACCATCTCCCCCTTTTCCTCCGACGAGAGATCGACTGTGGTCCGCCGCGGCGTTTTGGGTGTTTCCGACTTGATACGTCGCGTCTCCCTCCTTTCCCCTTTTCTGAGCGGACGTCTGGAAAACGGGCCTTTCGCAGCTCGACGCGAAAGCATTCGCGAAAGCGTTCGAACCAGGCGCCAAGATTGGTTTCTTTTTTTCTTCCTTTTCGCCTGGACCGAAAACCAGGCAAAGGAATTCACCTCCATGGGTTCCCTTTTCCTTCCCCCCCTCGACCACGGGTCGCAGCGAACTTTCTTTCCCTCACTGGGCGCGATAGAAGCGGCAAGTTTCCTCCTTTGACCTTTTTTTCTTCGGGGACATCCCGAGCTGCGAACGAGTGAAATTCGTCTTCTCAAGTCGGTAGTGAAAACAATGAAACGTCGGTTTCTTTTTTTTTTTTCCCCCCCCTGTTGTGTAGAGGAAGAAGCTTGCATGCGGGTGCGGCCCCCCTTATCCCTCACCCCCCCCCCCTGTGGATTCCGACGGGCCCGCATGATGAGAGGTAGCGCAGAGCTGAATTGAAGTAGGCTACCCTTTTTCCTCCTTCCCCCCCCTCCTAAGAAGAAATGGGAATGAAGACCGTTTTTTTTTCCCTTGTCCTTTCCTCCTCTTTTTTTCCCCTTCGGCATGAGGACATCTGCGGGAAGTCGACGGCGATATGAGTTCCTCTCCCGACCAGGAAAGAACATTGCAGGCGAGCTTCCCTTTTTTTTCCCTTTTTTCCTTCCCCCCTTTCCTCCCCCCCCCGACCGCGAGAGGCGTACGCTCCAGCGCCATTCCTGTACCTTTTTTTTTTTGCCATCAGCCATCGCGGAGGCAAAGAGAATATAAGTAACCCGCCCTGCAAATATAGAGAAAGCGACACTACTCCCCTTCCCCCCCCTTTCTCCTCCTCTCCCGCGGAGGAAAGCTGACAGGATGAGTTTCGGCTATCTTTTCCCCCCCCCCTTTTTTCCTGAGTACAGACGAGCGGACAGAAAGGCCGCTTAAAATAATTTGAAGATATCCTTCTCCCTCTCCCTTTTCCTCTTTCGAAATGATGGTGAATAATTTACTGGCTGTCCTCTTTCTTTTTCCTTCCGGTTTTGGATTTCCAGCTCGCGAAAGAAAAGGTAAGCTCCGCCTAGTAGAGAATACGCAAGCCTTTTCCCTTTTCTTTTTTTCTTCTTTAGAGAAGTTCACGCGGAGCGAGTTGCGCTTTCGAGACGAGTGGCCGCCGCTATTTCTCTTTCTCCTGTAAGGGCGCGTGAGCCGGACCTGGCCTGCTTCTAAGCAAGACACCCAATCGACCTTATTCCCCTCTTTTCCTTTTCTTCTTTCCTCATCGACGCAGGATCGCAGAGACTACCGCAGATTCCCTTCCGGCCCTTCTGGCCGGTGGCTGTGAGCATCGATGCTGGGAAAAAGAGTTCTTCCTTTCCCCTTTTCTTTCCCCAGTAACAGGGAAAGAGATATCCTCATTTGTTTCCCTACACCTTCTCCCCCCCCGCCTATCATGCGGCTCGAGGAATAAACCCCCCAGGGAGGTGGATACTCCTCCCCCCCCTTTTCTCCCCCAGGCGGAGATGCTTCATCAGACAGCCCCACGTGCCAACTTTTCTTTTTCCTTCCCTCCCCGGCCTTCATGAAGAATTTCCTTAAGAGAGGGTTCTTCTCCCCCCCCGGACACGCAAGACCTTTTTTCCTTCCTCCTCGCCCAGGTTCGCCTGCTGATCGAGCAGTGAGAGGCGCCAGCGGAGAAATGTGTTATACCTTTTTCGGATCCCTCCCTTTCCCCTTTCTTTACTTCCTTGGCCTGGGGTATATGTTCAGTGATGGAGAGAACCCGGAACATTCCGGCGTTCGGTGCCGAAGCTAAATCTCTGGCTCCGATTTTCAATTTAACGCTGTTAACAAAGAATGGATCAGCCATCACAACCTAGCCCGTACTGTACTATTTCCTTCCGCTTTACTTGAAAGAGAAGCTCGTCCTTTCTTTTTACGTAGAAAGTAGCGACCCCCACAGGTAGAAGAAGCGGTCTGCCAAGCCCAGATTCTTTTCTCCTGTTCGAGGAAGTAGAAGAGTGTTCTATTTGGTTCACGTTTTCTGCCGGCCGGCGGCTAAGGGAGGATGCGATCCGGCAATGGAAGGATGGGACTGCCGTTCCGTCCCAACATTTCCCATAACGTTTTTTTTTCCTTTTCCCAGCGAGTGCAGAGAAACGTAGCGAAACTTTCTTTGATCGGGGGTAGGAGTAATACCTCACCTTTCCATACTTGACTCTGACGAGGACGTTGCCTGTTTGATATGTTTCCCCCTATTTCCGCCTTCCGCATGCGGTTACAAGAAGTAGACACGCACAGAGGATAAGTTCTTTTTTTCCCAGTTTTGTTTTTCTTTCCCCTCAAAGGCGAGGTCAGGGGATTCACGCCTCTCATCTCTTCGATGTACATGTGACTCCTTCTATTTTCCGAGGTAAAGCAATGTAGTAAAGCTTTTTTTCGCTTGAGAGAAGCGAATGTTGTGGCATTGTTTCTTTTCTTCATCTTTCTCCTTTCTCGGATGATAGTAGTCGAGGAGGTGTGCTGTTCTCCTTGCTTGTCTTCTTCCCCTGCAGACGGTGGTAGGCGCTAAGGTAGATGAACGAGGGCGCCCTCATCATATGGGAATACTAAGACGTTTGTGATGTTGAAATTTCCTCCTTTCTTTTCCCCTACATGGAGCATACGACCGTACTGACGGGAATGAATCTCGACCCCCACCCTGTCCCCCTTCCTCCCCACTTTTCTCCTCCTGAAAGACTCGAACGTTACCGACACACGATTCGAGCCCCATCCCCTTCGCGCGCTGATGAACGCTTTACGAAAAATTAGCGGTCCCACCCCCCCCCTGGTTTTCCCTTCCCCTCCTAAGTTGACGTGAAGAAGGCAATCGATCGTGCTGTATTTCTCCCACACCCCTCTCTTTCGCCCTCACACCGGAAATTATCTCTGCTCGGCTCTCTCATCGAAGGAAGGAAGGCGTGGCAGGTCGTCGCTTTTTTTTTTTTTTCCTTTTTCTCCCCTCTGCGCAGATTGGATCAAGTAGTACTACGACCGCGTGCCTCTTTATTCCTTTCCTCCCCCCTCCCTTCCCGCGAGAAGCCCAGCCCCTGGTGAACGAGACTCAAAGGATGGGACGCAAAGTGGCTTCCCCCTCCCCCTCTTCCTTCCTCTCCCTCCGCCGGCGTACGATAACAGATTTCTCACCCTCCTTCTTCTCTACCTGATGTCCGCGCGGAGTCTACTGGTGTCTTCTACTCGAGTCTTACGTCGCAAAAGGCGAGCCGCATTCTTTTTTTTTTTCTCTCTTTTTCCCTTTTCCCCTCCTGCGCAAGAGTAAAGAAGGCGGCCAAGATTATGGCACTTCGGTCCCCCCTGCCTTTTCCCTTATTCACACATGGTTCAAGACCGGCATGACGCCGATGCAGGCCCCCCAGTCGAGACCAAGGGGGAAGACGCAACTGCCCTCTTTCCCTCCTTGTCCTTTTCTCTTTCTCTCCCCCTTAACATTGTAGCGGTCTAGGGGGATCCGCTGGGGACATCCCCTATCTCTTCTTTTCTTTTGTGAAAACAATGAAACTTTGTATTTTCTTGGGATGTAGGTATGTCCTGCACTAATTTTTTCTTTTTTCCCGGCCATATCCACACGGTGGATACGCGTAGCCCGATGCTGCGGTCCCCTTTCCTCCTTCGGTACACATGAGAGATCCTCGCCTTCACGGTTAAGACAAAGAAGAAGATCAGAATGAGGCATCATCCCTTTTTTTTTTTCCCCTTCAAACCCCCCGGCCTACTCCGGTGAGGAATCGCTTTTCTCGACTGAGATATGAGTTAGAGAGAACAGAGATCAAGCCCTCCCCCCTTTTCCCTTTTTCGTTTTTTTTTCTTTTCCAAATACGAAGCAAAAGAAGCCGAGAGGGCGGTCCGCTCCCCTCTTCTTCAATCACCCTGTAGCCATCAGCAAGAGCGGAGGCCTATTAAGTAAAATAGATACTCCTTTTCCCCTCCCCTCCCCCCCTACACAGGAAAGAGGGAGGAGATTCCCCCCCCCACGACGCTTCCTCTTTTACCGTCTTGGTGCGAGAGCTGGCCCCCAACGAAATAAAAGGAAAATAGTGCCTTTCTCCCCCCCCCCTTTTCCTTCCCTCTTTCGAAGATATATATATCATTTTCTCTCCTCGTTTGTTTTTGTTGCTCACCATTATTTTACTCCTTACCTGGAGAGTCAGAGAGGATGTATCCCCTATTTTTCTTTGTTGGGGGAGTTGACGTTGAAAGAGTCTCTCCTCCTTTCCCTTCCCCCCTGCGAAGAGGCGAAGAAGAGGGTCCGGTGGTCTTGTTCTTTTTCTCCTTCCGCGAGCGAGTTGACTAGAGAGTGGAAGAACCGCGATTTTTTCTTCCTTTTTTCCCTTTTCCCTTCTTTTTCCGGTAATGGAGCGTGAGAGGGGACGCCGCTCCGCTCTTTTTTTTTTCCCACCTTCTGCCTGAGGAGTCTAGGCCGCATCGACTTTTTCACTGGCACCCGGAAGGGGAGTATGGCGATTCTCCCTCTTTTCCTTGCTTTTCGTCCCTTCCTTCCGGAGGAGGCCGGGTGGCTGTTTCTCCCTTTTCCTCCTTGCCAAGGTCGAGTTCTTAGTGAGGGCCGTCTCGAATCTTATCTAATAATTGGTAAGCAGGGTGCCCGCATCTTTTTCCTTTCCCCCCTTCCCAGATGCGGGCTAGAGGAAGACACCGTGTGGTATTGCCGTTTCCCTTTTTTTTTGGCCTCCCCCCGTCTCAGCTGCTTATACGAAGCCCCAAATCTCCAGAAGGTTAATGGTTTAACTACCTCCCCCTTCCCCCTTCCCTCCCCTTTTTCTCCCCCCCCCCCCCCGGTGATGTCAAAGACAGCGGGGGATCCCCCTAGCCCCTGTCGGCGAACTTGCCGGCTTCGATTTCCTTCCAAGGGAGAATGAGGATCGAGAAGTTGCGCTTGCGGCCCCCTTTTTTTCTCTTTTTTCCTTCCTTGACAATGAGGGTGAATTCATGGGCCTGCCTTTTTTCCCCTTTCGTGCCGAAAGCTTAATATTGGCGATTTTTTTTCAGCTTTGAGAGATCTTTAGGCTTCGAGCTTTCCTTTTTTCCTCTCCTCGGGTCCCTGGGAGACGTAGACAGACGACGTAGCAAATCGGACACCATCTCTACCTCCTTTTCTCCCCCCCCCCGCTCGTCTCTTTCGTTAGTCCGTCGACGTTTTTTCCCGATGTTTATAGAAGAAGGAGAATCAGGTCCTTCTCTCTTCCCCTTTTCCCCCCTTTCCAATTTGAGGAACAGAAGGTGAGTAGAGTTAACAGTGCCTTTGCTTCTTTTCTTCTGCAGCGAAAAGTCGAGCCCTCCCTATCAGAGTGTAGGAGTTTTTTTTTTTCCCCTCGCCACCCCACCCCCTTCTGCCGTCGGACGGAGAGGCGGATGTTGTCCGTCGGCCATCGTCTCCCCCTTTTTTTCGTTCCCCTTGTGAGTTAGCCGAGAAGAGGTAAGCTTCTGGGTGAGAAAAGAGCGGGTGGCTCCCTCCCCCCCTTCCACTTCTTTCCCTGCTGGCCGTCTTCACGTCGAACTCGTTATTTTTGCGGTCACGCAATGTCGTAAAGAAGTCGGCCGTGAAGAGAGACGACTTTTTCCTCTCCCTTTCCCCCCTTCCCCTCTTTTTCTCCTCTCGGAGGCGGTGATGTAGACATGGAGGAGGATGTGGGTTGTTTTCTCCCCTTTACTTTTCTCTCCGCGTGGGCGCCAGATGAATTCTCTTCCTTCCTCCCGGGGTGGTAGGTGAGAGAATAAGATGTCTCCCCCTCCCTTTTTCCCTTTTTTTCCCTTCTTTTTTCTTCTTCCCCCACACGCACATCTACTCAAGGGCGAATCAACCGCCGTTTTTCCCCTAATTCGGATCCCTCTACAACACGATTAGAGCCACATTTCCTCGAAGACAAGGAGATGAGGAAGGCTTACGTCCCCATTTCTTCCTTCCCTTTCCCTAGTGAAGACGGCCATCGATCTCGTCCCCGCCTGCGTTCTCTCCCACCGGAAATCCCATATGAGAGGACGGAAATGAATGGGAAATCCGAATGCCGTCCCTCTCTCTCCTTTTTCACCCCCCCCCCCCCCCCCCCCAGAAAAAACATCGCCGCGTGCAGTTCGCCCTTTACCTTCCGCCGATTGGATAAAGTACCCCGATTTAGAATATTTAGTGAGAGAGGGCGGCCTATCCCTCCTTCTTCCCCTTCCCCCCCCTCCATGGTGAACGAGAATCCCCCGTTTTTTTTTGCCAACGCCATGGGACGCGAAGGTCTCTCGAAGAAAATGAGCTCTTTTCCCCCCCTCTAAAAAGGAGGCCTTCCTCTCTTGTCCGCCGAGGCGTCTACTGTTCGATGGGAGAAGGGAGGAGGATAAGTCGCCATTTCCCTACTCTACTTTTCCCCCCTCACATGATGCAGCTCAGAAGAGAAAGAAGGAGCGGAAAGCGGTGGCACGACGAGGAGAGGAGAGGGAAAGAAACCAAAACCCCGTGCCAAAAACCCGGTGCCCCAAAAACCTCGCAACCAACCCTCCCCCGGCTGACCACCCACCCCCCCCCCTAAAAACCTACCCACCCCCAACCCCCCCCAAATCTACACCCCCCCCCCCACCCCCCCCCCCCCCAAAAAACCCCACAAAAAAACCCCCCCCCCCCCCCCCCCCCCCCCCCCCCCAAAACCCCCCCCCCCCCCGACACCGCACCCCCCCCCCCCCCCACAACCCCCCCCCCACCACCACCCCCCCCCCCCCCAACACCCCCCACCCCCCCCCCCCCCCCCCCCCCCCCCCCCCCCCCCCCCCCCCCCCCCCCCCCCCCCCAGCCCCCCCCCCCCCCCCCCCCCCCCCCCACCCCCCCCCCCCCCCCCCCCCCCCCCCCCCCCCCCCCCCCCCCGCCCATGAATTTAACCTACATGGTACTTCTGACGATGAAGGAAATTAAAGTCCGCGCCCCCCTGTTTTCCTTTTTTTCCTCTTTCCTCACCTGGGGCGCGATAGAAGCCCGGCAGTTCTCCCCTTTTCTTGTTCTCCGTCTGCGAGGAAATCACCGCCGGAAAAGAGTGGAAATTAGTATTCCTTCCTTTTTCCCCCCCCCCTCCCCACGGCGCGATTTTCTTGGGCTGTAGGAGGAAGCAGCTTCTCTGGGTTTTTCTCCTTTTCCTTCTGACCTGCAATATCCACAAGGTGGATTCTCTCAGTCAGGAGGAGGTAGCGATATCAGTCGGCTTTTCCCCCTTTTCCCCCTCCCCCTTTTTTTCTGGTACGGAACGAAAAGAAGAAGCTCGACCTGGGCATGGAGACCTTCTTTCTTTCTCCCATCACACGGCCTAATAAGGCTGAGGCCTTTTGGAATCAGAAGAAGATATGCGTTAAGATCGCCAGTCTCCCCCATTCCCTCCCTCCCCCTTCTCGTGGGTGCTGGGGCTTCAAATACGAAGAACAATGCCGCCTAGCTTCTTCTTTGCCTTCAATCCCCAGGTAGCCATCAGACCATAGACGTCCACTTATCAAGTAAAATAGCTCGCTCTTTCCCCTCTCCCTCTTCCCCCCCTCCTTCCCCCTACCCGCGGGAGGAAGATTAGAGTCGCGCCATTTTTTCCGCGGTGCCGCTGGCTGGCAACCCCTGACTGAAAAAAGGAAAAATAGTGAAGGATTTCCCTCCCTTTTTTTTTTTCCCCCTCATTCGAAGAT
>Ga0179593_1719545_pt1 | contig 11063 bp, 10 predicted proteins | sample CZODoug2_1_08_16_FD_185931 | JGI IMG/M metagenome (GOLD analysis project Ga0179593, IMG submission 185931) | Vadose zone soil fungal communities from Angelo Coast Range Reserve, California, USA - CZODoug2_1_08_16fungal (PacBio error correction) | ecosystem: Environmental > Terrestrial > Soil >... | reverse complement strand
GGCGAAACAAGGGTATCTGTCTTAAAGATTTGTTTTTTTCTTTTTTTGAAAGTCCTTTCTCCCTGAGTCCTTTTCCCCTTTTCTTCCCTCTTACCGCGCGCCTCTTCCTCCCACCAGAGTGCGGAGTCGGCGCTATACTTGACATCGGTCGGAACTGCTTCCACCAAGCATTCGTTGTATCGTGGTTGTCTTTCAAGGTGCCGATTTTTCTGAATCCTCTTCCAGTCTTTCTTTCTCCGGAAGCGTGGTTGCACTTCAGTAAACACATTTTCCGTCATGTCCCCGATAGGTACTTGCGGAGGGCGCTCTCTTTTCCCCCATTCAGATTTTCCCTTTACCCCTTTCTGTTCTCGATGGCTTAGTCTTTCTCAGATGGGCCCAGCATTGTGAAGCCGTTTGCGTTTTTACACTAGATCGTTTTATTGCAGACGATGCTACTTACACACGGGATGTCCTATTTTTTAATTTGACGGTTTTCCTTTAGAATGTTTTTCTTCCCGACAACTGCTTTCCCTTGCTGCAATCGGAGTTGCGCTTCGAGGACTCTGCGATGCCAGGAGAGAATTTTTTTCCGGGCATGCTGAAGAAAGGTCTTTGTTCGATCTTTTCTAACTGGTGCTCTTCGGAGCGACTAGATTGGGGCTATTTACTCGCAGCCCCCCGCCCTTGGCCTTTTCCCCTTTATCTTTTTTTAGTCCGCAACACCCTTCTTAATCTGATGTTCCTATTTTTTTTTCGCAGTGGGTATGTTCCTTCGCAGCGTCAACAAGCAAACGCGGAACCGGCTTTTCGCAGGGCGTATGACCCTTCCACATCCCCCGCTCTCCCCCGATCCGGTTGCGCCTTCGCCCTAAGTGCACCGTGCTAGTTCTTCTACGGTTAGTCTTTAGACTCCTTAGATCCTTTCTGAATGTCGATTTCTTTCGGGCGCGAAGCTCGCGATGGGATTTCCGTTCTCGGCCATTCCCATCACAGATTAATGGTTTTTTTGGTTTCTTTTAACACCAATTCCCTTTTCCAAGCGCCATTTTTGTTTTTTTTCCCCCCCCCCCCATTCCCTTCTGTCTTTCTTGTAGAACCTCAGTTTTCCCCCCCTTTCCTTTATCCCAGGTTATGACCTTCTTATATTCATTTTTTTTTGATTTCTTAAAGTTTCTTCCTTTTTTTCTTGTCACGGTCTCAATTTCTAGAGGTGACCTCTGTTTGCATGTCGACGCCCTTGCGCCGGTTCCCTACGTACAGCCTCCCGTCTAGTTTTCCCCGCTCTCTCTAAACGGTTTTTGCGCGTCTTCCCCCTTGAGTCATGAACGGGCCCCGGCTGTCGTCACGATCTTTCGATTGGCCGGCCGCAATAGAAAAATTCTTTAAGTTTATTTCTTTTTTGCGTATCTCCCCTCCCCTCTGCCATGGCTCCGCGGCGTTTCCCCAAGGTTTAACGGTACATCCGCAAAATTGCTCGATACCCTTTCATTCTTTTTTGTTGTTGCCTCTTTCCGCCTCCTGACTGTCGCTCCCTCGCCAGCCTCCGTATTGCTTCCGCAGGCAGTCACTCGGCCACTGGAACTGCGAACAAAGCTCTCCGGCCTCATCCCTTTGACGTGTTTGTTGCGTCCCTTCCTCGGCCTCTCTTCCCTTTTTTGCCCCCCAGGTCGATAGAGTCTATTCCCCCTCGTAAAGATTCCTTTTCTAGTTGAGGTCAAGTTTGGTTTTTCCGTGCTTTGTCCATGTGCTCCTCCGATTGTTGGCTCCACGGAATGACAGTGTTTTTACGCGGCTTAGCGTGCACTCAAGGATGCCCACGGCGTTTTTTTTGGGTAAAGGACTGATCTTCCGTCTGTTTCCTCTCCGACTCCCCGAGCAATCGTCGTGAGCATTCGCCGCGCACAAGTTGGTCATCCTTTCGGAACGTTTGAAAGGCAGCCCTCTCTTTTTGGGAACACCCCTCCCCAGATCTCGCGCCTTTTCGCGCAGTCAAATCCACTTCAGCACGGTCGCAGGGACCTACCGGTAAGTTTTGCTCAGGCTTTTCCCCCCCCCCACTCGTCTGTTTTACGACTTTCCGACTCGTCCGATATTCGGGCCAATGATGTCTCGGCGCTCAATTAGGCGGCGTATTCCTTCTGACTTTTGACGGATAGCTCTCCTCTTTCCATCCCCTCCCTTATGGCCGGTCGGCGAGTCTATCATATGCCGTCCCCCCCCAACAACAATTTTCGCGCTTCATCCGATTCTCCAGTTTTAGTCGGGCGGTTGTTCCTGTGGCACTTTTTGATCGTCTGCGTTCTGCTCATTTAGTTTTTTTTCTCCCCCCCTCACATAAGTTTTTTGTTGAGAGAGTTACTCTCGACGATCACACAGCGCAGCCGTACCCTTCGTTGCCTTGTTTTTTACGATCTTTCTCTCCTTTCCCCCTGGAGTATTCTGACGCGCGAAATATTTGGTTTTTTTGTTGGTTTATGATATCCGGGCTCGTTTTCACGCCAAAATCTACGCGAAGTCTGATCTTCGTTTTGTTTGCTTCTGTGCCTCTCCTCTCTCACGTTACCCCTGTTGTGGCGGTCCTAAGGAGAGCAGAACTCATCAAAGTTTTTGAATCGGAAGAGTCGGTGCCACCTTTTTCCTTTCCAAATTTCCCCCCCCCGTCAATTTCTTCTCGGTTCTAAGTTTTGCTTCACTGCGCGCCTCCACGCGGTTCGTTTGAACGTCGGATCGACCCCCCGCTGGCGGACTTTTCATTTTCCTGAAGTCTCCCGTCCCCCCAACTTTGCGGCGATTGGCACTTTCTTCTCCCTGCTCGAGACGGTTTCTCGACTCTTCGAGTCAACTCCTTACCTACGGACCAGGCGCTCCTTTTAACACTTTTTTCAGCCCTTCCCTCTCTCCTCTCCAACGGTACGTTGCCTCACATTAGAAGCCTTTAAACCGTCTGACGAGGTGATTCCGTTCATCGCGTCCTTGCCCCCAAATGTCCGCCGGCTTCGTTTCTCTCCAATCTATTCCTCTGCAAGGGGCCTCGGCTGCGTCGTGTTGGTCATTGAAGAACCCTTCCCAGGGACAGGAAACTCCCCTTTGACACTACTATCCCGCGCCGGCGAACCGTGCAGTCTTCTGTCTCTTCAAGCACCCCCCCTCTCACTGGATCGTCTGCGACAGTAGAACAAAGTTTCTGAGGGGAAATGGCTCTTTTTCCCCCTTTCCCCCCTAATCTCTTGCTACAGAATTTTTTCTTCCGATCATTGCGGTTGACCCCGGGAAACCGTTTGTTTCACCGCGGAGCGACCCCGTTGGTTTCGTCTTTTGAAGATTCCCCCCTCGCACTCTTTTCCTTTGCCGGACCTTGATGTGAACTGCGGCAAGTTTGACAAAGTTTTTTTTAAGCGAAACCTTTACCGTCTCCACACTTTGATCGCTTCCCCTCGGATTCTGGACGTCGTCTTCAGGATAAGGAAGTCTCTCAAACAGAGCTTTTACTAGAGGATCCCTCGTTTCGGCGTCTATTTCCCCCCCCCCCCCCCCCCGTTCGGGATAGAGCAGCTGGATAGAACCTTCCACCTGGAAATCCTGAACACACTGCCGACAGTGCCCATTTGAAGTGTCTTCCTCCTTTCCCCCAAACGCCCGTGGATTGACTCTAACCAACCTGCAGATTGTTTCGCAACCCCTCCCCAAACCTTCATTTATTCAAGCCTCCCGACACCACCCCTTAAATGCCACGAAGAGACCACGTCATCCCCGATTGCCGAGCATAGGGTTGGAATCACTTTATGGGAGGAGTTCACATAGGCAGGGTTCCTCAGTTTCCTAGTCGGTTTCTCCCTAACTACGAGGGTCCGGACTGCGGCTTTGGGTTCTCCCTTCCTTTAATTCCTGCTATGCCGCCGTCTGCACTCTTGCGGCAAAACCTTTGCGCGGTGCTGTGGTTCGACGTTCTTTTACTTTACCCCCCCGACGTCCCTATTTCCTTTTGTGTGCGAGCCTCCCCCTTTCCTCACTCTTCTCCTATTTGCTCGGCGCGCAATTCGCCGAGGAAAAGTGTCGCTCCTCCCTTCGGGTCCCCGCCAGGTAAACGTGTGACGTGCGGCGGAGCCCAAATCGTTTGCACGTCTTCCCCCTGTTGTTTTTGCAGTAGCCTACTTGAAGAGCCTCTCCTTCAGCAAGGCACCGCAGTGGTCGCTTCTTACCATGCTTTTTTTGGTATTTCCTAATCCCCTCTCTTTTGCCGCGTACCTCCCCCCCCCAATTTGTCCTTCGCACGTGGCGCAGAGAGAACCCGAGCGAGTTTGCGGCCAATTTTTCCCTCGGTATTTTCGACTCCCCCTCTGGTTTTTTCTCGAACTCCCCTCTCCTTGATGGTCACGTTTTAGGCGCCTCCGACGATAGTACCCTCCGTGACGGCAATGTGTTGCGATACTTACGCTCAGCTACTTTTTCCTTCCTCTTTGCAAGGGTCTTCGGCTTCTTCTTCAAGCCCCCTCTCCCCCATGATTTATTTGAAATCCAGAGAAAATGCAAGGAATAGGGCTCATCACATATTTGCAGGCCTGCGAGTTTTCGCCCAGAGTAACCCCAGCGGGTCTCTCCTTCCTGAGGACCCCCTACCCCCTTCTCCCTCCCCAGCCGCTGGTACGATCGAGATATCTGATACACTGTTCGCCATCTCTTCCTCCCTCTTGTTGTCTCTTTTTTTGTATCCGTTTCCTATCGGCTGCCGGAGGAGTGACCTTGCTCTAGGAGATCCCTTCTCCTTTATTATATGCGGCGATACCCTGCTTGCCGTACGGAAACATCGGGTTTTTTCCCGTCGGCGCCCCCTTGCGGTTAACTTCCTCTTTCTTGTATCGTGTTCCCTGTTCCTTTTGCCTCCTGCGTCGGCCTCCCCCTTCGATCATCGCCCTCGCTCCTTTCTCGGAAGTCTTCGTTTTTTCTACTGTCAGTTTAACACAGTGCAGTAATCGCGCTTTCCTTCGGAGGACGAATCCACCACCTTTTTTATAGTCTGTCCTCTTTAGTTGCGCTTTTGATGGACCGGTTCCCTCTTTTCGTCCTCCCTCTTTCTCCTCTCTAATAGATTTTTGATTTTCTGCGCTCAGTATTGCCTGGACACCTTGGTGCTTTTGTCCCTCAATACCTGGCTTTAAGGTATTTTTGTCATTTTTTTGTTTGATTTCTGTCCCGGATTCTCCCTTTCCTGCATAGGTCTTTGCGCTTACTTTTTTTCGAATGATAGCACGTCTCCTCCTTACTGTTGCTTTTTCATCTTGCCCGGAAAGTACCTTCTTTCACCTTCCTTTGCCGGAGAGGCTTTCGCGCGTGGGGGAGCACTCGGAGAAACATTGAGCGCTTCCTAGATAGACCTTTAGGTCACCTCAGCCCCTCCTTCGTATCTTTTCTCTGTTCAATTTCCTCCCCCAGACACGGAACCTTTTTTCCTGCAGGGCGATGCGGCATCCAGCAGACAGTTTCCACACGTACGTTACTGACCCTCGACCCCCGCCCGATGTAGCTTTTCCTTCCAGTAGACCTCCCCCTCTTTCCTAGTATCCCTCCTTCTATTCGTCGCTGCTGGCGCCTTGAAGATCGCGTTTTCCGGTAGGCAATTCCTCCACGGGTTTTTTTCTCAACAAGCTCCTCGTAACTTTTTCTCGTTTTTTTAGTTTCTTTGATTTTCCCCCCCCTTTAGGACGATTTATGTCGACAAAAGACAGGCGCACTGTTTTTCTAGCTAGCTCTATGGCATCTTTTTGAATCGAATCCTTCCTGAATCCCCCCCCTAAAGGGGTTCCTTCGCGAGGAAGATATTTCTTGTCGAAGTCCTTGCTCTAAGACGTCCAGCCGTGTTTTTTTTTTTCTAGAGTGGATATGGTATAGATTCACCCCCCCCAAACCCCCCCCACCACCCAACCAACACCCCCAACCCCCCCCCAAAACGTTTTTTCGAGAACCTCCTCAAGCTTCCTCTCTCTTGGCTTCCCCCTCTCAGAGACAATACTGTGAGGAGTGTATACGGAGATGGTTTCCCTCGAGTTTGCATGGTTGGCTCTAAACGGGTAACCGTTTCCACCTCAAAATGACTCAGTCTGTATCCCTGCCGATTTCCTGGCTGCCGCTTCGACGGTGTTTTGTCGATGTCTCTCCTTTTTTTCCGGAGGAGGGCCTTCTCCCCAGCCCCAGTCATCTCCCCTTTTGCAATTTTTTTGAAAGCTCGGCGCTGATGGACAGTCCGCTGCCACCTTTTGTGCGGTTTCCGTGAGACGCACTCCGAGGCTCAGAGAGTTAGAACTCAGTAACGACCCCTGTTTTTTTTTCCTCTCTTAGTCTAGTGCCTAATCCCCTTTTTGTGCAGTCTTCCCCCTAGGTGTGTCTGCCCACGATGACATTTTGTTCTTTTTTTTTCCGGAGCCTTCCCATGCCTTTTTCCTTCTGATCTTTAGCGAAGTCTTCTTTTTAGGAATTTTACTCTCCGAAACGACGCTAGATTACTCGGCCGGTCGTGTCCTCGTCCCTTCCCCAGGAGCCCGATCAGTCGGGGTAGGGGAATCTTCCGGAGCCCATCTGAATTCGCTTCGAAACTTTTTTTTTCTAAAACTCTGGACTCTTCCCCTTGGCAAGATTGGGAGAGCTCTTTCCCTACCCCCTTCCGCTTTCTACTTCTTTCGAGTTTCTCCTATTTTTGTAACGTTCCTCTTCCTTAAGGAGTCCATCCGTCTAGATTTTCCTTCGATTCCATCAATTCTTCTGGATTTTCCCCCACCCAGTCCTTCTCTCATCCAACGAAAAAACACACTCGTTATGCTTTCCCTTTTATTTTTTTCCTATCTTGTTAAGGTTCCAGGCTCTGTGTAAATTATCTTCCCTTGCCCCGTGGGTTTTTAGGTCTTTCTTCCTAACTTTTTCTTCTTTGAGAGAAGACCCTAGAGTCCCCCCCCTGTCCTGCAAGAAATCCCGGCATTTTCCTCCTGTAGAATTCCTTTCAAAAACCGGCCTTTTTTTTATAAACTCTCTTCCGAGCTACTCTTGTTTTTTTCGTTGGCGATTATATCCGACCGGCCTTCTTACCCCCCTCCCCCCATCTTCAGGCCTCCCCCCGCCTTTGATTTCTCATTCCGGATGTTTCCCGTAAGAGATTCGCCGCCCTTCCCTCCTAGATCCTCCTTTAAGAAGTCTCCCCCTGGACGATTTGCTTTTTTTCATTCAAACTTTTATCCCCCATCTGGACTGCCTTAAGTGGTCTGTGAGCGCTCCAAACGCGCTTTCGATTGGGCCTCCCCCTTTCCTTCTTGTGAACCTACCCCCATCATCCTGCCTGAATCCCACCAGGTTCCGATCCGAAGCCTTTTGGCGACCCCCAGACTTCCCTGATCGAGTTTTTCTTCAGTTCGTCCTTCTTTTATAAGACCTTCACCTCCTTACAGGCGCTAGGTTCCTCCCTTATTGACACCCCCTTCGCCTTGGCTTTTCCCTTCCAATCCCAATCCCTTTTAACCCCCCTTCTTGAGAACGTCCCCCAACCCCCGACGATGATCTTTTGCGTCCTTTTTTTTTTTTTCCCCAATTTTTGACTTTTGAACAGTCTTTTAATCTTTCGCTCAGAATCCCCTGGACTCCTGGGAACGGTCAGGTTCTTCGTCCTCAACCCTTCCCTTTTCCAGGACATTCCTTGCAGCGCCCCTTTTTTTCTTCATCAAGCGTCTCTTTGGTAGTCCCCCCCCCAGTGTCAGCACTGTCTTCCCGGTCCTTCCTTTCTTTTCACTCGCAACGAGGCACATTTTTTTCGCCTATGTGCAGTTTGTACCTATAGGGCTTTCCTCGGGGACTTAGTCTCTTTTTTGCTTTGCTCTCAACTTTTTTTTTCACTCGGAGGGACCATGGCCTTTTTGATGTTTCTCCCCTCTTCTTAGTGAATTTTCGCAAAGTCTTCTATTCGAGGGCTTATAGCCCCCCCCCACAACACCCCCCCCCCCCCCCCCCCAACCCAACACCTCCCTCGGCCCTGTGTTTTTCCTGCCTTCCCTTTTATCAAATGCCTGATCGGATCCCCGACGTTCTGTTTTTCTTCCCGGCCGTCCTTCGGAATGGGCCCACAGCCCTGGGAACTTCCCTTCCTTTACCTTTCGGTCTGCAAATTAATGTCCTTCTTTCTCGCAGACTATTTCTCCCTTTTCATACAAAATGCCTCCCGTAGGACATCTTCTGAAACAAGCCTTCTTGTTTTTCCCATTCCCCTTTTAAGTCGCAGGCCAGCCCACCATACCTTTCTCCTTAAACACCCGTTGTTCATCGTAAACCCTCCCCGGTAGTGGCTTCTCTTTCTCTACACTCCCTCCCCTAACGTCCGTGATGCCGGCCCCTATGGACGTCCTTTCCCCTCCTTAAGACTCATCCCTTATCGGTTATCCCCTCACTAGTTTTTTTTTCTCCTTGGATACTTTAATCGGTTTTTCTAGCCTTCTAGGACAACACCATTCCCGTTTTTCTTGAGCCTTTTCCCCTTCCCCGTAGATTAAGAGTTCTTGCCAATCCCTCCCCTCCTTTCAGCTGCTCTTTCCCCGGGCCCCTTTTTAGTTGAGTGACCTCACCCCTTTCCGATCTCCTCCTAGTCAGGTTTTCCCCTTTAGGTTCACCCAAAACTCAGTTGACGTTCTCCCAGGCCCCTATATCCCTTTCCCTTTCATCTCCTTTCCTTCATCTCCTTCCTCTGCCCCCAGACCTTTTTACTGTGCCGAGAAAATGCGCTGCGGGGTCCTTCTTTCCACGCCTCCCCTCTCTTTCTCCGGACCTTGTAAGTCCCAGACTCTTTTCCAACGTTTCTGAGTAAAGCCCTTCCCGCCATAGCGCGACCAAAGACCTCTTTTTCGGGCAGCCCCCCCCCTTCTCATGTCTTTTTATTTATTGCCGGATTTTTTCCTTCTGTTGTCTTTTTCTTCTTAGCCCTTGTCTCCCCGAGAACGGACTCGACGCCGAGGCCCGCGCCCCCCGTGAATTCAGAGCCTCCTTTTCTATCTGAAGCTTCGAGGGACCTTCTTCTTTTCTTCCGACGACGCCTTCAGAATAGCGCCCGCGACTCCGCACTTGGTGCCGCATGCTTTATAGCCCAGAGCCTTTGTCACGCGTACAGGTTCACTCCTCCTGCTAACCGAAGCCCTTTTCCGATAACTGCCCCGTTTCCCCTCCCTCCCCCCCCTTTGTTGTTGTGGTGAGATGGCGAACAGTTTTATCGGATAGGAGCGATCGCCTTTTTCCGATTTACTTCTCTTTTTTTTAGGCAGGCTTGAGAATTTTCGCATTCCATGAGTTTTCCATTGCAGTGCTTCCTTCCCCGGCTTCCAAGATCATTATTGTAGTGTTTGCAACCTCTTCCTCGTAAGCGCTCGACGCTTTTGAATTATCCTAAACTTTCCTCCAGGCTGGTTGCTCCAATTGACTTTTTGGGGTCTCTCCTTTTCGGAGCATACCCGCCATCATCGATTTTCCTCGGACGGGTCACTTTTCTTTTTTTTTATGGGTTCCTTTCTTTTGGCCTGCCGACTAAATCGATCCGACCCTGATGCGCTTACACCTTGCTTCGGTACTCATTTTCCCGGGATGGCTTCTCCGTTCTTTTTGCTCCCCCCTTGCCCTTAGTCTCATCGCCGGATTTTAGAGCTTATGGGTGGCGACGTCTTGGGCCCCCCCCCCCAGTTCCCATCCCTTTTCCCTGGCTTTCCTGCGGCGCAGATTTGTGGGGAGTGCACTTTACTAGACCATTCGCGCTCTTCTATGATAGTTTAGACGCTTTCCTTTTTTTTTCGACCCTCCAATAGGTACTATCGTCGAGTGTTCCATAGAAGCCTTAACCACAGCCCTCGAAAGGTTTTTTCCTCTCGGGCTTTCTGGGCATACAGCCTTTCTTCAGGATACCAGATCTCCACCTTAGCCGCGTTGAGTTTCCCTTTAGTGAATGACCCTATGTATTTCGCCGTCAGAAGTCATTTCCTCCCCTATGTCCGCCCCCCCTGCACAGAATTGCGCCTTTCTTTCTTGAATCTCCTTGTGGTACTCTCACCTTTGTTTTTTGGTGACGATAACAAGCGACGGTGGTTCATCGAAGCCCCCTGCGTTTTTTTTCTTTGATGGGCCCCACTGCGTTCTTATTTTTTCTTCACAATGGGTTTGGGGTGCGAGACTCCGAGGTAGATCAACCTTCTCCTGTTTGTGATTGACTTTTCAAGTAGATCCATGTTTGACAGTACCTCGTTTTTATTTATGGCCTTGAATCTTCCTCTTTAACCTTTTTCGAGTGTTCCCGATCGAGTAGATCGGGTGTCCGTTTTGATCCGGCCCTGTGTTTCCCCCTTTGCCTAAATTATGCTCTTAGGTCCTCATTGAGGACCTCTGAAAGAAAATCTCGGCTTTTCCCTCCTTGAGCTTTTAGATGCCTGAGTTTTTAGAAATCTCCCCAGCGTTTTACTTCCCCTAGTAAAATCCCCATTACCATGATCGAGTACCCCTTAAACCCTTTTCATTCTTTAAAGGTTCCGGCCCCCATTTGCGGCTTGAGATTTTTTTTTCTCTCGTTTCAAGCTTTTCGTTGGGCCGCAGCATTATCGGCACTGGACATTTCACAAGCGCGGCGCTTCTTTTTGACGCTTCGCGCCAATTTTTCTCTTTGGATTTCTGATTACATTGAAGAGTAGTTCAATTAGTCTGCTCTTTTCCTGTAAACAGATCACTTTTTTCCTTGAGTTAAAGTTTGGGTTTCTCCCCGATGACTTGCCCCCCTATTCGTTTTTCGATGACATTTTAGGATGAGCGTTGAACAGCCAGGACCCTGAGGGATGTTTTTCAAGGAAGATACACTTCGCTTCTCGGGTATTCTCTTCACCCTGAGTTTGCCCCCTCCCTGAGTGACCCACTAGCCGAGAAAGTTTTTCGACTCCTTTTTCCGTTCGCCCCTTCTCCGTTCCTCTTTTTTCAAGATTACGATTTACCTTCATGCGAAGTTGGCGTCAGAGCTGCAATTCCTAAAACCCCAGTCGCCTGTCCCCCTCACGGCAACTATTGGTGCTGTTGTCATTCCCCTGGCC
>Ga0179593_1566301_pt1 | contig 11063 bp, 10 predicted proteins | sample CZODoug2_1_08_16_FD_185931 | JGI IMG/M metagenome (GOLD analysis project Ga0179593, IMG submission 185931) | Vadose zone soil fungal communities from Angelo Coast Range Reserve, California, USA - CZODoug2_1_08_16fungal (PacBio error correction) | ecosystem: Environmental > Terrestrial > Soil >... | reverse complement strand
ACCCTCCGACCATATTACGCTACGCTCGAGACTCTGACGACCCATCCCCAGGCCCCCCTAGAAATAAGCCTTATTCTGGTGCCCTCCCCACGTCCCCGAGTCCCTCCTTCCCTTTTTTAATGACCCAATCCTTACACCGGCAAATTGAATCGGAGAGGCGTTCGTTTAGAGAATAAGGGGCCCGGTGTCTCCCCCCCTTTTCCCTCCTTTTCTTGAGAAGACGCTGTCCTCTCTAACACCAAAGGCTGAATTCACGGCCAATTTTGCTCGACTTTCTTTCTCCACAGGATGCCTCGGTACACTACCACCCCCCCTGTACGGCTCTCTTTCCCAAGCTGGCTGTGTGCCGGGCGGAGTTAGAGTAACTAAATCGAGTCCTTAGCTTGGTAGAATCTGTTTTCCCCCCTTTTTTTAACCCACCTGTAAGCGATTCGTTCCATTTTCGACCCTTCCCCGCGCAAGCGTCTTGTGAACATCTTCGTTTCGTTTTTCCTTTTCCAGTTTTCTACTCTTTCTTCTCTGACCACCCGGCGCGAAGAACGCGCTCGACTCCTTTTTCCCTATCAACGGCCGTTCCCAGGCTCCCTATATGTCTTGTCCCCTCGGTCGTGAGCCCGATCTTGTCCTTTCCACCTGGGCTTCACCACACCCTTTTCCCCGTGGGCGAGAGAGCTCTACCCCCCCGATTTTTAGCGAGCACGGGTTGCCCTTTGCTTCCCCTTAGATTTTTAAAGGCAGTCTGGAGAAAAAAATGCTTCCGACTTCACGATAGTTTCCCTCCTTTCCGGTAGCAAGGAAATGCCCCTTTTCTCCTCCTGCCCCCCCATCTTTATATAGTTTTTTCCTCAAGACTGTCAGTGCCAATCCCCGACAGCTTTTGGTGACTAGCCGGCTCTTCCCCCTGCTCTTCCTCCAAGCTGTCTTTAAGAGAGATAAGAGCCCACGGCTTTTCGACTCCCTTTCCCGCAAAGACTTCCTTTCGTTTTCGTCTTTGCCTGCCCACAGTCTTCTCGGGCGAATCTTTGGAGGTCCCAGTTCACCCACGCTGCCGATATTTCCCTACGATTTTCCTTTAGAGATTCTCTTCCTTCCTCTCCTTTTTTCTTTTTCTCTCTTGAGATTCTGAAGATCGATTTCAGCGTGTGAGTGAGCCCCCCTGCCACGTCGAGTTATCTCTTTTTTTCCGGACTGGCCTAACCTCGGCCCCCCTCCGACTTTAAATCGCAAGAGTCCGAAAGCCCCTTCAGGAAACGGCTTCTCCCGAGGGTTACCTCCCTTCTTACTTACTACACTTACGCACTATCGTAATGTTCACCTGATATCGTCGAATCCCCCCCCGCCAGACCAGCACTCGACCCTTTCCTTTTTTAGAGTAAGTGTGTCAGCCCTAGCAAGAGCCCAATCCTTGACAGCCACTGTGTTGGCCTGGTAACTTAGCTCAGACAGAAGGATGGAAACCCCCCCGCCCTCCTATTGTTAGTTTCAGTGAAACTTTCTCATAGAGTTTCTTAGTCTAGAGAACTTTTTCCCTTCGACGTGCTTACACCCGATTTATTTTGTCGACTTCCGGATTCATCATTTGACCCTCCACCCAATCTTCGACGCGCCTCCTTCCTCCTTTGCCTGCACACCCGGACTTATTTCAAGCAGAACCTTTTTTTTCCCATCTAGTACTAATACCAAGCTTCACTTCTTCCGACGACGATGAACCCCGCTCTTTAGCCGGCCTCGCGTTCCCCTAACTTGCTGAGCACACTGGCGACTCCCTTTTGATCCGACCGTCCCTCAACACTTTGGGGTAGTCTTCTTCTTTCTTTCAGCAGGGTTTGAATGTTATGTCCCTTTGACAAATCTCTCTTCCCCCCGATCACTTATCACGCACCATAATCTTTGGTCATGCGGCGAGTTCCAGACCTTCCATTCATGCCCTCACCCAGCCGATTCCCTCGCTTTTTAACCTTGATAGTTTAGCTCTGAAGCAAGCGGAGCCCCTCCCCGTGCAACTTTGATTTTATCCTTCTTCCTGTAAGTATGAACGTTCAATCGTCTTGTGCCGTCCCCGCTAAGTTCCCCCCCCGTGGGTTTTCTTCCCCGTTTAACCTTTCCCGCCCTCTTTTGGGAACTCGAATTTCTTCTCTCCCCTTCCCCGGCCAGTCTTCGTGCGACAACTGAGTCTTTGACGTTAAGTTTGGCGAGTTCCCCCCCTCCGATTGTTTCTCTGCCCGGGAGACTTTTGCGTCGGCCGTTACCCCTGTTTCTCATCTTCCGTGGTTCGCGTCGTCGCTCTGCTCCGCACGTCGTCGCGCACTTTCGGGGAATTTCCTTCTTTTTGTTTGCGGATCTCCAGGTCAAGAACAATCACGCACCCAACGGACCCCCCCCTTTACGATCAGTTCGGGGCACTGCCCTTGTGACGTTTCCCCTCTATGTTACCCCTCCTTGTTGGTTGTACCAAAAGGGGGGAGATCCCCAGGAGATCGATTCCCCCTCTTCTTCCTTCCTTGATCTACCTTTTGTCTCCCTTTTTTTTAGTGAGGGTCTGCGTTACCGTGAGCACAAACATGGAGAATCTTTCTTTTCAAAAGACGACTTTAGATGGTCCGCTCCTTTATACTTTGCACTTTTCTCTCTATCCCGTGCCCAAGACCGCGAGTCGTAATCTTCATGACCCGCTCCCCCCCCCGAGGGTATCGGTCGCGTACGCCTTTCCCGTAACCTCCTTAGTTTAGCGAAAAGTTACCTACTTAAGGACCTTTTAGAATACGTTAGCTCATTTCTCCCCTTATCCTTTGAAGTTCATGAGAGGTCCGAATTGACCTCTTAAGACTCCCTAGTTTTTCTCCAAGTAATGGTTTTTTCTCCCTTCACTCCTTCCCCTCCGTCGACCTTTCTGGCCCCGGAGCACTTGACTCTCACTTTACCAAGGCCTTCTTCTTTTTCTTCCCCCTAGTTTCTCCCTCGCGGCCCAGCTGAAACTTGCCTGTGTGCCGAGACTGTGTGCTTGTTAGCCCTTTGTCTCCTGTAGCTTTCTTACAAACCTGAGACAGTCACATGACCTCTCTCTTCCCTCTGATCGACAGATTGCGAGTCCGCCTTGAGGAAATCCAATGGGCGCCTCCCTTTTAGATCCACAGCGACGATTTCCCATCCTTTACCGGCAAGAACAGACGGAGGTGCGAGATCTATCAGCGTCAGTCTTTTGTAGGAATACTAGATTTCCAAAGAGTCGTTCGAAGGGCCGGTTTGACTCCAGGCCTGTCCCTGGTTCCTTTGCGTAGGAAGGTCCTGTTTTCCACCCCGAGTTTTCTCAGCCCTGGGGATCGTCGAGTCCTGAAGATGATGGTACCCCTCTTTTTCCCCGGACCTTTGCTCCGTTATGCCTTTTTTTCGCGACTTTACAAAGCCTGGCTATGGTAGCGGCCTCCGGGTGTTGTTCATAGCTCGAAAGTTCTTCGATCGTTTGACTTTTCCTCCCCCCCTCTGGTATGGTAATTTTTAGTTCTGAAACCTCGAAGATTCCCATATTGATTTCTGACTTCCTCCTTTTAGGCCGGGATCTCCTGCCCGTCTCTTTCCCATCTAGATTCTCACAAGTTTTTGAGGTAGCAGATAGCCCTTCCCCGAAAGGGACCCACTAACTGGACCCTCCAAGTTACTCGCTGTTCAAGGAGACTTCCAGAGGAGTACTCTCTGCTGTAGATCGGGTTGTTCCCCTCCCCTTTTTTCTTTGAATATTCATTTCCTCCCGTCTTCCCAAAGCACCCCTTACGGATTTGTTCTCTGCACGTTGCCGCTTTCACCTCCTAAAAGTCGGCGCGCCTCTCCCTCTCTTTGCAAGCAATCGTAGTCTCTTTTCCTGGCACCCGAGGTGATTTGGTACGTAAATGGTCCCAATGCCTTCTTCAAATAGTAAATCTGCCTTCGTTGAGACAAGGTCGTCGCACTGGCCGAAAGATGTTCCACATCCCCCTTTTTCCCTGTTCAAGTTCTCCCTTAGACATTCTGGAAAATTATCTTCGCTCCCCACTCGACTCACTTTTGGCCCACGTTACATAGCTCCAATAGCAATTTCTCTCGACACCCCTTACCCACGTGAGCCGTTTCTCCCGCCCCAACGCAGATATTGGGGTCTGGGCCGTGAAGAGTCTACCCTCGATCGGACCCGCTGCTGCTTCGCTTTCAACCTCCATGCCTTCCAACGGATTCGGCTTCGCGACTGTTATGTATTTTTTTCAGACTCCGGTTCTCCCCCAGTTCCGGCGACGACACCGGCTGTGGGTTCTCAGAGATCGCCGATAGACCATTGTCAATTGGTGTATGGCCCTTTTTCCCCCCTTCTGAGTTTATTCCTATTATTTTTTAATCGACGATCGCGACCCCTCCCCCCGTCTCCTTCGGGCGGAACTTGATTTTTTCTTTTTCCCTGATTCCAGTCTTGTTTCCTTTTTTCGGGCGGTTACAGTTTTCGAGTCGCGTCGCCGACTCTTCTGCATCTTTTTTCCCCCAGAACGAGCACCGGAGGCGCCTCAACTTTCGTCTCCTTTGTTTTGGGGGCCCAAACAGATCCCTCCCTCACCCAAGTGCCAGTAGTAGCTATTTAAGCGGATACGCCTTGAACCCCCCCTTTTCCATCAAGTATTTCGAGGTCCGACTTGTAGTCGTGACCAGGACCCTATGCTCTTGAGTCATCTCGTTCGCAGGTCTGTAGCGTCTAGAGCACTTTCTTTACGTTAGGTGGTCCTTTCCGGGAGTTTGTGCATAGGATGTGGCCGTTGCGAACACGGTCCAACCTTCGGACCAGCGAGCTCGCCACTTCTTCTCATCATTCCACGTTGGCGTTTCCTTAACCTTTTACTTACTTACCCAAGTACGTTCCTGTCTTCCCAATCTTTTCACCTTTTCATCTGTCCTCAGTGCCTTCGTGGATGTTCCCAATAGACTACAGCGCTAATCAGTTAGCCCCTCTGTCAGAGTTCTTTTGATACTCTTTTTCCTTTCCCTCCTGGAGCTCTTTCCAGGAGCCGTCGATATGTCCCCTTTTACCCCGATCATGTCTCCTCCCCAGATGATGTTATGCGCGAGTGACCGAGGCGAAGACAGTTCCTTCCACGACCCCCCTCCTAAGACCTGAGATTTTTCCTTTTCTCTTTCTGCTTTGAATTCTCTCCTCTCTTGAAAGGCTTTCATATCCAGGGATCCCCCCCTCCCCATTTGTGGTCCTCTGATACCCCGGGCAAAGATTTCTGCCCTCTTCCCCTTTTTAGACTTCAGAACTCCTTCCCCCCAAAGAAGTAGCAAGTTTCGTATAGTCCCGGCGATTCGATCCGCGGCTATTCGGTGACGACTTCCTTGAAAATGACTCTTTCCCTTTTTTTCCCCCCTGCGTACCCTAGCCCGCTGCGACCATTTTTCCTTTTACCTACTTACTTTTGGTTTGAGCGCTTTGGCCCCCCTGGAATTCGTGTGCTCCTACCTTAGTTGCGGAGTGCATTCACTGCCCCCCTTTTACCGACGCAGACATCTCTTCCCAAGCGTCTCCGATCCCTCTGGAGAAGCTGTTTTTTTTACCGGGAGGATCCTGCTCCTAGATCCCTAAGCTATGTTGGCCAGCTTGTCCTCCATTTTTGAGAGGAAAAACCAGTCGCTGTATGACTCCTTTCCTCCTTCTCCCCCTTCAGAGTTCCATCTCGTCCTTATCCATCAGACCTGTGACTTCTTTCCAGGCGGTAATTTTTCACCTTAGAATAGGAACTTTGAGCCCATGCACGTCGGGCTTTTCGCTCTTTTTCTCCCTTCCCCATCTAGCGTCTCGCGCCGGTCGTCCTTCTTCTCCTCCCAGACCCGACAGCTCTTATCTAGAGGTCGACGACAGCTTTTTGGACTAGAACTAATCGGAAGCCTAGTAGGGGGAATAATCTCTCCGTTCCTGAACGTACGTTGCCTCATCCCCCCCCCCCTCCTAATAAACGTATTCTAGAGTTTGCTTTTTTTTTGGACGCTGTCTGACCTGTCTCCCCCTTTCTTCGCCTAGGACGCAATGAAGAATGCAGGCCGAACCCAATAGAAGGCTTTTCTTTGGCCTCCTTCCCTCCGAAAAGCTCTTTGCCGTAATCGAACTTACCCCACCATCACTCGACCCACGGTCCTGGCTTCTTTCTCGTGACCACTTTTGGATTTTTTTTTTTTTTTTTTCTTAGCTTAATCACTAATATCTATTCGTGAGAAGTTCCCTCTTTTGACAAGTCGCAATACCACTTTAGAGATGCTCTTCAGCCCCGAGCCCCCTTAAGGCGGCCCTCGTCTCCTTTTCCCCTTGCTCGTATACTCCTTTCTAACAGCTCAATCCCTCCATCTCGAGCAGCTCCCCCAGTCAGAGAACACAACTAGTTTCCTCCCCCCCCCCCTAGGCCTTTTTCCTTGTTCCCACCCGAGCTTCCTACTCCTCTCTTTTTTTCCCCAAAGGCCGGACAACCTAGCGATTCGTGAGCGTTTTCCACAGAATTCCCCGAGAACCTAATATCTGAACCCTTGCTCTTCTTTAACAGACGGTTTACCTCAAAAAAGGCGTCTCATTCTGTGTGAGATGCTTTTTTTATACCCCATCCCAACGGCGCCGCTCAAGAGAGTTTATGTTATCTCATGTCACCGACGCCAATCTTCCTAGGTTTTTTTTTTCCCCCTACCAAAGACCGTTCGTGACTTGCGTCATCGGTCCTCAGGTGGACGCCGGCGTGTCCGCAACTCGAGTTTCGAGAAGTCGACAAAACTTCTTTTTCATGCCTGCGTTCCTCTTCACGGCCACATCGTCCAGTTAATTTTCCCCCTCCTTTTTCCCCTTTCTCCTAAAATTTAGAATTGAAGTTTTGATAGGTTTTTTTAGTCCCCCATGAAAGAGGCCTATTCCCTTTGCGGCGGTCCGCGGTCTCGTGCGCGCTTTCCCCCCTATTTTCTGAGAGGTTTCATGCAACTTCATCTGATCTTTCTCCCCTTCGTGGCGATTAGAGTACTCGCCTCCCTCGACGGGCGCAATCCCACAAAATAGTATACTGCTAGACTACCGTCTCATTCGCCGTCTGATTTTACGTCTCCCCCCCCCAGGTGATGGTGGCGTTCTTTATCTTTCGATTTTCTCCCCCTGGACGGTTTAACTTCTCTAGTAAGATACCTCCCCCGAAGATGCATATCATGGCCGTGGTCTCTTCTTAGTTTAAGCCTGTATGACCCCCTCCCTTCAACTTATTTCCCCCCCCTTCATCTTCTCTGATACCCCGGCTCTTAGTTTAAAACACCGATTAGCGCCTCGTACCGGTTTTCCTTTTCTTTCGAGCCTTTAGTTCCTTGCTTCTTCCCAGGCCTGAGGCTTGACCAGGAATAAGATTTACTTGCTAGTTTCCGATCCATTTTGAAGAGCATCCCGTTGCCCCTTCCCCATCATTCTCACCTCCAGCTTTAGTGAGCTGCACTCCCCCTCGCCCAAGGCGCCCATTTAGCGGGACCATATCTGATGCCTCCTAGGCCATCGACCCCTCCGATGTCTGCCCTCAGTCTCTTTTTTATTTGTCTCTTCGACGTTCTCTTTTCCCTCCTTTGTCCCGGTCTACCCCTTTTTGCTCCGACAACTCCGCTTTCTCGATGCGCCGCCTGGCCTTTTTTTGTGGACTACCTTGATAGAGTTCCCTTGGCCGCGTCCTCTCGGCCTTCAGTAATGTGGTAATGAGAAATCTCTCCCTCGCCCCCCCCCTCTTTGTAATTTTTACTTTTTCTCCCCCCCTCCTGAACGTCAGCGTTTCCTCTGAGCACTTATGCGGAAGTTCAACCCCGGCCCTTCTACCGCGCCCGAGAAGTTCTGCAGTTGTGCCGTCCCTTTTTCTCACCTTACGCAGTAATTTCATTCCCTCTCGAAGTATTAAAAAGGCCTCTTACGTCGGTCAGGTGTCTGCCCCCTTGAAGGCCTTCAGGTCCGAGCGCCTGCTTTAACTCTTTTTTTGTTGAGTCGAGCCGTTCCTCTTTTCATCAGACTTTGCCTCGCTGCCCAATCGACGTCTCCCGCTCCAGCCCCTGTCACACCACGTCGACTCCAGGCCTTTTTTGGAGAGACCTTCATTCCCACCTCCCCTTCCCCTTCCTCAAGTTTTTATCTTGCCTTCCCGAGGGCGCGGCTCTCTAAGTTCTCTATATTTTCCTACTCCTCCTGAAGATCTTCTTCTTGCTGATCTTTAGCTGAGTCTCCTTTGCTACTCGACGGTTCTTTATCTGGGACTCTTGTGTGCTTGACCGTTCGATCCCCCCCTTAAACCAAGCCCCTGTCGTTTTTTTTTCCCCCCTCTTTTATCGCCGACTTGCGCGTTTTTATCCAGATATATAAGGAGCCTTTGCTGAATCTCAAGCTTCTCCTCCAGAGCTAACTTTCATTCTCTTTTTTTCCTTTCCCTTAACCCGAGTTTCCTGCTATTGCTCTCTGTATCCCTGACTAAACTTCTGTTCACCCTGCGACCGTACCTCCCCCCCTTCCTTTATACTTCAGATCCATTAAAGTCACCTTTATCCTTCGGGATTTCCCTTCCTTTTCTTGGTCAATGAAAGTGCGTCACCTTTATCTTTAGGGAGAGCCACTTTCCCAGTTTGTTCTCCACTGCATTGGGATAATCGAAAAAGGAGTCGCTGATCCCTTTCCCCCCAGATACGGCATTTCTTCCTTCTAAGATTCGACACTGAGGTTTATTCGTCACTTGACACCTGCTTTCCCCCGATAGTCACGCGTTGACCGGCTATAAGGGACTGTCAAAAAACGTTCCATCCCGGGTTTTTTCCTTTATCTCCCCCCTTCCTAACTCTTCTCGACCACCTTTAGGCCGCCTATCGGGCTCCTTAACAGAGTTCCCCTAGCAATTCATTTCGTGATTCCCTCTTTACGCCCTCCCCCTTTCTGGAATGTATCTTTATGGCCCTATTCCGAGCCTTAATTGAATGGTTGCAATCACTCAGGAAGCGGCTCTCTTCCTTCATTACGTGTACCCGAGGTCTACCCCAGGTGATCGTTTCGCGAAACCTGACAGCTCCTATAGTTCGCACTTCAAGCGCCTGGGCTGACGTACTCCTATGTACGTTTATTCCCAAAGAATTCGATTCTCCCCTTAAGAGTGTGTAATTTGAGCCCTTTTTTTTTAGCAGTATACGTGCCGCCTCCCCTATCCCCTTTCCCGTCCTGTTCTCGGGACCGCATGAAAGGCGCTAACGCGCAACGGACATTATCTCCCTTTTTTTTTCTCTACTCTATACAGGGACGCTGATTATGTAAAAGTTCCAGGTCAGCATCATCTTTTCATATTCCCCATGGCCCCCCATACCCTTATCTGTGACTTCCCCAGGTCGTAGCTGGTAGGAGAAGTCACCTCTATGCTCCCCCTGCCCTGTATTCGGAGTACCACCTACTTCTTTTCATTAGAATTCACACCTTCCTTTCTAATCGATAGGTGCCTCTCATGAAGACCCCAAGAGCTACCAAATCCCCCCTTTTTCGCGCACCTATACTCGTTGATCCCCCCTCCCCCCTTTCGGAAGAGGGCAGGTTTTTCCCAACCTAAAGCAGAAGAGAGGACCTCATCTTCGCCTTCTTGGATAACTTTTTCTATCTTTTTTTCCCTCCCCCCCCTTTACCTTTCCCTCGGTAGATAAACGCGCACGTTCTTACTTTCCCGCTGCCTTTCGTACTCCCTTTTTCTTGTTGACTACAGTTACCTCTTTAAGAACTTGAAGATGACTACCACCTAGGTTTTTTGGAGCAGGGTGCCCCCCAGACCCCGAATTGTCTTCTTTTCCTTCCTGACCCACCTCCTTTTCTTACTGACCCCCGCTTCCTTTTCTTTTATACCGCATGCTAGAAAAGATAGCCTGACGACTTTGTTTGTCCCTTCTCACCCTTCTCCTCCCATTAGCTCCCCCCCCGTATGTGTCTCTTCTCTCCCCCCTGACTTTTCCCCCTACTGTCTTCATCCTCCCCCTTTGAAGTGGTGTTCGCAAAGATAGAGTTCTTTCCCCACAGGAAGGATACTACTTCAGGGACACCTCCAACCACCTTCAGGGCAGAGCCTTCCATACTCGTTGAGTAAGGTTTTAGCTTAGTAGTTAGGTCCGCCTATTTATTGGGACGCCCTTCATGGATCCTCTCCCCCCTAATACCAAGTCTGTGTCACCTCCCTCCTCACGTTCTTTGAGCTGAGCACCGCCGGCCTAGAGGGTGTTTTCTTCAGAGGGTTGACCCAAAACAGATTCACGTTCCCCGACTTTCCCTTCCCTTTACCGAACGCAGTTGCCCCCCCCTCCTTGTGTTAACGAGTACGAGAAGAGTTAGGATTGGGTCCGTTCGTGCTGTCTTATTAACTTCTCCCTTCTCTGTCAGTCACCCAAGTCCGTTTCTTCACTTTCTTTTCCTTCCCTGCCGGTCATTCACTCGGATTTAGGACCTTTTTCAGTTTCCCCAAGGAGGCTCTTCTCTCAATACCTTTTTTCATAGATATTTTCCCCATTTATTCCTCGGTTTTTTTTTTCTTTTCAACTTTTACGTCTTTCATTTTGGCTGCCCCCTTCTTAAAATTTGTTAGCTGTTCCTTTTTTCCGATTTGGTCTTCTCCCTTACCGTCCCTCTCGCGTAGGAAGTTCTGGTGTTAGGATTTCGTTAGTTTACCTTCTCCAGGTGAGCTATCTTTCCTCTCCCCCGAGCGGTTCTAAAGGGAGTGCTGTTTTCATTTTTGGCCTTGAGGAGAACAGGTTGAAGGCTCAACACATAGTCTTAGTTTTCCCTATTTTTTCGGTGACCAGATCCCCCTCCCTATGAGTAATTACTTTCGCTATTTTTTTCTTGTAGCATTTTTCTTTTTTAATTCCCTTGATTTAACTCTTTCTTCTGTTTCCCCGCCCGGAGATTAGAGATAAGTGGATACTGAGTTTTCTTGTTATATTCCCCTTTCCTTTCCGGAGATTCTTTGTCGCCCCCCTCCCTGGTGTAATTGACCTGCAAGAAAGAAGGACAGCTCGGCGCTTCTCTCTCACGAATCCGGCGAAAT
>Ga0179593_1520365_pt1 | contig 11063 bp, 15 predicted proteins | sample CZODoug2_1_08_16_FD_185931 | JGI IMG/M metagenome (GOLD analysis project Ga0179593, IMG submission 185931) | Vadose zone soil fungal communities from Angelo Coast Range Reserve, California, USA - CZODoug2_1_08_16fungal (PacBio error correction) | ecosystem: Environmental > Terrestrial > Soil >... | reverse complement strand
CGCTCTCTCTTTATTGAAAACAAATGTGTTACTTTTTTTTTTCGTCCTGGAAGTTGCCTTTCCCTCCCCCCTTCCCTCTCCGTTATGGAAGCGATTCTTCACCCCCCTTTTGAACGCAGAAGTACGGCTTTTCTTTCTTTTGCCCCCAGTCTTGGAGGTTTTTTAACCCTATCGGTTCTTTCCTTCAAATAGGCCCTGCAGTCCGCTGACTTCCCTTTTTTCTTCTTCACCTTATTTAAGATGGTTAGCTCTTTTACTACCTATGGTCGGTAAACATTCATGCTCATTTTTCTTTTTTTCATGTGGACATTCGTCACTTTCCTTTTTTTCTCCCCTCCTCCCTTTGGAGGTTCAACGTCTCGTCCCCCCTCTTTGACAAAAGCGCGTTTTTGTATGATTCTGTAGTTCGCCTAAGTAATAGTTTTTTCTCTTGATTTTTGCCATTTTTTTTTCCTCCTTTCTTCTAATAGCGTTGTCATCAGCTGCCTGGTGAATCAAAAGCTGATGCTGATCGGATCCTTCTTCTTCCCATGGTGTCTGTCTTTACACGTTTTTCTTGGTGATCCCTACTGGGGAAGTCTCGCCACGCCACTTTTTCCTCCTGTTCGCGAAACCACGCTCTTTTTTTCTTTCCCCGCGCCGTTTTGGAGCGGTTTTCCTCTTTTAGGTTAATGCCCGTATCCTGGTCCGTTGGCTACAGGTGATGACGCGTCTTTGCGCGTGAAATGACATCCTCCCCCCCCTCTCCCATCGCTGCATTTAAATTTCACTTCCTCCCCCTCAGCTCCCTCCTGCTCGGCGGCCTTGCTTTATTTTTTTCATCCGCATGGATCGACCGATGGACTGTTCCTTTTCCGGCGCGGTATCCGGTTAGCTTTCTCTCCCCTCTTCGAAGATGTTTCCGAAGGGGAGTTTTGACGCTTTGCGTAGGGACTGAGAAAGATGCTTTTCTCAACCTTTTTCCCTGTACGCGTTCCCTTCCATATGGACATTTTGTTTTCCTTTTTATCTTCCCGGCCCGAAGCCATTTAACCCCCCCTGGAAAATACCCATCCTCCCTTTCTCCCTTACCCGCGCTCATCCAACCGGTTCCTTTCCCTCCCCCAGACAACGCGTTCGCGGTGCGGCAAGTGCTTTTCTCCTTTTCCGGCGTCTCGATACCGCGTCACTGTGTTGCCTCTTCCCGCACGACGGCTACTCGTCACACTTCCCCCCCCCTATCTTTGATAGCTGGCGCCGCCAACCTGGTCTTTTTTTTTTTCGGGGATAAGATGACCCTCTCCCCCCTTTGTGAACTTCTCCTTGTAGTATTTTTGTCTGACGTCGCCCATTTTCCCTTAAACTCGTATTTTCCTTGCCCCCCACGGGCCGACACACTTTTGGGTAGTTTGATTTCCCCCCCCTCCTTAAATAAGCTCGCCTATTTTTCCCTTTTCTTACATAAGCGGGATTACTTTTCGTCGTGCTCCTTTTTTTTGTGTTCATCAATCATGGAGTTACATTTTCCCCGATTTTTGATCCAGGTCTTTCATGTACAATCTTCTCCTGTTTCCACACCATCGCGCGTTTTCACCTTTCCTTTTCACGCCGACGCCCCCCACCCTGGCACACCCCCCACGCGGGGGTCTTTACACCCCCCCCTCCCCACTCCCCCTATGTAGTCCCCCCTGTGTTCAATCCTTCCCGACCAACACATGTTGTATGTGGGACTGTCAGTCACCACCCCTCTCGCTATACGGTGAGAGACACTCACCTGTGGTGGTGTCATTCTGTGTTACTTTCTTCTCTTCATCATCAAAGATCCATTCATTCTGGTGACTTGTTTCTCCCACAGACTGAGCCCCCTTTTCAGGCGTGACGATTTGGAGATTTTTCCTGTCCCTCTGTGTTGCAGTACACCTCAAGGCCACAATCCTTCACTTTTCCTCCCTTCTATCGCCTCCACCCGCGAATTTTCCCCTTACAAAAGCGGCACAGTTCGTTCTTTCCCTTTCCCTTTTGGTCCCAAACCTGAACACGACCCCTTGCTCGTTACCTTTAGTTGATCAATGAGTCGGTCTTTTTCTTCTATGTGCAGGATGTCGTTTTCTCATCGAGAGATAATTCCTTTTCGCTCATAATATATTAGGCCCTTTGTGCTTTTTTCCCCTCTCTTTTACTAATAATCAGTTGTTGTTGTTTTACTTCTCCCCCCCCCCACTCAGTGCAAGAAGATTTTCTTCTCCAAGTATCCGTGATCGTTCTTCCTTCCCCTTATAATCGGGCAATACGACAATTTACAACGCTTCCCCCTTCTTCCTCAATGGATCAACGAAATTCCCCCTCTTTTTTTTTTGTTTCAGGTTCGATAATTCTTACCCCTTTCCTTTCCCCCTTAAAAGACGAAAAATGTGCGTTTTCCCTTTACGATCAATAAGGAAATTCGGGGTAGGGCGCGATCTGGCAACTTCTTTTTTCCCGCCGGTTTTGTAAGCTGTAGGATCGCCCTTCTTTTTCTGTTCGCTATTGCCTCCAAGTGTCAATTTTTTTTCTTCTTGTTTTCACAGAAAGAAAACGACCTCCTTTACTGTTTCTTCTTCCCTTCAGGAATTCGCACGCTTTCTTCCTTCCCCCCCCTTCCCTTTTTTTGCGATAGGATCTAGGGGCAGATTTTTCTTTCCCCTCCTCTCTTTTAGTGGTCTTAGACCTCACCCAGAAGGAACCACTGGCCCCCCCCCCCTGCCCCCCCCCCCCCCCCCCCCCCCCCCCCCCCCCCCCCCCCGATCACTTTCCTTCTGGACCAATATGGAATCCTCGCTTTTTTCCTCTTTTTGCCACTTTACGTCAACTCTCGATTCCTTATCCAAGATAAGCTCGGGCCCCCTTCTCAAGAGCGAACCATTATCTCTTTTTCTGCCAAAGCACCCCCCCTCTCCGACGAACAACCCCTTTTGCTTAAAGGAAGACCCGGTTAAACCCCCTTCTTTTTCCGAGCTATTTAAACCTTCTTCAGTTTTACGTAGAATAAAGTTAGGCAAGTTGTTTTCTTTTCTTCCCCTCTGTTAAGTTTGCTGCCGCTCCTTTCTTTCATACCAAATCTGCAATTCCTTCATTTCAAGATGTTTCTCCCTGTCCGTCTCGCGATTTCCATTTTATTCCCGACCAAGGCCGCCCCCCCTCCCCTCTCATTTTCGAGTTTGCCCTGCCGACGCGCCCCAGCAGTAGCTGTGTTCTTTTTTGGGCGATTAGAGAGTTGCGATGAATAATGCCCCCTTTTTTTTTTTGCATTAGACGCGCATCTTTCCTCTTTTCCTCTCCGAACGCGTTTTTGCAGGGCCTGTTTCCCGCACCCCCTCGGTTTTGATTACGCCGTACCTTGTCTTCCCCCCTTTTCACCCCGTTTCGATGCGGGATGTTGTTATTTTTTTGGTTTTTTGTTCCGAAAACTTCTGGTCTTTTCTTCAGGCCGACACCATGATCTGCTCATCTGGGAATCATGCCCCTGCTTCCCTTTTTCCCTCCTTTCCTTGCGAAGTCCATCTTCTCAGGTGTCCCCCCTCATCCGACGCCGGCGGTCCCCCCCCTTCCCGGCGTAGTCCCCACCGACCTTCTTTGGCCTCGATACTGGAACAATCTCCCCCCTATTGTCTCTACGTACTGCCCGAGCGGACCCCCCCATCTTCTCCCTTCCCCACATCGGTAGATATCATGCGTTCCCCTTGCAGGCCGCCTTTCGTATAGCTTCGTCGTTCCGTGATGTAAATGAAGCGCTTAAACTCATCTCTTGGCGGCGTGAATTTCCGCGCAGTCCCTTCTTTCACCAACGGTAAAGGCAAGGAGTATTCCGGTCCCCCCCTTCAGGACGTCATGGGGCCCCAGACAGCTCCAAACTTCTTTTTCTCTTTTTTGCGCTTCCCCCTTGCTTGTGATCATACCCTACCGATCTTCCCCTCTTTAGACGTAGACCCGTCTCTTTTTTTCCTTCCTTTTCTCGATCAGGCATCAGCTTGATCCTTTTTCTTTCCCCCCCTTTCTTATGCAACAGAGTCGGGGCCGTCCTTTGATGCCCCTTCTTGCCGTGAAAAAAAAAATCAGTCTGTCCCTTTTTTTATGTTGAACGAAACATTCCGCTCTTTCCCCCCCCTCGCCCTTTGTCAACGGTTTTTTTCTCTCTTTGGGCCCCTCACAACCTTTTTTCTTTCGTGGGAAAAGGGCCTTTTCCTCCCCATGGAAAAATAGACCACCCTTTTCCTCTCAGGAATTTCCCCGAAAGGTCTGTGCTTAGCGATAGAAGAACCGATGCAAAGGTTTCCCTAGACCGAATTTTCCCTTTCTTTCACGGCAGGGCGATTTAGCAGCGCTCCCCCCCTGACCTTGTCAACTGTTATCCCCAGACTTCTTTTTCTCGGGAAATCAGATTGATGGTTGTATCTCTCCCCCTTCTTTCCTTTATGGTCAAAGGCCATGCGTGAGCTCCACCTTTTTCCTTCTTCCTGTGTTTCATCAAAAGGAGAGGATTCCTTCCCCTTTCTATCTTTGCTACTCCTCCTTTGTTGAGATCTTTTTTTTTCTCTCGCAGTGAGAGTCAACGTTTTTCCCCACCCAATGGGATCCTTCCGTTGCTTGACTTGGGCTCTTTTTCACAAAGCCGCGCGTTCTTTCTTCCCTCTTTCAAAGAGAACGCCTTTTTACGTTCTGAGTATGCCCATGACCCCTTTTGGGAAGGGAGTGTAAAATATCGCGCCTTACACCCTCCCCTTTCCCGTACGGCGGAACTGGCCTCGTTCTTTCCCTTTTTTCGCGATCGCTCATCAGCCTTCGGAAAACTTTTCTTTTCCAGGCGGGTTTTTTTGTTTGCCCCCTCTTTCCTTTCTTCATGGGAAGAAGAGAATCACGCTTGGCGTTTCCCTCCCCCTTTCAAGAGTGAAAAAGCGCCTTTTTTTTTCTTCTTTCTGTTTCGTACTCCGTTATCGTTTTTTTCCTGTCCTGCTTAAAGTTTCCCTCTTTCTAAGAGAGTTTTTTCAGAGTGCCGTTTCCCCACCGAGATGCCTGATCGTCTGCTTCTTCCGCGACCTAGAAGGTTGAGACAGTCTGTCCCTTCCTCCTCTGCTGTGCATTTCTAGAAACGTCACATTGGTTCTCCCTCCAAAGATCTGCCCCTCTCTTTCTTTTGGAGCGGTCCTTCCTTTGAAAGGAGTTTCCCTCGTTGGCCAGAATACCCCCCCCTGGAAGTGATCCGGTGAGGACGCGCATTTCTTCTTCCCTTTACTGCAAGCCGCCAATCCCTGCTTCATGACATTCACGTAACTTTCCTTTCTACGAACGCTCTTTTTTTCTCTTCGTCTGACTCGCATGAGACTCCTCTCCCCACCAGTTGCCGATCACTTTCCCTTTTTCTTTTTTAGGACGATGCACCCCCCCTATTCCAGGATTTCCGGCCCTGAAGTTTACGGTTTTGGACGTCCCTTCTTTTTTTCCCACCGATTATCGCAGTGACGGTAGAATCCAGGTACTCCTTTTTCCTCTTCTTTTCGTCAAATATTTGCCTCCTGGCATGCGAGAGCGTTCCACGCCCTCTTTCCCCCCCCCCGGTAAACCCCCCCCCCTTCCTCCCCCCTCCCCCGCCAGCGACTAAAACTCCTCCCCGTACCCGCGCTTCAAACGCGGTTTTTGTTCTGGCTGTTGCTCAAGAAACTTGCAAAAACGCTCTTTGCTGGCCAACTCCACACCAGATTCGCGGTCTAATTTCTTCTCCCCCTTTTCCCTGGCATTATTTCTTCAACGGCTCCTTTCGCCCCTCACGCGATTAAATGCTTTGATAGATGGTCCTCTGCCACCCTCCCCTTTACGGGACAGGCCCCTTATAAGATGACTCGCTCGAAACTTGCCTTTTTTCCCTAGTTTGGTAGACGTCCTCGGCGGTCTGACTCCCGTAAACATAGTAATTTTAATGCCCGTCTCCACCCTTCCCTTGGATGAATACGGCACCCTTTTTAACTTACCAAGCTCGAATCCGAAAGAGTGTTTTTCCCCCGTTTTTTCCCTTTCGAGCCGCGTCTTCACCTTTCCCCCGCACGTCTGCATAAATATGGATTCGCTATTGATCACTTTTTTTCCTTTTTGGACGAGAGGCTCGGGGATAATTATTCGCTCTTTTTTCCCCTGCTAGAGCAACCTCCACCAAGCTATTTTTTGTGTTGTCAGCATTATTTTTTCTGGACCCCCTGCTCCAGCAACGAAAACGAAAAAAGGCGGCTTCGTCCCCGCTTTTCCTTCCTCGAGCTATAGACCGCGTTTTGTCCCGGCGCACTTCCCTCCCTTCAATCAGAAAAGATCCATTCCTTTTCTTTCTCCTTACAACGGTCCTTCAATATCTTCCCCATTTTGGAGCCAGTCTGACCCCTTTTTCCCTGCTGGCGGACGCGCTCTCCCTTCCTCTTTTCCCCCTAATGGCAGGAGGATCTCTCCCTCCCCCCTTCCCCCCCCGTTCGTCAGTCCAGTTCGTTTATTTACCTTTTGTTCCGCTTACGGCAAAACCTGAAACAAAATCACCTTTTTTGTCTCCAATTTGAGTAGGGTCGGTCACTTTTTTTTGTCCGGCTGGCCGATGATAATGTAATTCTGTTTTCTACCCTCCCCCCCCCCCCCCCCGGAGAATGTTAGGCGGTTAATCTTTAGAATTCTTTTCGTTGAATCGAGAATAGGATTTTCTCCTCTCCTTTGTTTTTCCCCCCCCCCACCATCACCCTCCCCGTGCGAATCCTATTTTTCTTCCCCTTATCGTGATCGCTCGTATTGACGATTTTTACCTCTCGCCAACTTTCACTCTAAGACAGGGCAATTGACCTTCCTCACCTACAAGTAAAGAGGCCGAGGTATTTTTTTTCCCTTCCCTGTGAGACGAACTGGAAACTGACGACCTCTCTTCCCTAATGCCATTTTTTCGTGCGGGTTATTCTATCCTTTTCCTTTCTCCGACTCAGGGTGTAAAGATGTAAGGATCGAAATCGCCTTTCTTCTTTCATGTACGTGGTTAAGGCGAATGTCCCCTTTTTCCCCCCTTCCTCCCAGAATGAATGATATTTCTGATTAAGCTTACCTTTTTCCCTTTTTTTCCAACCCGAGGGTTTCCGGATAGCTATAGGGGCATATTTGCTATCCTTCTTCCCGCCTTGTAGTGGTCGGCTTAGTCCTTTTCCCCCCTCCCTCCTTTAATCCCTTGACAAAATAGCACGAGGACCCACTCGTTTTTTCGTTGCTCTCAGGTGACTCCCCGTACCCAGAGAGATAATGTCTTCTCCCTTCCCTTTGCAAGTCGCCAGACAGATCAAGAGTCTTCCCCCTTTTTCTCCTTCGTGTGCGGCCAAAAGACCCCCCCCTGTGCCGCTTGCTGATTGACCCCCGTCTAGTAAGTAAGCCCGGTTTTCCCCCCCCTTTCCTTTGAATGGCGAGCTTACTTTCAATCTTTTTTCCTCCCCTTTCCGTAGAAAGCAAAAGTTGTCGTTTTCCTTCCCCCCATACGTGATTTTGCGTTCGTCTCTTCCCTCCTTTCTAGTAATACCAAATCGCAAGGTCTCCCCCACGATTGAGACATGAGTTTCAGCTTTTCACTATTCCGGACAAGGCCGGGCCGTAACATCCTTCCTCCTTTTTCGCAAGCGATAACCTTAAACTGGATTTTTTTTTTTATCCCTTTTCGATGAATAAGGCCCCCTTTTCTCTTCCTTTTCCCTTTCTCCGAATTAGACCGCGTCCTTCTTTACTGGACGCACCTCCCCCCCTTTTTTCCTGGCGGAGAAGCTCCAACGCGTTTTTTTTCTCTCTTCTGGTAAGGTATTGCCGGGGAACGTTTCGTTCCCCCCGGATTTTTTTCTTTTTTTCACCGAAAACTTACGGGTCCTTTTCTTCTTCCCGAAAAACTTTATCATGGACCTGCTCGAGGCACGCGGGCCCTTTCCTGAACGGGCGAATAATCTTTTTTCTCTCCTTTCCTGAACGTACAAAACCGTAACTTCCGTTTCCCGCTTGAGGGCAATAGCCAAACCGTAGTCCTCTTTTTAAGAGCAGCACAATCTTTTTTCCTTTTGGCGCAGAAAAGCTGCCGCCGTGTCTTTTTTCTTCCCGGAATGTACCTGACATCTAATTCGGCATTTTGAGGATTGCAGTCCCTGTCTCCTCATGCGAGTAAATCACCCTTTTTCATCTTATTGGTTGTTACGGACGCAGAACCTCCCCTTTTTCCCTAGTGGATTATGGAACGACAGATCCCGGGTGAGTGATCGCCTTTTTTCCTCATCCAAGTGGAGTGGAGAGACTGCCTTCCCCCAATCCGTATTAGCCTTCGTCCACCTTTTTCCCCTTTCCCTTTTTCTCGCTTCCCCCGTCGCTTTTTGAGCTGTCCTTGATGAAAAAGCGAGTAGAAAGAGTCGTTCCGTTCCTTTTCCTTCTCAGGAAAGGCACAAAATTCATTCCCTTTTCCTCCCCTCCTCGCTCTCAATACAACCAAAACCTTTACTTCTAAGGAGACGGCGGGCCCCCACCGTGCTCCCCCCCCGGCAAGAAGTGACGACGGGCAACCCCTTCCACATTAGAAGGAAATGGTCTCTTACTGCTGCTTTCTTCCCCCCCGATGAACTAGTTAAAACCCCTTTTTCGTTTTTTTCCCTCTAAGGAAGGGCGATTTATTGCTACAGTTACATAACGCCAATACTTTTCCCTAAATTAGAGTTCGAGTTGACCTCCCCTCCCTTTTCCAGACTCAGAGTTGTTTTTTTTCTTCACCCCATGCAGAGAGCAATCGCACGACCCCCCCCCTTTTTTCCCACTTGAAGCGGATTGTAAGCCCTTTCCCTCTCGCCCCCATCACTTATCTTTTCATCCTAATCCGTTTCCCTTCCCCTTTGAGGAGAGGTTTTCTTCCGGGGCAACGGCCCTTCTCCCCACCAAATGTTGCTTCTACCGTTTGTTGCTTAGCGATAGGCATTGGCCTTTCCCCCTTTTCTCCGGTCTGGAACGATCTTTTCCCCCCCCCCTATTTAAAGACGAACCGCCGATTCTCCTTCCCCAGGAAACAAGTCTTTTCTGCCACCGACTCGCCTCTAAATCCCCACTGAAGTAGCGTTTTCCTTTTTTCTTTCACAATAAGTTAATATTGTTTTTCTATAATAGCACTCCCTTCATTCCTGCTACGACAGCGTTTCTTCCCCCTTGAGGCATTATGCCGGACGCAGTAGACACTTTTTCTTTCTCCAAATTCCGCTTCCTTTTTTTTTTGGGGGGGTTATTTTTCTTCTTCGTGCGGATTTCGTTCCCCATCATATTGTTTTCTTTTTTCCCCCCCTGTCACTGATAGTGACATCACTTTCTTCCCTTTTTTTCCCCCTGGCGTGAACGGATCAAAAGCTGATTCTTTTTTCCGATTGCAAGAGATACTATATGTTCCTTCGAAATACTTCCTTTGAGCTCCCAGAGTTTTCCTTTTCCTCCACGAAACTTGATTATTTCCTTCCCCCGATCGGACGGACACTTTTTTTTGGTATTCCATAATCGTGCCCTTCCCCCTGTGAGGTTTGCGCCTTCCCTTGATAGTTCTTTTTTCATTATTTGGATGCTTCCCTCAAGCCTCAACATCCATTGCATTTCAAGCGTTTCCATTTAAGGCAACGAACCCCATCTTCCCCCCCTTTTTATCCCGGCGGACAGGACAGATTCACGGCGACCTTTCCCCCTCTTTGAATGCTCTTTACCTTCCCTTTTTCACTTCGGTTGAGATTGTCAGGAATCGTCATTCCCCCCCCTTCTTCTCCCTGAATGTTACGTTTTTTTTTTTCCCTTTTTTCATGAGAAAAAGATTCTTCTCCCCTTTTCTTCCCTCCTTTCCCGAGTTGCATGTTCCCCTCTAGACTTTTCCCTTTTTTTCTCCTTCGAGAGAGTAAAACGCCACCTTCCCCCCCACCAATGGCCCCCAATACCAAATCGTCTCTTTTCCTTCCCGCGATAATAAAAAAAACGAGGTTCTTCCGAAACTTGCAAAACTTTTTGTTTAGTTCGCGGTGCTTCCTTCCCGATTCGGAACCACCCTCTTTTCGGCGTTCTTACAGACTTTTTTTCTGGCATTATTCATCTCCCCACTTCCCCCCACAAAAGAAGCAGCTAATGCTTTTCCTTTTCCTCGAAAGAATTAGAACGGGCCCGGCCCTTTTTCTTTTCCCACCGTCAGGCTCAATCCCTTTTTTAGCTTTGGAGCTTTATGAAGTAGCACTTAGTCCCCCTTTTTCCCCCTAACCTAGTATTTTCTGCCCTCTCCCCCCCTGGCTTGCTAGGGAAACGGGAAGATCCCTTTCCCCCTCCCTCATCCGGAAAGCGTTTTTCACCGTTTTTCCTCAGCGTTTTTTCTCCCGTTAGCGCGAGTCTTTTCGTTGGACACGAACCTTTTTATTCCCCTGGAATTCGCCTTGAAAATTTCTTTTTTCTCCCCCTCCCGAGCTGATCTGTGTCCTCGTTGGCAAGTGGAACCTTCGGCGACAACATCCCCCCCTCCTTTCCCCCCCCTCGTTGGTATAGGGTATAGGGATGGTGTCAGCTCCTAAAGTTCTTTTGTAAACGTTTCCCCTCCACCGAAAAAAGTGGTCTTTCGCCCATGCAAGACAGCCCTATGGAGCATATACGCCCAGTTTGGCCTTTTAGAAAGCTCCCTAATCATTACTTTTTTTTTTACCAGAAAGATCACTCTCTTCTGTTGCGTTGACCCTTCATTAGATCCGTAAATCATTAGACGACCCACCTTACGCCTTTAGGTAGATCCCCTTCCCCCCCACCGGCGTCTGCCTCTTTCCCCTTTGCGAGATAGAATTAATTACTTTGCAGGCTTAAGCCTCCCCCCAGGACAAAATTCCCGCCAGGTCGTCAGTTCTGGATCAAGTGTCCCCACCATGAAACCCCCCCCTTCCCTCCCGGGAATCGTTACTTTCCTCTTTTGGGGAGGTCACTTTCCTTTTTCTTCTTTTTGAAACGATTAGACTGTACCCGTCCTCTTTTCCGTTGGCACTGTTAGGCGCTCATCATCTCTCCGGCCTTTTTTTTCC
>Ga0179593_1415988_pt1 | contig 11063 bp, 8 predicted proteins | sample CZODoug2_1_08_16_FD_185931 | JGI IMG/M metagenome (GOLD analysis project Ga0179593, IMG submission 185931) | Vadose zone soil fungal communities from Angelo Coast Range Reserve, California, USA - CZODoug2_1_08_16fungal (PacBio error correction) | ecosystem: Environmental > Terrestrial > Soil >... | reverse complement strand
TTTGTTCCAACGCGTTTTTCTATAACTGGCCGGAAATCCACCTCGATTGCACCAAATTCCGCCCTCCGGATTTTTGATCTTTCGACCCCGTCCGCTCTGGTTCAGAGGGATTTTTGGGTGCCCCCCCCCCCTCTGGATAGTATCGTCCCCGTCGTGGATCAATCTGTCCTTCCTTTTGCCCCCCTTCTGGTCTCATCCCCCCTAAAAGCGTCTTCTTCTGCCTAGTCCCCCCATAAGTTCCTCATGCCAGAAAACTTCAATCGGCCCCTTATTATCCGGCTTGCCTCTCTCATCATTCATGCCCCCTCTTCAATTTTCGCCCGATTAAACCAGTACAAGAGAAAACTAGGTCGAGGCCACAGTCTGTTACCTCCGTAAAGTCAGCCGGATCTTTCTGAAGCACGCAAAGTTTTTCTCCTACTCGAACCTAACCCCCCCTCCCACCAACCCCCAGCCTCGGAAATCTTGTTTTTCCTTCCATGGTTGATTTATTTTTTGGTTGCCTCGAGGACCCTTTTCTTTTTCGTTGCTAAGCCTGCCTTTCCATGTCTCGTTCTGTCCCTGTTCAGCGCTAAGACTCCTCCTTCAGCTTGAGCGTGGCGAGCCCCTCCCGAGATTTGTTATCTGGATTTTGATTTCCCCGTCTTATTCCCCTTTTCACTCTCGCGCCGCCGCCTCTTCTTGATCTGTTGATAGAAACTCGTTTTTGTTTCATTATAATTGTGACAGTTCATGGCCGATGTCTTTTTCCGCTCCATTAAGGATCACCTCCTCCCTCTTTCATGCGTTGTCTCTCTCCCCCTTACCTTTTTAGAGATTACTTTCATAGAACTTCACATCTTTTCTTACGTCCTGCCTATCTCTTGGTATCACTCCCCTTCCTTTCTATAAGCCCCTTGATTTCCATCTCCCGCGTCTTATTCCCCTCCCGGCCTCTCTTTCCGTCCTCCTCAGCCTTTCCAGTATTTACTTCAGCGGATGGAGATACAATGTCTTCAAATGACTCTTGCACACTGGAGCTTCGTCTTTTCTGGTACGCCCGTTAGCCTCCCCTTCCCTCGCCTCTCTTTCCTTGTCATAGATGTTGTGATGGACCTCTGTTTGATCCGTTTTTATGCATATTTTTTCGAATCATTGTCGGAAACCGCTGGTCCCCTCCCCCAAGTTTTTTGTCGCCGCAATTGGTGGATCCCCCATCTCCTTTCCTTCTCGCTCTCTCTTCTCCGAGATATATTTTTCCTTTAATTTTTTCCCGAGGTTGCCTCCCTTAGAGTGCGAGAGCTAATGGTGAGGCATCTCGACAACAGCAGCCTCCCGTAACTGTCTCCTTTTTCATTTTCTTTTCGTTTTTCCCTCTTAGCTAGACTAAGAGATTTCTTTTGATTGTCGTTGTTTCTCCCCTCCCCTGCGTAGGTGAGCTGAGTACACCGCGGAATTCCTCCCTCCTGTCACGGAGACCTGTTTAAAGCTCGTGGGATTTTTTTTTTTTTGACCTTCCCATTCTGAGTCTTTCTTCCCCTCCTCTTCTGCCCTCCCCGGCTCTTTCGACGGCCTTCTTTTTCGTCAATCCTACCGGGCCTTCTTGTTTGAGTTTTGTTTTTAAGTTTGCGAAAATGACGCAGCCCCTTAGCATGATGATCTGCTTTTCCCCCCTCTTTTCCCCCCCCCGTTTTCTGCTCTGCTCCCTTAAGAATCCCCTCCTTTTATGCGGCCGAGATGATAGAAGAAGCGCCTTTTTCCCCGATAGTTCCAGAAGTTCCTTGAGATTGATTTTCAAATTCTAGAGCCCCAAAATACCCTTCACTTTTTTCTTTTTCGCTCTTCTCTCCTTTATTTTCCCCCAGCTTTTCATTCCCCCTTACTTTGATAGTAAGAGCTGTTTCGGATCCTCATTATGACTTTCTGAACCCAGTGTTCTCCTTGAAGATTTTCTCCTACTCAAGCGGAAGTTTTTCGATTATCTCCTCCTCTTTCTTTTGTCCCCGTTCGCGATTTTGGCTCTGAAGAGCTATTAGTAGGTCAAAGACGCCTCTCTTCCTGGATACGCGTCTGCTGGACTTGTCTTTTTGTCTTGGGCTCTGCAAGATGGATCATTCGTTGCCTTATCCTCTTCCGCTCTTAATCCCCCCCCCCTAATAGTAGATAATCCAATAAGAATCCGTGTTTTCTCTATATTGATATAGTGATTTTCCCTTCTCTCTTTCCTTCTCCTCCCCCGCCCTTTCCGGCCCATTGTTTTTCAAGAGAACCAAACTCAGTCCAGCATTTCCCTCTTGACCATCTGAACGAAAGTAGCGTTTCGTTGTACCCGAATTATTTTTCTACGCGTTGACATAGCGAACTTCCCTGAAAATAGACCTCGTATCACGTGGAGATCTCCACTTGCTTGCTTGAAGAGGGAACTCTTCTGTTCGAACACTGTCAGTCTTGCCCTCCGCCTTCCTTCTCTCCCCCCCCCCACTTCCGCGCGGCGTCTCTCAGGATGTGATGAATTCCACCTTTTTTTAATAATTTTTACAGCCCCGAGCACCCGGATGAATTGATTTTTTTCTGTCCTTTTTAGAACCTACCGAACGTTTTTCTTTGTGCTTGACATTGGAAACTGCTTTGGATCTTAGATCTTCCCAATGAGTGTCCCTCTCGACCCCTCCTCTTTCCGACACTTTCTCCGAGGCTCGCTACGATTGGATCATTTCTTTTTAGGTTAAGTCTCAAATGCGTCCCCCACAAGATAAACCCCTTCCTCTGAAGGAAGTTGATTTTTCCTACCTTCCTCCCCCTTGACATATCCCGGTTACATGGTCCATTAGAGGTGGGAACAAATTGGTCCCTCTTCACTAGCAAATTAGAGATTCAGGTCCAACTACCCCCCTCTCGTACCAAGACTTCCTTCAGTCTTTCGACCGTCCTCCTTTCTTTCCAGCAGCGCACCGCACGAGGTTCCTTCTTAGACACCCCCTTACTCCCTCGATTCATGAAAGTTCCTTTCTCCAGCCAAAATGCTGCGAAGGAGTAAGGGTTGATTTCTGGTTTTCTCTCCTCTGACTCCACCCATTCCTCCTTTTTCTTAGCCAGAGAGTGAATTCAAGAGATATCACGGCTCCAGATAGATGGTCCTGAATTCAGTTTACTTTCCTGTCGCTCCCTACTTTCTTTCTCCCCCCTCCCTGCGCCATTTCCTCCACTTTAGCGAAAAGCGCAGGAAAGAGTAATGAGAGGGTTCTCTGACCCTAGACTCAACCCTGATCCAGCGGAGACTATGGAAGTGGCTTCTTCAGCCTCAGGCTGTCATTTTTGCAAAACCTGCTCCCCTTAGCCTCTGTCCTTTTTCGTAAGCCCCTCTCTCTCCTGACCTTCCCAGTTTAAACCTCCAGCTAAGCTTCTCCCGACCTCTCAGCCGGCAGGTCTCCCGAAGTTGGATGATGTAATAAATTCCAAATTGCCGTGGGCGGATTCTGTCCCCCTTCTGGATCCCCCTTTATCTCTAAACCTCCTTTCCTGTCGATTCACCTTCGCGCCGAACGATTCTTTCCCTAGCGGCCCCCCCTGTCTATTTCGGGTGTATTCCCGTACTGCCGCCCAAACTTCCCTTTTTCTTCACAGAGTGAGTATGCATCGTTCAGGTTTTGCCGCCCTAACGAGCTGACATCGTCTGGTCTCTGGATGTCTGCACTGATCTGACCCTCCTCGGATCGCGCCCCCTCTCTGCTTCTTTTTTTGCTCGCTGCCCTTCTCCCTTCCCGTCCCAAGAGATGAACTGTCCGTACATCTACATTGCTATTTCCTCCCCCTAAACCCTCCCCTTCCGCGATGCAACCCCAACCTCACCCCCCTAAACCATTACGTCTTCCCCCCAAGCGTTAAAATACCAGGCTTTTTTTTCGACGTGTTAAAGGTTTAGAGGGTCGACCCCCTTGAGCGTCATGCGTGCAATCTTCAAAGGACTTTTGTTCCCTATCCACCTCCCCCCCCTCTACCTTTTTTTGCGCTTCTTTTTTTCCTCGGTTCGCACCCCTTTCCTCTGGTAATGATTCGAGTAAGTATGTGCGAGATTGCCACAAGTTTTCGAGCATGACTCGGATTGATTGGCCCCACCGAGAGCGTCCTTATTTTCTCTCTCCCACTTTTCCCAATGGCAATTTTCTGCAGCGCTTTGAAACCGAAGGTAAGATCTGACTCCCATCGTTTGGCCCCACACCCCCCGCTCCCCATCGGAACGTTGACACCCACGTCCCCCTCTCTTCTCCTCCTTTCTGCAATCGCCTTTTTCACATTTGAGTTCCCTTGTCTAATCAGTACTTTCGTTTAAACGCGTCTCACACAGGGCCATGCAGAATTTCTGCCGAGACCCTCCTCAATCTCGATCTTGAATGTTCTGCTTCCCTCTTTCGGGCTCCTTCTTGACTACTGTGTAGACGAATTTTTTTTCCGCTTTCTGACTTTATTTTCTTCACGAATACCCTTTGCTGATCCCCTCCCCTCCCCCACTTTTTTTTTCCTCTTTCCTTTCCGCTCTGTCTTTCGATGATTTTCTGTCTTGAATGATTGCCTCTGTAGGAGTTAGAGAAAATGATAACCCGCGAGGTCTTTACAATGTTTTTTCTGTCCCCCCCTGCTCCGAAGTCTTTCTTCCCCTCTTTTTTTTTTTCTTCGGCCGGTCTTTCGTTTATAGAGAGAAACTCAGTCCCTAGTAGGAGTTAACTCATGGACGTTACCTCCCGCATTCCCCCGTGCGTTTTTCCCCCCCCTCCCTTCTTGCCCCCCCGTCTTGTATCAGCTTGCCGGAACAATCCCCATGGCGGTCAGATTCTGATTGATTTTTTCCCTGTCTGCTGTTTCGTATCGGCCTTTCGTTCTTCTCGTCCACCGGTGACCCTCCGTCTGGCCACCCCTTTTTCCCCCCCCTCTTTCCTTATTTCCTGACTTTACCCTGACAGAACACTAGATCTGTCCTGGGTGGGAGCATGGAGTTTCCTCTCTCCCCTGCCGCGGTAAGCTCCACCCGCCCCCCAGAATTTCCACTTGTTTTCCAGAAACCGGCCCTTCACCTATTTCCCCCTGACACTGCGCTCGATCTTCTCCCCCCTCCTGACCTTGAGAAAAATTAAGAATAAATCTTGATTTGTCCCCCCCCCGTCCTGCATTATCTCTCTTCCCTCCCTCCGTTGTTTTTTTGATATTCTATCACTGCTGGAAATGACTGTTCCCTTTTCTTTTCCCCTTCCTATTCTTTAATTTTTTTCAGATCCGCGGTACCTTTTTGGACACGAGTCTGCCTGTCTCGAAAGTTATGCCCAAATTTCTTTACATTCCTCTGGGTGTTCCTCTTCCCCTCGGAAGTCGCTTGTACCCCATGAAAGCGCTCTTGAACCACACCCGAGCCCTATCTTTTTATGTAAGAATAGTACTCATCCTTCTTACTTGTGTTCAAGAGTGGTGTCTTATCTAGCTTGTAAAACATTCTTTCGCTCCCTCCCCCCCCCTCCCCGTCTTACGACCGTCCTGAAACATTTATTCCAGAGAGATCTGACTTTTTCCTATGGGGAGTTTTCAAACGTCTCCCTCCTGGTGCACCGATTTTTTGGCCCCGCCCTTTTTATCATCTGACGGTTAGTGAACGGATCTGTAACCTCTCCATTGCTTATGCTCTTTTCCCCGATCCTTTTCCCCTCGCCGAAACTTTCCGGTCCCTCCCCTTCTGTGTCCCTTCCGCCCCCCTTGGAGCCTCAGATAACCATAACTATGGCGATTTGGAGGCACCGCTCGCGCCCTGTCCCTCCCGTCCTCCCCTCCCTCCCCTCTTCTCTCCATATTTTTTTCCCCTCTCCGAAAACAAAGGTTGCTTGAAGATACGGAATTTTTTTGTATAAAGGGCAAAGCGTTCCATCTTTCACAAGTATTCCCCTTCCCCCCCTCATCGTTCCCCTTTTCTACCACCTCAGAGAGCGATGTCGGCGGTTTCTTTCTGGCTACCCTGTTCGGAAATTTTTTTTTTTTTGCACTAATTTGTTTGACGGACCCCTTCTCTTAGGTTTTTCCGCACAATTTGCCCCCGGAAGATTTCCCCTCCCTCCCAAGAATCCGAAGTTTTCTCTTCCCAATTCGCTCGGGGTCCCGCCCGGATTTGTTTGCAAACAATTGATTCGTTCCGCTAATACCCCCATTTCTTTGGCACATAGAGGAACTCGGCTTGCAGTTATGGGCTCCACCTCCCGACCAAAAGCGCTTTTTTATGCGCCTTCCGCATTCAATCCGCTATGCTCAGCACTTTGCCATCCCCTTCCTTCCGTTTCCGGACGAGTTCCCCGAAGCACCTTGCACCCTTCTTGAAATTCTACAGATTTTTAAACCCCCCCTTTTTCTCCCCTCTTCTTTCTGGTCAACTGCGTTTAATCCTGCGACCCAGTAGATTTCAGGAATGCGCTCGTCTCCCCATTGTTTTCGTTTACCCCCTTAACAAAACGCCAAAACAGCTTTTATTTCGTTTAAACGCTTTGTAAGTCGTTTTCCATTGTTATTTTCTTTGGTTTTCCCCTCGTCAGTTTTGTCGGTTCAGTGGTTTTACCCATCCTTTAAATGATTTGTCCATCAGCTGTATAACCTATCAGGCAGCTCGTGGCCGACTTCACCTTTCGGCTTTGGCGCGTGAGACTTCTTCTTTCCCCCTCTTTCAGTTCTCCTCTCTCGCTCCTCGTCAGAGCGATTCTTGATGTTCTCCAGTTCTCCTTTGTTTTTATCCAGGCATGTTTCCCCCGTGTTTCGACAGCTTCGGATCACCCGCCGCATTCAGTTTCCTTGAGTTTCTATAGACCCCCTTCCCCCTAGTTGTTATTTGATTAGGTCCTCTCCTTCAACGCTATGATGCTCCGATGGACCCACCTCACCTTCCCCTTTCGATATTGCCCCTATCTCGTCGAGTAGGATACAACCTGAGTCCGCGGACTCTCGAAGTACAGTACGGCTCGGCGGATCGACATTCCCCCCCTGATGCCTATGTGACTTTCTCTTTTTTTTTTTTCCTTTTTACCGCCTCTTCGTCTCGCCACGTCCATATAGCCGCCCGTGACTTCGATGCTGGTCTGAATACCGAAGAGATCGGCCTCTCTTTTGTCGACTTTAATTTTTCCCCGCTTTTCCTTTAGCTCCCCGCTGCTGAGCGACGATCGTCTTTGACGGATCTCCTCTCTTTTCCCCGCTCTTTCGCCTTTAATCTCTTTTTTGCGCATTCAGCTCTGACCCCAGAAGAAATTTGAAGTCCTTGTGAGGCCCATGCGGCAACGGACAGCTCCCCTCTAATATCCTGCGAATTGCTTCTTTCTCTCGAACTTTTCTCTACCTTTTTCCCTTGACCCCTGTCGGTTTCTTCTCCCTGCCCTTCGGTGCGCTGCGCCCCCTCCGCGGAGTCCAAGCGAAGGATAGATACAGCTTCTTCCGGACTGACCTTTTTCCTTGTTCTGATTCTTCTCTTCAGCATGGAAACTGCAGTTCGTCCCCTTCTTCTTCGTCCCAGACCTGCTGCCTTCCGGATGGTGTAGGCTGTTTTCCTATTGAGCCCACAGACCGTGCAAGCCACCGTTGCTGCTGTGCTTCTGCTCCCGAGTCTTTCGCGTTTTCTTTTTCCTCCCTCCTTTTTCTCTCCGAATGTCTTTGATCGTCATCCGATGGCCCTTTTTGAAACTATAAGAACCAGAGCAGGTGAGTTAGGTAGTCTTTTCCTAAAATTTACTCAGCCCCTCAGTCATCCTTTGATTCTCGGTCTCTCTTCTCCGTGATGAAATATGTGCTGCAAGACCTTTTCTCAGAAGATCCTGGAGTGTGGACAGGATTTTTATTCTTTTTGATGAACGACTTTATTTTTTATCCTCCCCTTTGTCTCCCCCCCACTCTTCCCAAATTCTCGTTTCCCCCTTTCCCCCCTCCCTAGTGTTCGGTTACGGTCGCGATTTTTCTCCCTCATTGAGATTAGTCTTACGCAGTCTTTCAGGGCTCTATCCCCTCTGGCCCTGGCATTTTTCTTGTTTTGCGCTCGCGCACGATTTGCTTAATGGCCCTTTTGATATGATTCTCCCCCCCGATTTCCGATAGGAGGCTCCTTGATCCCTCGTCTTTTCCTTCCATTTTTTGTTTAGCGCTCTTTTTTTCGATGAGTCTGCCGTCCAGAGCTTCAGAGGCTCCCTAACGACAAGTCCATCTTTGCCCCCTCCGCACCCCCTCTTCCTCATTCCCTCATTGTAAACTAATGAAGAATGTCCGGTCGTGCCGACTGATAATTTTTTTTCACCCTTCGCGACCTCTCCCCTCTGACTCGATCATCTCCACCCCCTATGGTCCTCCCGTGCCCTTTGTCCTTTCTGATTCATCTTCGTAGTCCAACCGCGTGAATCCTAGCATCCCTATCCTTTTCCACCCCAGAGATTTGCTTCTTCTTCTGGCCCTTTCCTCCACAGCTGTCATCCTTCTCCCGCTCGAAAGAAATTGTTATTGCTGTTTAGAAATTCGACAACCCATCACGAGATACTTCTCGCTTATCGGTCCCACGGCCTAGTAGGAGATTCAGTCTCTCTCCTAAGATTTTTTCTCGCGGACTAGTCCTGTTTTTTTCCCACCCCATCTTTTCCTCATGGATCCGCAGCTGCTCCGTTTCCTCCGGTCTTTTTTCGCAATGCGTAACCAAAAGATAACCCATCGGAGAAGAATTCGCGTTCCTAAGGCGTGTCGAACTTCGTTTTTATTACCTGGCAATAAGGAAGCCGCAACTTCGCTGTCAATCCCGCTCGTATCAAAAGATCATTTGCCTTGAACCTCTGAGGTAGTTCCCGTTTTTTTTTCAAGCCAGAGTTGCACTTTCGTCCAGCCCTACCCTTCTCCAGCTGATGAATAGAAGGAGTTTCCGCCTCCCCCCCCCCCAATTCGTCTCATTCCTTCTTTGTCTGCTGGCGGTTTCCCTCCCCTGTCAGAGCTCCAAAAGGACAAGACGTTCGTCTTTCTCTGCGAGATGAGGAATCTTAGTCTCTATCCGAAGTAGATCGCATCCTTACCCCCCCTCTAGTCTTTCTCCAATTTCTTTCGACAACTACTCTCTCCCCCCTAGTGTTTCCTACTTGAAAAGTCTCGGAAAGTAGTCCGTGGGCAGGTATTCCCCATCATGACTCCCCGATTACAGGCCCCTGTTGACTGCCGACGTTCCTTTCCCCTTCCACCTTCGCAATTTTTCAGGCATAGGAATCGATCCATTTCGAGAGCAGAAAGTCAGTCAGCCCCGTTCGCAGATGAGAAACGGGCCTTTCAGTTCCCCTCCTTCCTATCTCTCCTTTAATCTCTGAAATTGCGGGGGCACTATGGTCCCGATAGGCAACTACAGACTGCTTCATGTTAGGGACACTTCCTCGCAGCCCTATCACTCGGTTATTTGACGAGACCACCTGATGGCTGCGCGTCTCCTAACCCACCTGTAGCCTTTTCCAACCACCCTTCTTCATGGCCGGCTTACCCCCCCTCGGTATCTGTCTTGAGACCAGCATCCATTTTAGCTCCCATTCGTCTGAGCTTGATTATATGTATGCATTTTCTATAGAATCATCCCCCTTCTCTCCAGTTCTCGCGTTGAGCTTCGGCAGATCGACGTTAGCTTTCTTCCATTTAGATGAAAGGCGACCATCCTTCCGATTTTTTCCTTCTGACCAGACCCCTTTTATGCCCCCCCCCCCGAAATAAAAATGTCCCCCCCCCCCCGACGTTACCAAAACTTTGGTTTTGTTTCTTTTTTGGTTCTATGGGATGCGCACCACATTTGGCGGCGTTCAGAACTCATCCCTAAAAGCTGACTTTTTGACTCCCCCCAGCCTTGACCATTCGCACCTTCTTCTTGCTTTTTTGTGAATTTTGCTTCACGTGTTTTTTTCCCCCTTCTGCCTTAGAGTTCAAGTACTACGAGAAGCGCTTTCAAGTTTCGTGATCATGACGCCCTGATGCTGTTTTGCGGAACCGCCCTCGAGACTTTCTGGTAGATTTATCCAATCCTTGTTCCCTCCTATAGTCCCTTAGTACCCCTGACGCACTGGTTTAAGCTCGCTCCCGAGTTTTTCCACCCCCCCACCCCCTCCGATGCCCTCAGTTTCCTTTTCCATCTTTTTCACACGTCGATCTGCGTCAGCCCCTTTTTAAGAGAATTGGCACCTCTGCCCCTTTTCTTTTTTTCGATCCGTCGGATCTAAGCGTCCCACCAAATGGTTCCCCTTTTTTTTACCCCCCATTTTTTTTTTACACATGATCTGACCTCCTTCCACGCGCTCTTGTCCATTCAGGCCTTGATGAACGATGGGTGGTTTAGCAGGAGCCCTAATGCTGAAACAGAATGTTTTCTTCCCTGATTCTGCCGCCTTTACCGTGCGGATTTTCAATCCCAGCAACCCTTTAAGAGATTTCCCAATATGGCAGAGATGATGCCTTCGGTCTTGCCCGTTGACGCTGCGTGCGTTTCTCGCCACTTTAAACGGCTCGTCGGGGTCTTAGCTCAATTTGCCTTTTAAGCCCACTTCCCCCTCTTAATCTAGCACCGATTTTGCGTCAGTCTTTTCTTTCCTACAGACGGTAGAGCGTTTTTTTTGTAACTCCTTCCGGTTCCCACTTTTTTACCTTTAAGCCCCCCACTTTAAAACTTTTTTTTTTTTTTACCCCGCATGATCACGTTCAGATGAAAACGAGTATCTTTTGGCAAGATTGTTAGACCCGCCAATCTTTTCTGTCAGATAGTCTGTTAGCGACCTTCTTTTTCGTATCTGGGCGTTTTTCTATTTCCAATCTTTGACCCCCTTCCCTCTCAACACCCAACCCTCTTGAATCACCCAGGATGTCAAGAACTCTTCGGGCCCTGTCGACTTTTTTTCTCCCCTTGGGCCTCTTTCCTTGTTCGCTACTGCCGCTTTTTTGGAAGCGACCCGCCCTAGGAATACTGGTCCCGACCCCATTCTTAACGGCGGAAGCCCGTTCAGCTTCGTCTACCTCTGTTTTTTTATAACATTAGACTCCCCCCCCTTCTCTTTAACACCTTCCTTTTCCCCTGC
>Ga0179593_1755493_pt1 | contig 11064 bp, 8 predicted proteins | sample CZODoug2_1_08_16_FD_185931 | JGI IMG/M metagenome (GOLD analysis project Ga0179593, IMG submission 185931) | Vadose zone soil fungal communities from Angelo Coast Range Reserve, California, USA - CZODoug2_1_08_16fungal (PacBio error correction) | ecosystem: Environmental > Terrestrial > Soil >... | reverse complement strand
TAACAGCCTTTTCCCTTTCCCATTACATTTCCCATCTGCATTCCCCTTTCTTTTTTTTTGCGATGTTGCCAAAGGAGCAGGCCCAAATGATTAATTCTTTTTTTTCTAACCCAAGCTTCTGCCTTTGTAATTTCTCTTCGGCCAACCGTCTTCCAACCCCCTCTAGGTCTTTTTCCCTAATAGTGACCGGTAATTTGAAAATCATGAGTTTCCCAAACTTCTTCTTTGAGTCTCCCTATTTCTTAAAGACCTTTCCTGTTAAGTCTTTCCAACCTGATATCACATTATGACCTTTTTTTTGTGTTTGAATATTCACCTTGCCCTGGATTCTACTTTCCCCCCCCGTGATTCTATCTCCCTGACTTTGCCTGAACCTGTAGAGAACCAACCCAATTTGACCTTGGCCTATTCCCTCTCCCTCTCCGGTTTCCCCTACCCCGGTCCACTTCTTTTTTCGGGTCTAGTTCGGATCTTTTTTTCACAGTTGCGTTTTCGACTCCCGTCGTCTTTTCCTCTCCGCCGGCAGGGAATCCTTATTAAGGTTCCCAACTTTTTTTTCTTCGCAGCTCGCCCCTCTTTGAAGCATTCCTTTTGCTAGCTGTTTCTCCTCGGTTTCTCTTCCCCCCTTTCCGATGCTTCTCCTCATGGTGTCTGAACGGAAATTGAAGTCTGGTTATCTTCTTCCTCTCTTTTTTGTTGCTCCCTCTCTACCTCCCCCTTCCTTTAGTCCCCTCCCCTTTTTTCTGACATCGATCCATGGACCGCGCGCGTCTACACCTGGAAGCCTCGAAAGCGAGGATTCCCCCCCTTGCGCCCTCGGACGACTTCGCGCCAATGCCCGTTTTCCCTCTGGATCTACAGGAGCCAGATCCCCGAATCGAAAGGCCTTTTCCCATTAAGATTTTCTAACTATCCCTTTCCCTTAACCCCTCCCTTCCTCTGCGCGGTCAACCTGTCTTTCATGACCCGGCCACCCCCCCTCTTTTCGGTCTTTTTTTAATGCGCCTATATCGGTTAGCGGCATCGCCGGCCTTCGGTGATTTTTTCGTCCTTCTTCATTTCTTTTTCATATTTCAAACTTTCAGAGGATGAGACCCCGTTATCCAACCATCCGTGTCCCTTACACCAGCTTATGCTCCGCCTTTTGTCCTCTCCCCAGTTCCTGAAACATTACCCTCCCGCTCGCTCCTCCCGTTCTAGAAGTTACTCCTCTTCCTCCAACAACCTTTTTGGGGCTCTAGATGTTGGTTTTTTTTTAAATTGCAGAACCAGAAGAAACCAATGTCCTCCCCCAGGTTCCCTTGGCCCCCACTGTCCCCCCATATCCTGCCGGAAACTCCCCCCCTTTCAAACCATAGGGGATGTTCTTCCGGGAAGCGGACGTTTTTATCCTTGAATGGTTCATTTCCCCCTTGCACTTCTTGCCCCGCCTCCGCATAGGTGAGTCTCGTGCTCATGAACCCCCCTTCGTTTCCCGAATTTGAGAGATTAAACCTGTGCATCCCCTACCGATCTACCCGATGCCTGCCCCTGACTTCCTTCCCCTTTTCCTCCCTCTTTTTTCCTCACCAGAATCTAACAGGATCCCGGTTGTTCCTATGGAAAAACCATTTTCCTTTGGATCCATCCCCCCGGACCTAGCACTGCCTGCCATCCAGAGCATACCCAACTGAAGCAACCTCCATTCTCTCGCTCCCTGCTTCTTCCCCAATACCCGACCTTCCCCCCCATTTCTTCTGAGCCCCCCCTCCAGCGTTTCCCCCTTTGGACTACTTTCTAGACTAATTTTCCTAACTTCCCTCCAGTTTTTTTCATCTCCTTCCAATTCCTTGTCCCTTTTTTTACCTTTTTCACCCAAAATTTAGAGTCCGATCCTTACCCGAAGTAAACCACCTATTCTATGTCTTTTTTGGCCCCCAGATGTTAAGATTGATGGTGATGGATTGAGAGGAATTTCTCTTTGACTGGCGTCCATAACCCTTCTTGATCCTTCTTTGGAGCCCCCTGATGGAGATTTCCCTCTCCCTTTCCCCAGGAGTGAACATACTAACATTTTTTGATTCAACCCTAGAACCATTAGCTGGTCTTCCCTTCACAGCCCTCCCTTACTTTTGGAAAGACTTCGGATTAGACGTTACACTCCCCCTATCCAGACCCACCCCTTTAACGCCCTGTTATGGTTCCCCCTCTTCTTTACAGACCTTGAAACCCCTGGAGCCCTTGATGAGCAGAATCAGTGGACATTGGACGTTTTTCTACTGCCACCTGGAAGTTTCTGGTGACTCCCGGTTCTTCTCTCCCGAAATCCCCTCTGGTATCTTTTCTTCCTTGAGTGAAGACCCCAACAAATGAGGAATGCTTTTTTCCTATGCTCTTCCCTTCCCTCCTTTAGGTTCGCCTCCTAGTTTTTCTCTGGGTTCTTCGTTCCCCTAATTGAAGGCCTGGACAATGTTTTTAAAAAATACTTATCTTCCCATTTAACCTGTCTCCCCCCCAACTGGGTCTTCTGTTTCTCCCCGAGAACCTTCCTCCATTCGAGTTAGGTCCCCCCCATTTTGTGATAAAAAAGTATCAATGTTAACAAGGAGGAAGGGTGTTCCCCCTCATGCATATCTAGATTTCCCTTCTGTGCCGATTTACTCGCTCCCAAGGATTCCCCTTTTCCCCCCCTGCCCCCCCACCTACCCCTTTCAGTCCCCCCCCATCTTCGGATAGTTTGAGCTCAAGAGAAAACTCCCCTATTACTTGCCCTTTTCACCTTGTATCCCTTGTTGAATGCCCCTCCCCACGTTCCTCTACATCACCTCCCCTTCCCCCCATCACATAGACATTATCGCACCTCTCTTCCACACTGTCACGTCGTTTACAGACTTCCTTGCACATACCCTCGGGACTTTTTTCCGGGATACCTGACGTCGGAGGGCAGTCGGCTTTGACGAAAAGACGGGTACTTCATATAATATATTTCCATTTAATCCCCCTCCCTTGTTGTTGAGAGTCTCTTTCTCCCTGTCTCGTACTCTTTTTCGCTCCGGCCCCTCCCCCTTCTTATCCTTGCCTCTTTTTCCTCTTCTACGCTTCTTACAAAGGCGAATCTTTGCTTAGAAAGACGATCGATCCCGTTTTCCTTTGTCTTTTTCTGACTCGGCAAAGAATATGTAGGTTCCCAATCTTTTGACAAGTCCCCGTGCCCCCGTCCCTTCTTTTTCTCCCCTTTTTTTTCTCCCCAACCCCCTAACCTCATGGGCTGTTCGAGGAAATGACTTTTTTTTTTTCCTGAAGCTGATTCCATCCCTCTAATTTCAACATTCTTTACCCGCAAGACCTCCGAAGAGGAAAGCCAGTCTGCATTTTTCACACTTCCCCTTAGACTTGTTTTCTCCCCTTCCAGAACTCTTCGCGAGCTCTTCGGGCTCTTTTCCAACATAGAGAACCCCCCGCAGGTTTTTCGGCTCTCCCCGATTCTTCCCCTCGAACTCCTTCTCCCCGTCACATGGCCAGCTCCTGCCACCCCCGAACTTTCTTCCCCCTCCCATATACCACTTCTTTTGCCTAGCTTTCAGATAAAGATCCAGGAACCAGCATAGAGCGGTTTGTCTTCTTTCCCTGATCGTCTCTCGCTCTTATCCTCCACATCCTTCTGAGTCCCCCTTCTGGGCCACGAACCTTCTTGTCTTTGGAGCACTAAATGTAGAAGGCTTTTCCCCCCTTCTTATCCTTGTTCCAAACCCCTTGCCCCGGTACAAATTCCTGATTTTCTTAAGGCTCTTATTTTCCCACTCTCCTTGTTCGAGAAGACCTTTCATGGGATCCTTCAGATCCATTCCTGCCAGTTCTGTTGATGAGCCGAGTCTTCTCTCCCTTTTTTTTGTAGCTCCCCAGCCTTCCAAGTTTTTCCCAAACGCTAGACGGGTGAGGACGAGCTGGTAAGCTTGTCCATTTTCCTCTCAGAACCATCTGTCCCCTTTTTGGCATACCCCCCCCTTTCCCCCCAAACCGAACCTCTTCAGGTTTCGGGTCTTTGCCTTATCGGCTAAAGGTGGGGCCAATTTAATCCACTTTCCTCTCCCTTTTTCCTTTCGAGATTCGCTCTTGATGAGAGCTTCCTCAATCCCGTTTTTGGTCCCCTTCGGCTCGTAAGAATTCTGATTTGAGGCCGGAATTTCCTTCGATTTCGGTGCCTTTGGAGGATTTCCCGGCTGCGAACTACTACAGTGGCTTGCGCCCCCACCCCCTTCAATAATTCAGTCTACCCCCCCTTTATAAGTTCCGTGATGGGGAAGGATTCTTATGAGAATCTAAGGCCTACTTTTATCTACCCCCCCGCTTTTTCTCCTGCACTTTTGTCCTTTCCCTCTTTCCCATGCCTCCCCTCTCACTCCCCTTGATTTTGTCAGTGCCGAGCCTCCCCGATAAAAAAAATTCACCCCTTCTTTTGCAAAGTCTCCTACGTGTCTGTTCCTTCCCCCTGGGTCCTTTTTCAGCTCGGTATAGAGCCATTCCCCCCCGGTTAAATTCTCCTTTCCTGCTGATTCATTTTACCCAAAGGAGAGGCCATGCTCCTTGTTTTCTTTTCTTCCTTTCGGATCCTCTTTTTTATACCCGTCTTTCGTGCCCTTGATATGGGATACTGGACTTACTCTCACTTAGAGGCTTCCCTTTGATTTTCTCCTCTAATTAACTTTGTGTCGTCACCAATTTATGGCTTAAGGATCAGGTCCCTTTTGCTCATTATTCCCCCTTTTGTCTAACCTTATGAGAGTCCCAATCCTCTTTCCCCGAGGACCGAGCAGAATATGCGTCACCCTTTTCGCGAAACAAGATCCCCATTTTAATTTTCATTTTATTCTTCTCCTGTCCCGGTTTCGTTTTGCGAGGCTTCCTAGCTGATCTTTAATCACGTGATCACTTCTGGATTCCTCGTAACTCCGCGTTCTCTGGTCAACCCTGTATAGAGATCTCCTGCCCTCAATCCTTTGTTTCCACGGCGTTCGACAGTGCGAGCTAAATCGTAAATGGCGTCTGAGGCGCCTTGACATTTTAGGTTCTCCTGCAATGTGTTCTCTATACCTCCTAATACTTTTTTTTGGTGCGAAAGTCGATACCCTCCTTTTAATTTCACATCCCCTAGGACTTTCCGACAGAGGACGAGGCCCCGAACCCAATTTGAAGACTAGAGTCCTTCCTCCTCTTAGTCCCCCATCTGACTTCATCTCCTCCGAATCCCGGTGGCGACAGCTACGCTGTAGATTTTTGACCTGGCCTCCCTCTCAGATAGGCCTTTCGCAATAGAGGGCGTATCTCCTGCTAGAGATTACCAAAACCAGACTTTCCGGTCCCTCTCCTGATCGTAGAATTCCCAATTCAACCTCTATTGTAGGGCGTTCTCACCTGGGTCTCAGGTTTTCTCCGTCATCGCTCCCTACCATATGTTTGATTTCTCCGATTCAGCTCTAACTTCCTCACTTATGATCACCTTTGGCCCGGCCGGAACCATTCCTTTCTTCCACCCCTTCATCGATGCTTCAACCCTGCAGTTGTTCTTAGAAGCTCCCCCATTCTCGGAGCTCATCTCACGTGTTAGCGGGAACCGATCCTTCAAAGATCTCTAGTCTGGAATCTGACCTTTTCTTCCCCCCCCACAAGACTCCTTAGTGTCCTCCTTTGGCCACGCAACCCTGACGCCTGCGGCAAATCCCCCCTTTAACCCCTCTATAATCCTCCTCGGTTCCCTCCTTTTACCATTTCTTTTCCCTCTCTGAACAGGCCCCCGGTAAAGTGCCTTCTCTGCTTCCCTGAACTGAAGTGTTGTTCCCGCCTTTCCTTCCTATCCCCCTTACCTCAAGTTCCCCTGCATTCCGGGTGTCTCACAACTTTGCATAACTAAGAGATCGATGTCTCTACATGACCACCCAGTGTAGTTCCTGAAGAACCTCCCTCTACTGTAGTTCCCCTTCTGCCCCAAAAGTCCACTGGAATAAGCACCCGGCAATTCTGATTTACCAGAGACGACCCCCCAGGCTCCCCCTCTTTTTTTTTTCGGAGCTTCCCCCCCCCGATAGCTTCTTAAGCCTAGAAGATGCGACTCACCAGTTGCAAGATGTTTCGTTTCTTTTAATACTTTTGACTCTTCCCCCCGCCCGGTCTTTTTCTAAATCTCTGCACAGCAGATGGCGCTGTTTTTATCCTTTGACCTTCCTCCTATCCAAGACCTTTTTCAACGTTTTTCTTTGGAACAGTTTTCGTCTTTTTAAGATTCCCGCCCATCTTGATGGTGAGGAGTAGTTTTAATTATAATTCTGGTTTTCTTTAGGCCCCCCCTTCTTCTTTGGACTTGACGTTGATGGGGCGCTAACCCAAGATGGAGTCCTTCCACCTACCGCATAAATCTCCCGGCTGTCAGCATAACCTCCCCTTAGCTGGACCCCCGTAATTCTGGTACCCTCTGCCGGCCGAAGAGAAATACCTCTCCCCTTGACAAGCGGTGATGCTTTAAAGCTATAATTCCCTTTTTCTTCTGAGAAGTCTTCAAGGATTCCTCTTTTTTTTTTGAGGTCCTTTAAATCGAGACGGCTGTTATGGGGAGATCAGTGCGAGCCATTCTCTTCATTCCTTCATTCTGGTCCTCCCCCCTGTCCTGGTTCCCCTTTTGGTTTGTTCGGTTTCGCCTTGTATGGGTCTTCAGAGCGGTGGAGGCTCCTTCTACGGGACCTTGATTCCAACCATCGGATCTATAAATCTTTTTCAAAAAGGAGGGGTGTTAGACGATTTTTGCCCCGAGCCCGATCTCCTTCGTCTGGCAAACTGATACCCCGCCCCTTAGTCCCCCCCCAACTTCGCCGGGGGTCGGCTCTGAGGTTATTAGTGTTATCCCTGTCCGGCTTTCCTGGATCAAGGCTGCATAATCCCAACTTTTCCTCACACAATCTCTCTCTCCTTCTTATGCTCTTTGTGAGACATCGAAAAAGAGCCCCCTATAATGGAATTGCCTGTTTCTACTATCAATGGAATTTCCCCTTTTCTATTGAAAAGTAGAAGCCCCCCACGAAGAAAATGCAATTGTTTCTCTTCCGTCAATCTCCTCTTCGCCCACACCGGGAACGGCGCTAAGCGTTTCCTTTGACGAAAAGCTTCATATTCCCTTCGTCTGCGCGATTTCCCACTTGTTACGAGGATATGAAATATCTCGATTTTCCTTCCTGTTTTTGAGATATGTCGTTAAACATGTCCCCCCGTCCCGTCCTTCGCCCCCTCCCCCGACGTCCTTCTCCGTGACGTCAGTCCCGCTTTCCGTAAACGTATTAAAGGCTCCCCCTGGTTTTTTTTTCGCCTCTGATTTGCGCCCCTTTGTCTCTTCTCAGTTTTCCTTAGGTTCGTTGCAAATCTTTCCTTGGCATTATCGTTGTCGAGTCGAAAACCCCCGCCTTTGGTATCTTGAGTGTGTCGATTTAGTTTCCACAACTATCTCTGTACCTGTCAGATTACCCCCCTTTCGGGATTTCTTCCTGCCAGTTCTGACAGCAAGGACCCAAGGCCGGCACATTACCTAAAGAAGACTCTCCGCCAGAGCTCCCTTCTCCTTTTTTTTCATCATTTTTTCCCGGGTGTAAAAAGACTTGCAGAAATAGCCTTTCCCTGTTCGGGAGATTTTTTTAAAATCGCTACGATTTTTTCTCTTTCATCGACCTTTTTGTGCGAGTCCCTTATTGTTGAAAGCCCTTTTCAGGACATATCAGGACACCTTCCCCCCATAAAAACCACCGGAGTCCCACTCATTATTTTCTTTTCAGCCCGTAACATTTCGAGGGCTTTGTGTTTATTTATCCTCAGATTCTCTGGACATCTTGCGATCCAATATGGACTCCCCTTCAGGCGCGAGTTCCCGTAGACGCCGAAAGCCGGATTTTATGCGCCCCCTCCTTCGGCGTTCCCGGCCGTCGTTGCCCCCCGGGCGGTCAACCTTTAGTTTTCTTTTTCTGCATCAGACTCGTTCCCATACGAATTTCTGTCTCGCCCCCGGCTGCCTTTCTTTTCAGCATCCCTCCCCGGCGGATTTTTTTTCGAGTTCAATGGCGCTTGACGTCACTACAAGTTCGCCCCCCGAAAACTTCCCGTAAACAGTCTTGCGGGACCAAAGGCATAGAAACTTCCGAGTAAAAGAAGCTCTTCCGGTGGCATCCCCCAACTCGTACGATCCCCACTACTTTTCCTTTTCTTTGGTCGTGACTTATCGGAGATCAAATTTTTACCAAAGTCCAATTTTTTTCCCCCCGCGCCACTCTTGATTTTAGTCTTCCCCGATTTTCGTGCAGACAGGAATATTCCTACCTGAAAAAGAGTTTCGTGCCTTCGCCCCCTTCTTAATACACTCCCGTTGATTCCTAACGCATTGTCTCAGATTCTTAGGCCTGATGATTCGCGCGAGGTGCGCCAGTCGTTACTTCGTGGAGTTCCCACATTTTTTTTATACTCCCCAACTAACATTGAAGTGTTGATTTTTCTCCAGATCTTCGGACCCCGTGATTCTCCCTAGAGATAGCCAAGAAGTGGTTTTTTTTCAGAGATTTTTCACCAGGTTAACGCCAGTCCGGGCTTTCCCTCCCCCCCCCTCCTAAAACCGCCCGTCGTGCCCGGCAGCTGTTATCTTTACGGTTTCCTTTCCCCCTAACGATTTTAAACAGAGCTTTCCGCTTTCTCGATCTGATCCCCCTTAGTTCCTCCTTTCTGTTTCTTCATGGTTGCGATGGTTGATGGCAAAAGGCTTTTTTTATTCTTTGTTTTCACTCGAGCTTCTTCTTATGCGTTTCCCTCCCACGTGCGGGCGGCGGGTCATTCATTGCTTACCTTTTTAGGCCCCCCTCCTAGAGGATTGCGAATCTACATGGTGTAAGCCACATTTTACCGGGTCCCTTTTTGCAAAAGTGTCTAATTATTATGTGTTTTTCCCGCAAGATGGTCTAGTTTCACCAAAGTGGATCTTCTCCCAGATATCATGACCCGGGTCTTTCTTTCCCCAGAACTTCCCCGGGAGTTAGATTAGCCAGAGAGCTCGGGGACGCAGGGAAATAGTTTTCCTGATCCTCGAAAGTATGTAATCAAAGAGTCGGGATCAGGCACTATCTTTCATCCCTACTCTTGTTGCTAAGGAGTAAAGGAACAAAGGTATTCCTTTATAGCCGTGTTCAATCCTTTTTCCCATTTAGTATCTTAATTTGGCTGAAAGTTTATGATTTAATGTCCATCCTAGACTGACGTTTTGAAGACATTGACGGTTTTACATTGAGGTACTCTCCTCAGTTGTTGTTTTCTCCAATCTTTAGTCCCAACAAGTTCGCGCCATTAAGAGACCGGAATGCCTTAAAGCGCTCCACACTCCTTTCAGATAAGCCCCCGAATGAGACAGTCTCACCTCTCACACCGACGGTCTCCCCCGATTCCCTTGGAGGATGCATGCGACGAGACTCTCAGGGCCTCCCGGCTTGGGCTCGACTTCTATAGAACCTCCAAACCGAATTTTACCGCTTTTTACCTCTCTCATCGGGAATGGCCCTTCACCGGAGGTAGGCTTGTCTCGACTTTTCATTTCCTCTTTTTTGGAGAAAGAGATGATTTTGTTCGATAAGCGCTCTCTCTTCATGACAACCATGGGCAGACCCGAGAACCTTTGGAACTTCTACCCGGAAACAGTAAGTGGGAGACTGTTAGTTCCTCCCCCTCGCCGCCAGCTCCCCAGTCCAATTACCTCCAGAGGAGCCGCCGAGAATTGGCTTAATTCAGCCGACATTCAAGATGTCTCTCTGTATTTTCTGCACCCCTTTTTTTTTAAAACAAGAACTCGCCGTGGCTTGGCCCACCCTATCACCCGAACCCTGAAGGACCCGTACTCGATGCTTACCTGCGAAAGAGGAATTTAAAGTCTCTATCCATCTTTCGCTACCGGCCAGGGGCTTGCATGTCCCCCCCCCCCAAGGCTTTGCTTGTTCCTGCGTGAGCCTCTAGGCCAAAATTCTGACCTTTTTTTTTTTTTTCGAGCGGAACGTGCCCCCGGCTTTTACGAGCTCGCCCGGAGATATAGAAGTATTAAAATCCCGACTCCTGAAACCCCTTCCCCAAGTTCCGGAAGCACGTGTGTCTTTATTTAACAAGCACCTTGGGAATGGCCCCAAAGTCATCGGCTTCTGGAATCCACCAAAGCATCCCTTAAGAAAGCGAGTCCCCCGGTCTTCGTGACACCGACCCCACGATTCTGCCGCGAAGCACCTTCGCTGGTTTCCGGTTTGAAGACCCCTTCGGAGAGGTGATTCTAAAGAACTAGCGTGTGTTCCTTTTCCCTCCGGATGTTCAAGGGTTTTATTCATTTCCCCAAGTCGAGAATAGTTTTTTAAGAATCAACTGCTAAAGGTCTTCGGGGGACAAATAAGGTTGCCCCTTTGGAAGATCTGATGTGCCCGTTTCCGGGAATCCCAGCTGCTTTCAGCTTCCTCACAAGGAGAGAGTTGGACCCGTGGTCGGTAGAGACCAAAGCCCCCCTCTCTGGCTCTCTTTCAATCGGCATAGGCAATCAAATAAGAAAGGCTAGCATGCTTTCAGGACCTGAGATTCTGACCCCCTTTTCAATTCGAGTAGGAAAGATCTTTTCATCCGGAACCGACCTCTAAGGACTGGTTTTGAACCAGATATAAGGCCGCGGTGCCCTGTTGAATTGTTGACCATCCCCCCATTGACTCCCTTCTCGGATTGTTTGTGAGTATATACTAGAGCCGCTTTCTTGGCGATATTTTTGGCAGAGTTTCGCCCCGCTTGCTAAGAAAAGACCCTGATGGAACCCCCCCCTGCCTATCGGTATTGGATAGTCCACGCTATGGCCACCGGTTTTGTTTTTGTCCCAACGGTGCCTTCTGCACGGACATTCTTGGACCCCAATCCTTTATTTACCCCTCCTCGATCCTACCCCCTTGTAGCCAAGACTCTAGATCTATTCGAGTTCAGGACTTTGTATAACACCCGGCGAAAACCTTCCCTTCCAACAGTCTCCGGAGTTCAGATACGTTCGGTCTTCCGTTC
>Ga0179593_1735401_pt1 | contig 11064 bp, 13 predicted proteins | sample CZODoug2_1_08_16_FD_185931 | JGI IMG/M metagenome (GOLD analysis project Ga0179593, IMG submission 185931) | Vadose zone soil fungal communities from Angelo Coast Range Reserve, California, USA - CZODoug2_1_08_16fungal (PacBio error correction) | ecosystem: Environmental > Terrestrial > Soil >... | reverse complement strand
GCCGTTTTTGGCCGCTATTCCTTTTCCAGGCAATTTCTTGTGGAGTTCCCCTTCGTCCGCGCCCCCTCCTCGCTTTTGGGGTTTTCAGGACTTACACGTGTACGTGGTCCCTTTCGGACTGCGAAAGCCCTTGTTCTGTTTCATGCTTTTTTCCCGGCCCCTCTTTTCAACTCAATACTTCTTTTGCGGTCCCGGTTCTTGAATTCCATTTGCCTTTCGCCTCCCCTTGGCCGCCCCAGGGTATGCCTTTCAAAGCGGAAAGATTTCGCCTTTTTCTCCCACCCCCCTTCCGAGCTCTTTTTCCGCTAAATGATGGTGATTCAGGCCTTGACCCCCCCGTCCTTTCTTTTTTTCGCTCCAACAGTAGTTCGTTTCCGGCGGTTATGCGGACCCCCCTTGTCTTGCGCCTCCCCGCTCCTTTCGCACCGGCACCCTCTGTTTCCGGCATTGATGCCTGAAGCTGTCCGGAAGGCTTCGTGCGCTTGGTTTTTTCCCTTTGCCTCACTTGTGCCGGGGGTATTGGGGGCCGCCACGGATTTTTTTCTCCCTCCCTTTTGTGTGGACTCCGGAGAATTTCCAAGGATAGGTCACAGGAGACCCTCCGAAATGCCCAATTTTTCAGTGATAATCAGTGATAATTAGAGAAGTGGCTCTTTATCGTTCCGAAGCCCCAAATGATCGGATTAGGTGTTAGGCGCCCTAAAAGAACTTTCCCCCCCCCACCGCGACTCGTGAGAGAACCAATAAGCCCCCCCTGTTTTGTGCCTTTTCCCTACCCTCCTCAGCCAGGTGCGGGCGAACCGCCGGAAGGCATACCTAGTGATTTTTCGCCTCAACCTTTTTGCCTTTGATTCTCCCAAGTAACCACCGCGCCTTTTCCCGAACTTGCGAACTCACCCCATCGTCCCCAACGCGTTCTCCTTGCCTGGGGTCTGCATTTTGCCGCTGTGAGGCCACCAGCTTAGAGCTAGTAGCAGTCTGAAGAAAGACTTTTTCGCCTCCCTTTCCCATTGTTTCCCTCCTAGGTCGTTTTTGACATATATATTTTCTCCTCCGTGTGTTTTTTTCTCCCCGTATGGTTCATACGGGTTCACTTCGTTCTTCCTTTTTTTCCCAATGTGAGTTAATTCTATTAGAGACTCTAGGCTTTTTTTCCAGAAGTTGGAGTGTCCAGATGGGGATTTTCACCTCCCCTTTCGGAACAGCGTTTCCTTTTTGTGAGCGCGGTTGATTTTACGTACCCCTGGTTTTTACTTTGGTGGCGGCCGACGGGGCATCGGGAGAGTTTTTTTTTTACCGGCTTTTTTGCTCACTCGGATTGCTTTTCCTTCCATGAGCTTGCTAGTGAGTCTTCATGAAACCCCTCCTTGCGTCTCTTTCTCGTTCTTTTTTTTTACCCTTGGTACTTTCCAAAGATGAAAACAGGTCCCAGATTATAAGATCCCATTTTCGGCTTATTTTTTCCCTACTTGAGCAGCTGTCAAATTTCCTGTTTTGCTGTGCTAGATGTGCCTGTTGTGCTCTTTTCTTTATTTTTAAAGAATTGAACATTGGCATCCCTACCTTATTTCAGTTCCCGATCGATGAACAACCCCCAATGTTCCCCGATTTTTCAACTTTCTGGGCTCTCTTCTCCTTTATCTGTCTGACCTTCCGTAAGCTTTTTTTTCTTGTCGCACGTTTTGTACCACCTTTTTTCGTGTCCCCCTCTAGTTTTGTCCACATTGACTTTGCTGATGTTTAGCGCCAACCCCTCTAGGTACTTTTTTCTTCGCTCCCTGAGCTTTCCCTTTGAATCCTCGATCATCGGCTTCGTTCCTGGACGTTCCCTACATTTTCTACAAGCGAATTTTTGTCTTTTTTTGTATTGCCACACCGATTGAACGCACCCGGACGGCCCTTTTTTTTTTTCTTTTTTTATCTGTTTTTTTGATTTCTTCTTTCCCCCCCTGACCCTTGTTCGTCAAAGCTGCACGTCCAACACCGTGTAATTCTCCTGCGCCAGAATGACCACAAGACCCTTTTTTCCCCCGGGCCCGGGCCCGATCGTGACTCCCGGCCGAATTGACTGAGGTGCTATCGTTCGATACCTCGTGTTTTGATGGGGTGTTTTACGATTTTTACTCTTCTTCCCCTTTCAGGCCTTTAATCCTCGTGATACAACCTCCTCTTTGGGTTCTTCGTCGAGGAGTTTGTTCCTAAACTTCCCAGGCAAGACCAGTTTTTGGACCAGCATGAAGTAGTCCCGGCCCCCTTACTGTTTTTTTCCGCATCGCTTTTTCCTTGTTTTGCGTATTTGTTTTTTCAGAATTCTGAAGAAGCGGGTCGAGCAAAGATCGTTCGCCCCCCGGCGCCCCCTTTTTGCCCTTCCCGCCTGATTTCTCCCAAGGGACTTCTTGGGGGCATGGTGAATGTTTGTTAAAAAAACTCTTTCTATGATCTTATTCCTTTGTCCCTTTTTTTCCTCCAGCTTAAATCCTTGTGACTTGGTGATTCACCATGCGCTCTGGCCCCCCTTTGAGGACTGTTTTTCTGAATAGCCACTCCCTGTATAAATAGTCGCTGCTTTCTTAATGTTCATATACCTCGGTTATGCTTTTCCTATGAGCGTACCCCCCCCCCGTTCGTCTGGCACGCCATATAAGAAGACCTGATTTTTAATCCCTGTATAACCATCTATTTGCTCCACCTTAGGTCCTCGCCCCCGATCCCTTTTAGCGATGAATGAGTACCGTAATGTTTGGAAGTTCTTGCGTTATGATAGGCTATCATCCCCTTTTCTTTTAACCTTTCTTTATTCCTCTGCTCTTTTCCAGCGCGAAGAAACAACGAGATCGATGAGAGCACTGATCCTCCTGATTTCCCCTGTTGATTTTACAACCGGCGAGAAGAAAGAGCGCCAGTGTACCTGAAGCGTTTCCCGACAGTAGGTTCGTAACCTCCAATAGTTCGCGCTGGGTGAGGTTGCGACACCCCTGATCCCCGCGCTCTTCCCCGTTCCTTTTATTTCTATCCATCCCAGACTCAGAGATTGTTAAAGCAGTTAGTTTTTCGCCTTTTCTCCTTTTTCCTGCTTCGCCGTTCCGTGAACCCGCCCTTTTTTTCGTACCCAGAGGGTTGGCCCCTCCTTTTTTTTTGGTCGCCGTTTTTTTGATTCGCGACACTGGGTGTTTTGGCACTGTTCCTAGTGTCGCTCTTTTCCCCCTTTGCGTTCTTTGCGGGTGTAGCGCGGTGGTCGTTTTGCCTCCTATAGTGGTTGCAGCTTAACTTTTTTCCGTCGTCCTTGTACCGAGATCTAGGCCTTACCCCCGCCGGCCCCTTTTGCCGCGCCTTTCCTCTCTGTTGAGTAGAATGGATTTGACTGTCTTGCCCGTAGCACCCTCTTTTAGCCGCTGGGTTCGTGCAATCGGCGTCATCCCAATCACCACCTGTCGGCAGGTGACCTTGCTTTTTCCTATCCTCGACTCTTGGGTACACCTTCGGGTTGCCGGGGCCACCATCCGAGCTCAGGCGATTTTTTCCTTCCTTTCTTGTGTTCCCCCCCCCCGCCCCGCCGCACCAGGCGGGCCCTCACTTACGGTCAGATCTTTCGCGCAGACTCCTCTTCCCTCCCCCCTTTTTGTCTTTCTCTTGATCGAGTACTCGGTTGCGGAACGGTTTACGGCCGCTTGCCCGCAAGAATTCACCCTCCCTGTGCCTTTGACCCCTGAGCTCTCCGGCTGTGCCGTGTGGCGGACCCGTGTTACCAGCTGGTATTCGCGCTGCCTGCAGTTCTTCCTTTTTTCTTCATCCCTTAGCCCAGTCTTGGGTGCGGCGTATTGGTTGCCCTCGTACATCTTCCCCCCTTCGACCTTTTCGTCTTCGAATGGCCACAGTTTTTCAATTGCTTGCGGGTTTTTTTTCCCTCCCTTTCTTTTCGTCTCCCCTTCATCATTGGTGCTCTTTTGAGCGCAAGATGTCCCACCCACTCCAACTACCCCCTTTTTGATACTTCCGCTATCCCAACTTTTGTCGACGTACGCTTCATCCGCGTCTCACTCGGCTTGCCCTCGTCCCCCTCCTTTACCCCGCGTATCCGTGAGAACCTGCTCGAGGCCCTTTGGTTCCTACAAGGGTGTTCTTCATTGTAATGCGGTTCGTCACTGCCTTCCCAGACTTCTTGCGGCACCTTGTGGACGAGATTCTCCGGACCTTTGTTACAGGGCCTTCTGGGTGTTTCCCTCGTCCCAGGTCCTGAACAGCTATTGGGCCAGTGGCGAAGAACCCACACCCTCTCCCCTGCCTTTTTTATCTCACCCCCTCGATTACCCGAGTGTGTGTGGGCGCTCTTTTCTCCTATTGTCCGACACCCAACTTTTTTAAAAGTTGGGGATGTCCTGCGGATATTCGCCCGTTTTGGAGCGGGACTTTGCCCACTCCGCTTTGCCACTTCGACTCAGAGTAACGCCCTGGCCATAAACTCGTTTCACTCGCATTTCCCCCTCATTAAAATGGCATTGGCGGTGCAATTGGAGCGAAACTGACCCCTCGTGAAGAGGGTGCTTGGCTCCCTCCCTTTTTATTCACCACGCGTCTTCTTTGTCTCCTGGGCTTTTTTTTTATAATGCCCTGCTTCCCATTAACAACTTTTTGGGGCAGGTGGTACTCTTCTTCCTCGCGAAGAACGGGTGACTGGATCTACCTGCACTCCGGCCCATGGTAGCCGCTGTCTTTTGAAGGGATCATAAATTACCCTAGATCTTGGTTATCCCCCGCTTTTCCTTCACCGTTCCCTCTCCCCCTTGAGGCCGGATTCCCCTGGCCCGAAGAATGCACTCTCAGCAATTCTTGGAGGTTGGAACCCCGAGCATTCATCCACTGTTGCTTTTTCTTTCTTTTCATCTGGCATGCGTTATTACGAAGCGCGCCGTTCTTGCGCGCAACCCCCGGATTTAGCCCTTTTGATGACCCCCCCCTCCCCGGGCCCTCCCCAGCGACCCCCGAGCCCGGAGGAGCCTATAAACCGGAGCATACGTATCAGAATCCTCTGGGTTTCATGCTTTCCTTTCCCCCAACTTCGGTGTCTTTTTCCTTTGCCCCCTCATACTTTCCGACTACAACCCCCATTTCATTGCAAATTCGGTTGACTCACGATTCCTAAATAATTTCTTGAGTACCAACCCCCTCATTCTTCTCCGATTCAAGGTTCTTTCGTCGGTTTCTTTTTCGTATGCCGCTGGGTTAAGCAAGCGTATGGATGGTTCTTTTGTAGAAGTTTTCCCCCTTAACCCCTTTTGTTACCTACCCCCGGACCCGCGGTAAGGTCATGGATGAGATTTGGTGCCGAGAAGCCCTCATTTCTTTATCCCCCCTCCCCGTTTGCTTTCTTTCAGGAATCCCAATTGAAGGGGCTTTCCCCCCCGATTGTGCTCCCAAGGGTTTCCCTCCCTTCCTTGAATTCCTTGCATCTTTGATTGTCCCCATGATCAGCTGGGTGTCCTCCCTCCCGATTACAATCGGTTACTCCCCGGAAGGGAGTTCTCGCCCCCAAGGTTTTCGGCGCTAACATCGATTTTTTTGCCTTGCCGAAGCCCCGGTTTTCATGCGAGATTGCACTGGGCCACCCGGTACTCTTTCAGCCTCTTCTAGAATCACGTCAGGTTGCCTCATCCGGGCAAATGAGGTTTAGCAGTGCCTTTTTTGTTTTCTGTCGACGTTCTGGTGTTTTTTTGTTAAGGACCCTTTCCTATTCTTACGGACAGGAAAGCTCGCGAACCCTGCACTCTCCCTTCGAGCCGTCGCCCTCTTCTCCCTCGAGGCCATAGTCGATTGCCTGCCCCCATGATCTTTTCCGGACGTTTGTTTTTTCTTCGCCTTCCCTACATGGACTTCACCGTCCGAAGAGCCAAGAACTATTCCCTCAACCAACGGAGGTCTCCCTCCTTTTCGACCCCCTTTTTTTAGAAAAGGTTAGGCGACCAATTGAAGAGACTGAGTGGGATTTTTTGGCTCAATCCCCCCCGTTCCGTCCTCCCGAGTAACCGGAGCCGCCCCAAAAGGGAGGGAACCAAAAAGCGCCCCGGTATCTTGATCCCTCCCGGGTTCCAACCACCAAGTCCGCCCTCTGCCGGGGGCCCGCCCCACTTTTAACTTTCAACCCCCAAGCTTTTCTTTCTTCCACCCTGAGCAACGAAGTCGAAAGAATGCAGGTTCTGTTTCCCTCCATCCCCTCTTCTTTTTTTTACCCCTCTTCCTCATATTTTTTTTCTAGAGATGTTTTCCAAAAAAGCCGAAGGGGCTAATAGGGAATCTTGCGGTCCCCTTTGCTAAATTTTTTTTATCCCCTCCCTCCTCCTTGGATATCTGAGAGATTCCTAGATGGGTCAGACGTTTTGGACTTCCTGGGCTTTTTTAGAGGCGACTCGTGGGTTCCCGCGGGTTTTTCGTGTTCAGTTCACCGGTTTGTGGGGGGTTTCCCTTTGTGTGTTCCGTTTCAGAACTAGAGGTCAGGCCGGGAGGTTCCTGCTTTTGTTTCTTTTTTTAACGGTCCCTACGCGCTTAAGCCCTGTGCTCGTTGGAGTGGTCTGTCCCTGCGGCCACCCCGCTTTTTGGCGGATCGTCCTTCCGAGGCCCCTTTAGTAAGGGTGGAAGTACAGTTTTTCTGCGGTGACTTTTTTCACCTCACGTACTTTCCTTTTTTTTGTTTTCATTCGACTATGCCCCGCTGATATCTTACTCGTGTAGGGCCCCTTGTTCTCATTTTTTTTTTTTGCGGTTTTTTTTTCTTTCGTTCCGGCCTGGAAAAGGTCCTTCTGATCAACTGGCTTTTCCCCTTTGATAGCCCCTTCTTCCTGCTAGCCTTTTTTTTCAAACCTTGCCAGCTGGGGGGCAAAACTGTTAACCCTCCCGATCAACCACTGTTAGATGCCCCTGACTTAAAGGACCCGGTTGCGCCGGACCTCGCCTGCAGGTCCCTTTTTTTTGGACTTGACGCTGCGCTGCAACTTTCTTGAACTTTGAGTGGTGTGCTCTGCCAACTCCTTTTTTGATTTCATTCTTCTTAGATTCTCTTGAGATTGAAACCAACTGCGCGGATTCCTTTCTTTTTCTCTCCCCTTCTCCACCCCCTAGTTCCCTCCTTTCCGCACGGTCCTTCTCTTCAGTTTCCTTTAAGACTAATACTTGATGAAGGCCATTATAACGACCCGACGGCTGATTGCCTTTTATTTCTCCCCTGTCCTCTTTTTTCCCACTCGCCTTCCCCCCACTCTGACCGCTTTCCTATTTTTTAACGCCCGTCATAAGTAACCCTTTGACTATCCCACTCTTCCCCCCCTAAAAAGCCATCTTTCGGACGGGGTCAAAATCAAGCCTCCGCCCATCACCTTTACTCCCTTCCTTTTTATTGGCCTCCCCTAACAGATTACCGCTGGGTGTACGATCTTCCAGGTAATCCCCAATTTTTTCCCTTCCCTCCCAGTTCATAAACCCCTTCTTTAATCTTCTTTCTGTACGGATGCGTGTGGAGAATCTTTAATGGAAGAAGGAGAAAAGACTTTTACCCTTCATGACCTTCTCCTTAATTTATATCCCGTTCTCTAGTTTTTCCTGATCCTTGTGGGTGGTTTTAGGCTTCCACATTATATGTGGTAGTTTTATTTCACTCCCGCCCCTTGTTATTTCTTTTCCGGGGTGAGCCTCGGCAATTGCCCCTACCGGCCGCCAGAGATTTCCTTTCCGCCCCCTTGTTGTCCTTTCATTGCGGCATCACCCCCTGCTGATCGCGCTCCCGACACGTGACGGCGGCTCCTTTGACCTTCCTCTTCATTTGGTTCTCCTTTTTGGTGTCTTTACCTTTTTCCACAGTAGTTATTTTTTTTGGATTGCCTCCCGCCCACACGGCGAGTAGAAAGGTTCAACCCCCTCTTCGTTGTTTCCCCCCTCCCTGCGCGAGACACTGCGTACCACCTGCCCCCCCCCCGTGGTGAGTCCGGCTGCCGGGGGAGCCTCCACTCCCTTCTCCTCCTTCTTCCCTCAGCCCTTGTTTCAATGAGCCAAGCCACCTTCGCCCGATTTAGTCAGTTCTCGCATTGCCCTGTAGTCATGGTTTTCCGATCTTTTTGTCTTGTCGTTCCCCTGCTTGACCTCCACCCATTTTCTGAGCCCACGCCTGACTTTTCGCTGCCCGGATTAATGTATTCCGAGCCCGCAGCGACCCGGCGATTATCCGACCGATCCCCATCACTTTCGAAGTTCTCCCCACCCCGCAGCCTCCCTGCCGCTCCACTCGGGTAAATCTCGATTCGATGTTGTTCCCTTCTTTTCCCAAGCCCCCTCTTCCTGATGGTGGGAGCTGCCCAAGGTTTTCGACCTCTCGTCCTTGACGAAAAGAGCACCATCCTTCCTGTTTCTTTACCTTTTTCATTCCAGATTCTTACCTCCCCGGCCCTTGTCCTTCCCGTGATTGATAGCTTGAAGGCGTTTCGGCCAGTTGCGCCCGTCGCCATCTTTACCCCAACTTTTGTCGAGGTTTTTTTTAGATTGCTACGCTGCGCCCAATTTTTTTTCCGTGTGTGACCCCCGGTTTGCCGCTGGCCCCGCGGCCGAGTTCCAGCGGATGAACTGTGAACTTTTGGCTGGTCTCCTTTTTGCTTCCTCGCCCCCTTTTTCAGGTTTGCGTAGTTTTGAGTCCTTGCTCTACCCAGGGTACCCCCCCCCCCCACCGAAGACTTTTTGCCTTGAACGCGACTGATCGTTCGCAATGACCCTCCCAGGGGCCCCCATTGTGACTCTTTTTCTCAGATCCTAGGCCTGCGTTTCGGGCTCTTGCCGATGTCCCGTTCCGAGTCATTTATACTCCCTCCCCTTTGATTTCAACTTGCCTGGGTCATACATACCACACCCCTTTCGTCCCCTTGCGTCATTTTTTTCCCCTAGTCCCCGCTTAACCACGTGGCCGGCAACTTTCACATCCGAGCTCCAAGTGTGCAGATCTCCGGTTTTCGAGCAACTTTTCATGTCCTTTTTCTTTCAATCTCGCCCCCAGGCGGCCAAGCAGTCGTATCGATTCAGAGCTTCCAGATATATACTCTCAATAATCTCCCTTTTTTTTGTTGTTTGTGAGGTCTTCTTCTTTTCGCTTTCCCTCTCGCCCCTTTTCCTTTTCCCTTATTGAGCTTTGAGCCGCGTCCCTTCACCGCTGCATTGGCCGATCCCCCCTGGCGCCTTTTTTTTTTTTTCGGCTTTCCTTTTTTCCCGTGGAACCAGCTTCTTTTGTCGATTCCGCGACTTCCCTCTATATAACCTTGCTGCTTCCTGCCTATCCCGTCGCCCAGTGGGCGGCCGTCGCGGAGGGTTTTAACGTTCTTGTATCTTCCCTCTGCCTTTTTTGATGCGATTGCACAGCGTATTGGCATTGCTTGTTCGTGCCGATGAGCCCCTTTCTCCTTTCCCTCCCTTTTTCCTTTTTCGACTTTCTTGGCGTTGGCCAAGATGGCCCCAAAACAGGGCCCACCTTGTTACACCGGAGCGCGGTATTAATTCTTTCTCCCGATCATTCCCCAGGCTTTCAATCGCGCGGTCCTCAGCCACCCTTGTCGGAGATTAAAATTCGCGCCCCTTAACCTTATCTGCTTCTTCCCCCAATCCCTTTACTGCCACGTTGGGAGAGTAACTGCGAATGTGTTTCACTCCCTGTTTGGTCCCCCATTCTCCTCCTCCCCGGGCTTTCAAATTGCTGCTGGAAGAGGCTCTGAGATGGGCCCTGGTTTCAAATTGCCACCCCTTTCTTTTTCAGTCTTTGATCGAGTCTGGGGAGAAATTAGCACCCCTCACACCCCCCCCCCCCCCCCCTTTTTTGATCCTCAGCCACTAGAATAGCTAACCGAGGAGGGCTTTTCTCCCCGTCGCCGCTGTCTTCCGGCTCACAAGTGAGTAGATGAGCCTATCTCCCCCCTTTCTCTATGGCTGCTTCCGCCCCCTCTTGGATCCATTCAGGTAGTCGACGAGGTCATTCCGCTTGAGCCAAGACGTTTGTGGGGGGGTCTCTCCGGTTCCCTGTTCCCTCGAGTCGAAATGAAGAACTAGTGCAGAGGAGGGCTGTTCGCCTTCCCCTTTTCATCACTCCTTCTATTTGTCCCCTTTTTATTTTTTTAGAGGACGCTAAGCCGGGGACCTCACCACGGGTGGGCAGTTGTTAAAGCTCTACGCCGCTCCTGAAGCCCCCTTCCTTCTTCTCCTTGTACATTTCACCCTGAGTTTTCTTTTGGCTCCTATGAGTGTTGACGGGAGGTCCCTCACGACCAACTGGACTTAGGATAGATTTTTATCTCCCCCGCCCCCTTTGCTCCCCACTGCCAGCATTTTTTTTCGGAGTCAGCTGACCTGTCCTGCACGATCAGACACGTGGCGGTTGAACTACGGCAGCATGCAAATTCCTTGTTTCTGAAACCTTTTTGCCCGGTTTTCGGTTTAGGGTGCCGCAGTTGAGCCCCCCCCCCCCCCCCCCACCCCCACCGCGGTTTTTTTTTTGTTGTCTCACCTGGATTTCACAATTTTCTGGAAAAACCTCCTCATGTACTTCCTCCACCCCCCCCACCCCCCCCCCCTAACGAGCTGTGTTATTACTATGGCAAACGTTTCCTACCCTTTCGACCTTGCACATTCCCTGTCTTTTCCAAAGGGTCGGGGCTGGCTTTAGTGCCTACCGAGGTGCCCCAGCTCTTGGCCTTCACTCCTTTTTCCAATGTTTTCTGTTTTTTCAAGAGGTCCGTAATATGGCTGACGTACCCACCCAAGCTCCGGTATCGTAGCTATCCCTTGATTTTCAATTTCTTTTTGCTTCCTTCTTCGCCGCGCGTTTCCGCCTGATATGTCTGGTTCTGGGGTCGCCGTTAAGAATACCATGTGACTTTCCCGGTTTTTTTCCCAGTCCTTTGTTCAGCTGGATGCGATGCGGGCCGGATAATTGAATCCCCGCTCACTCTTCTGGTGGTTTTTGGGGGGGTTTTCTCTTTGTACCCCAAGTGCATTGGCGCGATCCGCTTGGCTCACGGGGTTCTCCCGCCAAGGCGACTCCGGCCTTTT